>ERZ1047985.235-NODE-235-length-47407-cov-31.034296_pt1 | contig 47407 bp, 41 predicted proteins | sample MGYA00383097_ERZ1047985 | MGnify/ENA primary metagenome ERZ1047985 (study PRJEB29581, sample SAMEA5548367) | metagenome | biome: marine; feature: coastal; material: water | depth 50 m | study: Short-term variability in the microbial, nano- and picoplankton...
AAGCTTTTGTCGTCATACCTGAGGGGAAAATTGCTTTAGGTAAGCTTGCGCAAGCTATGATCCATGGCTCAACAATTATTCAAATTAAAGGTAACTTTGATGATGGAATGCAGCTTGTCAAAGATGTTGCTGAATTTGCTCCAGTTTCCATCGTAAACTCTATCAACCCTTTCAGGCTTCAAGGCCAGAAAACTGCAGCATTTGAGATTATTGAAGAGCTCGGTCATGCACCAGATTTTCATTGTCTACCAGTAGGTAATGCAGGAAATATAACGGCTCACTGGATGGGTTATACAGAATATTTTGAAGCTGGAAAAGCCTCTTCAACACCAACAATGCTTGGCTATCAAGCAGAAGGCGCTGCGCCATTTATCAAAGGTTCGAGAGTTGAAAAGCCTGAAACTATTGCTACAGCAATTAGAATTGGTAATCCACAAAGCTGGGATCAAGCTCTCAAACTAAGCAAAGATTCAAATGGTTGGTTTGATTCATTTTCTGACAATGAAATTTTAGCAACTCAAAAATTGTTAACAGAAAAAGAAGGGATTTTTTGTGAGCCTGCTTCAGCTATTTCAGTGGCAGGAGCATTAAGAGATATTCAATCTGGAAAAATTCCTGATCACTCAAGTGTTGTATGTACGCTGACGGGTCATGGACTTAAAGATCCAGATACAGCGATATCTCAATGTGACACAGGGGCAATGATTAATATCAACCCAACACTGGATGAAGTTAAAAAAGCTATCCTTGATAACATGTAGCTTTTTTCAGGCTAAAAGTTTATGATACTATCTAAGATCTATGAGCAAACAGCCCTATAAAACGATTGATCAATGTGTCGGTGGTACCCCTCTGGTTCGCCTTCAAAGATTAAATCCAAACCCTTCAAATATTATCCTTGCCAAGCTAGAGGGAAATAATCCTGCTGGCTCTGTTAAAGACCGTGCAGCCCTTAATATGATTACTGAGGCAGAAAAAAGGGGGGAGATTAACCCAGGAGATACTCTTATAGAGGCTACCAGTGGCAATACAGGTATCGCACTAGCGATGGTTGCTGCAATTAAGGGTTATAAAATGATTTTAGTGATGCAAGAAAACCTATCAAAAGAACGAAGAGATGCGATGACCTCCTATGGTGCTGAATTAATTTTGGTTTCTAAAGAGCTTGGTATGGAAGGTGCTCGCGACCTTGCCGACAAAATGAGTACAGAAAACAAGGGATTTCAGCTTAATCAATTCGCCAATCAAGATAACCCGAAAGCACACAATAGCTCTACTGCCAAGGAGATATGGAACGACACAAATGGCGAAATTACTCACTTTGTAAGCTCTATGGGAACAACAGGAACTATTATGGGCGTTTCAAAATACCTCAAAGAGAAAAACCCGTCAATACAAATAATAGGTATTCAGCCTGATGATGACTCACACATTCCTGGCATTCGTCGATGGCCTAAAGAATACCTTCCAACAATCTTTGATGCATCTAGAGTTGATACAATTATGGATGTTTCTCAAAAAGATGCGGAACAAACTACTAGAGACCTTGCAATCCAAGAAGGTATTTTTTCTGGAGTTTCATCTGGGGGTGCTGTTTCCTCAGCGATTGAGCTTTCAAAGCAAGTTGATAATGCGGTCATTGTTACAATTATCTGTGACCGAGGCGACCGCTACCTCTCTACTGGTATTTTTAAGGGTTAAACTACCCAAATCGTATAAATCTCAACTTATCTTTAATCAATTTTTACTGTAACTATATAGTTATTTAGCTTTAAAAATATGTGTACAATTATAAATTCGTAAAATATTTAATTAAAAAGGAGAAGTAAATGAGTAATATATTTGGCTTTAAAAAGTCATCAATTGTTTTAGCAACTGTCTTTTTGTCAATAAGCATGACAGCCAAAGCTGGTATTGTTTATGATTACATCATAGAGCAAAACAAACTAATTATTGCAACTGATGCAAACTGGGCACCATTCTCATACATTGATGATGATGGAGTGATGCAAGGATTCGATGTCGAAGTTGGCAGAGAAATTGCCAAGCGTATGGGTGTTGAAGCTCAATTTATAACACCTGATTGGGATGTTATCACTGCAGGAAACTGGAATGCGCGTTGGGACGTTTCTGTTGGATCTATGACTCCAACTGCGAGCCGCTCTGAAGTATTGAACTTTCCAGCGGTATACTACTACACACCAGCAGCTTTCGCTGTTCACACTGATTCACCTATTACAACAGTAGCTGGACTGAATGGTAAAAATGTTTGCACAACGGCAGCGTCTACTTGGGAGATGTATCTTCAGGGTGACCTAGATATGCTTAATGCTCCAGCGTTTACTTATGACGTTACACCGGGCACAATTACCTCTTTGAAGGATGGTTCAATGTGTGCGGATGACACTCGTTTAGGTGCAGGCGTTCGAAATGATGGTTTTATTGACTCTGTTCCAATGATACAAGGAGCAATAGAGGCAGGTTATCCAATTCGTTTCTTAGGAGATCCGGCTTTCCATGAGCCTCTTTCATTAGCGACTGATTTGGGCAATAATGACCCTGAGTTAGATGCTGAGCTTGCTAGAATCATAGCTGAAATGCAGAAGGACTACACATTAAGTTTGTTGTCAATTCAGCACTTTAAAAATGCAGATGGTACTTCTGAAGACTACACTATAGCTTACTAATAGGAATTGTTAGTTAGCTTTAGTTAGAGCTTAGACAAAGGTATGTTCGTCGATACCGTTATTGAAGATAAGGCGCTGCACAAACCAGTATTCCTTATCGGTTTATCAGTAACGGTATTGGCGATTTTCTTTGCCCTTAATTTTACAAACACCCTTTTTGGTGAATTCCTTAGGCCTGTTATAGGAGACCCTACAGAAAGCGGTTTTTTTGGTCGTTTTGCAGTATCACTTGTTCTAACAATAATATTTGTCCTTAATTTATTTGCAATTAGTTTCTTTAAATTAAAAGCACAAGTTGCAATTGTTTGGGTTGAATTATTTTTACTTTTCTTGGCATTTGCCTATTCTTTTGATCTGAAAATGTCGTTTATCCAGAGCAGGGTTCCGCTCATGATCTCTCGGGGGCTATTTACGACAATTTATATTTCAGCAATCTCAATCGTTATTGCGACCGTAATTGCCGTCATAGGTGCCATTGCAAAACTTTCGAATAACGGCTTTGCTTATGCGATTTCCAGTTTTTATACTTCTCTATTTAGAGGCCTTCCACTTCTTTTGCAACTTTTCCTAATCTATAAAGGGCTACCACAACTCGGTTTTATGGTTGACGCAGTACCTGCAGCCATTACCGCCCTGTCACTTTGTTATGGTGCCTATATGACAGAGATTTTCCGTGCAGGAATACAGAGCATACCTAAAGGCCAATGGGAGGCTTCTAGAGCTCTAGGTTTTAAATTTAACCTTATCCTTCGCAAGATTATTTTGCCTCAAGCCATACCAATTATCATTCCTCCAACTGGAAATCAGTTTATCGCCATGCTAAAAGATAGCTCTCTTGCCTCTGTTCTTGGTGTTTGGGAGTTAATGTATCTCGCTAGAACCTTAGGGCAAAGAGATTTCAGACACATGGAAATGCTCCTAACAGCTGCAATGATCTACTGGGCTCTAACAATTGTGCTCGAGATAATTCAGGCCCGAATTGAAGAAAAATACAAACAAAAAAGTTGATGATGGATACAAAAACCAATATCCCAAATAGCACTGAAATGACTCCAGTCATTTCTCTCAAGGGAGTCAATAAATGGTATGGAGATTTTCAGGCTCTATCCAACATCGATCTCGAAATTAAACTCAAGGAAAAGATTGTAATTTGTGGTCCTTCTGGTTCTGGAAAATCTACCCTTATTCGTTGTCTTAATCGTTTGGAAGCACACCAAGAAGGCAGAATTCATGTTAGCGGTATAGAACTACACGAAAGGATGAAAGATATTGATATTGTTCGCCAAGATATAGGAATGGTCTTTCAGAATTTTAACTTGTTTCCACACTTAACTGTTTTAGAAAACTGCATGGCGGGCCCAAATTGGGTGCGAGGTATCGAAAAAAATGAAGCTAAAGAAAGAGCCATTGCAATGCTAAAGCAAGTCAAGATTCCTGAGCAGGCAGATAAATATCCTGACCAACTTTCAGGCGGTCAGCAGCAACGCGTAGCAATTGCCAGAAGTCTATGTATGCAACCCAAGGTGATGCTGTTTGATGAGCCCACTTCAGCGCTAGACCCTGAAATGGTTTCAGAGGTGTTAGATACCATGATTGAGCTTGCAAATAGCGGGATGACAATGATTTGTGTTACTCATGAGATGGGCTTTGCTCGTCAAGTTGCTGATAGGATTGTATTTATGGCGGATGGAGAAATTGTTGAACAAAATACTCCAGAAGAATTCTTCAATAACCCTCAACATGATCGAACTAAAGTTTTTCTTGATCAAATTCTTGAGTAAGAAGTTATTGTTTTCTGAAGTAGTCTTCAAAAACATTAACAACAAACTTAATATCTTTTTCACTAACCCCTAAGTGACATACTAGCCTCCCTCTATCTAGACTAGCAACAAGAATCTTCCTGTCAAAAAGAAAATTCTCTAACGGTAACCGATGTTTCTTTGGACAATTAACAAAAACCATATTGGTTTGGCTCTCACCATACTCAACCTTTAACTCTGCTATTTTTGACAGACCAGTCGCCAAAAGCTTCGCATTATCGTGATCATACTGGAGTCTCTCAATATTATTCTTAAGGGCATACATTCCACAAGAAGCTATAACACCAACTTGTCTCATACCACCTCCTAGCATCTTCCGTAAACGAATAGCTTTATTAATAATAGTTTGATCGCTTACTAAAAGAGAACCAACTGGTGCTCCTAAACCTTTAGATAAACAGATAGAGACACTATCAAAACTACCTACTAAAGCACTCAATGATAAACCTGAATGGATATGAGCATTAAATAAACGAGCTCCATCCAAGTGAACTTTTAGACCTCGCCTATGAGCCTCAAGTACAAGCGCTTCAAGTTCATCCTGGGGTTGCACCTTTCCAGAAAAAGTGTTCTCTAAACAAAGCAGCTTGGTTACTGCATAATGCGGATCATCATCCTTTATTTGACTGAGCATATCGTTTAAATTCATACTTCCAGATTCAGATATATCAATAGGACAAATTCCAACTCCGCCTAGAACAGAAGCGCCTCGAGCCTCATAGAGATTGGTATGGTAATCGCGACCAATCAATACCTCATCACCCCTCTGGCAATGGGCAAGAATAGCTGTTAAATTACTCTGAGTCCCGCTAGGAAAAAATAAACTCGCCTCTTTACCTAAAAGCTCAGCTGCAAATTCTTGAAGCTCAATTACTTCTGTATCTTCTTCATATACATCATCTCCAAGCTTTGCATTTTCAACACATTGAAGCATTTCTTTGGATGGCAAAGAAACAGTATCACTTCGAAAATCAATTGGATTTTCAAGTTCACGTATTTCAGGATTATTAGTATTTCTTTTATATTGACTCATACTTCTTAAGGTTGATACTCTGGGTAAGCAAGAGTAGCAACCAAGTGAGTTCTTGATTCTATACCGCCATTTAAAGCCGTATGATAACCACGCGTATCAGTGAAATAAGCAGAACCATCTGCGGGTAGATGAGTGCAGTGGTGGTTAATAATCAGCAAAGCCCCTGGATTTGTATAAATTGGGATATGAATTCGTGGTTCGGGGTCTCTATGCCAAGAGTTGCAATTAAAACTATCTTTTTCTAGAATGCGAACCCTTCCAATCGGGTATCGAGCCGACAATTCTTTGTGAATTGTTTCAAAATAGGTCCCTTTAAAGACATCCACTAATTCAGTAAATTCAGATTCGTCAATCAACTCATCTTTTGCTACTTCCTCATAACTCTCGTCAATTCGTGTGTAATATCGTCCAACTAAGTCTTTATCTGATTCCACTGTATGGTTTTTTCTTCGAGTCATTGCTAGAGCATGAAAACCTGAAGCAGCAGTTTTAAATTCTGACTTAGCTTTAACCTCATCAAGTGCTTCACGTATTTTTTTAATATCGAACTTTAATTTAAGTCGAATAATGTGTTCGTTTCCCTTGAACGATGCAACTGAGTGAATATCAACTTTTCTGTCAATATAAGAGTTCAGTTCTCTTTTGTCTTCAGTAATACTCATAAATTCAACTTAAAAAGGTTTAACAACAGCAAGAATAATAATACCAATGAGAAGTGGAACTGGGAATTCATTGAACCAACGATAAAAAGTGTCAGACCGGGTATTTTCATCTTTAGCAAAAACACCTACCAAATAGCCACAATAAAAATGATATACAACTAATAGCCCTGCCAATATTAGCTTGGCTTTAAGCCAATACTGATCACTATAGACTTCCCAAGCATAGTTTTGTACCATCCATAAACCAAAAACAGTTGTGATAATAAAGCTTGGCATCATAATGCCCCTATAGAGTCTTCGTTCCATTAACTTGAAACGCTCAATGCTAATTTCATCATCCGCAATAGAATGATAAACAAACAGACGCGGCAAGTAAAACATACCAGCCATCCACGAAATGAAACCAAAAATATGTATAGCTTTAACCCAAAGCATCAAAACTCCAGAAAATAGATACATAATACCGTCTGAATACCATCTTTTCCTATGATTCATCAAAGAAGTTATATGAAACACTAGCTATTGATTTACAGTTATCATATCGTATGACATAGTAAAATTTGTCTACCTTTTATAATTGAACTTACATGTTAAACTTTTTTAAAAAAAATAAAAGTCATGAGCCACAAAGTGAGCCAAATAAAGCTTCACTAAAAGACAGACTATTTAAATCCAAGAAACGACTTGGTGATGGCCTTTCATCTTTACTTATTGGCAAAAAGAAAATAGATGATGATCTTCTCGAAGAACTAGAAATACTTCTGATTAGTTCAGATATAGGTATTCAGACAGCCGACAAAGTCATTGAATCTGTAAGAAAAAAATCATCTCGAAAAGAACTTAAGGATGGTGAAGGCCTCTATGAGCTGATAAAAATTGAGCTAGAATCGCTTTTGATTAAAGAGAATTTACTAAATCCTGAAGCCGATAAAACCTTCGTTATTCTTGTTGTTGGAATTAATGGTGCAGGTAAAACTACCACGATTGGCAAACTAGCTAAGTTATTTCAAAGTGAAGGTAAATCTGTCATGCTTGCTGCTGGTGATACTTTTCGTGCAGCAGCTGTTGAACAACTTCAGATTTGGGGTGAGAGAAATAATATACCTGTAATTGCCCAAAAAACTGGTGCTGATGCAGCCTCAGTAGTCTATGACGCTTATCAATCCGCAGTTGCTAAGGATATTGATATTCTAATTGCTGATACTGCTGGTAGGCTTCATACCCAAGATAATCTTATGCAAGAGCTTGAGAAAATTAAGCGAGTCCTTAAAAAACATAACGAAAATGCGCCTCATGAAACACTACTTGTTATAGATGGAGGTTCTGGTCAGAATGCAATTCAGCAAGCAAATGAATTTCATAAATCTATTAATCTATCAGGCCTGGCTGTAACTAAGCTTGATGGAACTGCAAAAGGTGGCGTTTTATTTGCAATATCAGACTCTCTTAATTTACCCATTCGTTTTATTGGTATTGGAGAAGCTATTGATGACCTCAAGCCATTTAATGCAAGAGATTTTGTTGATGCTTTATTTGATTAATAAAATCACTTTAATCCTCTAAAAAAAGTATAAAGCGATTCAGGATTTTATTGAATTATTGATAGCATCAATTTTCTGTGCTAAATCAATATCAAGCTTAGTGATTCCGCCCTCACTATGAGTGATTAAGTTAACTTCAACCTTATTATAAACATTTGACCATTCAGGGTGATGATCCATAGTTTCTGCAGTAATTGCTACCTCAGTCATAAAACCAAAGGCTTGAGTAAAACCCTTAAATTTAAATTCTTTCGAAAGTCTTCCTTTTACGATATTCCAATCATCAAGTTCTTTAAGGTTTTCATTTAATTGTTTATTAGATAATATCAAATCAAACTCCTTTTAATAACTCTCTTGCACCCATAGACAAGAGCTTATTTGCGACCATCTCACCCAACTCCTTTGGTTGTGATAAAGTACCACACTCCTCTACTTTCAATATATCGCCAGAATCTACATTACCAACCATACCTCTAAGCTGTAATTCAGTCTCATTACTAGTAGCGTAAGCTCCAATTGCAACTGAACAACCACCCTCGAGAGTAGAGTTCATAGCCCTTTCAGCACTAACTTCATTCATGGTTTGTTTATTTATAAGTGGCTCTATAAGAGTACTTATAGATTTATCACCTTTTCTAATTTCTATACCTAAAGCGCCTTGCCCAACTGCAGGTAGGAATTGTTCAACGTCAAGATGTTGATTAATTCTATCTTCAAAACCAAGCCTTATAAGGCCTGCACATGCCAAAATAATAGCGTCATACTCACCATTATCTAACTTTCTTAATCGAGTATTGACGTTACCACGTAAATCCAGAATTACAAGATCAGGCCTTAAAGCTTTTAATTGAACTATACGCCTTAAGCTACAAGAACCAACCCTAGACCCTTGAGGAAGTTCACTGATATTATCAAAATCATTTGAAACAAATGCATCAAACGGATTTTCGCGTTCCAAAATCGCACCAACCTCAAATTCTGTAGGCAACTCATATGGGACATCTTTCATAGAATGGACTGCAATATCAGCCCTTCCCTCTAACATACCCACCTCTAACTCCTTAATAAATAAGTTTTTGCCACCAATTTTAGAAAGGGGTGTATTGAGTATCTTGTCGCCCTGGGTCGTCATTTTCACCAATTCAACCTCAAGATCAGGATAGAAAAATTGTAATCTTGATTTTACAAACTCAGCTTGCCAAAGAGCTAAAGGGCTGTTACGCGTTGCAATTTTAAGCACTTTATTAATATCTCCAATTGATATTGTTGCCAACATTATTTTATCGAGTGTTTTTTGATAATGTTAGCTATTGAAGATATTATTATGCTGTCATTTAAGCAAGGTATTGATCAAATACTTGCCTAAGTGAGGTTTTTATATCATTTTCAGTAACTTATCATCGATATAGTGGAATAATGTGCTGTAATTAAAATTTGTATTAATTACAGAGAAAATTTAACAATGAAGTCTAAAAAAAATCATTTATGGGGTGGGCGCTTTAATGAGCCTACTGATGAATTTGTCAAAATCTTTGGTGCATCCATTTCTTTTGATAAAGTCTTAGCGCTTTATGATATTGAAGGCTCTATTGCTCATGCAACAATGCTTAGTGAGGTAAATGTACTAAGTAGTTCTGAGTTGAAGCAGATACTTGATGGCCTTAATCAGATTAAAGATGAAATTGCCAATAATCAACTCAACTGGTCTATAGACTTAGAAGATGTCCATATGAATATTGAATCTCGATTGATAGAGATTTGTGGTGATTCAGGTAAAAAACTTCATACTGGTCGCTCTAGAAATGACCAGGTTGCAACAGATATTAGGCTCTATCTTAGGGATCAAGTGCGTCTTATTATTTTAGAAGTAGAAAGGCTTCTAAATGCCCTACTTGACCTTGCGGAGCAAGAAAAAGAGACTATTATGCCTGGTTTTACGCATCTCCAAGCTGCTCAACCGATTAGCTTTGGACATCACTTATTGGCATATTTTGAAATGTTTAAGCGTGACCGAGAGCGACTTCAAGAGAGCTTTAAACGAATTAATACAATGCCACTAGGTAGCGCTGCTCTTGCGGGTACTAGCTACCCGATAGATCGTGAACGAACTGCTGAACTTTTAGGGTTTGAGCGTATTAGTTTAAATTCAATTGATGCAGTCAGTGATCGTGACTTTGCTATCGAATTTACTGCAAATGCAAGTCTAATTATGATGCATCTTTCAAGGTTCTCAGAGGAGCTTATTCTTTGGTCAAGCGCACAATTTGAGTTTATATCTCTGCCTGATAGCTTTTGCACAGGCTCATCAATAATGCCTCAAAAGAAAAATCCTGATGTCCCTGAACTTGTTCGCGGCAAGACTGGACGAGTTACTGGTAATTTAATATCACTCTTGACATTAATGAAAGGACAACCCCTTGCTTATAACAAAGACAACCAGGAAGATAAAGAGCCACTATTTGATAGTGTTGATACAATTTATAACTGTCTTTGTATTTTTGCTGATATGGTTCCTACTATTGAAGCCAATAAAGATAATATGTATCACTCTGCTCTTAAGGGATACACAACAGCAACTGATTTAGCTGATTATCTTGTAAACAAAGGTTTGGCTTTTAGGGATGCTCATGATGTAGTTGGTAAAGCTGTTTCTTACGGACTTAAAGAAAACAAAGATTTAAGTGAATTTAGCCTTGATGAACTTAAAAACTTGAACTCATTAATAGAAAAAGATGTTTTTGATGTGATCTCCCTAGAAGGTTCAATTAATGCTCGAAATCATTTAGGTGGAACCTCACCCAAACAAGTTTCGATGGCTATTAAAGCTGGACGTAAATCCATTAAATAATGCGCATAGTTTTTGCAGGCACTCCTGAGTTTGCGGTCGAATCTCTAGCTATTCTTCATAAATCAAATCATGAAATAATTGCTGTTTACTGTCAGCCTGACCGTCCAAAAGGAAGAGGAAAAGTATTATCAGCATGCCCTGTAAAGCTTTATGCAGAAGAAAATAATTTGCTAGTTATCCAGCCAGAAGACTTTAGTGAATTACAAAACCAAGAGAGGTTTTCATTATTAAAGCCTGATGTTATGGTGGTGGCAGCATATGGACAAATACTGCCTAAAAACACATTGCAAACTCCAAGACTGGGATGTCTTAATATTCATGCTTCTCTTTTACCTCGCTGGAGGGGTGCAGCGCCTATTGAAAGAGCTATACTTGCAGGAGATAAAGAGACTGGTATTTCAATTATGCAAATGAATGAAGGTCTTGATACTGGAAATGTATTACTTGAAAAAAAACATTTAATTTCAGATTTTGAAACGTCCCATTCACTAACTGATTCTTTATCAAGTATTGGAGCTAGTGCAATCATTGAAACCTTAGCTCATCTTTCTGATTTAAAAGCTAAACCTCAAAACAATAATGATGCTACTTATGCAAAAAAGATTACAAAAATTGAAGCTCAAATAGACTGGAACCAGAGTGCAGAAACTATAAGTCGTATTATTAGAGCATTTAATCCTCGACCTATAGCACAAACTAACGCAAAGGCCAAACAATTCGAAAACAGCGTACTAAGAATCACTGAAGCTGAAGTTATACAAGATGAAACTATTCAAGCTCCAGGGACAATAATTGGATATGGCAAAGGCTTCTGTTATGTTGCAACTGCAAATGGTGTTTTGAGTCTAAAAAAAGTACAACTTGCTGGGAAAAAAGAGGTTTCTATTAAAGACTTTAATAACGCCTATCAATTAATAGAACTTAGTTAAAAGTAACCACACATTATCGCTCAGCAAATCCGAGCTGTCGCCAAGCCTCATAAGCCACAATTGACACGCAGTTTGATAGATTTAAGCTTCTTGAGCCATCCTGCATAGGGACAGTAATCCCATCATATTCATCCATTATTTCCTTTGGAAGACCCTTAGTTTCAGAGCCAAATAGAAATGAATCATGGCTATGATATTTAATATCAGCATAGCTTTTAGTAACCTTTGTACTTACAAAATAAAGCTTAGCAGGATTAGCTTTGTCTAAGTAATCATCAAAATTTTCATATTCATAGACGCTTGCTAACTCTTTATAATCAAGCCCAGCACGTCTAAGGCGCTTATCGTTAATCTCAAATCCATACGGCTTTATGAGATGAAGATTGGCCCCCATATTTGCTGACAAACGTATTAGGCTTCCTGTATTACTAGGTATCTCTGGCTGGAATAATACTAAATTTAACATAACGCTATTTCATAGAAAATTACATTATCATCCCATAGAACATAAACCAATTATCAAAACTCACTAGTTGATATAATAACCGCCATGCAAGACTACTTAAAAATTATCAAAAATGGACTTTGGACTAACAACCAAGCATTGGTTGCTCTATTGGGGCTCTGCCCTCTTTTAGCAGTAACGAATAACGTTATTAATGCTATTAGTCTTGGCCTAGCAACAACGTTTGTACTTGTAGCTTCTAACCTGACTGTGTCCTTATTTCGAAACTATATTAGAAAAGAAGTTAGAATTCCAATCTTTGTTTTATTGATTGCATCATTTGTAACCCTAGTTGACCTTATCATGCAGTCATTCTTTTATGATATGTTTTTAATACTTGGTATTTTTGTACCTCTTATTGTTACTAACTGTGCTATTTTGGCTCGTGCTGAAGCCTTTGCTTCAAAAAACACTTGGGATAAATCAATCATTGATGGTCTTATGATGGGCTTTGGATTTAGTATGATCCTTGTTTTTTTAGGCGCTATGAGAGAAATAATAGGAAGTGGCACACTGTTTGATCAAGCCGACCTTATTTTTGGTGATTTTGGCTACAGCCTCAAAGTCACGTTTTTTGATAATTACCAAGGCACCCTATTAGCATTATTACCGCCTGGTGCCTTTATCGGTCTTGGCTTGATAGTTGCATTAAAAAATCTTGTTGATCAAAGAAAAATTTCTACTCAAGTTGCTGCCAATTCAGAAGCTATTTTAGAACCACAAACAAACTAAAGACACTCCATGTCTCGGAGAAAAACGATTCAAGACTTCCTGAGAAAGGATCTAACAGACATTACAAAGATATTATGCCTGGCTCTTAATCAAGAGAGAGAGCAGCTGTTTGCGTATCCAAACTATGAGCTTAATGAAAAAGAACTTGATAAACTAGATAAACTCATTAAAGATCGTAATAATGGAGTTCCTTTTGCTTACTTAAAGGGGTCTCAAGGGTTTTATGAACTAGACTTTATAGTGTCTCCTGCAACCTTAATTCCCAGACCTGAAACAGAATTATTAATAGATATTTCGCTCAATACATTTGATTCAAATAAAAAAATAAAGGCCTTAGATCTTGGAACTGGGAGTGGCGCAATAGCAATAACTCTTTCTGAAAAATGCCCTATATGGGAAATGACTGCAACCGATAAATCAAATGAAGCTCTCAAGATCGCCAAATTAAATACCCATAATGAAATTAACTTTTATTGTGGTGATTGGTTCGACGCAGTGCCTGATGAAAAATTTGATCTAATTGTTAGTAATCCTCCTTATATTGATGACCATGATCCACATCTGGATAACCTTAAATACGAACCCTTGGAGGCTTTAATATCTGGAAGTAATGGCCTTGATGATATTAGAATAATTATCAATGAATCTCCTAAATATCTTAAGGAAGGCGGTTATCTTCTTTTAGAGCATGGCTTTAATCAACAGAAGGAAATCATTGGATTACTAAAAGAATCTTTCTTTAACATTAATACCTATAAAGACCTTAATAATATTGACAGAGCAGTTCTAGCTCAATATAAATAGTTAAAACCCTGAGTCTTATCTATTTAAATTTCAGTTGCGCAATTATTACTCCTGTAATAACTATAAATGCTCCAATAGCTTGATACCAAATCCAGCTATCGCCAAGAAGAAAGAGGACAAACATTACATAAAATGGAGCAGCATTTAGATGGAATGATGCAATCCCAATTCCAAGTTGGCTAATGCCTTTTATCCACAAAATTTGAGAGATTCCTAAGCCAAGCCAACCATAAATAAGTACTAAACCTAAATGATTGATAGTAATAACTGATGTTGTTTCAGTTAATCCAAGAATATAACAAAATAAATACAGGACAGCTGATATACCTGCCATTCCAAAGGATGTCACCGATGTTTGTCCTAGAGTCGACATTCCTGGAAGATTTTTAACTGTTGCTCTGGAGGCCCATCCAAATAGTGCCACTCCTATAAGGCCAATTAAAGCTGCAAAACCAATGCCATTATTATCAAAAGTAGCGCCTGATGCAATATAACCGCCCATCAAAACTAAAATTACCCCAAAGAAAAACCATAAGGTCATTTTACGGCCATCAAAAAGAATCTCCAAAGTAACTGCGAAAACCGGCATCGTAGCACAAGCTAATACTGCGATAACAGGAGACGTTAATGACTGCAGAATAAGTATCAAAAATGAACCAATACCAAAGCCAGTTGCTCCAATCAAAAAGCCTTTAAACCACAAAGCAGATCTGACTTTCTGTATTCCTTCTATTGCAAGCCAGATAAAGAAAATTAGAATAAATGAAGAAACATTTCTTGCAGTAATGACACTAACAACATCCCAGTCATCCAATAGATATTCAGCAGCAGGAAAGCCCATTGCAAAAAGAAGTATTGCGAAGACACAGATAAAGTTTGAGTTAAAAACTCCTAAATCTTTTTCAACTTTATCTTCTGAAGGATTTACACTCATAAAGTAAAAAGTGATTATGGCGTATTGCAGACTGGCAATATAACAGATACTCTAAATTAAGCAATATTTATTTATTCACAATTATAAAAAGGTTATTTTGATGATTGTAATAACCTAAATTCTAGATGTATAATCAGATTTATCAAGATAAAGGCTTTTAGAGCGCTGCCTTGAAAATAGGATTGAAGTAATAAGATATTACTTACTTTTATAGTCATAGCAAATCTGGAGGTTAATTATGCTTGAAAAAAAACACATCGGCCAATCCACTAAAAGTATCTGGGGTGGAGAACAAGAACATGAACTTTATGAGCGCTCAACACAAGTACCTGTTGTTCATAGCGTTTCATTTGGCTACAAAGATATTGAAACTTGGCATAAAGTCGCCCTGGAAGAATCCCAAGGATTTATATATTCTCGTAATGCAAATCCTACAGTTCGCGCCTTTGAAGACAAGGTGAAAGAACTAGAAGGCGCACAAGCAGCAACAAGTTTCTCCTCGGGTATGGCAGCCATTAGTAACACCTTGGCTACATTTTTAAAGCCAGGTGAGCGAATTGTTTCAATTAAAGATAGCTATGGGGGAACAAATGTCATTTTTAATGAGTTTTTACCGCCACTAAATATTGAGGTTAGTCTCTGTGAAACTGGTGACTATAAACAAATAGAAACTGAAATAGCTAAGGGCTGTAAGGTCCTATATTTAGAAACACCAACCAACCCAACCATTAAAATTACAGACATCGAGCGCTTAAGCATTGCAGCTAAAAAAGTAGGCGCGCTAGTTGTTGTTGATAATACTTTTGCTACACCAATTAATCAAACCCCGCTTGAGCTTGGTGCTGATATCGTTCTGCACTCTGCCTCCAAATACCTAGGTGGACATGCAGATGCTCTTGGTGGAGTAATTTGTGGCAATAAGGACTTAGTAAAAAAAGTTCATCACTACCGTGAAATAAATGGTGCTAGCCTAGCACCAATGGATGCATATAGTCTCTTAAGAGGCATGAAAACATTAAAGCTTCGAGTTCAGAGGCAGAATGAAAGCGCAATGATAATTGCTAAATATTTACAAAGCCATCCTGCAGTTGAGCAGGTGAACTACCCTGGATTAGAGTCTCATCCTGGTCATAATATTGCCAAAAAACAAATGATTGGTGGCTATGGTGGAATGTTAAGTTTTTCTGTCAAGGGCGGCTTAGAAGCAATTAAAAAATTTCTACCAAAACTTGAATACGCTCATATGGCAGCTAATTTAGGTTGCGTTGAAACTGTAGTTGGCCCTCCATTTACAACAAGCCATGTCGAATGTAGTGCAGAAGAGCGAATGGCTGCTGGAATCCCTGAAGGTTTAGTAAGATACTCAACCGGTATTGAGGATGTAGAGGACTTAATTGCTGATTTAGATCAGGCGTTCAAAGTAATTTCTTAAGAAATTAAGGAGAATTCAATGAAACAAGAAAGAAGAAGATTCAGTAAAGAAGAGTACCTTGATAGGCAATTAAAGGTTCGCAAGTCAATGGATGCTTCAAATGTGGATCTCTTAATTGTCTATGATCCTGCCAATATGTTTTGGTTGACTGGCTATGATGGCTGGTCATTTTATGTTCATCAATGCGTTGTCATTTCAACTGACGGAGGACTTTTTTGGTATGGCAGAGGAATTGATGCAAAGGGCGCTGAACTTACGACTGACCTTGACCTAAATAACATCCTGTCATATCCAGATGAATACGTCATGAGCCCTGAGAGACATCCAATGGAGTTCCTTGCAAACATCTTAAAAGAAAAGGGCTTAAATAAAAAAAGAATCGGCCTAGAAAAAGATAATTATTATTTTTCAGCTAGAGCAGCTGAATCGTTATATAGTAGCCTACCTGATGCAGTATTTAGCGATCAGACAGGTCTCGTAAACTGGCAAAGAGCGGTTAAATCTGAGACTGAAATTACCTACATGAAGCGTGCAGGTAAGGTTATTGAGGGCATCTATGAGAGGGTTATGAGGGTTGCTGAACCTGGAATGAGAAAAAATGACCTGGTTGCTGAAATAATGCATGCAGGTGCTCACGGTCATCAAGGTCATTATGGTGACTACACTTCCTTTGTTCCTCTTATTGGCGCTGGTGAAGAGGCTGCAGCGTGTCATATGACATGGAATGATGAGCCATTAAAAAATAATGAGGGTATGTTTTTAGAGTTAGGAGGGGCATACGCAAGATATCATTGTCCTTGCTCAAGAACTTTATATTTAGGAAAACCACCTCAACAATATTTAGATATCGAAAAGGTGATAAATGAATGTATAGAGAATGCAATTGAGATGTTTAAGCCGGGCAATACTTGTGCCCAAATTTCAGATAACTTTACAGCAACTCTAAAAAAGCATGGTTATGAAAAAAATAATCGCTGTGGCTACCCTATTGGCTGTAGTTATCCGCCCGACTGGGGTGAGCGTACGATGAGTTTACGCGGAACAGATCAAACTGTACTTGAAGAAAACATGACATTTCATTTTATGCCTGCTATTTGGTTTGATGACTGGGGTTTTGAAATGACGGAGAGTATTCGCGTCGGTAAGAGTGGCGGTGAATGCCTCTCAAGCGTACCTAGACAACTACTAGTTAAATAGAAGTTAAAAACTATCGAGACTTACTTGGATAGGCTTGATTGTCTGATCAAACTATCTGGAACCATATCGGTATCCTTAATTCTGTCTAGGACTGCATAACTAAAATAGCGCCTGAGTCCAATATCCGCCTTTAAGACTCTTTTAAGGAAATCTTGGTAGTCTACAACATCTCTGACAAGAACTTTTAAAATGTAATCAAGCCCTCCACCGACGGACCAGCATGAAAGCACTTCATCAAAGCCCATTATTGCCTCTTCAAAGCGAGCAAACTGGCCTTGCTTATGACTCTCTAACTCAACTTCAGTAATTACAAGATGGAAATTACTTAAAAATGAAGATGACAGCTTTGCACCATAGCTATCAATGATTCCAGCTTCCTCTAGTCTTTGAAGTCTGTCCCATGAAGGGGTAAGTGATAAATTGAGTTTATCAGCTAGCGCAGTTTTAGTAATCCTACCCTCACTCTGAAGGATAGAAAGTATCTGAATATCTCTTTCATCAAGCTTGTACATAGAGATATTATCGCCCTAAATAAAATATATATTAGCAATAAAATTCAATTTAGTGTGAATTTTTCAGAATAATCATGACTTTATAGGCAATATAAGGCCTAAAAACTTCTAGTTATTTCTTTTAGCTATTATCTGAGAAATCTGATCAAAAGTGGCCTGGTTTGAGGTAAAGACAGGTTTACCAATAGCAGCCTCTATTTCAGGAATAATTTCTGCAGATCTCATTGCAGTGCATGAAATAAAGAGCGCGTCAGCTTCATCATGAGTTGCCGCCTTGGCAGCTGAAATAATCTCATTTGGAGGAAGAAAAGCTACGTCTCTGTCGTCACTCATATCCATATACATTGAAGATGCTATCTCAACACCATTTCTTTGTAAATAGTCCCTCAGCAGGGAGGAAACCTCTTCACTATATGGAGTTAGAATACTAACCTTTTTAAAGCCTCTTGCTTTAAAGTTTTTAACAACTGCTTGAGAGGTAGTTAAAACTTTTGCAGTTGGCTTACTTTCCTTAATTGCAAGCTCGATTGCCTCATCTCCGACAATAGAAGATGAAGAAGTACAATTAAAGACAACCAAGTCAAGATCATAATTGGGAAGTATTCCAGCTGAAACTTCAGTCAAATCATCTCCAATTGCGGCTAAAGACTCTGGCGTCATTGGATTTGCAAAATGAATTCGATTGAAATAAAAGTCATAGTTTGGCTTTTGATCAGTATACATTCTCACAAAGTCTCGCTCAAAAGTGAAATCTGTATTTAAAACAATCAGTCCTATAGAGGGTCTCTCACTATTTCTAGTTAAAGTATCTGAGATATGATATTTTTTTGATTCAATAGTCATAAGTAATTAATGTTTAATAGAGGTAGAAAATAAATGCATCACTACGACACCTGAGATAATCAAAGCCATACCAATTAAAGATGCAAGGTCTGGTATTTCTTTATACACAAATGCACCAACAACAGCCACCAAAACAATCCCTAGGCCTGACCAAACAGCATACACTACTCCCAATGGTAAATCCCTCAAAGCGAGCGTCATTAACCAAAAAGAAATGCAATAAAAAATTACTAGAAACGCAGTCGGCACAAGTTTTGTGAACTCTCCTGTAGCCTTAAGAAGAGATGTTCCAGCAACTTCAGCTGCAATTGCTAATGCTAAGTAAAGATAGGTCATAATAATTTAAAGTTACTTATAGAAAAAGCACAGTATAACCTTAAGAAATAATCTTTACCAAAGTTTTCTGCTTGATCATTGTATTTGAAAAAAGATTGAAGTTGGCCTATAAGCCGGGTTCTGTTTGACTAAAGCCATGATAGTCATTCATCTACGATACTTGTCACCAAGCACCTCTAGCACTCTACCCGAAGACAACGCGAGCAACGCCAATGCCTTCCTATTTGAGCTTGCTCCAAGTGGGGTTTACCTTGCCTTACTTATTACTAAGTAAGCGGTGCGCTCTTACCACACCATTTCACCCTTACCTATCAAGATAGGCGGTTTATTTTCTGTTGCACTTTCCGTCGCATCACTGCGCCTAGCCGTTAACTAGCACTTTGCTCTGTGGAGCCCGGACTTTCCTCCCAATGCAATTGCATTCGGCGACTATCCGGCCAACTTCAAGGGAAAATTATACGCTAGGAATAGGGGTTTAAAATGGAGTGCTATTATTAACTGAAGACTTTGACTAGCTCGTGTAAGTCAAAGGAATATTGTTTAGTACTTTATGGATATTTTCTCCATCAGTATCAACCGCTACAGTAACAGGCATATCTTTAACTTCAAGTTCATAGATCGCCTCCATACCCATTTCTTCAAAGGCAACAATCTTAGCTTTCTTTATAGATTTAGAAATCAAATATGCTGCACCGCCTACTGCTATTAAATAGCTTGCTTTATGTTTTTTAATACTTTGAATTGCGGACTCACCGCGCTCGGCCTTGCCAATCATTCCTAATATTCCAGTGTTCTCAAGCATCATGTCGGTAAATTTATCCATTCTTGTCGCAGTTGTTGGTCCTGCAGGTCCAATAACTTCATCGCCAACTGGGTCAACCGGTCCAACGTAGTATATAAATCTATTATCAAAATTAACGCCTTTAGGTAAACCTTCGCCGCTATCGATCATCCCCTTTAAGCGCTTATGGGCAGCATCCCTTCCTGTAATAATTGTCCCAGAGAGTAGCAAAGTATCGCCAATATTCCAGGTCTGCATTTGTGAGTGAGTTAAGCTATTTAAATCAACTTTTGTATATTTAGATATATCCATCTCTAAATCTGGATAGAGATTCATATCAACCTCAGGCAATTCTGCAACACCTGTTCCGTCAAGAGTGAAGTGGACATGTCTCGTTGCGGCACAGTTTGGAATCATCGCAACCGGAAGAGAGGCTGCATGTGTCGGATAATCCTTAATCTTAACGTCTAGAACTGTTGTTAGCCCGCCCAAACCCTGAGCACCAATACCGAGCTCATTGATTTTATTAAATAAGTCAATTCTGAGAGTTTCTATCTCAGTATGCTCACTTTTGTCTTTTATTTGATTAATATCTATTGGCTCCATCAACACCGATTTCGCCATTAACATGGCTTTTTCTGCGGTCCCGCCTACTCCAATACCAATCATTCCTGGAGGGCACCAGCCTGCACCCATTTTAGGAATAGTCTTGAGAACCCAATCCGTTAAGTTATCATCAGGGTTTAGAACGGTAAATTTAGCTTTGTTTTCAGAACCGCAACCCTTAGCAGCAACTGTAATGTCTAAGGTATCGCCTTTAACGAGTTTGGTGTGAATTACCGCAGGTGTGTTGTCTTTAGTGTTTTTTCTACTAAATAGTGGATCACTAACAATCGAAGCCCTTAAGCGGTTATCAGGGTCGTTGTAGGCCCTTCTAACACCCTCATTAACCATATCTTCAAGAGAAAGCTCTGCCTCCCACTGAACATTCATCCCTACCTCAATAAAGACATTAACAATCCCAGTATCTTGGCAAAGTGGTCTCTTACCAAGTGCGCACAGTTTGGAGTTTATTAGAATCTGTGAAATCGCATTTTTAGCGCTTAAGTTGGTCTCTTTTTCATAAGCCAAAACCATCGCTTTGATAAAATCTGGTGAATGATAATAAGAGATATATTGCAATGAAGAATGAATACTTTCTACTAAATGTTCTTGTTTAATGATCATATTTATTTGGGCTTTGGTATTGTCTATTGAAAGCAAGCAGGTTATATTATATCTTCTAAACATTTTAATCAATTTTTTGCTAGGAATCTCTTATGTTCAATTTATTCAAAGGCCAAAACCTATCTATCGATCTTGGAACTGCTAATACACTTGTTTATATGGATGGGAAAGTAGTCTTAAATGAACCCTCTGTAGTTGCATTAAGGCATGAAAAAGGTGCTACTGAGTCAACCGTTATAGCGGTGGGTCAAGAAGCAAAAAATATGCTGGGTAGAACGCCAGGCTCAATTGAGGCTATAAGGCCAATGAAAGACGGCGTAATTGCAGACTTTAAGGTGACTGAAAAAATGCTTCAATTTTTTATGAAAAAGGTCTTGAAGTCTGGTTTTTTCTCACCAAGCCCAAAAGTACTAATTTGTGTTCCATGTGGCGCTACTCAAGTTGAGAGACGTGCAATTAAGGAGAGTGCAGTAGGCGCAGGAGCTAGGGATGTCTATCTAATAGAAGAGCCAATGGCTGCTGCTCTTGGAGCTGGCATGGCAATTGAAGAAGCATCAGGTGCAATGGTTCTTGATATTGGTGGAGGTACAACTGAAATTGCAATCCTATCATTAAATGGAATTGTTTATTCTGACTCTTTAAGAGTAGGAGGAGATGTTTTTGACGATACCATTGTTAAATTTGTACGAAGAGTGCATGGAATTATTATTGGAGAAGCTACTGCAGAACAAATCAAGGAAGAGGTTGGTAGTGCTTTTGAATCAAAGATAGTCAGAAAAAATGAATTTAGAGGTCGCGCAGTTTCTACAGGGTTGCCTGTAAGTTTTGAGATTACTAATGCTGAAATACTAGAAGCCTTAAGTGAGCCTCTTGGTATGATTGTTAGCGCTCTAAGAACAGCTCTAGAGCAAACTCCGCCTGAGCTTTCATCAGATATTGCACAAAATGGACTAGTAATTACTGGAGGTGGAGCTCTTTTAGATGGAATTGATCAATTGATCAATAATCAAACAAACTTACCAGTTACTATTGCTGATGACCCCCTTACTTGTGTTGCTAGAGGTGGAGGTATCGCTTTAGATATGATTAATCAACATGATATGGGGTTTTTGGCTGCAGAATAACTCTTAGTAAGTCGAAATCTTAATAATGCGACTTTTAAAACTTATTTTACCAATACTTATTTCAATAATACTTATTGTGCTGGATACTCGTTTTTCGTACTTAGATAATTTTAAACGCTTCACCTTAACGCTTCTTTCTCCGATTTATTTTGTTGTTGATTTACCTAATCATGTTGTTGATTGGGTTAACGATAAAGGTAGTGAGAATGCAAAATTAGTTAGTGAAAATGAATACTTAGAAGGCAAACTGACTGAACTCAAGGCAAGACTTCAAACCTACAATAACCTAGTCTTGGAAAATCAAAAAATATCAGGTTTACTCGATTCAAGCTACGCTATTCCAGAACACCAAATCAAACTAGCGCATGTTAAATCAATTTCACAATCAAGACTTAAAAAACAAATAATTATTGATAAAGGCTTTAATGATGGGGTTACTTTATCTCAACTAATAGTTGGCTCTGATGGTGTGGTTGGTCATGTTACCCAGGTCACACCCCTATATTCAACTGTCCAACTTATTACAGACCCTACTCAACATATGCCTGTTAAAAACTCTAGAAATGGTATCAGAGGAATAACGAAGGGTTTAGCTTCTAATGAAAAAGGAATGATTGTTGAATACGTTCCGTTAGAATCTGACGTTAAATTAGGCGATATTTTTGTAACAAGTGGAATTGGAAATTCCTACCCGGTTGGCTATCTTGTTGGAAGAGTGACCCGAATTAATAATCTTTTAAACGATTCTTTTTTATCGATTACACTCCAACCCCTTCAAAATATGAATAAATTAGAGCTAGTACTCATCGTCTCAGAAAAAAATGACTAACCAAAACCCTATGTTGCTTCTTAGCAAAATATCAATTTTTGCATTGATTATTGGTGCAATTTCGTTGCCTTTAGTTATTGAGTTATCTTCACCATTATGGGTGTTAGTTTGTTTTGTTTACTGGGTGATTTATACCGATGGTAAATGGATATATCTCTCTGCTTTGATACTTGGACTATTAATGGATGTTCTCCAGGGAGGTATTCTAGGTCAGAATGCTTTGTCACTAGTCATAAGCTCAGCGTTCATTTTTAATGTTAAAAAATCATTTTTTGTTTCAAACTTGACAACTCAGCAGGTCTATATTTTTTTAGGCTCTCTCATTTACTTAATTACTTTTTTATTAATCCATATATTAGTTCAAGGTTTTGATTTTAGCTGGTTGATATTAATTTCACCATTTTCTAGTGCAATTATTTGGCCTGTTATTCGCTTTTTACTGGCAAAACTTAAACATTAAGTAGAAAGTTAATATGGAAAAAATTGCAAATACTAAACGAGAGAGAAAAGTATTTAAATCAAGAATAATGATTGCTTCTTTATTTATGATAGCAATGACTTTCATTTTGGTTTTAAGGCTATTTAACCTACAAATAACTAAGTATGAATACTACACTGAAGAGTCACTTGGAAATCAAATGCAGACTCTCCCTATTACTCCAATACGAGGAAATATACTTGATCGAAATGGTAAGGTTTTAGCTACCAATGAGTTCTCATATAGATTAACAATTACTCCGGAGAAAATTAATGATTTAAATGGCACTTTTTTAGAATTACAGACAGAGAATTTAATTAATGAAGATGATATTGCTAAGTTTAATAAAAATTTGAATCGCTATAAAAAGTTTCATAACATACCAATCAAGCACAATCTATCTGAATCAGATGCTGCATCATTCCTTGTTAAAAATCAACTACCTGGAGTAGAAGTTGAACCGTATTTTCATCGGGTTTACCCTAATGGAATTTCTAGTGCTCACCTGATTGGTTATGTCTCTTCTATGAGCAAAGAGGATAAAAGCTATTATGATAAAAATAATTATAGTGGTACTAGCTTTGTTGGAAAAACAGGCATTGAGAAACAGTATGAAGATCTACTTCATGGTCAATCGGGTGAGAAACAAATCGAAAGAAATGTTGCAGGCCGTGTTGTTGATTCTACTATCATTAAAGACTCTATCCCTGGTAAAGATATTTATCTGAATGTCGATATAGATCTTCAGATGACTGCTGAATCTCTATTGGGTGATAATCGAGGCGCAATAGTCCTTATTAATGTAAAGGATGGCTCAATATTGAGCCTAGTTAGTACGCCCACTTTCAACCCAAACTGGTTTGTTAATGGAATTTCATTTGATCAATATAATGAGCTTTATAACGACGAGAATTTGCCACTTTTTGATCGAAGCATTAAAGGCCTTTATCCACCAGGATCAACAATCAAACCAATGGTCGCTTTGGCTGGACTGGAATTAGGTAATATTACTATTAAAGACCAAGTTTTTTGTCCGGGTTTTTATAAGCTTGCAGATTATTCAAGAAAATTTAATGACTGGAAGCGTTATGGTCATGGTCATGTCGATGTGGTTGAGGGTATTGCACAATCTTGTGATGTATTTTTTTATGATTTAGCCTACAAAATAGGAATTGATCAAATTCATGATAGCCTTGATCTATTTCAATTTGGGAAAAATACAAATATTGATTTACCTGGCGAACTAGGAGGGGTCTTACCTTCAAGAGAATGGAAAAAAATTAACAAAGATGAGCCTTGGTATAGAGGTGAAACTCTGATTACAGGAATTGGACAAGGCTTTATGACAGCTAGCCCACTTCAATTAGCATTAGCAACTGCAGCTATTGCCAATAAAGGTCAGTTATTAACGCCACAAGTAATGATGCACTCTCAAACAAAAAATGGAGATATCACACTAGACCAAAAAAAAGCTTCGCGACAAATACCTATCAAAGATATTAATAATTGGGAAGTAATTATTGAAGGTATGAAGCAAACTGTTTATGGAAAATTAGGAACTGCAAAAAGATTAAACAACAAACTAAAATATACCTTAGCAGGGAAGACAGGGACCGCTCAGGTTTTTGGCCTAGACCCAGAAGAAGAATATATTGCTGAAAATATTGATGAAAAATTAAGAGATCACGCACTTTTTACTGGGTTTGCTCCTATTGAAGACCCTCAGGTTGCTATAGCCATTATTGTAGAAAATGCAGGTAGCGGAAGTTCAAAGGCCGCACCACTTGCGAGGGCTCTATTAGATGAATACTTTAGTAAAAATCCAGTTGTAAAAGAAACAGTAGAATGAGATCTAATTAGAAATTCTGTTTAGTAGAGAATATTTTTCTAAATTCAGAAAATGTATTAGCTTCAATTGCTTTTCTAATTGACTTCATTAAATCTTGATAATAGTATAAGTTATGAAATGTATTTAAGCGAGAGCCTAATATCTCATTTGTTTTTTGAAGATGATGAAGATAAGCCCTTGAATAATTGATACACGTTGAACATTTACAGTTAGGATCAAGTGGCCCAATATCTGACCTGTATTTTGCATTTCTAATTTTAACCACACCTTCTGAAGTAAATAAATGACCATTTCTTGCATTGCGAGTAGGCATTACACAATCAAACATGTCAATCCCACATGCAATAGCCTCTACTAAATCTGAAGGCGTCCCAACGCCCATTAAATACCTTGGTTTATTTGCTGGCAATTTATCCGGTAAATAACTAAGCACCTCCATCATTTCTTCTTTAGGTTCTCCAACAGATAGACCTCCAATTGCGTACCCATCAAAGCCCATCTCTACTAAAGAATCCATTGAATGTAGGCGGAGTTCTTTATGCATGCCACCCTGAACAATTCCAAAAAGAGCATTTTTGTTATTAAGTCTTTGGTGTTCATCTAGTGATCTTTTAGCCCATCTTAGAGACAGCTGCATCGACTGATCAACTTCATTTTTTTCACTTGGGTAGGCCGTGCAGTCATCAAATATCATTACAATATCGGAGCCCAATTTATGCTGTATTTGCATGGACTCCTCAGGACCCATAAAAATTAGTGAACCATCTTTTGGAGATCGAAATTTAACACCCTTCTCAGTTATTTTTCTCAATTTGCCCAAACTAAAGACTTGGAAACCACCAGAATCAGTCAGAATTGGGCCAGACCAATTCATAAAGTCATGTAAATCGCCATGCGCCTCAATAACTTCAGTTGTTGGAGTTAATGAGAGATGAAAAGTGTTACCCAAAATAATTTCAGCTCCTAAGTCTTTAACCTCATCTACTGTCATTGCTTTGACTGTTCCACAGGTCCCAACTGGCATAAAAGCTGGTGTATTTACTACTCCACGATCAAAGGATAACTTTCCTCGGCGAGCTTTGTTATCTGTATTAGTGACTTCAAATTTCATAGAGAGGTTAATAAATTAATTAGGTTTTTATAAGGTTATTAGAATGCTTGATTAATTTCATCAAAACCAAAGCCTCTCGACTGCAAAAAACGCTTTTGTTTTGCTTGGTCTTTGAAATCTAGAGATATATCATGTCCAAATTTTTTAATCCTAACTTCTTTTGCTAACTTAGACCAATCAAAAGTAGTTAAATTAAATTTTTTAATGCCTCTTCCTTTAAGCTCAGATGCAATTTTTAAAGGACCTTTGCCTTGGTTATACCTCATGAGAATAAAGGCCTCAGAAAATCGTTCATCACTTTGATAGTTTTGCTCAGCTAAAAGTGAGATTGAGCTATTAATGATTGAATCATCAAAACCCTTAAGTTGCAATTTTTTTAATAATTCTAATTGAGAATGCTCACGCCTCATCAACATCTTTAGCGCAGCTGAGTAGCATCTATTCTGTTGACTCTGGTTCGTCATGATCGCTACTCATTAATTTTTCACGAATTTTTCCCTCAAGCATTTGACTCATCTCAGTGTGGTCCTTTAAATAATCTCTTGCATTATCCTTGCCTTGGCCAATTCTTTCACCTTCAACGCTGTACCAGGCTCCAGCCTTTTCAACAAGACCAAGCTCGACACCTAAGTCAATTATTTCACTCTCTCTTGAAATACCTTGATTGTATAAAATTTGAAATTCTGCCTTTTTAAATGGAGGCGCGACTTTATTTTTCAAAACCTTAACTCTGGTTTCATTACCAAGAATTTCATCGCCTTTTTTAATGGCACCAATTCTACGAATATCTAATCGAACTGATGCATAAAATTTGAGTGCATTTCCACCAGTTGTTGTCTCAGGATTACCAAACATAACTCCTATTTTCATACGAAGTTGGTTAATAAATATAACCATGGTGTTAGTTCGTTTTATATTAGAGGTTAGTTTTCTGAGTGCTTGAGACATTAATCTCGCCTGCAACCCCATATGAGAAGCACCCATTTCACCTTCAATTTCAGCCTTTGGAGTCAACGCAGCGACAGAATCTATGACAACAATATCTACACTTCCTGAGCGAACAAGCATATCTGTAATTTCTAGGGCTTGTTCTCCAGTATCAGGCTGTGAAATTAAAAGGTCATCAGTATTTACCCCTAGTTTCCTTGCATAAGCAGGATCAAGGGCATGTTCAGCGTCAATAAATGCTGCTGTTCCTCCTATTTTTTGCATTTCTGCAATAACATGTAAGGTCATTGTGGTTTTTCCTGAGGACTCTGGTCCATAAATTTCAACAACCCTGCCCCTAGGCAAACCACCTATTCCAAGTGCAATATCAAGGCTTAGACTACCTGTAGAAACAGCCTCAATATCTGTTCTTGCCTCCTCATCGCCCAAGAACATAACAGATCCTTTTCCAAACTGTTTTTCGATTTGGCTAAGGGCTACTTTTAGGGCTTGTTTTTTCTGTTCATCCACACCGCTCTCCCGAGTAAAATGTTAAGTAATTTATATACAATTATTATAATGGCTTTCACTCAACAAGATACAGAATGTATGTCTCTTGCTCTCAAACTTTCTGAGCTGGGTCGAGCAAGTGTTGGAGCAAATCCAATGGTGGGTTGTGTGATAACTCGTGACGATAAAATTATTGCTGAAGACTTTCATCGTCAGTATGGTGAAGGTCATGCTGAGATTAATGCTCTAGAGCAAATTAATCACGAAGCTAATAACACTTCGCTCTACGTAACTCTTGAACCATGCTCTCATCACGGTAAAACACCTCCCTGTGCAGAAGCACTAATTAAAGCAGGAGTTAAGAAAGTTATTATTGCAATGCTTGACCCTAACCCTTTAGTATCTGGAAGGGGAGTTAAAATGCTGCAAGATGCCAACATTCAAGTTGAAGTTGGTTTGCTTGAAGATGAAGCAAGTGAGCTCAATCGAGGATTTATTAAAAGGATGCGAACCGGTATGCCATTTGTCACTTCAAAGATTGCTATGAGTCTAGATGGTAGAACAGCAATGAAAAATGGTGAGAGTAAATGGATTACTTCGGACGCTGCTAGAAAAGATGTGCATAAACTTCGCAGTGAAAATCAAGCAATCATGACTGGATCAGGCACTATCATAAATGATAACCCGATGATGACAGTGAGGCTTAATGAGATAGATTCAAATCCGCTAAGAGTAGTTATTGACAGTAATAATCTCATTACTGATAAGTCACTTAATATTTTTTCATCTAATGCGGATACACTTGTACTTAATAGTGATAATTCAAAAACTCTTTCAAATGGAAAGTTAGATTTACAATCAGCCCTTACAAAGCTTGGAGAGATGGGAGTCAATAACTTGCTCCTTGAAGCTGGAAGTGGTCTCAACGGTGCAATGTTAGAGGCAGGTCTAGTTGATGAGTTTATCATTTATACTGCACCATTGATTCTTGGAAATGATGCCAGACCAATGATTGATATTCCACTAAAGACAATGTCTGAAAAAATCAAATTGAGTATTATTGACATTAGACATGTTGGTACTGATATCAAAATTAGAGCCACCCTTAAATGAATACGCTAACAAATAAACGAGTTTTGTTAGGAGTTAGCGGCTCAATTGCAGCTTACAAGTCTCCAGATATTGTTAGGCGCCTGCAGGATTTAGGTGCTGAAGTTAGAGTAGTCGTCACTAATGGTGGAAGAGAATTTGTTAGCGAAAGATCGCTACAAACAATTTCAAAAAATAAAGTTCATGACAACCTTTGGGATAAAGATGCTGAACTTTCTATGGGCCATATAGAGTTAGCAAAATGGGCAGATATAGTAATCATTGCTCCAGCCTCTGCAAACACTATAGCTAAGCTTTGCCATGGTAAAGCGGATGACCTACTCTCTACTGTAATACTTGCAACAAGCGCCACGGTGATGATAGCGCCATCAATGAATCAACAGATGTATGCATCACTTGCAATGAAAGAGAACCTTCAATTACTCAAAAGTCGTAACGTAATTATCATAGAGCCAGGTTTTGGCGAACAGGCTTGTGGTGATGTTGGAGAAGGAAGACTAGCTGAGCCGATTGATATTGCTCAGCAAGCTGCAGAACTTTTTTTGAGTAACTCACTAAGTGGTAAAAAAGTTTTAATAACAATAGGTGGCACTATTGAAGCAATAGATCCAGTTAGATTCATATCTAATCATAGTAGTGGAAAAATGGGTATGTCACTAGCTCATGCCTGTATTCAGGCTGGTGCAAAAACAACACTGGTTGTTGGTTCAATTTCTATTGATGTTGAAAGGAGAGCTGAAACTATTTTTGTAACTAGTGCAAGTGAAATGTATGATGCAGTAATGAATAACATTACTAGCCAAGACCTATTTATTAGCTGCGCTGCAGTGGCAGACTATAGACCTTCAAAAGTAAGCCTTAATAAAATAAAAAAAACAAGTAATATAAAATCAATTCAACTTACAGAGAACAAAGATATTCTAGCTAGTGTCTGTAAATTAAAAGACAAACCAATCTGTATCGGTTTTGCAGCAGAAACTGAAAATTTAATTGCTAATGCGAAACAGAAATTAAAAAATAAGAAGTGTGATGCTATTATTTTAAATGACATTTCAAATAGTGAGATTGGTCTTAAGTCTGATGAAAACGAAGTTCACTTTATATCTGAAAAGAATTCTGAAAAAATAGATAAAAATAGCAAGCAAATTATTGCTGAAATTATCATTAATAAAATTGCTAAATATTTTTTCTAATTGTCAAAAATGCCTATAAATCAAGGCTTAATGGACTTACTCACAAAACTGTGGATAACTCTGGTGATATCTCTTAATAATGCTATAAATCATGCGCTAGAATAGCAAATTCTATGGTTTTGGTTAATAAATAATCATAACCATTTTTTATATATAAATCAATGGCTTATGTTTTTATAGATTTGTGAATATATTTCAACTATGTCATCAATATTAGTTAATTCTCAGATAGCGGATAACTTTTATAGATTTCCCTTTTAAATAGGGCTTTTCAGGGCAAATATGATTTTTTATTAAAATTCCAACTGAACTACATTTAGATTTTAATATTAAATAGAAAAAGATAAATTAAATTGGTATTAAAATAAGTTTATTTTCTTTAACTTATAACTGTTATTAATTGCTTAATACAACTATTTGTCTAAGAATTATATTTTAACTAATACTGAATTTTGTATTTTCCAGGGCCAAGATTCTTCTCGATTGTATCTAAGAGTTCCCTATTAAGTGAGACATTGTATTCTTTTGTGAGAGGAATTTTTCCTGAAGTATTATTAGATTGATATTCAATAATTACTGGACATTTTCCATGAAACTCTTGAAGTAAATTGCATAGCTCTACATACGCATTTTTATCTTCTTCACTTAATTTTATCTTGAGATATTTAGCATATTTCAACTGCACCTTATCAACTGGGTCTATTCGATCAACTACTATCTGCCATTGTTCTCTAAAATCCTTATTTACTTTGCCTGAAATAACAACGACTTCGTCTAGAACAATTTGATCACTATTTACCCCAAGAGCTTGTGAAAAAACTGCTGCATTAACTTTCTTTTCACCATCTTCAATTGTTAAACTTGCCATCTGCCCTTTTCGAGTATTACGATAGTTAATATCAGAGATCAAAGATAGAATGCGTACTTCTCTATTATTTCGAAAAACAAGATCCTTTGGCAAAGTGCAAACTATTGACTTTAAATCACCCTTATACCAATCTGTAGGATGTCGGTTAAGGTAATAACCCATGACATTTTTCTCAAACATCAGTATTTGCTTAAATGATAAGTAGGAACCTTTTTTATACATTTTCTCGTATTCAGTATGGCTGTCAACTTCTGAAAAAAGACTACTTTGACCTTTTGATAAATCATTTTGTCTCTGCTCAGCCTGACTCCTAGCGCCTGGATAAGTGGCAATAAGGGTAGCCCTTTTTATGCCAAAAATATCAAATGCACCAGCATATATAAGTGCCTCTAATGCTCTTCGATTTAGATTCCTCTTTTCTATTCGCAAACAAAAATCAAAAATATCAGAATAATCTCCATTCTTCTCACGCTGTAAAACTATTTCTCTCACTAAGGCTTCACCAACTCCCTTTATAGCACCTAGCCCATATACTATTGTCGTGTTGTCTGTAATACTAAACTCATATTCAGATTGATTTATATCTGGTGCAATAAATATAACTCCTTTCTTCTTAGATTCTCCAACTGTAAATGCAATCCGATCCGTATCATCCATCACAGAAGACAATACTGCAGCCATAAAGGGAGCCGGAAAGTGGGCTTTAAGCCAAGCAGTTTGATAAGAAATATACGCATAAGCAACTGAGTGAGACTTATTAAAGCCATATCCTGAAAACTTATCAATAAGATCAAAAATTTCATTTGCCTTATCTTTTTCAATATTTTTTTTAGAGGCTCCTTTTACAAACACTTCTCTCTGTTCTGCCATTTCTTCAGTTTTTTTCTTACCCATTGCTCTTCGCAATATATCTGCCCCACCCAAAGAATAGCCTGCCATAACTTGGGCAGACTTCATAACTTGTTCTTGATAAATAAATACACCATTTGTTGGTTTCAAAATTTCTTCTAGTATTTCATGCGGATATCGGACTCTAGCACCATGCTTAACTTGAATATAATCATCTACCATTCCTGACTCTAATGGACCAGGTCTATATAAAGCCAACATAGCAACAATATCTTCAAAACAATCAGCCTTAAGTTTTTTTAAGTAGCCTCGCATACCATCAGATTCAAGCTGAAAAACTCCAGTAGTATCACAATCTTGAAGTAATTTATATACCTTTGGATCATCTAAGGAAAGCTTATCAATATCTATCAAGCCATCACTTAATCCTTTTTTTGCAATAATTTTTACAGCCTTATCTATAACAGTTAGATTTGACAAACCAAGAAAGTCAAATTTAACAAGTCCTACAGCCTCAACATCATCTTTATCAAACTGCGACACTACTACATCTGACTCATCAGACCCTTTATAGATTGGGCAAAAATCACTGATCTTACTAGGTGCTATAACCACACCACCAGCATGCGTTCCAACATTTCTAATCAATCCTTCTAAATCTTGAGATAAATCAATAAGTGTGGAGACACTTTCTTCAGAGTCATAGCGTGATTTAAGCTCTGAAGAGTCCTCTAACGCTTTACTTAAGGTCATTTTTAATTCGTTAGGTATCATCTTAGAAATCTGATCACTAAAACCATATGGATGTCCTAATACTCTCCCTACATCTCTAACAACCCCCTTTGCTGCCATGGTGCCATAAGTAATAATTTGTGAAACTTTATCAGCACCATACTTGCTAGCAACATATGCAATAACTTCATCTCGACGATCAGTACAAAAATCAATATCAAAATCAGGCATGGAGATACGTTCAGGATTAAGAAAACGCTCAAACAAAAGATCATGCTCAATAGGATCAACATTTGTAATAGAAAGTGCCCAGGCAACTAGAGATCCAGCCCCTGAACCTCTTCCTGGACCAACAGGGATACCATTCTCTTTAGCCCACCTTATAAAATCCGAAACAATTAAAAAATACCCCGGATAGTCCATCTCTAGAATCACAGACAACTCAAAATTTAATCGCTCATAATAAATCTCTTCGCTAACACTGATTCCCTTAAGCCTCTCTTGAAGACCTGACATTGACTCTTCATGAAAAAATTCAGAAATTGATTTTCCTTTTGGTGTTGGAAAAACAGGAAGATAATTCTTCTCAAATAATTCAAAATGCAAGTTACATCGCTTTGATAATTCAACAGTATTTTTTAAAATATTGGGGAAGTCAGAAAATAAATCTGACATTTCACTAGGAGTTTTTAAATACTGAGTTTCACTAAAATTTTTAAGTCTTCGAGCATCGTCTAAAAGACCACCTTGGGCAATACAAATTCTAGCTTCATGGGCTTCATAATCATTTTTTTTCAAAAACTGTACATCATTAGTTGCTACTACTGGAATTTCTAATTGCAATCCAAGGTCTATAGTGAGATTAAGTAAATTCTCATCTAGAGACCTATTAGTTCTTTGAACTGAAATATAGTATCGATCATTAAAAATAGATTTCCAACGAATGGCTTTTTTTTCTGCAAGAGTATGCTCATTAGATAAAAGTAGTTGTGCGATATCAGAGCTCACTGCAGTTGCAACCATAATTAAACCTTTCTGGTGTGAGATGAGTTGCTCTTCAGTAACGCTTACACTTGAAATTCCCTGCTCATTTAAGTACGCTTTAGATATAAGTTCAGAGAGATTGAGGTAGCCTTCATGGTTTTGGCATAATAACAAGACATCATAATTACCCAATTCAAAAGTTACTGTTATTTTCGCTCCAATAATAGGCTTGATACCAGCTGAAATTGCCTTTTGATAGAATTTTATTGCTGAAAAAAGACTCATATCATCTGTCAAGGCAATGCTAGTCATTCCTGCCTCTTGGACACTTTCAATAAGTTTTGAGACACGAATTAAACTATTCTTTACAGAATACTCGCTTTGACATTGGAGATGAACAAAATCTGATGCGCCCATTTATAGGAAAATTATATGAAGAATAACTCTTTATTTTACAAACAAATTTATATCCATCTTAGGGCATTTTATAAATTTAAAAGCCTAATACTAAACCACATAAATCAGATTTAAATTTAATTATATATTTTGCGCCGCCCTGATTAAGGCTTGAGCTTTATCCATAGTTTCTTGCCACTCCATTTCAGGTAATGAGTCATAAACTATACCTGCTCCTGCTTGTATATAAAGGACTTCATCTTTAATTACTGCTGTTCTAATTGCTATTGCTAGGTCCATTCCACCATGCCAAGATAAATTTCCAATAGCACCAGAATAAATATTACGCTTCAAGCTTTCAACTTCATTAATTATTTCCATAGCCCTTACTTTAGGTGCGCCACTCAAAGTGCCCGCTGGAAAAGTAGCTTTTAATACATCGATAGAACTCATGCCATCTTTTAATTCACACTCAACGTTTGAAACAATATGCATAACATGAGAGTATCTCTCAATAAACATTTTATCAGTAAGGGTCACACTTCCTGTTTTTGCAATTCGGCCTAAATCATTACGACCCAAATCAATTAACATTAAATGTTCTGCAATTTCTTTCTCATCAGTCAAAAGATCCTTTTCAAGCTGCAAGTCCTTTTTAGTTGTTTTACCTCTTGAACGTGTACCAGCTAATGGTCTTATAGTTGCAATATTATTATTATCTACGCGAGTTAAAATTTCAGGTGAAGAACCAACTATTGAAAATTCATCTAGATTAAGAAAATACATATATGGCGATGGGTTCAGTATTCTTAACTGACGATAAAGCTCTATTGGTTTGGATTTAAAGGAGCAGCTTAAGCGCTGCGAGGGAACAACCTGCATAACGTCACCTGCAATAATATATTTCTGTACATTATCAACAGCTTTTAAAAAATCTTTCCTACCAAAACTTGAAACAAAGTCTTCAGCCTTTATATTTTCAGAAGGAGCAGGTAAATGATTAAATGATTTCTTAATATTTTCTTCAATCAAGCTAAGTTTTGAAATAGCGTCTTCGTAAGATTCAACATTAGGATTAATGTGAGTAATTATGTGGACTTTACTTGATAAATTGTCAACAACTAAAAGGTCGTTAGAAACCATTAATAAAATATCAGGGACGTTTAATTCATCAGTTTTATTTATATCTGACAATTTTGGCTCTATATAACGAATAATTTCATAACCAAAATAACCCACCAAGCCTCCATTAAAATCTGGCAAGCTTTCCAACTTCGGAACTTTGAATTTTTTTTGGTAATCTTCAATCCAGGCTAGTGGATCTTCGACATCATATTGCTCCAATAACTCACCATTTTTTTCAATAAAAATTTGATAGTCATAAACTTTAATAACTGTCTCTGCTGAGAGTCCAATAAATGAGTATCGCCCCCATTTTTCCCCGCCTTGAACTGACTCTAGAAAATAACTATATGGATTATTGGCTAACTTAAGATACAATGCTAAAGCAGTATCAGTATCCACAACAACCTCTCTTGAAAAAGGAATGTGGTTATACCCTTGCTCAATGAAATTGGTAAACTGTGAGTTTTTCATGGGTATATTTTATCATTACACAGATAATGATAGTTTTGGATTAATCTTCCAAACCATTATTCTTACACTAATGAATAATTGAGTTAGCTCTATTGATTATTAAACCTTAGGCTTCTCAAATCATAACTAATTTGAGAAGCCCTTTTGTATCATTTAGATCTTATTCTTCAGCTTCAGCCTCAGCTCCGCTAAGTTGAGCAGATAACTCTTGCTCTGCCTCGCTTGGTTGCATTAAGATTTCTCGCCTTCTTCTTTTCTCTTGATGATGGGTAAATCCAGTACCTGCAGGTATCAAACGCCCTACAATTACATTCTCTTTAAGGCCTCGAAGATTATCAACTCTACCAGTAATTGAGGCTTCAGTTAGAACCCTAGTGGTTTCTTGGAATGATGCAGCAGAAATAAATGACTCAGTTGATAATGATGCTTTAGTAATACCCATCAATAATCTCTGGTATTCAATAACTGACTTACCCTGAACATTAAGTTGCTTATTTTTCTCAATAACATGAGCATATTCTGCAGTTTCACCATTAACGTATTTAGAATCTCCACAATCTAAAATTTCAACTTTTCTTAGCATCTGTTTTACAACTACTTCGATGTGCTTATCAGATATTTTAACTCCCTGAAGGCGATAAACATTCTGAACTTCTCTAACAATATAGTTTGACAAAGCCTCAACACCCAATAAACGCAGGATATCATGAGGATTTGAGGGACCATCAGAGATAACATCACCTTTCTCAACAGTTTCACCATCAAATACATTAATAGCTCGCCATTGATGAATCATCATTTCAGTGACCTCGCCATCTTCACTTGTAATAAGTAAACGAACCTTTGATTTTGTTGGAGTACCAATACTTATAATTCCAGAACACTCTGCAAGAATTTCATGGTCTTTGGCTTTGCGAGCCTCAAACAAATCAGCAACTCGAGGCAAACCACCAGTGATATCACTTGTTTTAGAAATCGCTTTTGGTATTTTAGCAAGTATTTCACCAGCAGCGATTAACTGACCATCTTCCAAGTTAATTTTTACTCCTGAAGGTAAGTAATGAGTTGACAGTACAAGGTTTTTATCTTTTTTGTCAACTAGCTTAATCATTGGTTTCATATCCTTAGCGGCTGAAGTTCTTTCTGCTTCTTCAATCATTTCAAAGAAATTTAAGCCTGTTAAAGGATCAGAATTTTTTAATACCGTTAACCCTTCAACAAAATCAATAAAAGACACGCGGCCAGAATTTTCAGCAATAATAGGATGCGTATGTGGATCCCAGTCCGCAATCTTATCTTTAGCTTTAACTTCGCCACCATCTTTAAAGTGAACAACTGCACCATAAGGTAATTTATACCTCTCTTTTACTTGACCTAATTCATTTCTAATAGATGCCTCAGAAGACCTTGAAATAACTACAAAGTCTCCATTAGAGTTAGTTATAGATTTCATATTTTCAAAGTGTACAATACCATCTGTATTAATATTAATACTATTGACAGCTGTAGATGAACTAGCAGCACCACCAATATGGAATGTACGCATCGTTAACTGAGTTCCTGGCTCACCAATTGACTGTGCAGCGATTACTCCAACTGCCTCACCAACACCAATTTTATGACCTCTTGCCATATCATTACCATAGCAGGATGCACAAACGCCATATGAAAGTTCACAAGTAATAGCTGATCGTACTTTGATCAATTCAACTCCTAGTTCATTGATCTGATCAGAATCAGACAAAGTTATTAAATGATCTTTTTCTAAAAGAATTTCTTTAGAATTTGGTAATAAGACATCTTCGGCTAGAATTCTACCAAGCACTGCAGTGCCCAATGTTTGAACAACATTACCGCCATCAATAACAGCCTTCATAACTAAGCCATTTTGAGTGCCACAATCCTCTTCTGTGATTACTAAATCTTGACCGACATCAACAAGACGACGAGTTAAGTAGCCTGAATTAGCAGTCTTTAATGCAGTATCAGCCAAACCTTTTCGAGCTCCATGCGTTGAAATAAAGTATTGCATATTATTGAGACCTTCCCGGAAATTACTTGTGATTGGAGTCTCAATAATAGAACCATCTGGTTTAGCCATTAGCCCGCGCATACCGGCTAATTGACGAATTTGCGCTGGCGAACCTCTAGCGCCAGAATCTGCCATCATATAGATTGAGTTAAATGATGGTTTTTTCTCAGTATTGCCATCTGCATCAGTCACATTGTCATAACCTACTTTATCCATCATGGCTTTTGCAACTTCTTCAGAAGTACGTGACCAGATATCAATGACTTTATTGTAGCGTTCACCATTAGTTACAACTCCAGATGCAAATTGCTGCTGTACATCTTTAACTTGTGTATTAGCCTTATCAATCATGGTCGTTTTCTCATTAGGTATGATCATATCATTTGAGCAAAAAGAAATACCTGATTTGGTTGAATATTCAAAACCCATATACATCATTTGATCAGCAAAAATAACTGTTTCTTTGAGTTCCTGAGAACGGTAGCAAACATGAATTAAATTCGAAACTACTTTTTTTGATAACGCTTCGTTGATTAGATCAAAATTCAAGCCTTTAGGCAAAATTCTAGAAAATATTGCTCGACCAACAGTCGTGTCAACTATGCGAGAGTTACTAGGCATGAATCCAGATTCTGTTTTAGAAAAATCTTGTACTCTTAATTTAACTTTTGCATGAAGACTAACTAAATCTTCACCATAAGCAGTAAGGGCTTCATTAGTATTTGCAAAAATCATACCCTCACCTTTCTGATTCACCATTTCTCTGGTCATATAATAAAGGCCTAATATTACGTCTTGAGAAGGAATAATAATTGGATCACCACTAGCCAAATGAAGAATATTATTTGATGCCAACATTAAGGTTCTCGCCTCTAACTGAGCTTCTTCTGAAAGTGGAACATGAACTGCCATCTGGTCACCATCAAAGTCTGCATTAAATGCAGTACATACAAGGGGGTGAAGTTGAATTGCCTTACCTTCTATTAAGAGCGGCTCAAACGCTTGAATACCAAGTCGGTGAAGGGTCGGTGCACGATTTAAAAGAACAGGATGCTGGTGAACAACCCTTTCAAGGATATCCCATACTTCAGGAATTTCACTTTCAACCATTTTCTTAGCAGCCTTAATTGTTGAAGCTAAGCCATTAGCCTGAAGACGATTATAAATAAATGGCTTAAAAAGCTCTAGCGCCATCTTTTTTGGCAATCCACATTGGTGAAGCTTTAGATATGGACCACAAACAATTACTGAGCGACCCGAATAATCTACCCTCTTTCCTAATAAATTTTGACGAAAACGTCCTTGCTTACCCTTAATCATATCTGCAATTGACTTAAGTGGGCGTCTATTATTACCCATAACTGCACGTCCTCGTCGACCGTTATCAATTAATGAATCAACAGCCTCTTGAAGCATACGCTTTTCATTACGAACAATAATCTCAGGTGCATCAAGCTCTAATAGTCTTGAAAGTCGATTATTTCTATTGATCACTCGGCGATACAAATCATTTAAATCAGAGGTTGCAAAACGACCGCCATCTAATGGAACTAATGGTCTTAGATCAGGTGGAAGAATAGGTAATACATTTAATACCATCCATTCAGGCTTGTTACCTGATTTAATTAATGAATCAACCAACTTTAGACGCTTATTAATTTTCTTAAGTTTAGTTTGTGATTTTGTAGTAAGTGCTTCCTCACGTAAATTTGCAGCCTCTTTTTCAAGTTGCATTTCAGAAAGTACGTCTTGAATAGCTTCTGCCCCCATTTTGGCAACAAACTCATCATCGCCATATTCATCCAAAGCATCAAAATACATTTCTTCTGTAAGGAGTTGTTTTTTAATTAAAGGGGTATTACCTGAATCTGTTACTAAAAAAGCCTCAAAATAAAGAACTCTCTCAATATCTTTTAATGTCATATCCATTAACAAGCCCAGCCTTGAAGGGAGTGACTTCAAATACCAAATATGAGCAACTGGGGCAGCAAGATCAATGTGGCCCATTCTTTCTCGCCTTACTTTAGAAAGGGTGACTTCTACACCACACTTTTCACATACCACATTGCGAAACTTCATTCGCTTATATTTACCACATAAACACTCAAAGTCTTTCATAGGACCAAAAATTTTTGCACAAAACAAACCCTCTCTTTCAGGTTTGAAGGTTCTATAGTTGATAGTTTCAGGTTTTTTAACTTCACCAAAAGACCATGAACGAATTTTTTCAGGAGACGCTAAACCAACTCTAATTGCATCAAAATCTTGGTCTTTATTTTGCTGTTTTAAAATTTGTAATAAATCTTTCAAAGGATTCTCCTTATTTAATTTTGTTCAAGTTCAACATCAATACCCAGTGCACGAATTTCTTTCACCAGAACATTAAACGATTCTGGCATTACCGACTCGGTTCGATACTCACCGTCAACTATATTTTTATACATTTTTGCTCTACCGGTAACATCATCAGATTTAACAGTTAACATTTCACGAAGCGTATAAGCCGCACCATATGCCTCAAGTGCCCAAACTTCCATTTCGCCAAATCTTTGTCCACCAAACTGAGCTTTACCGCTAAGTGGCTGTTGAGTTACTAATGAATATGGTCCAGTCGAACGAGCATGCATCTTATCATCCACTAAGTGATTGAGCTTAAGCATATGCATATATCCTACAGTTATATCACGATCAAAAGTATCGCCAGTTCGTCCATCATATAATTGTATTTGACCACTCTCAGGTAAATCAGCCATCTTAAGTAATAACTTAATATCTTCTTCTTTAATACCATCAAATACTGGTGTAGCCATTGGCACACCTGAACGAAGATTATTTGCTAACTCAAGTATTTCATCATCACTGAAAGACTTTATATCTTCTGTCTTTCCATAACTGTTATAGATAGTATCAAGCATTGAACGTATTTTTTTAATAGTATCTTTTCGATGCTCATCAAGTAAGTTACCTATCTTATAACCTAGACCTTTAGCAGCCCAGCCTAAATGAACCTCTAATACCTGTCCAACATTCATACGCGATGGAACGCCAAGTGGATTAAGAACTACATCTACCGGGGTACCATCTACTAAGTGTGGCATGTCTTCTACAGGAGACACACGAGAAATAACACCTTTGTTTCCATGGCGTCCAGCCATCTTATCGCCAACCTGCAGCGTTTTTCTTGTAGCCACATAAACTTTGACCATCTTCTGAACACCTGGTGGTAATTCAGCGCCTTCTTGAATTTTTGCTCTTTCCACTTCAAAGAAAAGTTCAAATTCTTCCTGCTTGGCTTTAGATTGTTTAACCAATACAGCAACTTCCTTATTAATAACAGCATCTTTAACTTTCAATTTTGCTATTTCACTATGTTCAAGTGTTTTTAGATTTGAAGAGCTAAGCTTGTCACCACTTTTTATGCTACCAATATTACTGCTAGAAGTATTACCAGAAAGTTTTAAGCGAATACGGCGAAAGATATCACCATCAATAATACCAAACTCATCGTCGATATCTTTTTTAATATTCTCTATTCGTTCTTCATCAATCACAAGTGCGCGTGAGTCTTTTTCAACCCTATCTTTAGTGAAGATTTGAACATCGATTACAACTCCTGATTTTGAAGCTCCCATTCTGAGAGAGGTGTCTTTTACATTGTTAGCTTTTTCTCCGAAAATAGCTCGTAATAACTTTTCTTCAGGAGAAAGAACTGTCTCACTTTTAGGTGTGACTTTTCCAACTAAAATATCTCCACCTTTGACTCGTGCTCCTACATAAACAATACCAACATCATCTAACTTTGAGAGAGCTGATTCACTTACATTTGGAATATCTGCAGTAACCTCTTCAGTTCCAAGTTTTGTGTCTCTTGCATAGGCCGTTAATTCTTCAATATGAATCGAAGTGTAGCGATCTTCCTGAACAACCTTTTCTGATATTAATATAGAATCTTCAAAGTTATAACCATTCCAAGGCATAAAAGCAATCATCATATTTTGACCTAGAGCAAGTTCCCCTAAGTCAGTCGATGGACCATCGGCAAGAACATCGCCTGCAGCAATCTTATCACCAGGTTGAACAAGTGGTTTTTGATTAATACAAGTATTTTGATTTGAACGAGAGTACTTGATTAGACTATAAATATCAACACCAAGTTCTCCAGCCTTTGCTTGTTTAGCATCAACTCGAATTACAATTCTAGATGCATCAACTGTCTCAACAACTCCATCATGATCAGCAATAACACAGACACGCGAATCAGTTGCAACAACGCGTTCAATACCTGTTCCAACCAGCGGCTTTTCAGCGCGAAGTACTGGCACAGCTTGGCGCTGCATGTTTGAGCCCATTAATGCACGGTTGGCATCATCATGTTCTAGGAAAGGAATAAGCGAAGCAGCTACAGATGATATCTGCTTAGAATCAATATCAATAAGTGTAACTTCAGATTTATCTACTAGAACGAATTCATTTTTATGTCTTCCAGACACTAGATCATCAACTAAATAGCCTTTACTATCAACTGTAGAATTTGCAGTAGCAATTGTATGATTTATTTCATCAATTGCAGATATATAGATAATCTCTTTAGTCACAAGTCCATTCTTAACAACTTGATATGGGGTCTCTAAAAAACCATAATCATTTGTTCTAGCATATACCGCTAAAGTATTTATTAAACCAATATTTGGACCTTCTGGAGTCTCAATAGGACATAAGCGCCCATAATGAGATGGATGAACATCACGAACCTCAAAACCCGCACGTTCACGAGTTAATCCACCTGGACCTAATGCTGAAATACGACGTTTATGCGTCACACCAGACAAAGGATTTACTTGATCCATAAACTGAGATAACTGAGATGAACCAAAAAATTCCCTGACAGCAGCAGAAACTGGCTTAGAGTTAATTAAATCCTGTGGTGTTAGCTCATCAGTTTCAGCAAGATTCAATCCTTCTTTAACTGCTTTTTCGACTCTAATAAGACCAATTCTAAATTGGTTTTCAATCATCTCACCAATGGCTCTTACGCGCCTATTAGCTAAAGTATCAACATCATCTACAACATCATGTCCATTTTTAATATCAATTAATTTCTTAATCACATTAATAATATCATCATGGGTTAAAACATGCTCGCCCGCTTCTGAAGCCATTCCAAGACGCCTATTTAGCTTCATTCGGCCAACTCGAGAAAGATCATATCGATCGTTATTAAAGAACAAATTTGAAAACAGAGTGTTAACTGCATCTTCTGTTGCTGGTTCGCCTGGTCTCATAACATGGTAAATTGACATACGAGCTTCAATTTCTGTTTGCAGCTCATCAAGACGCAAAGTATCTGAAATATAGATACCATTTTCAGCATCATTGATAAAAATAATATTGAGTTTTTTAATCTTTGCTGTGATTAAAACTTCAATTAATTCTTCAGTTATCAAAGAATTCGCATTTAATAAAATTTCTCCTGTATCAGTATCAATAACATCAGTAGAGACAACTTTACCTAAAAGATATTCAATTGGAACATTAAGAGAGTCAACTTTAGCAGCGTCGAGAATTTTGACATGCCTAGCAGTAATTCGACGCCCTTTTTCAACAACAATATCTTTGCCTATTTTTATATCAAATTCAGCTATTATGCCTTTTAGGCGTTCAGCCTTAATTGCCAATTCGCAAGACTTAGACTTTAGTTTGACAAAAATATGTTCAAAGAATGTGTCAATAATTTCATTTGTTGACATACCCATTGAGCGAAGCAAAGTAGTCACAGGGAGTTTTCTTCTTCTATCAATTCTAACAAATAAATGCTCATGATGATCAAATTCAAAATCTAACCATGAACCACGGTAAGGAATAATTCGAGAAGAAAATAGTATTTTTCCAGATGAGTGTGTCTTTCCCTTATCATGCTCAAATATAACTCCTGGCGACCGATGAAGCTGTGAAACTACAACACGTTCTGTACCATTAATAACAAATGTACCAGTATCTGTCATCAATGGAAGTTGTCCTAGATAGACACTTTCTTCGATAATCTGTTTTTCTCGACGTTTTTTCTTTAAAGTGGATCCATTTTTATCAAATAACACTAAGTTAAGTTTAACTTGAAGTGTTGCAGCATAAGTAACCCCACGAAGCTTACACTCTTTAACATTGTATTTTGGCTCTTGAAGCTCATAATCTACATACTCAATTTCAGCATAACCATTGAGAGCTGTGATTGGAAATACAGATTTAAAAACAGAATGAAGACCAATATCTTTCTTTTCAGTAACTCCTTCTTGAATAAAAGAATTAAATGAATTAATCTGAATAGATAATAAATCTGGCTCTTTAAGAATCGATTCTCTTGTTCCAAAATTATTTCTGATACGTTTTTTTTCTGTAAATGAATATGTCATGAATGCCCCGTATTAATCAACAAATTGTTTTCAAAATTACTTTTGAATAAAAACACCAAAATCCCCTTATGGGGATTTTGGTTTTTTGCATTGAACAAATTACTTAAGTTCTACGCTAGCGCCAGCTTCTTCAAGCTGCTTTTGGATATCCTCAGCTTCCGCTTTAGATGCACCTTCCTTAATAGGAGCAGGGGCACTCTCAACAAGATCCTTTGCTTCCTTAAGACCTAATCCAGTGATGGTACGAACAGCCTTAATAACAGCAACTTTCTTGTCACCAAAGCTTGTTAATACAACATCAAACTCAGTCTTTTCTTCAGCAGCAGCTCCAGCTTCTGCTGCTACCGCAACTGGTGCCGCTGCAACGGCTGCTGCTGAAACACCAAATTTATCTTCCATTGCTGAAACTAGATCAACAACATCCATTACAGACATATCTGCTATTGCATTTAAAATATCTTCGTTACTTAATTTCGCCATGATATTTACTCCTCTATATAATTATTATTGTTGTTGATCACGTATAGCTGCCACAACACGAGTTAACTTAGTTGGAACTTCATTTAAAGTTCTTACTAACTTCTCAGTTGGAGCAAGCATCAACGCCATCAACATACTGATTGCTTGATCTTTAGTTGGAAGGCTAGCGATTTTCTTAAGTTGATCTGCATCAACAAATTCACCGGCAACTCCCAAACCTTTAACGACTAACGCTTTATTATCTTTAATAAAGTTACGGAAAACGCGCGCTACAGCACCCGGATCTTGTTGGGAAAACCCCAAGATAACTGGGCCACTTAAAACTGGAGTAATACACTCACAACCGGTTTCAGCTAACGCTCTCTTTGCAAGCGTGTTTTTTACAACACGTAAAGAAACATCTGCATCAATCGCAGAGTTCCGCAAATTAGTCATTTGTTCAACATTCAATCCACGATACTCGGCAACGCCGACAGACACTGCATTAATAGCTACTGCATTGACCTGTTCAACAACTGCTTTTTTTGCTTCAAGATTTAGAGCCATATTGTCTCTCCTGAACAATTAAAAAAAAGAAAGCCATAAAATTACAACTTTCGCCACAGAGTATTTTCATACCCTCTACATAGGCAAATTGAAGGATCAATTTATTAAGCAACAAATTGAAAACAATTTGTTGCACCTATGGTCTTTGAGGCATGACAAGTTAACCTGTCGCCCAAAGAATTCATTAACTGATAATAATTAATTTATCAGTTTTAAAACTAATTAAATATCAACACTTGCTGCATCAATTGCAAGGCCTGGGCCCATAGTTGATGAAACACTAATCTTTTTAAAATAAATACCTTTCGCTGAACTTGGTTTACCCTTTTTAAGTGCGTCAATCAGTGCCACAATATTTTCTTCTAATGCCTTTGCATCAAAAGAAGCTTTACCAATACCAGCATGAACAATGCCAGCCTTATCTGCACGATAACGGACCTGTCCAGCTTTTGCATTTTTAACAGCTGTTGCAACATCAGGGGTAACAGTTCCAACTTTAGGGTTTGGCATCAAACCACGAGGACCAAGAACTTGTCCTAATCGACCAACCACACCCATTGCATCTGGAGACGCTATAACAACATCATAATTAAGGTCACCATCTTGCATAGTTTTCATTAAATCATCCATCCCTACAATATCTGCACCCGCATCGGTTGCTTTTTGAACATTATCACCCTGAGTAAAAACCGCTACTCGAACAACCTTACCAGTGCCATTTGGAAGAACAACTGCACCACGAACATTTTGGTCTGACTTTTTAGTATCAATACCAAGGTTAATACTTACATCTACCGATTCATCAAATTTTGCTGTTGCACATTCCTTGATTAGTCCAAGAGCGTCTGAAATTGAGTATTTAGAACCTACCTCTACCTTAGCGGCATTTACTTTTTGATTTTTTGTTAAATTAGCCATCATCAACCCTCCACCACTAGACCCATTGAGCGAGCAGTTCCCGCTACAATTTGAACAGCAGCATCTAAATCATTTGCATTCAAATCTTTCATCTTAATATTCGCAACTTCTTCTAACTGAGCCCGAGTAACAGTGCCAACTTTATTAATATGTGGCTCTCCACTTCCTTTCTCAATCCCTGTAACCTTGCGAAGAAGAACTGCTGCAGGCGGAGTTTTAGTTATAAATGTAAAGCTACGATCATTGTAGACCGTTATTACTACTGGCACAGGTAAGCCTTTTTCAATGTCCTGTGTTTTAGCGTTAAATGCTTTACAAAAATCCATAATATTAACGCCATGTTGACCTAATGCAGGGCCAACTGGTGGTGACGGATTAGCTTCTGCTGCAGGAACCTGCAGCTTAATGTATGACTCAATTTTTTTTGCCATTTTTATCTCCTATGGGTACAAACGCCTTTAAGCTCCCCGTTGCTAATTTCAGCCTATAAAGACTGGGTTAAGTTTTCTCTACTTGAGAAAACTCTAATTCAACTGCAGTAGTTCTTCCAAAAATTAGAACCTCCACTGTCAATAAACTCTTTTCGTAATTAACGCCTTCAACAGTGCCATTAAACTCATTAAATGGACCTTCAATAACCAATACCTCTTCACCCGGTTGAAATGCAACCTTCGGTTTAGGTTTGTCTGCGCCTTCTTGAACACGTGCAAAAATTCTATCTACTTCTCTCTGACTTATTGGAGAAGGTTTTCCAGATGAACCACCAATAAAACCAATTACATTATTAGTATTTTTAACTAATAACCAACTTGGCTCAGTCAATTCCATCTTTATTAGCATATAGCCTGGAAAAAACTTACGTTCGGTTTCCTTTTTCTTTCCGCCCTTTAATTCAACTACTTGTTCGGTAGGAATTAAAATCTCATCAACAAGATCTTCAATACCCTCTCTAGTTACAGCTTCTTCAATTGCGACTTTAACTTTCGCTTCATAGCCACTTCTAGCGTGAATTACAAACCAATTCTTAGACATGAAAATCCTTAATTAAAAAATGTTCAGTAATGAGATTGATTGCACACCCCAAGTAAAGAATGCATCAATAATCCAAAGAAAAATAGCTACAACAACTACTGCAATCATAATGATTCCAGTTGTCTTTGCAGTTTCTTCACGAGTTGGCCAAACAACTTTTCTTAATTCAATCCTGGTCTCTCTAAGAAAATGAAGAAACCTATCACCTTGAGTAGATTTAATAAATACTGCTCCAGCTATAACAAACCAAAGTAGAGTAATAAGAACTTTAGTGAGCGTATTAAAATTAAGTGGATTTACATAATATAATGCAAGCGCTGCTATCACAATAGCAATTGCTAGAATAGTTTTCCACTGATCAGACCCACTCTTTAAATTGTCTATTTGCTTAGTCACATATGTCCTTTAATTTGGCAGGCAAGGAGGGACTCGAACCCCCAACCAATGGTTTTGGAGACCACTACTCTACCAATTGAGCCACTTGCCTAAATATTAAATCCTAAAATAAACATAGCCACCCACTCAAACTGAATGGCTACTCGCTATATTAATTTTTCTAACTCGTAATCTTCGAGACGACTCCAGCACCTACCGTGCGTCCACCTTCTCTGAT
>ERZ1047985.249-NODE-249-length-46044-cov-27.614821_pt1 | contig 46044 bp, 44 predicted proteins | sample MGYA00383097_ERZ1047985 | MGnify/ENA primary metagenome ERZ1047985 (study PRJEB29581, sample SAMEA5548367) | metagenome | biome: marine; feature: coastal; material: water | depth 50 m | study: Short-term variability in the microbial, nano- and picoplankton...
TGGATTTCTTAGTTGCGAGACTGCAAGAAAAATAGTGCAGGCCAGCACGATCGTCTGAGAACAAAAACCATTGACTCAGTAGATATCTAATGACAGGGCGTTGCTTCAAAAATAAAGTTTACAGCCTGCCTAATGCCTAAAAGGGTGCAAGGAAATGATCCTTAGGCGTTAGTTGGTGAATTTGAGCTGCGGGAAAGTGGCGTTAATGCTTCCTATACGCTAGGCGCTCCGCCCGCGTTCATCAGTCGAGAGACATGCTTTGTGGTGGCACATCGCAAGTTTCTTCGTGGCTAACCTATCCTTCGACCCTTTGTTTCAAGGTTCCCTAGAGCATAGCCTTTACAGCGTTCTCTAAAGCGCCATCTCTTGGACTTGCGCCCGAATTAAAGTGGCGTACCGTTTTCCCATCGGGGGAAATGAGGTATTTGTTGAAGTTCCAGTTTGGTGATGCCCCTGTCTTGCTCCGCAGACGTTGAAACAGCGCATTCGCTTTCGTGCCTGTCACCGAACTTTCTGCGACCATATCAAAGGTAACGCCGTAATTGACGTAACAGACCTCGGCCGTTTTCTCAGCATCGCCGTATTCCTGTCTAAAGTCATTCGATGGGAACCCGACGATGGCTAGACCGTCGTCCTTATAGGTTTGATATAACGCTTCAAGCCCTTTGAACTGAGGGGTAAATCCGCAACTGCTTGCGGTGTTTACGACAAGCAATGCTTTACCGGCGAACGCGTCGCAGAATTCAATTGTCTCACTGGCTCTGAGACGCGATGCGCTAAAATCAAGTAACTTATGACACTCTGCTCCAAATGAAGCAGAAGAAGCCATTAATAAAATGACGCCTAAGATTTTTCTCATGTTTTTACTACTTTTTGACTGATATACCCTTATTACGCCGTGATCAGGCGTACTAGATCACTGCTGGGTCAAAACCCCGTTGATATAGTTTAGGTTTAGTCATCGGCTTACCGAGTGGTAAGAGCCTGAGTGTTTGGTGCCCCCGGCTGGAATCGAACCAGCACCTAAGACTTAGGAGGTCCCTATTGTATCCATTCAACTACGGGGGCTTGGGAGAGTGCATACTACCAGTTGATGCCCGCCAGTTGAATGCATAGATCAATATTCGATGAGATTTGCATTACTCTTGCTCTATTCTGTCGAGCACGTGGGCGGCGACTTCCGCGCCATGCGTATTCTGAAGAAAGTGTCCAGCCTCTGTCACAGCGTCAAAGCTAGCATTCATTCGCTCAGCCCATTTTCTACCCCAAGCTTCGTTAAATACTTCATCCTGACACCCCCATACAAAGTGGATTGGTTTGTTCCATTTCAAGAGTTGATTGTAATGTAAGGTTTGTGCAGCGCCATTGCCGTTGTCGTAACTGTCGAGAGGAATGGATAGGGGGAATCTTCTCAACCCGTTATATGCGGCATCCGTCAACCCTTTGTGGGGTGCCGAATAGGCGTGATACATTTTCGCGGCTGCGCCCTCAAGCGCAGGTTCCGTGCCTGCCAGAATGTGTGGCATGACATCGGTAGGTGCCGCTAAACCAGCGGTCATGACCATCATTAAACCGATATTGGGTTTTGCTCTATGGAAGGTACCGCCTTCATGCCAGTTTTTATTCCACCTTTTTATCGCGTCTGAATACTCATACTCTGGATGATGTAGCCAAGTGTTCATGATGATAAGTCGAGAGAAGCGTTCTGGCATTGTCGCTGCTTGGGCGAGCCCGGTTGGACCTCCCCAGTCCTGGCAGAGTAGGGTGATGTCGTTCAGATCTAGGTTGGTGATCAGTGTGGTCAAGATCTCAGTGTGTCTGGCGATGGTATACCAGTGGATGTCGACGGGCTTGTCTGATCGACCAAACCCCATGTGATCGGGTGCAATGCAACGGTATCCGGCTGCGACTAACGGTGGAATGATGTCGCGATAGAGATAACTCCAGGTTGGCATGCCATGCAAAAGTAACATGACAGGACCATCTTTCGGTCCCTCATCAATGTAGTGCATTCTAAGGTCTTGCCATTCATGGTAATTGGGTGCAAATGGAAAATTGTCGAGGTTCTCGAAGTTCGCATCAGATGTTCGCTCAAAGTCAGTCAAGGATATCTCCAATTTTTGGCTAATTAATGGCTAAAATTACATTTTTCGGAAGGGCTTTAGCAAGCCAGTAGACGAAAAATATGTGACTATACAAATTGTGTGGCTAAACAATGCTAGCTCAAATTATCCTGTCAGCGGGGTCATCTGTTGGCTAGTCTTGTCAGGAACTTTTTTTGTCGGACTGCCGTCGATAGATGTTTGGCTAACGGTACTCATGGCGCTTGGGTGTCACGCAAATTATTTTATGCAAATTGCAAGCAAGCGTTGGCTTCTGTACATTCCATCGCTTCTCATTGAAAGCAAGACGAAAAAAGCTATGACCGATATTGAAGCTATTCTTAAAAATACTCGCAGTATTGCTATCGTGGGATTATCCGATAACCCTGCGAGGGCGAGCTATGGTGTGGCCCAATATCTGATGCCGTATTACAAGGTTATTCCGGTTAATCCCAAACATAAACAGATTTTGGGGCTGACCTGTTATCCGGATCTTGAATCTATTCCTGAACCTGTCGATATGGTGGATGTGTTCCAGAGAAGTGAAAATGTTATGCCATTGGTTGGGCCAGCAATCGCTATTGGTGCTAGCTGCCTTTGGATGCAACTCGACATCAGAAACTTTCAGGCCAGGCAAGCGCTGGAAAGGGCGGGTATTGAGGTTGTCGAAGACAAATGTACTAAAATCGAGCATGCCCGATATGCTTGATGCCTGTTTGCTTTGCTGAATAAACCGCCAATGAAGCTTTCCATCGTGATACCGGTCTTAAATGAAGGGGACGGACTGCTTTCGTTTCTTGAGGCACTGCCAGACCCTGATTCAGTGATGGAAATAATTCTAGCGGATGGCGGCAGCTCAGATGGGTCACTCTCGCATGCTGCTAATAGCGTGAGCAGGATTATTGTTTCGGAGAAAGGTAGAGCTCATCAAATGAATGCAGGCGCAGCGGTGGCAGCAGGTGAATATCTGTTGTTTTTGCACGCAGACACGTATTTACCCGAGGGATTTAAATCGCTGATTCAGCAAGAGGCAGCTGATTGGGGGCGGTTTGATGTTCGGTTGAGCGGTGATCATTGGGCGTTTCGAATGATTGAATTTATGATGAACTGGAAGTCAGGTAAGACCGGCATCTGTACTGGAGATCAGGCGATTTTTATCAAACGTAATCTGTTTGAATCGCTGGGCGGCTACGCGGCTATTCCCCTGATGGAAGATATAGAGATGACAAATCGGCTGCGTAAGATATGCAAGCCATTGCGAGTTCGTACCCCGCTAACGACATCAAGCCGTCGTTGGGAAGAGGCAGGAATACTGAAAACTATGCTCCTGATGTGGTATCTTCGCATTCGTTATGCGATGGGTACATCGCCGGATATATTAGTCAAAAAATATTATAAATGAAGTTTAAATACCCTGATTCAAGAATTGTCATTTTGTGCAAGGCGCCGATTGCCGGCGCAGTCAAAACCCGTCTGGTCCCACCGCTGACGCATGATGAGGCGGTGGGGTTTCATGTTGAACTTGCGACCCGTGTGATCTCTATGGTGCAGACTTCGGGCCTTGCGCCCGTGCGGTTGTGGGGAACGCCGAATGTCACACATCCATTTTTCAGGCGATTAGTTGATCTTAATGTGACGGCCACTCATTTGCAGGAAGGTGCCGATCTGGGTGAGCGTATGGATGTGGCCATCACGCGTAGTCTTGGCGAACCGGATGTTAAATCGAGCATCCTGATAGGCACCGATTGTATTAATCTTGATGCAACCTATCTTGAGCAAGCCATTGAATCGCTAACTCATGCTGAAGCATGCCTAGGTCCGGCTGAGGATGGCGGCTATGGTTTGATCGGATTGCGAAGACCCGAGCCGGCCGTGTTTGAGGGCATGAATTGGGGCACAGACAGCGTTTGTGCTGAGACTGCCCGAGCGATGAACAAGTGTTTTGAAAACTGGCAGCTATTATCACTATTGTGGGATGTTGATCGGCCAGAAGATCTTGAGCGATACAACAATCAGACCGCCACAGGCCAAAATGCAAGCTGCCTTCCCACGTCCAGAGAGCTTTCTCAACGCGCAGTTGCTTCGAGTAGCCGATAAGGTTGGTCGTCGAGGCGTTTGATAGAGATTGTCTAGCCGAGATCAAACGTTGCTTTGGTTGCCACTAGTTTAATATTGCTTACGTCAGGGACGATAGGTTCAGGACCTGCCTCAATTTCATCTGGGTGGAGTAAGTCCGCGCCCGGAAACGCAAGAGAAATGCTGCTCACATCCGGTTCCACCTGAAGTACTTCTTCTTTGCGTGTTTGAAGTATAGCGCCAGGCGCATCTAGGCTGAACGCAGGTGCCTCAACTTTCTTAGCCAACTGCCTCGGCTCGGCGATGGGTGAACCGTCATTGCTCGCCAAATGAATATTGTCGACTTTGATAACAACCGGCGTCTCTTTTTCGATAGGTTCAAACAGGTCACCCGCGTTTTCAGCGAGCGTAAAATCTGTCGCGCTTCCCAAGATTGCCAGGTTAACGATTGAGCGATGAGCGGGAGATTGAAACGAAGGCGAACCGGGGGTTGTAACGATTGCTGCCTGAGTTGGTTTCGGCAGAGGTTTAGTGGTGACTGCTTCCTTGCGGGTGATCTTGATCTTGACATCGACACCCACTTTTTTCAGCGCGGTACTGTATTTGATGGCTGTCTGCTTGTTTGTGGTGCGTTTGATGACGACGGGTTTGCCGGAGAAAAGAGCGGATATCTTTTCGGGGCTGGCTTTAAGCATTTTGGCGAGATGGGCTTTGACCGATATGATCTGGAAGCCATCAATAATTTGCCCGTTGAAGACAATCGCATAGGATACTGACTGTTGCTGTGACATAAGCCGTGATGACCCTCTTTGTTGGCCAATGGTAAAGCAGGCGATTCCTGAATCATAGTGCTAGCGCCGTGGTTTCAATCAGTAGCAGCTGATTGGTAAATGCAGCGCACATATTCGCATACGAAAGGAAACGTATTGATGTTGAGGCGTTCGATAAGGTCTATCGAGACATGATCGTGACCTATTTAAATCAAACGATAATCGGCTTGAGAAATGCTGAAAAGGCTTCGACCGTATCGTCTGTTCTGTCGGGACCGGCGAGGTGACCCGTAAAAACATGCTCAGCGTTGTCGCTATTTTGCCTGATAGGTATGTGTGATTTCATTGCTGCGCCCCAGCGCTCAAAGGCATTTTTGGCGGCGCTGGCATTCACCGTTGGATCATTTTTCATACACATCATCGCCAAGGGTGTTTGGATGCTACCGAGGTCTGTTCCCCGAGCCCAATCGACAACTTTCTGCATTTCGATGACCGCAAGTGTCGAGTAGCTGCTTGTCCAGACCTTTGCGTGAACCGGTGATTCAGGCTCCCAGCTATGGTTTCGACCTAGCAGCAAGTGGACCCAGTAAGGCGATAACGGCCAGGTTAATAAAAAGCCGAAAGGGTTTTTGATTTTGAAGTTTGGAGACATCAACAGTACCGCGGTGACTTTTTTTGCGACGCCCAGCTGCTTTAGTAGCCAGACAGTGAGGGGCGCCCCCGTTGAGGTCGCGACAATAACAACCTCGTCTCCCAAATATTCGGCGACCTTCCACGCATCAACCATACTCTGGAGCCACGATTCGGCGCTAGTGACCATGCCAGCAGAACCAACACCGTGTCCTGCGAGACGTGCGTGAAAAACATTGGCATTGTAGTGGCTAGCGATCTCCGAGGTCACAGGTGCAGTTTCCTGTCGACTGGCCGAAAATCCGTGAACATACAGGAAGCATACGCTGGTTTTGATGGGTGCCGTGCTGTCAGCAAACTCAATCATTGCTTCTGCGCCATCGACAATATCGAGGGTGTTGGACTCTGAATGTTTGACCCATTGTTCAAGTTCAGTCAGCGATAGGTTATCTGGAACAGTCGATGCGGGTGCTGTTGACTGAAGCCTCGGCCTTTTTACGATGAGCACAACCAGCAAGAGAACAAGAAATACGGCGAAGATAGAGTAAAACACGCAAAAGGGGCCAACGGTAAAAATGTCCTCTGATATTATTCGGAATTATTACGAATAACAATTGGGGTATGTGCCCAGCTTTGACGGCGAGCGCTACATTCCCCTTCAACAATCTATATAATCATCGCATGCTCCAAGTAAACCAACTTACCTGCGAACGAGAACAGCGTGTTCTGTTCGAGAATGTCAGCTTTTCCGTTCAGAGTGGCGAACTCCTGCGGGTTGAAGGGGGTAATGGCACGGGTAAAACAACCCTGTTAAGAATTCTCTGTGGGCTATATGAAGACCATGAGGGTGAGGTGACTTGGGAGACAGCACAATATCCTTTATATGTGGGGCACAAACCCGGTGTCAAAGATCAGCTAACTGCGTTCGAAAACCTGACTTGGCTGTGCCAGCTAAGTGGTCGTTCGCATAGCCATCAAGCAATGATGGAGGCGCTTGAGCGGGTCAATCTGCGCGGGTTCGAAGGTGTGCCCTGTGGTTCCATGTCTGAAGGACAGCGTAAGCGCGTCAATCTGGCACGGCTGTTTTTACCGCTACCCGATGCATTAATACTCGATGAGCCTTTCAGCGCGATTGACGTTGCGGGTGTTGAGCGGCTTGAAAACCGAATGAGGGAGCACCTGGGTAACGGCGGCGTAATCATATTGACTAGTCACCAGACGGTAAATCTTGATGCGAGGGTGCGTACATTAAGTCTGGGGGTGCGGTCTTGAAGCTGCTGTGGGCGACTATCCGGCGAGATCTTATGGTCATGGCCAGAAATCCAGCAGATATGATGAATCCGCTGGTTTTTTTCGTGATTGTAATCAGTTTGTTTCCGCTCGGCATTAGCCCTTCGCAAGACGTGCTGAGTGAGATTGCACCGGGTGTGATTTGGGTCGCCGCATTGCTCGCAACTTTGCTTTCTATGGAAATGATGTTTAAGAGCGATTTTGACGACGGCTCGCTTGAGCAGATGACCCTCTCAGCCGAGCCGCTTTATCTCATTGTCACTGGAAAAATAATCAGTCACTGGATAGTGTCTGGTCTGCCATTGACGTTGATGAGCCCACTGCTCGGCATGATGTTGTTTGTGAATGAGTCAGGCTTAATCGCACTGATCATATCGCTATGCATCGCGACACCAATACTGAGTTTGTTGGGTGCAATTGGCGCCAGCCTCACGGTCGGTTTAAAGAAGGGTGGGGTATTGATTTCTATTCTGATTTTGCCGCTGTACGTCCCGGTTTTAATACTCTCGACTGCGATGGTTCACACGGGTGTATCCGATGGAAATTATCAGGGACACATGCTCTGGCTGGGCGCGATATTGATGTTGTCTCTTGGTTTTGCGCCTCTCGCGACTTGCGCCGGCATCAGGATATCCCTTAGTCAGTGAGCGACAGCACAAATCCGACGGAGGGGTGTCATTATTGTGTTTATGATGGCGTTCTGAATCGAAAAATCGATGTCTTTCTGATAGACTTTCGCACTGTCGCCAAGGGATGGTTTCACTATCTATTGGACTCGTACGTTTAAGGTTTTGTATGTGGCAATGGTTCCATAAACTGGGTTCTCCCAGATATTTCTTTGATCTCAGCGGAAAATGGCTGCCCTGGATAGGTGTAAGCGCGCTGCTGCTCCTTTGTTTGGGTATGGTGTGGGGACTTGCCTTCGCTCCAGAGGACTACCAGCAGGGAAATAGCTATAGAATCATGTATGTACACGTGCCTGCGGCAATACTTGCTCAATCAAGTTACGTGATGATGGCGAGCGCGGCGGTTGTATTTCTTGTTTGGAAGATCAAATTAGCGGACATTGCGATGCAATGCGCGGCCCCTATCGGCGCCACCGTTACCTTTATCGCCCTCGTAACCGGTGCAATCTGGGGCAAGCCAACCTGGGGAACCTATTGGGTCTGGGATGCAAGGCTGACATCGACCCTGGTGCTGTTCTTTTTATTTATAGGTGTGATTGCACTGCGTTCCGCCATGGAATCAAGAGAAGCTGCGGGGCGTGCGGCGGCTGTGCTGGCAGTGGTTGGTGTCATTAATCTGCCGATCATCAAATTTTCGGTAAACTGGTGGTTTACCTTGCATCAACCGGCGTCATTTTCCTTGACTGAAAAGCCGGCAATGCCTGCGGAAATGTGGTTGCCGCTGCTGGTCATGGTGATTGGATATTATCTTTTCTTTTTCACCGCCTGGATGTTGAGAATGCGTGCCGAGATATTACAGCGGGAATCCAGAACCCAGTGGGTGAAAGATTGGGTGATGGCGCCGTGAGTTTCGATAACTTCACCGATTTTGTCACGATGGGTGGGCATGGCGTTTTTGTCTGGAGCTGCTATGGCATTGTGATCGCCGCTTTGTTGGCAAATGTCTTTCAACCCATTCAAGCAACGAGAAAATTTCGCATTGCGCAACAAGACGCAATGAGACAGCAAAGTCAGCAATCTAGTCGTGCAGAAGAAAGCCCCCCAAGCGCGACAACTTTAACTGAAAGCCGGTAACTCATTACTATTAGGCAGCATACGAATAAAGGAAGCGAACCATGAAATTTGGCAAGATGAAAACCCACAGAAGAAACCGGCTAATGATTGTTGGTGCGCTGTTATTGAGTGTTGGTGGGTTTGTGGCTTTTGCTCTTTTGGCGCTCGACGAAAATATGAACTTGTTCTACTCGCCCGAGCAGATTGCCCAAGGGGAAGCTCCGGAAGACACGCTGATTCGTGCCGGTGGCATGGTGCTGGCTGACAGCGTTGAGCGATCTGATACCGATCTTACGGTAACTTTTGTGATTGGTGATATGAAAGCGTCGGAGGTAACCGTTCAATACGAAGGAATTCTGCCTGATCTGTTCCGTGAGGGGCAGGGTGTTATCGCCCGGGGAAAGTTGAATGATCGAGGTGTATTTGTTGCAGAAGAAGTTCTTGCAAAGCACGATGAGCAGTACATGCCGCCAGAAGTCGCTGAAGTACTGGCCGATGCGCACGAAGAAAAGCCTGCCTTCGATTCCACCTTATAAGTTGTTGTTTTATTGATCAGGAGTAAAGATTTGTGATTGCCGAGTTGGGTCATTTTAGTTTGATTCTGGCGCTAGGTATGTGCGTAGCGCTAGCCATTATTCCCACCGTGGGGATAGTGCAAAAAAACACGCAGTTGATGAATGTTTCAAATTCGCTTGCGGCCGGCTTTTTTGTGTTTGTTGCTATCAGCTTTTTCTGTCTTGGCTATGCATTTTGGAGCGATGATTTTTCCGTACAATATGTTGCGCTGAATTCAAACTCGGCACTGCCAGTTCAATACAAAATATCTGCTATCTGGGGGGGGCATGAAGGCTCGTTCTTATTGTGGACATTGGTTATGTCTGGTTGGACTTTTGCCGTTGGGGCGCTTAGCGGAGGATTGACACTCGATATGCGTGCCCGAGTGTTGGCGGTGATGGGTGCGCTTTCTATCGGCTTTGTGCTTTTTATACTGCTCACGTCCAATCCCTTCGACCGCACCTTGCCGGTCTATCCCGCCGACGGTAATGACCTCAACCCACTGTTGCAGGATTTTGGCCTTATCGTCCATCCGCCGATGCTCTATATGGGGTACGTCGGTTTCGCGGTGCCTTTCGCTTTTGCTATCGCGACCCTGACCACTGGAAATCTCGATTCAGCGTGGGCCCGATGGTCTCGTCCTTGGACGAATGCAGCGTGGGGATTTCTTACGCTTGGTATCACCTTGGGATCATGGTGGGCCTATTACGAACTTGGCTGGGGTGGCTGGTGGTTCTGGGATGCGGTTGAAAACGCATCGTTTATGCCGTGGCTAGTAGGTACGGCATTGGTGCACTCGTTGGCAGCGACCGAAAAGCGTGGTGTGTTTAAAAGCTGGACGGTGTTACTCGCTATTTTTGCATTTTCGCTCAGCCTTTTGGGCGCATTTCTTGTGAGGTCCGGCGTGCTGACCTCAGTGCATGCTTTTGCGGTTGATCCGGAACGTGGCATGTATATCCTGACCTATCTGGTGCTAATTATCGGAAGTTCCCTCACGCTCTACGCCTTTAAAGCGTCAGGCGTTAAGAGTGATGCAGATTTTGAGTGGGGCTCCAGGGAAAGTATGTTGTTAGTCAACAATTTGCTGCTGGTGGTTTCCGCGGCGATTGTGTTGCTTGGCACCTTGTATCCATTGGTTTATGAAACGCTATATGATGGTAAAAAAATATCCATTGGTCCTCCTTACTTCAACACACTTTTTGTCCCTGTTGTCATGCTGCTGTTTACTTTTATGGTCTTCAGTCCTCTGTCCAGGTGGAAAAAGACCCCAGTTCAGGAGTTTAAGAAACAATGGGTTGGTCTGGTTGCAAGCTTCTTTGTTATGTTGTGTTTGGTCTTAGCGCTGGCCAAGGAATTTTCTTTTGTGGTCCTGCTCGTCAATACCGTTGCCTTATGGATAATCGTTAGTCTCGGTAAAGATCTCATGGCAAAAGTGGCGAACAAAGCAGAAAAAATCGCTGCGCTGTTCAAACAGACCATGTCCTACTATGGCATGATTCTTGGTCACCTTGGCATTGCCGTTAGTATTCTGGGTGTCTGCATCACCGTCTACTATAGTGAAGAAAGAGACGTTCGAATGGTGCCCGGAGACTCTGTCGAACTTGCGGGTTATGAGTTTAGATTCAACGGTGTGTCAAAGGAAACTGGACCTAACTACATGGCGGACAGAGGCGATGTTGACGTCATACAAGAAGGTAAAGTCCTGCTGACGTTATACCCAGAGAAACGTTTTTACCCCGCTTCGAGCAATGTGATGACTGAAGCTGATATTGAGCCCTCGTTATTTCGCGATCTTTTTGTCGCCCTGGGTGAGCCACTAGGAAATCAAGCGTGGGCAGTCCGGATACACTACAAGCCTTTCGTTCGCTGGATCTGGTTTGGTGGCGTATTGATCGCTATGGGCGGATTTATCACAGTGTTCGACAGGCGTTATAGAAGAGTGAAAGTTGCAAAGCAGGAAAAATCTAACCATGCCGATGGTGTTGCTGGAGCAACGGCATGAGCAGCTTGAACAAAAGCCTGTTGATACCCCTTATTGTGTTTATTCTACTGGTCATTACGCTGGGTGTAGGATTTAGCCTGAAGGATCCGCACATTTTACCATCGGAGTTGATTGACCGGCCTTTTCCTGATTTTCAGGCAGCGGAGTTGCATGACGTTGATCGAACCTTGACTCGTGAAGATTTGAAGGGTGAGATCAGTCTCGTTAATGTCTGGGCAACTTGGTGCCCAAACTGCGTGCTTGAACATCCCGAACTGCTTCGCATCAGTAAAGAAGAGGGGGTGCCGCTCTATGGGGTCAATTACAACGACGAGGTGATTAAAGCACAAGCGTGGTTGAGACGTTACGAGGACCCTTTTGTTTTTAACATCGTCGACGACAACGGCAAACTTGGCATCGACCTGGGCGTTTACGGTGCACCTGAGACCTTTATTATCGATGCGGAGGGAGTCATACAGTACAAACATGTGGGGCCCGTGAATCGTTATATTTTTGATAAGGAAATGAAACCGGTGATTGAGCAGTTAAGAGCAAATAGTGTCGCAACACGGACTGCCGGGTTGGATCTGTAATGGTGCGATTAAGTGCGCTAGTGATGACGCTGGTCATTTCTTTTCTGTCTTTGACGGCGATAGCGGCGATTGATGCTTACAGCTTTCCCGATGAAGGCATGAGAAAACGTTACAACAGTCTTATTGATGAATTGCGCTGTCCTCAGTGTTTAAACACAAACCTTGCAGGTTCCGATTCGATGATTAGCAAGGACCTGCGTCGGGAAGTGCACCGTCTGGTGCTGGAGGGCAAGTCCGACGATGAAGTCAGGGATTTTATGCAACAGCGCTACGGTGATTTCATTCTCTATAATCCACAGGTTAAAGGCAGTACCTATGTCCTTTGGTTTGGGCCCGTGGTGCTCTTTTTTATTGCGGTGGCTGTGTTGGTCAGACTTGTCAGTCGTCGCAGTTCGCCAGCCCATGAAAAAGTGCTGAGCGATGAAGATCAAGAGCGATTGAATCAGTTGTTGTCCAAATGATTACAAATTTTTGGTTGATCTCTGTTGTTTTGTGTCTTGCTGCTGCGGGCTTTGTTCTCATACCGCTTTTCAGGCATCGGCCAACTGATGACGGTCAAGCTGATCGTTCACTGCTGAATGTAGAACTATACCGTGAACGACTGGCCGAGCTGGAAAAAAATCAGTTAGAGGGTGAAATCACGGCTGAACAATTCGCATCACTCAAACTGGAGCTTGAACAAAATTTGCTCAGTGAAACTGAGATGCGTGATGAGGGTACCCCGGAAACCGCGGACGGCAATGCCATGTCGGGTGCGCAGAGTAGAAAAATTCCGAAGCTGGTATTGACGGCAGCGCTTCTAGTACCTTTATTTGCGGTGACAGCTTATTCGGATTTTGGATTGTCTTGGGGCGCGATCAATGACCTCGAAATTGCCAGTCAGTTCAAGACCACTAGCCCGCATGATAACGATGGTATGCGCGGTAGCATTTTAAGACTTGCCAAACGTCTTGAAAATCAACCGGAAAACCACGATGGCTGGTTTTTGCTAGGGCAGTCTTATATGAACTTGGGGGAATTTGAGAAATCCGCCGGTGCCTATCAACACCTGCTGGAAAAGTTTCCTGAGGATGCAGGTCTCAGCGGTTATTATGCCGAGGCGCTGTTCCTCGCTGATGACAGAAAGATGACTGCCCGGGTCAGTAAGGCGATTGATGCTGCATATTCGCTTAATCCACAGAACGTTGCCATGCTTGAAATCAAAGCGATGAATGCGTTTCGGGCGGGTGACCTTGGTGTTGCGGTGACGTTTTTTGAAAAAGCGTTAGCCACTGGTGTCGAAGGAGAACGTGCCGGCTTGATCCAGCAGGCGATAGCGCGGTTGCGTGCAGAACTGGGTGACAAGGCGCCGCCGCCGGCGGTGATGCCTGCTGGGCCTGTGGCGCCATTGGCAAATAACGCGCCTGCGGCTGCTACTAGGACTGCTACTAAGGCTGCTACCAGGGCTGCTGATACACCCTCTGCTCCCATTCGTTCTGTTCAACTGTTAGTTGAAGTCGCTGACACGGTGGAAAGTAATCCCAATGACTCGGTGTTTGTCTATGCCAAAGCCAACGCTGGGCCGCCTATGCCACTTGCTGTTGAGCGTATGCGGGTGGCTGATTTACCGCGTCTGGTGACGTTGGACGAAACCATGGGGATGATGCAGGGAATGAGTCTCGCAAATTTTGATGCGGTTATACTGGTTGCGCGAATTTCCTCTTCAGGGATTGCAAATACGTCACCAGATGATTTTCAGGCTGCTTCCGGCGTAGTTGATATCACGTCAGAAAATCCCGTGATCAAATTACTCATCGAAAGCAGAGTGAGAGATCAATAAGGCTCGGGCTGATCTTCTTCAAGGGAGCGAAGGTAGGCCTGTCGCTCCTGCTCCTCGGCATACACCGCTTTAATTTCCTCCATGACCGCATCAACGTCTGCTTCTTCCGTGTCGTCTTGGAACCTGCCTGTGAGTATTGTTTCCGGACTCAAGCCACCCTCGCTATAAACGGACCAGATCTCACTGGCGTATCGGGTGCTCAGTAGTTCGGGGGCGAACAAACCGTAATAGTCTCGAATTTTATTCACATCCCGATGAAACATTTCTTCGGCGTTATTATTTGATGAGGCATCGACAGCCTGAGGTAAGTCAATAATCACCGGGCCGTATTGGTCGACCAGCACATTAAACTCAGACAGATCGCCATGCACAATACCAGCGCATAACATGCGAGCAATGTACTGCATCATCACGCCGTGATCTTCGATCGCCTGTTCCGGCGTCATCGAGACATCGCCAAGCCGTGGCGCAACATAGCCCTCTTCGTCGGTGATAAGTTCCATTAACAGTACACCGTTAACGCAGCCATAGGTTTCGGGAACACGTACGCCCACAGCAGAGACTTTGTAGAGCGCATCAAGCTCTGCGTTCTGCCAGGTTTCCTCTTGCTGACGACGACCATATCGTGAGCCCTTTTCCATCGCCCGTGCGCGCCGGCTGTTGCGAACCTTTCTGCCCTCCTGATAGGTGGCAGCTTTCTTGAAGCTTCTATTGGTTGCTTCTTTATATACTTTGGCGCAGCGGGTTTTGGCTCCACATCTGACCATGAATACAGATGCTTCTTTTCCGCTCATCAGTTGAGTGATAACCTCGTCAATCAAACCGTCTTCGACGAGGGGTTTTAGTCGCTTTGGAATTTTCATGACGCCGTTATACAGCACTTGGTCCGTTGATGGAATTCGAAGCGGTCTATCAGTTGGGTAATCCTGATGAGATGTTGTGCCAGGAAAGAGGGATAGTAGTCGATACTCACAGCTGCCCATGTAGTATCAGCGGCTTAAAGGATGAGTTTATTTGCTAATGCAAACATACAACGGTGCGTGTCATTGTGGTCACATTCAATTTGAAGTCGATTTAGAACTCGATCATGTTCGCGTTTGTGATTGTTCCATCTGTCGTAAGCGGGGAGCCCTGAATTTCAGGGTTGAGGAATCGCAGTTGAGAGTGCTAACGCCAGTTTCCGATATGACGCTTTACCAATGGCATACGGCGACGGCCAAGGACTATTTTTGTCCTATTTGCGGCATTCTGCCATTCCGGCGGCCAAGAACAGCACCGGAACTTTGGACCATTAATGTCAGGTGTCTGGACGACGTGAACCTTGACGAGATCCCTGTCAAAAAAGTTTTTGGCAGTCAGCTTGATTAGAAACTTCAGTAGCAGACACTGGATTATGTTTCGCAGCAATTAACTTTTAGATTTCAGGACAAACAATAGCGATGGTTGATACAGCAAAGGAAAGACCGCTCTCTGGATATCGGGTATTGGATCTTACGATTGCCCGAGCCGGGCCGACGGCTGTGCGTCTGTTAGCCGACTGGGGAGCGGACGTCATTCGTATTGAACCGCCCATCACCAGTGGATCAAATAATTCATTGTCCGGTGCGCATGAGGGCTCTGATCAACAGAATTTGCATCGAAACAAACGCGGCTTGGTACTTGATCTTAAACACCCTAAGGGGTCGAAGCTGTTCAAACAAATGGTGGCTAGCGCCGACATTGTGGTTGAAAATTTTCGCAGTGATGTCAAGCAACGTCTGGGCATAGAGTACAAGGATTTGCGAAGAGAAAATCGGGGTATCATTCTTGCGAGTATCTCGGGTTTTGGTCAAACAGGACCGTATCAGCATCGTCCCGGCGTGGATCAGATTGTGCAGGGTTCAAGCGGACTGATGTCTGTCACTGGCGCGCCGGGTGGCGGTCCTATGCGCGCCGGAATTGCGGTTTCCGACACCAGCGCGGGCATGTTTCTTGGACAGGGAATTTTGTTGGCGCTGTTACACAGAATGAAAACGGGAGACGGACAATGGGTTCATACTTCTTTACTTGAAGCGATGATGAGCAAAATTGATTTTCAAGGCTCCAGATATACGATGGATGGGGAGATCGCGGAGCAGGAAGGTAATTTCCATCCAACCCTCGCGCCCATGGGTATGTACTCGGCCAAAGACGGATTTGTGAATCTCGCCGCCAGTAGTGGGAAGATGTGGCGCAATTTTTGTCAGACGTTGGATGCTCACAAATTGCTCGAGAACCCTTTGTATGCCAGTGGTCGGGCAAGATTTGAGAACCGGGAAAGCCTGAACCGTGAAGTGAATGCCCTTTGCCAAAAATTCACGATGGCAGAGTTGGTTGATAAACTTAATGCAGTTGGGGTTCCCTGTGGTCCCATAAACAAGATAAGCGAGGCATTCGAAGATCATCAGGTGCAGCACCTCAAAATGGTGAAACCTGCAGAGCATGAATTGTTGGGAAAAATAAATCTTGTTAGAACGCCGATTAATTTATCTTTGTTTCCGGAAACTGAACAGTTTGTTCGCGCCGGACCTGGCCCGGGACAGCATACAGTGGAAATTCTGCAGGAATTCGGGCTTGATGAGCAATCAGTGAGAGAGTTGATCGCGTCGGGCGTGGTGCAAAATAATTCGATAGTGCCAGCGTGATACAGATGGGGTGGTAATCCCTAAAAAATAGCTAACAAGATTTAAAACAAGAGGCACAGATAACCAGATGAGTACCCTGGAGTTGAAAACAACCAAAATCCTGGCAGAAGTCAAAGACGGAATTGGCTGGCTGACGTTCAATCAGCCTGAGCGGCGAAATGCCATATGCCTAGAAATGTGGCAGGGCATCGGAGATGTTCTCGAAGCTTATCAGGCTGACCCCGAAGTGCGGGTTGTCGTGATGACGGGTGCTGGAGGTAAAGCGTTTGCATCAGGCGCTGATATATCTGAATTTGATCAACATCGAAGCAATGCAGAGCAACGCAGAAATTACGAGGAGATTTCGGCAAGAGGGAATGCTTGGCTGGCGAAATTCAGCAAGCCTCTGATCGCTATGATTCATGGGTTTTGTATTGGCGGAGGTTTGGCAACGGCACTGAATGCAGATGTTCGGTTTGCAACGCCTGCATCTACCTTTGGTATTCCTGCCGCGAAACTAGGTCTTGGTTATGAGTATGCCGGGCTAGCCAAACTTGCGCGCCTGGTTGGTCCTTCCGTTGCAAGGGACATCATGTTCACAGCACGTTTTATGGATGCCGAAGAGGCAAAGTCGATTGGCCTGATAAATTTTGTCGTTGAGGCATCTGAACTGGAACAGGCAGTGACTGACTATGCCAGATTAATCGCCGCTAATGCGCCTCTGACAGTGTTTGCCGCCAAGGCTGCGGTCGATGCATTCGAAAAATATTCCATGACCGAGGCCTCGCGTGAAGTGGCGCATCTGGTAGATACCTGTTTCGATAGCGAGGATTACAAGGAAGGCAGAAAAGCGTTTGCGGAAAAACGGCCGCCAGTCTTTCAGGGGAAATAAAAAAGAGGTGGGACCCTTTATGATTGGGGGCAGCGTACATTGAAAGTAGGTATATCGATTACCAGCGCATTTGCTGATAAGGACTTCCGGGAAGGCCCGAGGCAAATGTTGGCTCGGTCGACTGCGGCGGCTGGTGCTGGGTTGAGTTCCCTGTTTGTCGGAGATCATCACGCTGTTAGTAGTCCCTATTATCAAAATGTTCCTATGATTGCCCGAATGATGGCAGAGTGGGACCACCGCGATGTGGGCGCGTTATTTCTGTTGCCGATGTGGCATCCAGTTTTAGCTGCGGAACAAATTGCGACATTAGCGTGTATCACTAGCGGTAAGTTCATTATGCAATGCGGTCTTGGATATGGCGAAGCTGCGTTCAGGGCAATGGGAACGGAACAAAAACATCGTGCTAAAGCATTTGAACAGTCCCTTGAGGTCATGCAGGCGCTTTGGGCTGGGGAGAAGGTTTCGCTCGATGGCCATTGGAAACTGGAGAATGCCCAGATATCGCCGACACCCCCTGAGAACATCGAGGTCTGGATAGGGGCATCAGCGGATGTTGCGATTGATCGTGCAGCTAGAATAGGTGATGTTTGGCTTGCAGGACCAGGTCTGGTGCGGGCAGAAGCTGAAAGGCAAATGGATGTTTATCAGGTAGCACTTACAATTCATCAAAAGCCGGCGCCTGAAACCATCGCCATTCGAAGGGATATTTTTGTTGCTGCATCGGCAGCCGAAGCGGACGCTTTAAAAAAGCAGATTGCGTCCAGAGGTTACAGAGGGTTCAACCCGGAAGCGTTAGTGATCGGTGATGCTGAATCAGTCGCCAGGCAATTCGACGAATTAGGCTCACTTGGTTATACCGATGTTATTGTGAGAAACCTTCACCCTGAGTATCGAGATGCTATTTTATCAACTGAGCGTTTGGCTCAGGTGATCGAAATTCTATCCTGAAACAAGCGCTGAACCCTAAGCGAAAATATGTCTGGCGACGGTAAATACCCTCATCGGCCTCGTCATATGCAGGTGATGCACCTAAGTTATTGACTGGCATCTAACTTGTCACAAGCTCAACTTAAAGATTAGTCGTTTCAGGTTTTCGGCTTGTCTCATACTGCTAACCCTTCTTCGTTGTTTCCTTGTCTAATTGCCTACAGGCATTCACGGCCATGTTGGGTTGGAGCCTGCTAAACATAAATATGAGGATATTGAGATGATAAAAAAGACAATTATTGCCGTAGCACTGACGACAACTTTCGCCACGACCGCAGGCGCCGCCGTAGTGAGCACAGATACCCTACAAAAGCCTTATCAGACAACGGTTACGAACGCCGAACGAGATCATTCGCTTGCGGTATCCAAAATCAAGAGAGCAGCGAAACAGGCTTGTGGCACTTTCCATCGAACAGATGCTGGAAGTTTGACACAGGTAATGAAGAACCGTGCCTGTTATAACGAAGCGCTTGAATCAGCCATGGCAAAGGCCGGCCTGAAGACTACAGCGCATTCGTAGGCAATAGATTCTCAATCAAAGCGCACGATAAGGAAGGCGCGGCGATAGCAATCGTCGCGCTTTTTTCTTACCTATGAGATGATAGTTCGAGCAGAAATCCTTGATTCAAAATTGAAAAGCATGCGGATCTTTGGGGTCCCGTTACGTGTTCTCTGTCTCGTGATAAAGACGAAATTAGAATGGTAATGGGAGTAAAGGTCAAAAGCTTCATGTTAGTTAATTTAATCGATCAACTGTCAATCGAATGTCATTATCAATAAGCGTAAAAGGAGAAATCAATGTCTATTAAGAGAATTAAACCTGGCCCTCGAATGTCTCAGGCGGTGGTACACAATGGTGTGGTAACAACGGCGGGGCAGGTTGCTCAAAATGCTGCCGGTGAAGACGCGATTACGCAGACCAAAGACATTCTAAAAAGTATTGATAGTTTGTTAGCCGAAGCGGGAACTGATAAGTCTAGTTTACTAACGGCTACGATCTGGTTGTCGGATATTCAGTTGTTTAATGAAATGAATGAAGTGTGGGATGCCTGGGTAGACAAAGACGCGGCACCTACCCGTGCCTGTGTTGAATCTAAGTTGGCGTCTCCGAAATTCGTCGTCGAGATAGCCGTAACCGCAAGCGTGGGCTAGCAACACCTTTAACCGCGCTTCTAAGCGCGGTTAACTATTCAAACCTGACCCTATGTTAGGGGCGCTTGAAATATTTATCAACGATTGATCGATTTTTACTTGCGAGATTTTTTTAGAATGGCACAATACTAAAGAGACACTGATTTCAAATCAGAGTTGGAAAAAGGTTTAAACGCGTGAGTTTTATCACCTGACAAAAGGAGACGGCAGGAAAGCTGCCACACTAAATTAGTTGGTGTATGGCCAACAATAGATAACAAGCCCCTTTTATTCATCAAAGCAGGTAAGCGTTAACTATGACAAAAAAAGCCCAATTCAAATTTTCAGAGCGCAGTAAAAGACATTTTGAAGGGAGGAAAAGCAAAAAATCCGCAAATCGCAAAGAACGACACGCAAAAAACCAGAGTGCAGATATATATACGCTGCATTCCCCACCACCTTCGGTAGAAACAGCCTACACCACCAATAAATCCGTACGTCCCCTTGAAGCAAAAACAAGTTCACAGAAAAACTACATCAATGCAATAAAAAATAACTGTCTGACCTTTGGTATTGGCCCTGCAGGCACCGGTAAAAGCTATTGTGCCGCAGCCATCGCTGCTGACGCATTGGAAGCGGGTCGGGTCGAAAGGGTTATTCTGACTCGGCCCGCTGTCGAAGCAGGGGAGCAACTCGGTTTTCTTCCAGGCGATGTGAACGAGAAGTTTGCCGTTTATATTGAAGCTTTCCGAGATACGTTAAACGAACGACTGGGCAGTGGTGCGGTTGATTATTATCTTCGTCACGGTCGAATCGTAGCTGCTCCGCTGGCTTTTATGCGTGGCAAGACATTTTCGGAGGATACTTTTGTGATACTGGATGAAGCCCAGAACACATCGGTTGCGCAGATGAAAATGTTTTTGACACGCATAGGGGAGGGCTGTCAGGTTGTGGTGAACGGGGATGTCGAGCAGAGTGATATTCGCGGGCCTAATGGACTTGCTGATGCAGTGTCGCGTGTCAGAGGGCTACCTCGGGTGCATGTTCATAAGTTCGTGCGTGATGACATCGTGCGTAGTGGTTTGGTGCGAGACTTGATGGACCGGTACGAAGTTTCCCATTGAGCTTGATGCGATGTTTCATTGATCAGTAACAGTACGGCGATAGTGACCTATGACTCCATCTATCGCCGCACTGTCGCTGACATGCGGTGAATGGTTCTCAGGTTTAAACGGGTATCAGGGTTTACGACCACAATAGCTCTGAATGACGGCAGGCTTAGGCGTGTCAACATATCCCTCGAAGAAGTCGATTTGTTCTAGATCCCTATTAAGTGTTTCAGAAAGCTCCCCTGGTTTGAGCAAAAAATCTGGATTTCGGGGACGTCCGTAGACATCATTACCTGTCATAAAAGTCTGATAGATCAGAATGCCGCCAGAGCGGAGCGACTGGGATAGAAGGGGTAATAGTGGTCGATACAGATAGTTAACAACGACGATACAAGCAAGTTCCTGTTCATAAAATGGTAGCTGAGCGTCATAAGTCATTGTTTTATGGTCTGCATCAATCAGAACGGGTGCCTCAAGGTCAAACGTAATGACTTTACATGCGGGGTTGTCAGCAAAAGCTGTGACGCCCGTTGTGTCTCTGTCGAGCGCAATGACGGGGTGACCCTTTGCGAGGAAATACCCGGTGTGCCTGCCTTTCCCGCAGGCCAAGTCCATTACCATACCGGCTGTTGGTACTAACGGGGCAAATTTACTTACCCATGGGCAAACGTCGGAATCAGTTTGTGCCTTCATCAATGGTCCTCTATGGCAGTCGGGTAAGGTTCAGGAATATTAGCTTCTGAAGTGTCCGGACACTACACTCATATCCTCGAATTAATCAATATCGTTGGAGTTAGGATGTCGGAGTTTCGTGAACTCACAAATATCATTAACAGGTTTACAGCAGAGCGGGAATGGGAGACCTTTCATTCGCCTAAGAATCTCGCAATGGCTCTCAGTGTTGAAGCATCGGAGTTAGTGGAACACTTTCAATGGCTAACAGAAGAAGAGTCCAGAAATCTTGATGCTAAGAAATTATCTGAAGTAGCCGACGAAATTGCAGATGTCCAATGGTATCTGCTCAGAATCGCGGATCAGCTTGGTATCGACATTCCTGCCGCAGCTAAAGCAAAAATGATAAAAAATGGCACCAAGTATCCCGTGGCGCTGGCAAAAGGAAACGCTAAAAAATACAACCGCTATCAGGATGAGTGAGACAACAAGTCATCTGAGCAAAGGGTGGCTCTGGCGAAGCTCAATCGCTTCCGAGGGGAACTAACTGATCGCGCCATATACGCCAGCAGCGACATAAAACATAAAAAAACCGATGGCTGCCATGCTGGCTAGATCGACTTTGAATACGGTGGGCTTTTTGTGTTGACTGTCCATGCGCGAACATTAGCCAATCACAGAGAGAACAGGAAAGAATTGTTTATCCTAACCTTATGCTCGAATGAACTATCCTACATTAATCGACGAACTTGACGACCACAAACAGCGTCGCAGGCACGACAATGCCCCAAAGCGCTAAGGCTTGAACAAGTACTTTTCCTTTCAAATTACCAAGCGTGCTGCGTGATATCTCTGTACCGATAAAAAACAGCGCGATGACTAGAAGCGCCTTCGACAAAGCCGCTGCCGTGGATGGTATAAATTCTGGCATTGGAAGCGTTGAGCCTGCGACTGAGGCAAGCAGGAACAAGAGAATAAACCCCGGCAGCCGAACTTTTGCCCCCTCTGAACGTTCCCAAAAGCTGACAATTAGCACAAGCGGTATTAGCCACAAGGTTCTTCCCAGTTTCAGCGTAGTCGCTACAGCGGCTGCTTCCTCGCCATAAATCTGCGCAGTAGCAACGACAGAGCTGGTGTCGTGAATTGCGAGTGCAACCCAAACTCCAAATTGTTCCTGCGTCATTTCCAGCCAATGACCAACATGGGGAAATGTGAATAACGCAACAGCATTCAACAAAAAGACGATAGCTAATGCGACCCCTGTTTGATCAGGTCTTGCCTTGATAATAGGAGACAGTGTTGCGATCGTAGTGCCGCCGCATATCGCGGTGCCAGATGCCATCAGCAGGCTGCTGTTTCGCTCAACTTTCATCAATCGACCAATCATTAAACCGATTGTGATCGCAGCGATGACATATATAAAAATGGCAAGGGTGTAATTGGCGCTGATTCGCCACAAATCGCCAATGTTGAGTTTTAGCCCGAGCAGAATGATGGCTGCCTGCAGGCTGTACTTGCCAAGCACTGACGCATTGCTTATCAGCGTTTTGTTCAGGCCAAGGGTGATGGCCATACCAACTAGAAGCGCCACCGCAGGATTGCCGAAATATATCAGGGGCAACAGAATTAGAGTATAGAAAGTGAGACCGCTAGCAGGGTTCATGAGTTAAATTCACTGTAATTGTAATTGTTATTGTTTTTAGGCGAGGCGCTAACCCCAGCATTCATCTTCAGGGATTCAGGATATCGCCTATCTATAGCCTTCTGCTATCGGTCTTCGTGGTAGCGACCACCAGAGTGCCTCGCACGCTTGTTCAAGCTCTTCATCGAAATGAACTTCAAATGCTGCCAGATTAGCCTCAAGCTGATCGGCTCGACTGGCGCCGATAATAGCAGATGACACCGCTGGGTTTCTTAGTACCCATGCAACAGCGACCGAAACCATGTTGAGTCCTTTTGATTCTGCCACTTCCTTAAGTGTTGAAACGGCGCTGAACTGAGCGTCGTGCCAATATCTCGCCTGATACCTTTCCGCAGCAGTGCCCAGTGTAAACCGTGTACCCTCGACAGGCGCCTGGCCACTTTTATATTTACCGGAGAGAAATCCACCCGCGAGCGGGTTGTAAACAAGCACGCCAAGCCCTTCGGCTTGGGCAAGGGGTAGAAGTTCCGTTTCGATCTCTCGATATAGGAGATTATAGCGTGGTTGAACAGAGGCATAGCCGCTGATGTTTAGACCTTTGGCGGCTGAAAGCGCCTGACCGAGGCGCCAAGCAGGGTAGTTCGAGCATCCGACATAGCGTACCTTTCCCGTACGGGTGAGATCCTCAAATGCGCGTAATGTTTCCTCGATTGGCGTGCTGGTATCAAAACCGTGAGACTGATAGAGGTCGACGTAGTCTGTTTGTAACCGTTTCAGGCTGGCGTCAACCGAATCCATGATGTGTTTGCGGGACAGCCCGCGATTGTTGGGCCGTTTGTGAGTTGGAGCAAAACACTTGGTGGCAATAATGAGATTGTCTCGGTTACCTCGTGAGTTCATCCAACGGCCGATGATTGCTTCGGTTTCACCGATCGTTTCGCGGGTGCCGCCAAGAGGATACGCGTCAGCTGTATCGAGAAAGCTCAGTTTCATTTCCTGCGCACGATCAAGTATTTCGTGCGAGGTTTTTTCTTCTACCTGAAGACCAAAAGTCATTGTGCCCAAGCATAGTGCCGGCACTTCCAGACCATGTTTGCCGAGGTTTCGATATTGCAATTTGCTGTCCTTCCGCTACCGTGCGGCGCCTGTGTCTACTTTGTTTATCCTAAAACCCACGCTGATTTTATCTCCGACCTGAAATCTCAACTTGTTGTGGATTGCCACAATAGTGCAATGGTCTCCCCGAAAGTTCAGATTTACTTCGGAACATCCAAGAGTGTGTAGGGAAGCGAGGTCAAAGTCCACCAAAGTACGGAGTGCCCTTTTTGTTTCATTGAACCTTCCAGAAGGCGCGGTTTGGCGGGTAATACTGGAGATCTCGCTGAGTCACCTTGTCTTTCAATCACTTCGCCTCAAATAATCACATATTTTTTTTGTTCGGCATAAAGTTCGGCCGCGTATAGCAACCAAATCCGGTTTAGCGTCGTCGCATGTCTCAAAAGATATTGCGCATATTTAAACCACTCCTGGGACTGGTAAGGAATGAAAGTGAACAAAGCTATTAAAATGATTGCGCCGGTGATCGTACTTGCCGGAGGTTTAGGGGCTTTTCTTGTTTTAGATTGGGCTAAGCCGGAACCTGAGAAAAAAGAAGATGAGCCTCGGGCACTCAGCGTTTTTGTCAAGCACGTTGAAGGTGCCGATACTGAACTACAGGTCAGGACCGAGGGCGAGGTCAGAGCAAGAACCGAGGTCGATATCGTCTCGCAGGTGGCGGGCCGCGTTGTTTCTGTTACCACGGAATTCACAGAGGGTGGCGTGGTTGAACCAGGGGTCACCTTGGTTGAAATTGAGGATCTTGATTACAAACTTGAATTGGCTCAGGCCAGGGCGAAAATGGCGGAAGCCGAAGTGGGGATGCAGACTGCTCTGGCCACAGCGGATGTTGCTAAGCAGCAGCTGCGAAACGCGAAGGATGCTTCGCCCCTAGCTTTGAAAAAACCACAAGTAGCCGAAGCCAGAGCGCTACTCGCTGCTGCGGAAGCCAGTTACGAACAAGCAATGCTTAACCTTACGCGAACTAAAATTTCATTACCTTTTAGTGGCCGATTAGCGAGTATTGATGTGAATGTCGGTCAGTACGTAGCGCCCGGGACTCGTCTAGCGCGAGCCTTTTCTACCGAGGTTGTCGAAGTCAGGTTGCCCCTTAACGACACGCAGCTTGCATCTTTGAATTTACCCATCGGTTTTGTCGCTGAACCTGGTCATGCGCTGCCTGTCGTTTTTAAAGCCAACGTAGCGGGCAAGCAGCAGAGATGGCAAGGCAAGCTCACGCGTCTTGACGCTTCGATTGATAAAAACACCCGAATGCTATTTGGCCTTGCTGTGGTTGAATCGCCTTACCAACGTAATGTTTCACAGCATCAGATGCCGTTAGCGGTAGGTCTGTATGTTGAAGCAGAGATTATCGGGCGGAAAATCAATGAAGGTTATGCCATCCCACGGGAAGGATTGCGTGCCGGAAACAAGGTTTTTGTGGTGAACGAAAATGGCCTGCTGGAAATACGAGCCGTTGTAGTTGCCTACAGCTCCGAGCGGGAGGCAATTATTTCTAGTGGTCTTTCGTTGAATGAGAAAGTTGTTGTGTCGCCTGTGCGAAATGCGATTCAGGGCATGGCGCTCAAAACACTGGAAGCGTCGCTGGATGAGTCTGCGTTAGCGAGGCGGAATTAATGCAGCATCGATGTCAATTGGACGGAAGAAAACATGCGTAAATTGATTGCCTGGTGGGCGACAAATACCGTTGCTGCAAACCTGCTGATGGTAGGCATTCTTTTAGCAGGCATCCTTGGTTTTATCTCGATGGAAAGAGAAGCTTTTCCGAACTTCACACCTAATGAGGTTTCTATCGAGGTGACCTGGCTCGGCGCGGCACCACAGGAAATAGAAGAACAAGTGGTTGTTCGCATTGAAAACGCGATCGATAATATTGACAGTGTCTACCGCTACTACTCTTTTGCTGAGGAAAACTACGCGCGCATCGATGTGTCGACATTGCCTACCGATGATATGGAAGGTTTTCTGAATGAGATTAAGAACGCGGTCGACTCGGTGAACTCGCTGCCGCGTGATATTGAGAAGCCGCAGGTCCGGCGCGTTGAATATCGAAACGAAATGATCCGCGTTGCCGTCCATGGTGAAGTTGGCGAACGTGCATTGACCCGTCTTGCTGAAGAGCTTCGCGATGAAGTCGCCGCTTTACCCTATATCTCCATCGTTGAATTGTTTGGCACTAGGCGGGAAGAAGTAACCATTGAGCTATCAGAGCAGGCGCTTCGTCGTTATGGACTGAGTTTCGAAGAGGTTGCCACGGCTATCCGCAGCAGTTCGATCAATTTGTCCTCCGGTAGCATTCGAACAGAAACCGGCGATGTATTGTTGCGTGCTCGAAACATGGCTGACAATGAAGATGAGTTCAGCAATATCGTGATTCGTCAGTCACCTGAGTCAGGCATTATCCATGTAGGTGACGTCGCGCGGGTGGTGGATGGTTTTGAGGAGAATGAAATCCTGGCGACCATGAACGGTGAACCTGCAGTGCTCTTGCAAATTCTCTCCTCGGACAATATGCAGGTGGTTAAATCGAGTAACTCGGTCAAAGCCTGGATGGAGGAGCGGCAAAAGACGTTGCCTGATGGTGTGAGTCTCTCTTTATGGTTCGACACCGCAGATATCTACAATTCCCGAATGAAAACAATTGGTAATTCAGCCTATATGGGGCTGATTCTTGTCTTTCTAGTGCTGATCTTGTCCCTGCGACCTAAAGTCGCGCTTTGGGTAACCGTGGGAATTGGCGTGTCATTTCTGGGTGCTTTTGCCATGCTGCCGACAATGGATGTTTCATTGAATATCCTGTCGACTTTTGCCTTTTTACTGGTGCTGGGTATCGTTGTGGATGATGCGATTGTCGTCGGGGAAAGTATCCATCAGCATCATCACAAAATTGATGACCCGTTAGAGGCAGCAATTCAGGGTGCCAGTGCTGTTTCCAAACCGGTGGTTTTTGCTGTGCTGACGACGATGGTGGCGTTTGCACCATTCTTTTTTCTGAGTAGTGAAGATGCCCAGGTCACACGCCAGTTCTCTATTGTGATCACTCTTGCATTGGTAGTTTCCCTCATTGAGGCCTTTTTGATACTGCCGGCGCATCTTTCACAGCTTCAACGCCGGAAAGAATTGGGAAAAATTGGACGATTCCAAAAAAGTATTGAAGACAAGATTGTCGGCTTTTCTCAAACGTCCTATCGAGGCTGGATTGATGCTTGTGTTAATAATCGATACTTAACAGCCAGCGTGTTTATCGCAGCATTGACGGTTAGCTTTGGTATTTTTAGCAGTGGTTGGGTCAAGTTTTCGTTTATGCCTGAGGTTGAGAACGAATTGATTCATATCAACGTCGAGTTACCCACAGGCACACCCTATGCCCGGGCTTTGAAGGTGTTAGATCAGCTTCAGGAAGCAGAGCGTGAACTGATACGACAAGTTGAATCAGAGGCTGTCACTGAGGGAGGCTCGGGTCAACTGATTGAGGGATGGTATACGAGGTCGCGCAGGGACAGTGTGATTGCTATCGTAAAATTGGCCCCTCCTGAGGTTAGGGACATGTCTGCCAAGGAAGCAGCATTAAGATTGCGTGAGTTGGTTGGCGAAGTGCCAGATGCCGATGAAATTGAAGTGAACTACACCATGAACAACTCAACCCCTAGGGTGAGCTACGTCATGCGCCACAAGGATCTTTCTCAACTAAAAGAAGCAGCCAAGGATGTTAAGCGTCATCTCTATGGTTATGACGGTACCTTTTATGTCAGAGACAGCATGCGGGGTGAATTGGAAGAACTGCACATGCAGCTTTTGCCTGGTGCTGAAAAGTTGGGATTGACGCTGGCACAGGTTTCTCAACAAGTGCGGCAGGCATATTTCGGAGAGGAAGTTCAGCGCCTACCGCGAGAGACAGGTGACGTTCGAGTGATGGTGCGCTATCCGAAAGAGTTACGCTATAGCCTCGAGAGCCTAAATGATTTCAGAGTCAGGACCAACGACGGGCGCGAGCTCCCGTTATTGTCTGTGGTAGAAGTTGAGGTTGTTACTGGGGTTCAGCATATCAGGCGTCGCGATGGAGAACGGATGGTACGTGTGACAGCGGAAGTGATGGGTGAGCTGATGAGCGATATCAATACCGACATGAAAGAGACCTTTCTACCTGTTATTGAAGAAAAATACCCTGGTTTAAAGATTGGCGTTGGTGGTGATGCTGAAAGCGAAGCATTGTTTTTGTCAGAACTCATGTCATTGTTCGCAATTGCGTTGTTTGTGATGTACGCGCTGATCGCGATCGCATTCCGTTCCTACTGGTTGCCGCTGTTGGTGATGACTGCGATACCTTTCGGGTTTATGGGCGCTGTTTATGGCCATCTTATGTTCAACGTATCGATGGCAATGTTCTCTTATTTTGGTATCGGTGCCGCTGCTGGTGTTGTTGTCAACGATAACCTTGTGCTCGTCGATTACATCGAAGGTTTGCGAGCGAAGGGCCATTCTGCAATCGAAGCCGTTGTCGAGGCAGGTATTGCCCGTTTCAGACCAATTTTGTTAACTTCAGTCACAACGTTTGTAGGATTGATGCCTATCATGGCGGAACGTTCGACCGATGCACAGTTCCTAAAACCTGCTGTATTGTCGTTAGCATTCGGAGTGTTATTCGCGTTGTTTGTGAGCCTCTTTATGGTACCTGCACTCTACTGTATTGGTGACGACCTAAACAGATTTAGAAGGCGCTTGAAAGCATGGTTTTTGTTCAAAGTGAATCGAGCCCCTGTCGCTCATGTATCCTCTGGAGAAAGTCTGTGAGGGATGAGTGCCTTTGAAGCCAATCATTCGGCCGGAGGAGCGCCATTTTTGTGCGGAGCAGTAGAGCCGATCTTAAGCGCTCCGAGCATAAATGTTACGACAGTAATATGAGTGGCCTTGTTGAGCACCTGACGTCAAATTGAGTAGTATGTTGTTATCAATAATGTAATTCGCCCGTTGCGAGTTCGTATTGGTGCATACGGGACTCACCATGGCGACAGAAGAAACCGCAAGTACGGGGAAAAAACCAACAACACCACTAGGCTTCTGGCGGGGTTGGTCACTGGTTGTCGGCGGTACCATCGGGTCAGGGATATTTACGCTGCCGGCATTGTTAGCGCCCTATGGATTGCTGGGTTTGGTTGGCTGGTTTATCGCCGGTTCCGGTGCATTGCTGATGGCATTTATGCTGGCCCGGCTCTCTATCAGAATGCCTGCCATTGGTGGTCCCTATGCCTATGCTCGAGCGGGTCTGGGTGACTTTGTGGGTTTCTGGGTAGGTTGGGGTTATTGGATCGCAATCTGGTCAGCTACCGCGGCTATCGCCGTCGCCTGTGTGGGCTATATCAGCTTTTTTCTGCCAATTCTTCGAGAGAGTTCATTGCTGGCTGCGACCGCCACACTGACACTCATCTGGTCGTTAACTGCGATGAATATTCATTCGATGGGATCTTCAGGTGGGTTTCAACTACTCACTACTTTTTTAAAAATATTGCCTTTGTTGTTCGTCGGGTTGTTAGGCTTTAGTGCAGGCTCAACAGATAATTTGCCGCCGTTTAACCCCAGTGGTGGAAGCCTATTTGCTGTCATTGCGACCAGTGTGACTCTGGTCATGTGGGCATTTGTCGGCCTGGAGGGCGGCACTGTGCCCGCAGCCGATATGGTAGAGCCTAAGAAAACCATTCCGCGAATCCTGATCTTCGGCACTTTGACGGTTCTCGTCGTCTATCTTGTTGCGTTTTCTGGTGTCATGCTCCTTTTACCTGCTGAGATGCTCAGCAATTCCCCCGCGCCCTTTGCTGATGCGACGGTAAAGGTCATTGGCACCATGGGCGCATCCTTGATTGCTATGGGTGCGATGATTTCGACCCTCGGGGCGCTGAACGCGCAGGTGTTGTTGTCTGGGCAAGTGGTAAGAGCCGTTGCACTTGACGGCTTGTTTCCCAAAATATTGAGTAAACTTGGCGTCCAGGGTACACCCTTCGTCGCCATTATCGTTTCCTCAATCCTGGCGAGTATTCTGGTGGCAATGAACTACACGAAGGGATTGGTTGAAGCGTTTAATATGATGATTTTGTTGTCTACACTGACGACCCTCGTTCCTCTATCGTTCGCCGCCATTGCCGCATTGATATTTTTGAAGCGTGATGATGCGAGTGCATCGCGAAGCCAGGGAATTATTGTGGCGGTGCTCGCCTTTCTTTACTCACTACTTGTTATTATTGGGGCCGGTGCAGAAACGGTTTTTTATGGTTTCATACTCTTAACCGCTGCGATGCCAATCTATGTGTTGGTCGCGAAGAATAGGGATGGCGAGAGCCAGAATGGAATTTAAATGGAATTCGAAGTTTGAACAGTGAAACAGCGAAGGTTTTGGTCGAAAGCGCATGTAATGAGTGGGGGCCGATTGAATATATTGCGCTCAGAGAGGCGAAAGTAGCCTTTGAGAGCGACAGTAGGATTAGCCGGCAGTGGCGTCCGCTCAGGTTTCACAGTCAGCCGGAATTCGATGCTGCCGATGAGGAATATCAGTCTTTTGAAGCGCTCATCAGAGCAACTGGCGCCAATGTCATTCTGTTAGAGGGTCATGAGGTTTTGACGCTGGACAGTATCTATCCCCGGGACGCGCTGATTGTTGCGCCCCAGGGCCTGGTACTCTGCGAAATGGGAAGACCCAGTCGATCGAATGAACCAAAACTAAACGCCGCTGAGCTCGTCTCGCTCGGATTCCCTGTGCTCGGAGAAATTAGCCGACCCGGTACTTTGGAGGGCGGGGACTTTATCTGGCTGGACGAACGTCATGCGGCGGTTGGCTCGGGCCCAAGAACCAACCAGGAAGGTATTTCCCAGTTACGATATTTGTTGGGAAATGACATCGATTTACACGTGGTGCCCTTACCTGAGCCGGAGCACCCGGAAGATGTTTTTCATTTGATGAGTATGATTTCTCCGTTAGACAAAGATCTGGCGCTAATTTATCGACCACTGATGTCTGAAGATTTTATGACTTGGCTCATGTCCCTGGGTATTGCGTTTGTAGAAGTGCCAGAAGAGGAATATTTGCCAATGGGGTGCAACGTGTTGGCTACTGGACCCAGACAAGTGATTATGCTCGATCGACTACCGGAAACAAAAAGAAGGTTAGAGCAGGCTGGTTGCAGTGTGACGACTTACAAGGGTGACGAAATTAGTCGCAAGGGGGAGGGTGGACCAACTTGTCTAACCCGGCCGCTGGTTCGAAGAAGGTCTTGATGAAAGATCCCCAACAAATTCTGCAGCATGTTTTTGGTTTTCCCGATTTCAGAGCGCCTCAGGATGAAATCATTTCAACACTGGTTGATGGTGGAGATGTTCTCGTGCTGATGCCGACCGGTGGCGGCAAATCCCTTTGTTACCAGATTCCAGCGATTGCCAGAGAAGGCGTTGGTGTTGTTGTCTCCCCACTCATCGCGCTGATGCAAAATCAGGTAGACGCCTTGAAGCAGTTGGGGGTCAGTGCGACTTTTTTGAATTCGACGCTTGCGTTTGAAACCGTTCACCGAATCGAGCAATCGCTGCGACAGGGAGAAGTCGATTTGCTTTATCTTGCGCCGGAACGTCTTGTTCAGCCCGCGACGCTGGCATTATTGCGTGAGCTCGACATTAGTCTTTTTGCCATTGACGAGGCACATTGTGTTTCCCAATGGGGCCATGATTTCAGGGCTGATTACCTGCACTTGAATATACTCGCGACGGAGTTTCCGAGTGTTCCAAGAATAGCGTTAACCGCCACAGCAGATATTAGGACGAGGACAGAGATCGTATCCCGACTTTCCCTTGATGACGCAAGGCAGTTTATCGTTGGTTTTGATCGTCCGAATATACGCTATCGCATTGCATTGAAAACTAACCCGCGACAGCAGCTATTACAGTTTTTGAAGAACGAGCACCGAAATGATGCGGGTATCATTTACTGCCTATCTCGACGAAAAACTGAGGAAACAGCAACCTGGCTAAGTCAGCAGGGATTTGAAGCTTTGCCCTATCATGCGGGGCTGGATAGTGAAACCCGGGCTAAAAATCAGGCGCGGTTTCTAAATGAAGAAAGCATTATCATTGTGGCGACCATTGCATTTGGTATGGGTATCGATAAACCGGATGTGCGCTTCGTTGCCCACCTTGACTTGCCAAAAACGGTTGAAAGCTACTATCAGGAAACTGGCCGCGCCGGTCGGGATGGCGAAGCAGCAAATGCCTGGCTGGTTTATGGATTACAAGACGTAATCAAACTACGACAGATGATGGAAAATTCAGAAGGCAGTGATGAACACAAACGCGCTGAGCAGCACAGATTGAATGCAATGCTGGGGCTCTGTGAGATCACCAGTTGTCGGCGTCATGCGCTGCTGCGTTACTTTGATGAGGATTCACCCGAACGGTGTGGCAATTGCGACACCTGCATTGATCCTGTTGATACCTGGGATGGAACCGAAGCCGCCCAAAAGGCGTTGAGCGCTGTATTTCGTACAGATCAACGATTTGGAGTTAACCATTTGATCGATGTATTGCAGGGATCTAATACGGAAAAGATCCGTCAGTTTGAGCACGACAAACTGTCTACTTTTGGAATCGGGCAAACCCTGGATATCAATCAATGGCGGTCGGTGTTTAGGCAGCTGGTTGCAAGGGGTTATCTCAGCGTTGACCTAGAACGTTACGGTGCACTTCGTCTGGAACAGAAATGTCGACCCTTACTTAAAGGTGAGCAGCAGATAGAGCTTCGCCGTGATAGCGGTAAAAAAGCGGTTGCTCGTCAGACTAAAACCCCGCTACCCGAGGATATTAATGTAGGGCTCTGGGAAGCGCTACGCGAATGCCGGAGGTTGTTTGCGGAGGCGCAGGGCGTGCCACCCTATGTCATTTTTCATGACAAAACCCTCCGCGAGATGGCTGAGCAGATGCCCCAAAATACAAGTGAATTTGGTTTGCTTACCGGTGTTGGGGAGCGAAAGCTCGAAAAATACAGTGAAGCGTTTCTGGCTGTCATTCAAGAGGCGCTCTGAGGTAAAGTATCAGGCACAAATCAAAATTTAATTTTTCCAAGAGGGAAGTATGGCGAGTCTGGAAGATGAACTAATCGTTGAGCAAATTCAGATAGGACCAATGCAGAATTTTACCTATCTGGTGGGTTCGAAAAGTACGCGGGAGGTTGTCATCATTGATCCTGCATGGGATATCCCGGCATTGACCAATATGATCAACGAGGCGGGGTATACCCTGACCGGTGCGCTTGTTACCCATTATCATCCTGATCACTGCGGGGGTTCTTTTGGTAAGAATACGGTTCAGGGAGTCGCAGATTTACTTGAAACCAACCCTGTTAAAATTTTTGCACATCGGCTTGAAGCAGATGGTGTTAAAAAAGTAACAGGCGTCTCAGAGTCAGATATTAAGCGGGTCGATTCCGGTGACAAGCTGAAGGTTGGCAACATTGAAGTGGAATTCTTGCACACGCCCGGGCATACGCCTGGCTCACAGTGCTTCAAGATTAAGAATACGCTGGTTTCTGGAGACACATTGTTTGTTAATGGATGTGGCCGGGTCGATCTGCCGGGTTCCAACTCCGAAGACATGTACCACAGTATTCAAAAGCTCGCCGCGCTGCCGAATGACACTATTTTATTGCCGGGTCATAACTATAGCGACGTGCCAAGTGCGACGATGGCCGACACTAAAAAAGCTAACGTCTACATGAGAATCGATAATTTAGAAAGTTGGAAAATAATGATGGGGCATTGAGCACCAGAGGAGGGTGATATGAGGACGATAGCAGAAGGCTACTCTTTTACAGAGGGACCTAGGTGGCATGAAGGCCGCCTGTATTTTTCCGACTTCTACACACATCGAGTCCTTGCGGTTGATGGTGAAGGTCGAGTTGAAGTCATTGCTACCGTGCCCGGGCAACCCTCGGGTCTGGGTTGGTTACCTGACGGAAGAATGCTTGTTGTTTCCATGTTGGATAGAAAGCTGCTGCGCCAGGAAGGCGACGGTCGTCTGGTTGAGCACGCAGATTTGAGTAAGATCGCGACCTATCATTGCAATGATATGGTCGTCGATACGCAAGGGCGAGCCTATGTTGGAAACTTCGGCTCTGACATAGAAAGTGGCAACAAATTAGTAAAGGCAAACCTGGCATTTGTCGATACTGACGGGTCGGTCTCAGTGGCAGCCGAAGACCTGGCTTTTCCAAATGGAGCCGTGATTACGCCGGACGGCAAAACGTTAATTATCGGTGAAAGCTTTGGCCGCTGTCTCACGGCATTTGATATCGCCGATGACGGGGGACTCTCAAATCGCAGGATTTGGGCTAATTTGCATCCTCACATTCCCGATGGTATTTGCCTGGATGCCGAAGGCGCGATATGGCTGGCAGACCCCGCTAATCATTGTGTGGTGCGTGTTGCAGAGGGTGGTGATGTGTTGCAAAAGATAGAGATGAGCAACGGCACTTTCGCCTGTATGCTCGGCGGTGAAGAACGTAAAACGCTATTTGTTTGTACCGCAGCAGGTTCAGGCTCGAAAGCGGAAGGGAGATTGACTGCAAAAATCGAAGCTTGTGAAGTCAGTGTTCCGGGCGTTGGTTGTCCCTAATCAGCAATAACGGTCGTCATCGCACTGCGTTCAACTGGCCTTATTGAATCATTCAGCTTGCCCGGGGTGGAACAAAGGGATGCGTGCTCGATAGCCCGCCATCGACCGGAATTGCCTGACCGTTGACATAGCTGGCTTCATCACTGGCCAGAAACAGCGCCATATTGGCTATTTCCTGTGGTACGCCATAGCGTTTAGTCGGGTTCAACTGTCCAATTCGATCCTCATTACCCCTCGACCGCGCACCATCGAAGATAGGTTTTGTCATCCCTGTCTCAATTAAGCCGGGGCAAATTGCATTGATTCTGACGCCGGTACCGGAAAGCTGGTTGCTGACCGTTTGTACCAGGCTAATGACGCCGGCCTTACTGGCAGAATAGGGTGAACCACCGGCGTTCGCGCGAATACCTGCGACCGATGCCGTACAAATGATGCTTCCAGAACCCTGCGACGCCATATGTTTACCAGCATGTTTTACCGCGAGAAAAGGCCCGATCAAATTAATGCGTAGAATTTCCTGCCACTGCTCCGGTGTCTGCTCAAACAACGGCACCGCACCACCGGAGATTCCCGCGTTTGCATAAATCACGTCAATACCACCGAGGTTGGTCACACACCGTTCGACGAAACTCGCAACCTGGTTTTCATTACCCACATCCGCGGTCATTGTTTCTACGGTGCCTTCGATATCAGTTTCCAAACCCGCACATGTTTCGTTCAAACCCGTTGCGTTGAGATCGACCGCCAGAACGCTCGCGCCCTCTTTAGCGAACAGTTGTGTTGTTGCTCTGCCAATGCCACTGCCTGCGCCTGTCACAATTGCCCGTTTGCCGCTTAGTCTACCCATTGTTATTTTATCCTGTATATTTTATCCGTTAGTGTCTGAATAATGACCCGACGAACGGGCAGTGGTTCAGCAGCGTTAACGCTTAGTTCGCTATTTGAACGAAGATCTTTTGCTGCAGGGGCTGAGTTCATATCCAACCTTGTGGATATCGGTTGGTAAGTCCCGCACAGAAATATTTACGCCCGTTTTGCCGGTAGATCTGCAAAGTCACCCGCTCTTTTGTCAGTGTTCGCAGAAATCGCTTCCATCATTTCCTCGGGCTGCAACATACTTGCATTCCAGATACTGATGTAATCCAGGCCATCTGCAGTGGAATGGTCTCTTGCGTAGTTGATCATGCGCTTACAACCGTAAATGGCAAGAGGGGCCTTGCTCGCAATGTCGGCGGCGATTTTCATGACTTCAGCCAACATGGTGGCTTGGTCCGGGTACACGTTATTCACGAGCCCAGCGCTTTTGGCTTCTTCAGCAGGCATTCGTCTGCCGGTGTAACAAAGCTCGCGAACGATTCCCTCGGGTATCAATTTGACCAGACGTGGAAAAGTGCCCACATCGGCAGTCATACCGATATTAATTTCATAGACCGTAAAAAAGGCCTCGGCGCTGGCATAGCGCATGTCACATGCTGTGGTGAGATCAATGCCACCACCAATACAGCCTCCTTGGATGGCCGCTAAGACAGGTACTCTGCAGTCTTCTAATACCGAGAAGCTCTTCTGCATACGCTTAATATTTTGATACGATTTTTCGCCTTTGACGCGCTTTTCTTTCGGATCCGGTCTACTACCCTCTGGCGCTGCATTGTCATTGGCAAGGAAAGCGCTGATATCGAGGCCTGATGAAAAGTGCGGTCCAGTAGACGAGATAACAATGACGCGGGCGCGGCTCTCATTATCAATATCCTGAATGATTGCTGGAAGTTCATCCCAGAATGCGACATTCATGCTGTTCCGCTTTTCAGGTCGGTTCAGAACGATATGGGCAATATTGTTTTCGATGGTCACATCAAAGCATGTGTAATTCATAGGTTTTACTCGTGTCGTTTAACGATTCGTTTGTTTATATTTGTATCATAAATATTGTGGCAGTTAGTAGAGATGCCCTCTCACTAGCCAAAGCGGGTCACCCACAGGCGGCGAGCGGTCGAGGCTTTCCGTCTCTTCGAACTGTTCGGTATTTTTCATGTAAGCGGCGACGATGCGGCACCTGTCTTCAGGTGACAACATTTGAAACGCGTAAACGGCTTTAGTGGGAAACAGCCGGTGAGACATCGCGACGATACAGCGACCCCCAGGCGCGAGCACCCTGGCTATTTCTTCGAATACTTCAAAGGGGCGGGTCAGATATTGAACCGAAACAACAATTGTCACGACATCAAAACTTGCATCCTCATAAGGTAGTGATGGCTCATCGTTTAAATTGTGTACCACATAGTCATCGAGGCGTTCATTGCGGGCTAACTCGGCTTCGTTCATGCCAAGACCGGAAACTTGCTGGTAACGCACTTCCGGTGGCAGATGGGAGATCCATGAGGACATCAAATCAAGTACACGATCGTCCGGTTTCAACGCTTCCCGATAGAACGCGGTCAGGTTGTCGATCGTACTATCGTCGATATGTGTTTCAAAACGAGGATGGACGTAAAATAATTCGTCGCCGGATTCATCCTGACGCTTGAAAAACTGGTCCGGTAACTCTGGGGGTTTGCGATTCAAATCAACTCCACGCTTACTGCGTTTTTGTTAGCCATGCATTAAACGCTGGTGCACGCTTCTCATGAAAGGCACTGACACCTTCTTTTGTATCGGGGTGATGATCCGTCACCGCTGTTTTTGCGGCGATTTCATCACAGGCTTGATCAAAGGTTAATTCTGCAGCCTGGTAAATTGAACGTTTCATCATGCGCATCGCCACTTGTGGTCCATTAGCAAATTCTTCTGCGAGTTTAGCTGCCTCGACTCTTAACGCGTTATCCGGAACAACCGAATTGACCAGGCCGAGCGACATGGCTTCCTCAGCATCAACGATTCGCTTCCGCATGATGAAGTCCATTGTTTTGGCGAGTCCGAGATGCTGCATTAGCAGATATTGGCCGCCTTCGTCTGGCAGTAAACCAAACCTGAGGGTCGCACTACCTAGCCTTGCCGAGGTCGCCGCAATTTTGAAATCACAAGCCAGTGCAAGAGATAATCCGGTTTGAATGGTGACACCGTTGATGGCGGCAATCGTCAACTTGTCCAAGCTTCGGATTTTCTGATTCAGGGCCTGAGATATGTGCCTTAACGCATTGTATGTGCCAAGTGCATTGTCGTGCCCGGGGGGAATGGGCGCCATAAGCGCATTGTCACTGGAGGCACCTCTTGAGTAGGCTTTGAGGTCGTCTCCGGCGCAAAATCCACGACCTTGGCCAATAAACACGATGACCCTGATTGCATTATCCATCTGCGCCTGAGTCAGCGTTTCAATCAAATCCCGCTTCTTACCGATACTCATGCCATTCAGTTTTTCAGGTTCGTTAAATTCTATCCAAGCGATACCCGGTTCAGTGACCGAGACCTCAAATCCTGTGAAGTTTCCCGTTTCCATAGTTACTCTCCCGGTTTTGTTCTGACTGGATTTGCCTGAAGTGCCATAATTGGGAAATTTGATCGCTGTGTCAAACGCTGTCATCACTATCATTCAAACGAATTGAGATTGGAAAGTACCTTGGGTGCCCGGGCCGAAAAAGGGTAGATTTGGCGCATGCCCAACGCTATAGGACTTTCTAACGGAAGCTAAATTACAAATTGTAAACCGCTGGTACGTGCGCACAGTTGTCTCTGCGGGATATCTTATAGCGCTGGTTATAGCCGGATCAGTCGGTGGACAGTTTATAGGCTTTTGTTGCCGTGTCGTGGAACAGTGCTTGTCTCTGTTGGTCGGTATAACCGCTGCTCATTTTCTTAAAGGCATTCCAAAGTACATGGTACGAGCAGGAGTCTCTGTCCACTGGAAAATTGCTTTCGAACATACATCTGTCAGCGCCAAAGTTATCAATACAAAACTGATAGTAACGCGCAGTTGCATCTACCAGTTGGTCAGATGAGGGGGGTTGGGGATGCTTGTGCCACTCAAACCCATTGACCTTCATATTAATGCCGCCGAGTTTAAAAAGCACATTGGGGTTGTTTTTAAGCGGAGCAACCAACTCACACCATTTCTCGTAAACTTCATCCAACTTGCCCTGGTAAGGGCCAATACCTAATGGTCCACCAAAGTGATCAAGAATAATGGTCGCCTCGGGGAAGTTGTTAGCTAGGGCGATAAACTCCGGCAACTGTTCGTGGTAAAACCAGGCATCGAAGGTCAGCCCCATATCTGAGAGAACCTGAAGTCCTGCCTGAAATTGATCATCAAGCATCAGGTGTTCCGTCGGGTGTGAATGGGAGTTTCTGACAGCGCTATCCTGGTGCCACCCGGCGGCATGCCGAATACCTTTGAATCGATTATTGCTGGCAGCAATATGGGCTTCCAGTACCGGGCGTACGTCTGCACCCAGCGTAAGATCAGCGTGACTGACGATGCCGTTGGCGACACGGGTATTGCCGTATCGACCACTGGCGCTCATTGCAGCAATACCTTGAACAAATTCAGTTTCGCCAATTACCTTGAGTGCTTCTGGTCCATCTGCCCGAAACATTGAATTGCATTCAACGAACACGGTGCTGACAATATTGTGCCCGCCATTCGTGTCTTCCAGAATTTCGTCAAGCAAATATCTGTCGGTCGGTGTATCCCAGAGATGATGATGGGGATCACATATCGGTAAATCGGGCTCAATAATTTCTTCTTTTACCTGGGCTAACCATTCCTTCCGGTTCATTTTGGATGCTCATCAAATCAAAATTGTATTGGAGAGCATGCGTTTTTTTGCCAAAAAACTCAATCTTTCAGGTTCGCCAAACCTCAGTCGGGTAACGTATGATCAATGGCCTTACAACGATTGAAGGAGAGGTGGAGATGTCTATCAGAAACTTAGTGCAGGTGTTATTGGGTGCTGGCTTAATCCTACTTCAACAGGCGGCCTACGCAGATGGTTTGAAACTGCTGAGATATGGCCCCGTTGGCGCTGAAAAACCGGGTGTGCTGGATAGCGAAGGGCGTATTCGGGATTTGTCGCAACACATTGAGGACATTGACCCAAGTACACTGGCGATGGTTCCGAACCTTAAAGGCATTGATATTGCCGAGCTACCGCTAGTAGAGGGAGAGCCTCGAATTGGGTTGCCGGTGGCGGGCACCAGTAAAATAATCGCTATCGGGTTCAACTACAAAGCACATGCATCGGAGATGACCACAGCGCTTCCGAAAGAACCGTTAGTGTTTATGAAGGCTGTTTCTGCGTTGCATGGTCCTTATGATCCGGTTCAAACCCCTAGGGCTTCGCGTAAATTAGACTACGAAGCTGAGTTGGTCATTATCATCGGAAGAAGAGCGCAATACGTTTCCAAGGCCAGCGCGCTTGACTATGTTGCGGGGTTCTCCGTGGGTCATGATGTCTCTGAAAGAGAATTTCAAAGAGAGCGCGGCGGCCAATTTGTGAAAGGGAAAAGCGCTGATACATTTGCGCCAATAGGGCCATGGTTGGTCACACCTGACGCTTTGGCGGATGTGCAAAAGCTAAAAATCTGGTCGAAAGTAAACGGCGATATGCGTCAAAACGCCAGTACTGAAGATATGATATTTAGCGCTGCAACCATCGTCAGTTATGTGAGCCAGTTCATGACGCTGGAACCCGGAGATGCAATATTTACAGGAACACCCGCCGGGGTCGGAGCTGGCATGACGCCGCCGACGTACCTAAAGCCCGGTGATGTTGTTGAAATTGGAATCGAGGGGCTAGGAGTTCAAAAGCAGATAGTACTTCCGGCGCTTGAGGCAATGGCAGAAAAAAGCCCCCGAAGTATAAATACAACGGGGGCTTAGAATTAACAAAAATTAAAGCACTGAGACCTGTAGTTTAAGAGAACAGGCCGTTCAATGTAGCGCTGGGTCTCATCGCTATTTCTGCCTTCTTGGCATCCGGATAGAAGTAACCACCCAGATCAACTTTGTCGCCCTGGATGTCGATCAGTTCTTTGACGATTTGATCTTCATTGTCGACCAGCGCTTTAGCCAGTGCTTTGAAAGCGTCTTTTAATTCCAGATCATCGTCCTGTGCTACCAATGCCTCTGCCCAGTAGCTGGCGAGATAATAGTGACTACCGCGATTATCGAGTTCGCCGGTTTTGCGCGAGGGCGACTTGTTCAGCTCTAACAGTTTACCTGTTGCTTTATCCAACGCCTGCCCAAGCACCTTGGCTCGATTGTTTTGGGTCTTGTCCGCAACATCTTCCAAGGATACTGCCAATGCCAGAAATTCGCCCAGTGAGTCCCATCGCAGATGATTTTCAGCAACAAACTGCTGAACGTGTTTGGGTGCTGATCCACCAGCGCCAGTTTCGAACAGACCGCCACCAGCCATCAGAGGCACAATAGACAACATCTTTGCGCTGGTACCCAATTCCAGAATTGGAAATAGGTCAGTCAAGTAATCACGCAGCACATTGCCAGTGACCGATATGGTGCCTTCGCCGTGACGACAACGATCCATGGTGTAACGAATCGCCAGATCCGGTGACATGATTTGAATTTTCAGGCCACTCGTATCGTGATCTTCGAGATAGGTTTCAACTTTCTTGATGATTTGTGCATCATGGCCACGGTATTTATCGAGCCAGAAAATTGCTGGCATGCCAGAAGCGCGCGATCGATTGACTGCAAGCTTTACCCAATCCTGAATGGGGGCATCTTTGGTTTGACACATGCGCCAAATGTCACCTGTTTCTAAACCCTCGTGCTGAATGATGACATTGCCTGCTTCATCCACGACGCGTACGGTGCCATCTGAAGGCAGCTCAAAAGTCTTGTCGTGTGATCCGTATTCTTCAGCTTTCTGCGCCATCAAACCAACATTCTGAACCGTACCCATTGTCGTTGGGTCAAATGCATCATGGTGCTTACAGTAATTGATGACTTCTTGATAGATCGTTGCATAGCAGCTGTCAGGAATAATCGCTTTAGTATCTTTCAACTTGCCATCGGTACCCCACATCTGACCACCCAGACGGATCATCGCAGGCATCGAAGCATCGACGATGACATCACTGGGTACGTGAAGATTTGTGATGCCTCGGTCCGAATCTACCATGGCAGTTTCAGGACGATTCTCGTAACAGGCGCGAAGGTCTGCCTCTATTTCGTTATGCAGTGAAAAAGTAACGTCTTGAATTTTTTCGTACACACTCGCGAGACCCGTGGTGGGGTTAACACCCAGCTCTTCGAATGTCTTGGCGTGTTTCTCAAAAGCGTCCTTGAAGTAAACCGTTACTGCATGACCAAAAATAATAGGGTCAGAAATCTTCATCATGGTGGCTTTCAGATGAAGCGAGAACAATAATCCAGCATTCTTGGCGCCTTCCATTTCTTCTTCAAGGAAGGTTCGAAGTTTGGCGACACTCATGAACATGCCATCGACAACTTCTTTTTCAATGACGGGAACTGCTTCTTTCAGTACGGTCACGTCACCGTTGTCGCTAACCAGTTCTATCCGAAGACTACCCGTTTTTTCAATGACGACTGATTTATCGCTATGGTAGAAGTCACCTTCTCTCATATGCGCAACGTGCGTGCGTGATGATTGGCTCCACTTACCCATGGAATGTGGGTGATTGCGGGCGAACTGCTTAACTGAATCTGGTGCACGTCGGTCAGAGTTACCTTCACGCAAGACTGGGTTTACTGAACTGCCCAGTGCTCGAGCGTAAGTTTCACGAATGTCTTTCTCTTCATCAGTCTGTGGATCTTCGGGAAAGTCCGGAATATCAAATCCCTGTGCCTGAAGTTCTGAGATCGCGCCTATCAGTTGTGGTATTGAGGCACTGACGTTTGGTAGTTTTATGATATTTGCGCCAGATTCTTTGGTGAGTTCTCCCAATTCAGTCAGGGCATCGGGTACTCGCTGTTCTTCAGTGAGTCTCTCAGGGAAACTACAAAGAATTCTCGCTGCAAGCGATATATCACTTAGCTCTACTTCTACCCCGGCTGCGCGGGTGAATCGATTGATGATTGGTAGAAAAGAGTAGGTTGCCAGAGCTGGCGCTTCGTCGGTATGGGTGTAGATTATTTTAGATTTCTGTTCCGTCATATCTGTCTCAAGTAATTCTTCAGGTGGATAACCAAATATTGACGCTGACACGGTTTGTGGCCGATCGTCGTCAAGAGCACGCTAATTTTCGAGGCGTAGTATACAAAAAATGGCGGATAATTGTAGGCGTGCCCATGGGAATCTTGTCCCAGGGGTGCTTGTGCTGCCCTTGAGAGCTCTAGCGTGTCTCCTCTAAGGGCATTTGGATAGGGTCTGCAGCTCGAATTGCCCAAGCCTAATGGTCAGGGAAGCCGTCCTTAAAGCTACTAGAATTAATGTTGTCGAGCGGAAAGATCGGACGCCGTACGTTTCTGAAGGTCAGTTGATCGTAGTCCGAAGTACAAACTCCCACGCCGGCACATTCGATAATTTTCTTTGCGATAGGCATAAAAGTAGCGCGATAGTGAATTCTGCTTTTCAGCATTAGATACTTTTTAGCCATTGGATCTATCCCTAGACTGGAAAAACAGCCTAGGTCATAGGGTTCAATATGTCGGGAAATCACCGCAATCAGAACATTGCCTGTGTCAAGCAATACCGTGTGGCCCATATTCATTTTTGACCCTGTGCCCATCGGTCCGGTAATTGTGTAACGTCCATCGGAGATAAGCTTCACCCGGCCGGTAACGGTCAGCGGGGAGCTCTGTACCTCAAGCGCGTCGAGGTGCATTTTACCACCCAGGGATACGGTAACTTCACTGTCGATCCCCGCTTCGATCATTTGTGCTACTGCGGCCGGATCATAGATGCCATAGGCCGCCACATCTTCAAGCCCTTGCGCGAGTATTTCTCTCAGTACCTCAGTTGTATCCATCGTGCCGCCGGATGCGGTGTTGTCGTAATGATCGAGTAGTATGACGGGGCCTTCGCCGGGTTCATCAGCGGCGTCAAATGCGCTGCCAACGGAATCAGAGAGTGGCGTTATTTCGTAGACGAAGTTCTCTCGTTCTTGCCAGGCCAGTTCAAGCAGCTCGTCACGAATCCGAATCGCTTCCTCTTGGTTATTGTCCGTTGTGACTACGACGCTCAAGCCTGCGTTAAGAATGTCTGCGTGGGGAAAACCTGTAAACAGTGCAACACAAAGTGCGCCATTTTTTTCATACTCCGCGACTTTCTCCTGAAGCATCTTGTTGGGGTGATCATCAGTACCCTGCCGCATGACGTGGGGTAGCATGGGACAGTTGCCCCAGGCCATTGTGGGGTTCACTCGGTTGTTCATCGCCTCGATCAACACTCGCCCGGCGCGAACACCTGTTTCGAACATGTCGATGTGAGGATAAGTTCTAAACCCTGCAATGACAGTCGAATTGTCAACAATCTCCGGATATAGATTAGCGTGCATATCTAGCCCAACGCCGATCGGTATACCAGGATTCTCCTCTCTTAATCTTTTGAGCAGGGTACCTTCACCGTCTTCTCGCGTTTCTGTCACCATGGCACCGTGAAGTTCAAGCAAAATACCATCGCAGTCCGCCACGGCATGGCAAATGCAATCACTGATGTAGTCGTAGGCTTCATCTGAAACAGGACCGGAAGGCGGCGCGCCTGCGGCAATTGGCGTGATGATGTCAATGCCGTTCTCCTCGGCCACACTGATCATGCCAGCCATCGTTAAGCCTAGTCCCTTAATCGCGCGGTATGCATCCGCGTTTTCCGGTGGGTTCGCGCCACTGCCGAAACGTTCAAGTAATGTGGGTACCGGAGAGAAAGTGTTCGTCTCGTGGCTCATCATCGCGATTAGTAGTTTCAAAATGTCGCTCCTGTTGGATTAACTTAGTAGAAAAGAAAACGAGTAGAAATTGGTTAGAAGTGCGCACTGCCCGGTGTTCGAGGAAATGGAATCACGTCTCGGATGTTTTCCATACCGGTCACATAATTAAGAATTCTCTCAAAGCCCATGCCGAAGCCAGCATGAGGCACCGTGCCGTACTTTCGAAGGTCACGATACCACCAGAGTTCTTCACCTATTTCCTGTGGCGCCATCCGTGCATCAAGCACGTCCAGTCGTTCTTCGCGCTGACTGCCGCCGATAATCTCTCCAATGCCTGGCGCCAGTACATCCATCGCGGCGACGGTTTTATCATCGTCGTTCACACGCATATAGAATGCTTTGATATCCTTGGGGTAGTTCATGAGAATCACCGGACGGCCCACGTGTTCCTCTGTGAGATAGCGCTCATGTTCTGATTTCAAATCAAGTCCCCATTCAACTGGGAACTCAAATTTCTTGCCGCATGCCTGAAGTATCTTAATTGCGTCGGCGTATTCCATGCGTTCGAATTCGGCATCCACGACGGTGGTCAATCGCTCGATAACTGTTTTATCGATACGCTGCTGGAAAAACGCCATATCATCCTCGCGTGTCTCTAGCAGCGCTTTGAAGATGTATTTCAACAGGTCTTCCGCCAGATCAGCGTTGTCATTGAGGTCGGCGAATGCAATTTCAGGCTCGACCATCCAGAACTCTGCCAGATGACGACTTGTGTGCGAGTTCTCAGCCCGAAAGGTTGGCCCGAAGGTGTAGACCTTGGACATGGCGAGGCAGTAAGCCTCCACATTCAACTGCCCTGAGACGGTGAGAAACGCTTCGCTGCCGAAGAAATCCTGGTTATAGTCCACAGCTTGATGAGGGTCCAACGGCAGGTTGGTCATATCGAGTGTACTTACGCGAAATAATTCTCCAGCACCCTCGCAATCGCTTGCGGTGATAAGCGGTGTGTTGATCCAGTGAAAGTCCCGCTCGAAGAAATAGTTGTGGATTGCATTAGCCAGCGTTGTTCTAACCCGCGTAATAGCACCAAAGGTGTTAGTGCGGGGTCGCAAGTGAGCGACCGTCCTGAGGTACTCAAAAGTGTGTCGCTTCTTGGCAATGGGGTATGACTCGGGATCATCTACCCAGCCAAGCACTTCAACCGCTGTCGCCTGTATTTCGACAGACTGCCCTTTACCCTGTGATTCGACGAGCGTGCCTGTAATGACAACGCCGCAGCCGGTTGAGATTGGAAGCACCATTGTTTCATAGTTCTCGAGGTCGTTAGGGACGACGGCTTGGATGGTGTCAAAACAGGTTCCGTCGTGAACGGCGATGAAAGAAATACCTGCTTTCGAATCTCGTTTGGACCTGACCCAGCCTTTTACGGTGACGGTGCTTTCTACTGTGACTTGTCCGGCTAATAACGCGCTGATGGTGTTGTGACTCATGAATTTTTCTCTGGCAAATCTTGTGGATTAGATGCGGCCTATCATAGCAAACATCTCAGGGGAAAATCGCTTTTGAATCAACGCGCCAACACGGGTGAAAGCGATTTTGATTTGGGTCTGTTTCGCAGCAAACACGGGTTGTTGCGCCGTCGTCTGCCAGGTTTTCGGCCGTCCGGCCTTGCCTTACTGATTTGACTCAGGCAGTCGATAAAAACGTGATAACGATTGCGCACAGCGCACAGCGTCAGCAGCACGTCGGCATCATTATTGAATGGTAATATCGAGGACGGAATATTGAGGACAGTGTGTTCTGGCGCGACTCGACGCCATAAAGGGTTATAGTGACGTGCTGATAACGAGATGATCCTGCCACGCTGGCGTTGA
>ERZ1047985.257-NODE-257-length-44959-cov-5.772782_pt1 | contig 44959 bp, 43 predicted proteins | sample MGYA00383097_ERZ1047985 | MGnify/ENA primary metagenome ERZ1047985 (study PRJEB29581, sample SAMEA5548367) | metagenome | biome: marine; feature: coastal; material: water | depth 50 m | study: Short-term variability in the microbial, nano- and picoplankton...
CGAGGCTGTTGGCAAAACCGGCGTATAAGAATTGGCATCTTCTACAGAAGGCGCAGCCCGTCGCGTTGTCCTATAAGCAGCATAAATCGCAAGGGTTCCCATCAAAAGCGCAATAATCAAAAAATATCCAAAGGGTCCATAGGATTGCATCACCCACCCTACAATAAGGGGCCCAGAAATCGCGCCAACCCCGTTAATGAACAGCAGCCCGCCAGAGGCAGAGGCCATATCATCAAAATCCAAATAATCGTTGGTATGTGCAATCAGCAATGAGTACAGCGGATTGGACATCCCACCAATAAGGAAAGCCGACAGTAGCAGCGCAATAAAGTTGCTGCCCGCGATGATTGCAAGTAAGGCCCCCCCGGTTCCCAGAACCGACAGCCCCATAATCAGTTGCCTTCGATCCATTCGATCCGACATCCAGCCAACAGGATATTGCACCAACATAGCTCCGATATAAAATGCTGCTGCAAAAGCGGATATCTCTGCAAGGCTAAGTGATATCTCTGCACCAAAAACAGAAGCCATGCCAAATTGTACTGAAAAGACCCCCCCAAGCAGGAACATTCCAACACACCCAAGCGGTGAAGTTAAAACCAATTTCTTTAGCTGCATTGGATTGGTTGTTTCAAAGGCTGGCGTAGGCGTAATAGACAATAGAATTGGCGCAAACGACAAAGAAACTAGGATAGATATGACAATAAATAAAACATACCCGCCTGGATCTGCGAGTATCAATAGACCCTGCCCGACAACCAAACCTAACATCTGGATAATCATATAAAGAGATAATGATTGGCCTCGATTTTCATTTGTGGCTGCATTATTCAGCCAGCTTTCCGCAGTCACGTAAACTCCACAAAAGCAAAACCCGATGATCAGTCTTCCTACTGCCCAAATCCACGGGTTAGCAATCAAAGGAAACAGAACCAATACAGCAGAGATAAATGAGGCCAGAGCCGCAAAAACTCTGACATGTCCAACGCGGCGTATCATTTCCGGAGCCATTCGGCTTGCCCCAAGAAAGCCGACGAAATAAGCAGACATCACAATTGACATTTGAAAGGTGGTAAATTGTTCAATTTCCCCACGAACACCCAAAAGAGTGCCGTGAAGCCCATTGCCGACCATCAAAAGCATCATCCCAAAAAGCAGAGCCCAGGAATTGGTGAAAACAGAAATCAAAACTTCACTCCTTTGCAATGAATATAAATTGCAAAAACGAATCTGTGCTTTACCTACAGACGAATGAATTTATTAATCTACTTTATTCGTCTCACTAGGGATCAAAAGCGACGCATCACCATAAGAAAAAAACCGATAATTTTCGTTGATGGCGTGACTGTAAATTTCTTTGACCCGCGTTTGCCCCATCAAGGCAGAGACAAGCATGAGCAGCGTGGATTTTGGCAGATGAAAATTCGTCATCAGTCCACTTGCAATTTTGAACTTATAGCCAGGATAAATAAATATATCCGTTGCCCCGGACCAAGGCTGGATAATGCCATTCTTTTGCGCTGCTGTTTCGATCAATCGTAGCGCTGTTGTGCCAACCGGAATTACACGCCGACCATTCTGTATCGTTTGAGTGATTTCTGCTGAGGCCTTGGGCGACACATGGCCGGTTTCGGAGTGCATTTTGTGGTCTTTAACAAGCTCGGCTTTCACAGGCAAAAAAGTGCCTGCGCCTACATGAAGAGTAACATAGGTAAACTCGATGCCTTTTTGGGCCAGTGCTGTAAGTAAATCAGCATCAAAATGCAGCGAGGCCGTTGGCGCAGCAACCGAGCCTTGGGTGCGCGCAAAAACGGTTTGATAATCTAGTTTGTCCTGTTCATCAGCCGGTCGTTTGGCTGCAATATAAGGCGGTAATGGCATTTTGCCCACCTTGGCCAAAGCCCTGTCAAAATGTTCACCGACCAGGTTAAAGGATAACGCCACTTGACCATCAAATTTATCAACCAATGTTGCACTCAATCCATGGCCAAATTCAATCTGCTCGCCAATAGCGACTTTTCGAAGAGGCCGCACCAGCGCAGTCCACTGTGCTTTGGGGGTAAAAGACAACAAAGTTACTTCAATAGCCGCTTTGCCACTTCCCCCCACTGCTCCAGCGCGATGACGCGTGCCAAACAGTCGGGCTGGTATAACTTTTGTTTCATTGAGAACCAAACGGTCACCGGGCCGCAATATATTAACAAGATCAGTGACATTACGATCAAGTGTATGTGCGCCTTCACACCAAAGCAACCGCGCCGCGCTACGCGGCGACACAGGGCGCGTTGCAATCAATTTTTCTGGCAGATCAAAGTCAAAATCACTTAAGTGCATGCGTGGGATTTACTCTAGCTTTGGGGGCGGTCTTCGGAAAAGATCGCGAAGGATAGTTGGCGTGATCGTAGAAAGAGGATTGATACTGAACCTAGGCCTATCCGTGGTTCCCCTTAAATTAAAGCCGAAACCAATGAACCCTTCGCCTTTTCGTGATAAAATAGACCCAATTCCATTAACCAAATATAGGGGTGAGAAAAATCCCTGCATGTCAAATGTTTTACTCTCTAGGTTATAATATCCATCCAGCGTAATTCCCATCGACGGCCCTATAGCAGACGCGCTTTGCAGAATTATTTGATCATTGGTCATACGAAAAACTGCATCAATTTCATTCATGATAACTCCGGGACCAGTTAATTGATCCAAAAGGCCAACAATGCTGATGGCATTTAAAAGTTCTGCAAGTAGCGGCATCTTTTGCAGTTTTATATCTGTTATTCTCAAAACCCCATCCATTTCGCCGACGGTATCTCTTTGATCCAGTGTCAAAATTAACCGTCCACCCTGAGCCCGTTCTAACACGTCAAGCGCCATCAAAAACTGCCCGGCATCGTTTGATCCGGCCTTAATTTCTACATTCCCACTTTTTGGCGATACCTGCGCACTAAACGGTGCACGCTTATTAAGGTTTGCCCGAAATTCTCCGGATAATGTGGCACCATTGATGAACTCACCATTAAACTGATGCAACGCATTATTTTTGCTGATCTTAACTTTATCCAAAGTAACATCTAAGGCTATCTTGGAACCTGAACCATCAGATGTTTCAGCACCGGATTCCAAAAAAGCTGGCAAATCCACGGTGCCACCAGAAAGTTTGATATTTCCACCTGCGTCCAGCACTCCAGAGACATTCAACCTATCTGAAATTGCAAATTTGGAAAATGTTAAGGCCTCAAGTTGATTTTCATCATCTATTTCAACCTCCGCATCCATCACAAGCCCAGCGCCATTCAATGCGAAACGATCTACCTTAATATTCTCGCTTAGGCTGCCACTAAGTTCAAACTTTACTTGGCTTTTTTTAGACTTGCTCCAATTTAATCGATCGAGTGAAAGCGTTGATCCGACCAGATCACTCGACACAAAAAAATCAGGATCGGCGCCCTTGGTGAATTCAACTGTTAACTCTGCTGGGCTTGAACCACTCAATAGACCGGGTGGTAGAGGAATGGAAAATGCCTCTATCAAATCATTTGAAATTGATAACTTTGAGTTTAAAATTGCTGGGGTTTTTTCTGCGTTTTTGCCCATTGGCATCCGAAAAGCGCTATCAAAATACATTCCACGCAGTTCCGCAATTGTATCAATTTGCAAAGTATCATTATTAACCTGCAGATTAACCAATTTAGCAGACAGTGTTTGGTTGGGAATAATTTCGTCACTTTTTGCATTTTTTATGACAGCCGAGGCGGTGTATGAAATCTGATCCGGCGGTGCATTACGCATGACTGGAAATTCGACCCTTGCTTTGACAACAGTCTGTCCGTTCACAGCATCCGGTTTGAAGTCCAATCTATCCAGCGCCTTCATAGGAGGGTAGTTCAATGTGGTCAGAGCAGAGGTCACCGACCCAATGGCTCTAATTTCCGCGATCGCCGGGGCTGGTTTTATCCGAACATCCGGGATGACAAGCTGCGTGCCCGACAAGTCAACCGTTTCTCCGTTCTGGGGAACAAAACTTGCGGTTGTCAATTGCGTCGCCAATCTATTGTTGGCCAAGGAAAATTGTCCCGAACTGTTTTGGATGGGCGGCAAAGTTTTCAAAATCCGAATTTCCGCATCATGATAGCTAAACCCCAAATCATTTTGGGGGGGCTTGCCCTCTTTCAATCGCATTGAATACTGAATGTCTCGCAAACCAGCGGTTTTAACATTCTGCTTCACCCAATTTCGGGATTTTGGCTTAAAATTCGGCGGCCAATAGGCCAAAACATGATCAGACATTGCTTGGGGAGCTACTGCGTCGACGTTGGCGCTCCAACCTTGCTCATCGGCGCGCAATATCGCAGAGCCGCTGACCCCTATATCGCGGCCATTATCCTCGGCAAAAAATTGTTTCACTTGTAATTCAAAAGGTTCAAGAAGTAAGCGGAAGTCCATAAGCCCATGGTCTAATGTCACGGGCGCATTCAATTGCCCTTCCGGGTTCACGCGGATATCGGCAAATTTGAACTGACCAAATAAGCCCGTGGGCCAATCATTTTCTGGCTCAAGTATGGCATAGCCTTCTGCTGAAAGGCTCAAATCGCGGCTTGAAATCGAAACATCATCAAAGGTCAGTAAAGCCTGTCCGGCATCATAGGAAAAATAAGCGCTGGCCGCATCAAATAAAATTGCGCGTGACGCAGAATTCGGCTGCAGAGCTCCATTTGAAATGTGGATTGTAGCATTTATCGGATCTAATGAACCCGAGCTGTCAAAGCCGCCACGCAAAGCCCCAGAGATGGGCGCGCGAAGGGCGCTCAACCATGCTAGAGCTGGCAGTTGGCTGGAAGCAATTTCGGCAGGCATACCCTCAAAACTCAACCCAAAAATACTATCAGCTTCGCTGATCACATGCTCAAAGCTCGCCTCCAAAGTGGCTACATCCGCCCCCCCGGTAAGCAACGCCATATCTGCACGAGCAAATAATTTATTATTTGTCTTCTTAACATTAAACCTAGCCCCATCCACCGTCCAACGGCGATCTGATCGGCCATCAACATATTCAAGTGTTATGCCTCTCGCATCTAGGGAATGAAAATTGGACAATGCTTGTTGCAACAAAAAGGCATCTACGGCTGCTATAAGATCGGGTGCTGAGGGCGTCTTTTCAAATTGGTTATCAAAATCGCCAAATTGCGCTGTGACAGTTCCAGATTGATCACGCCGCAATGATATAAATACTCCGTCGACCTCAATCGTGTCTATTCTGAACTTCCCCTCAAGCGCCCTCAACAAAGATAATTTCACCATCATTCGATTTAGCAAAACTGGTTTGGGTGTTGTTCCCGGCGTTACTTCAATATCTTTAAATCCTAAACTGGGCCGCCAACTGTCATCTAAAGTAAAAAATGCGCTATCAAAATTTATGTTCAGATCAGGAAGAGAAGCATCAATTTTACTGCTTACATAAGTTTCTGCCCAAGTTGGAAGTTTGACCTCACGGTTGTGAAGTAAAACGATAAAAAGCAAAACCGCAAAGAAACTTGCCGTGAGAACTGCCAAACACATTGCGAATATTCGGCGCAAAAATGGTGGAAGCACTGAAAGCCCCCCCCGTAATCTGCTAAAATATTTCACCATTTCATTGGCCTTAGCACTTTATTTCAATTTACGCGGCTCTATCATATTGCGATAGTGCGTTACCCAGAGGAGAACCCTATGTCAAACTTGCCTTACCCCGCCCCAGATGTACAGTTGCCACGTGACGGCGGAGAATCCCTAGATTTAACTGAATTTCGCCCAGCTGCAGTGGTGTTGTTTTTCTACCCACGCGACAATACAAGCGGATGCACAAAAGAAGCACAGGCTTTTTCCACACTTCAAGCTGACTTTGAAGAAATTGGGGTATATGTGGTTGGCATATCCAAAGATAGCGTCAAAAGTCATAATAAGTTTGTTGAAAAACAAGGCCTTACAATCCCTCTACTTTCAGATGAAAATAGTAATGTGTCTGAAACATTCGGGGTCTGGAAGGAAAAATCAATGTATGGGAAAACCTATTTTGGTATTGAACGCTCAACATTTTTAATCAATGGGCAGGGCGAAATTGTGCAAGAATGGCGAAAAGTAAAAGTTCCCGGTCATGCCGAGGACGTGCTGGAAGCGGCAAAATCAATTTTACCTAAGAGACAAAAATGAATGTCAGTAAATTGACCTTGGCCGAAATGGCTGTTGAAGTTTTAACAACTGCCGACGGCAAAGCCAAAACAGACCTGTCATTGCGCCATGCAGACACCTGGTTGCAGTCTCGAGCCGAAAAAGACCCCATAGCAATTGGGTCCGCGATCCCACCGTTGCATCCGGCAAGGCCAGAGTATCCCCAACTATTATCTCCAAGGGATGTACCAAAACGCAAACCTGGATCTGTTGAGGGACGCATTGCACTTCTTCATGCTGTCGCGCATATCGAGTTAAATGCCGTTGACCTTCATTGGGATATAATTGCCCGCTTCAGTGATATACCTATGCCCCTTGGATTTTTTGATGACTGGGTAAAGGCCGCATCAGAAGAAAGTAACCATTTCAAACTGATCAGTTCCTGTCTTGAGCAAATGGACAGCTATTATGGGGCGCTTCCAGCACATGCTGGTATGTGGCGTGCCGCCGAGGATACAAAATCCGATCTTCTTGGACGCTTAGCGGTGGTGCCGATGGTTTTGGAGGCACGTGGGTTAGACGTGACACCCAATATGATTGAAATTTTCCGCAAAGCCAAAGCCACCGACGTGGTCGCCGCGCTTGAGATTATCTACCAAGAAGAAGTATCTCATGTTGCCTATGGCTCGAAATGGTTTAATTTTTTGTGCGGGCGCAAAAACCTAGATCCAAAAGAAGTATTTCACAGTTTGGTTAGAACATACTTCAAAGGTACCCTTAAGCCCCCTTTTAACGAAGAAAAACGTGCAGATGCTGGATTGCCACCAGACTTTTATTGGCCTCTGGCCGAAGACCTAAAACCAGCGCATTTTTCCTAGCAAGCTATGCAGATGCTACATGAGAACAATTTTGCCGACGCTTAACCGTCCCAAGAAAAGCACTTGCACCCAAGATCAGTGATTGTTAGCTATTTCGACCAAAGAAAACCACCAGGATGTATTGGGGAACAGGTCGTTGAACGTCCGGCTGTCAGAAAAATCAGATACTTTCTGGGAGCGGCTTTTCCCAGAACGCAAAGTGTATTTGCGTTCTAAAAATAATACTCGGTCTTTTCGGTTGCGGTCGACCACGCAAGCATTGATGTTTTTGTTTTCGGCGCTGCTACTTTCATGGACCATATTGGCGACTGCAGTAGTCTTGATGGACTCGCTGGGCGCAGGAAATTTTAGAGAACAGGCACTTCTTGACCAGCAAAGCTATCAAAATCGCCTAAAAGCAATTTCAGACGAACGAGATTCGCGCTTAAATGAAGCTAAAACCGCGCATCAGAGATTTGACCTAGCATTGGGTCAAGTCGCTGAAATGCAATCGCAATTACTCGGACTGGAAATGCGCCGCCGTGAATTGTCAAATAGCATGGGCACTGTCCAAGCAAAGCTGCATAAATCCCTTCAAGCCCGCCGAACCGCAGAATCCGAAATCAATCGCCTATCAGAATCACTCGATGACCCAAATATGAGCCTTGACCTTTATCAAGATGACAATGTGGGCTCACAAACAATCGATTTTCTAAATACGGCGCTTAAAGAAACAGCTGCAGAGCGCGACTTGATGACGGCGCAAGCAAATCTTGCCCAACAGCAAGCCGATGAAATTGCTCTGGAAATGCGATTGATGGAAGAACGAAACGATCAGATTTTCCGCCAAATTGAAGAAGCAATGGTTGTTTCAGTGCAGCCATTGGAAAAAATGTTTCGATCAGCAGGGATGAACCCAAAAGCAATTTTAGAAGCTGTTCGACGCGGTTATTCGGGATACGGCGGGCCATTTATGCAGCCATCCGAATTGAATGCCGAGATGACGATTGAGGAACAACGCGCAAGCAAGATCCTGGCTGACTTAGGGGCGCTCAATATATATCGGATTGCCATCGAAAAAGTGCCGCTTGCGCACCCCATTAAGGACAAACATCGTTTCACCTCGGGATTTGGACCCCGCTGGGGACGTATGCACAACGGATTAGATTTTGCCGCGCCCCACGGCACGCCAATTTACGCGACTGCCGATGGCGTGATCATTTTTGCGGGCCGAAAATCAGCCTATGGCCGTTTGGTGAAAATCAAGCATGACTTTGGCTACGAAACCCGCTATGCTCACCTTTCTAAAATTCGTGTGAAAAATGGCCAAAGGGTCTCGCGCGGCGAGAGGATTGGTGATATGGGAAATACTGGACGCTCAACTGGAACCCATTTACACTATGAAATCCGGACGAATGGAAAAGCTGTAAACCCGATGAACTATATCAAGGCTGCAAAAGATGTTTTCTAAAAGCAAAATAAACGACCCCGCACAACCAGATACAGATGCTGCGACACCGGCAGCTGCGTCTGCGACGTCAAAACCCACAGATAGCGGCGAGTACAAAGCCAAGACTCCAAAGGCTAAACCGCCGGCATCAGTTCTTTCTTCAGATTTGCACATCACTGGAAACATGAAAACCACTGGTGATATTCAAGTTGAAGGCACTGTCGAGGGTGATATTCGAGCCCACTTACTGACAATCGGTGAAAGTGCCACTATCAAAGGTGAAGTGATCGCAGATGATGTGGTGATTAACGGACGCATTGTTGGTCGCGTACGCGGATTGAAAGTGCGCTTAACCGCAACAGCTCGGGTTGAAGGCGATATCATTCATAAAACTATTGCGATTGAATCTGGTGCTCATTTTGAGGGCTCAGTGCAACGGCAAGATGATCCACTTACAAAAGGTGCGCGCAGTAAGCCAGCACAAGTGCCTGGATCTGCAACTGCGGCTGCGCCTAAAGCCTAATCTCCTCTGCGGGATATCTAGAAATATTCCATTACGTTTTCGCTTTTTGTGGGATGGCGTAAGTCATTGTTGCGCGCGCGACCGGCTCGGAAATGCCGTCCGAATGGATTAAGACATCCCCAACGGCCAAACTCCGGCCAAGTTTTAATAACGTAGAACTGGCGATAATATCCCGCCCGCCTGCTGGCTTTCGCATGAAATCCATCGAACACCCAGTGGTTACCGTTAGGGGCTCTGGACCGATCATTGCCATAATTACCATGTAAATCGAAACGTCGGCCAAGCTGAACATTGTGGGCCCGGATACTGTATCCCCGGGGCGCAGATGTTTTTCTTGGACATTAAGCTTAACTTTAAGCTGGCGCTCAGCCAATTCAAGGACGGTAAAATCACCTTTTATCTGGGGAAACACCTGCTCTAAGTATTCAACCAAAGTTGTTGGTGTAAAATGTAACATCATCCTTTTCCTCACATGTTAATTACTCTAAGATTCCACTTAAATAGGGTGGAGAGCAAGATGGCTTTATTGGAACGTCACGACACAAATGCAATAGCGCATCTAAAAATGAATGCACCAGATAAGCTAAACGCTTTGTCAGAGGCAATGCTGAGCGCGCTTCAAGATCAATTTGATAGTTTGCAAAATGATCGTCAAATTCGTGCTGTGATCCTTTCAGGAGCTGGAAAAGCATTTTGCGCCGGCCATGATCTTAAAGAAATGACCGCAGGTCGGCAGGCGGAAGATGGTGGCAAAGCCTATTTCAAAGAGCTCTTTCAAAAATGCGCGCGCATGATGAGCTCAATCCAAAAGCTTCCCCAACCCGTGATCGCCCAAGTGCACGGCATCGCCACCGCTGCCGGATGCCAGATGGTGGCCAGTTGCGATATGGCTGTTGCGGCAGATAGCACCCGTTTTGGCGTAAATGGCGTCAATATCGGGCTATTTTGTTCCACTCCTATGGTTGCACTTTCTCGTAATATCCCTCGAAAGCAGGCCTTTGAAATGCTGACCACTGGCCAATTTATTAATGCCGAGCGTGCTCGCGACTTAGGTTTAATCAATCGCATTGCAAGCGAAGATGGGCTGCAAGAAGCAACATCTGAACTAGCGGAAACAGTGGCAAGCAAACTGGCTGTGGCGGTAAAAATCGGCAAAGAAGCCTTTTACAACCAATTACAGATGTCCCTATCAGACGCCTATGATTATACTGGTAGCGTGATGGTTGAAAATATGCTGTTTCGCGATACTGAAGAGGGCATCAGCGCCTTTATTGAAAAGCGCGATCCAAACTGGGAACAGTAAAAGAGATTTCTGTTTTTTCTTAGAACTTGTCAATCTTTAGGGCTACCACTGCGGACAGGCAAATCAGCCTACTCAGGCAGCCCTGCAAGTTTAATTCCCTCAATTAAGTTTTCTTTAAGAAACTCATTCATTTCAGGCACAACTTTCCGATAATCTTCAAGTGTCTTGATTTCTGGTCTTGCTTTTTGATACTTGGCCAACCAGATTTTACTCTGTTCGATTTGCCCGTCCGAAGCTAAGACAGCCGCCTTGAAACCAAAAAGTCTGTCATGCGGTGCAGTTTCAATACATCTATCGATGGATATAATGGCATTGGCCCAATCTTTTTTTCCGATATGGCAAAATGCCAGCCAACTTTCTAATTCGCCTCTTGAAACCGGGTCAATTTCCATTGCTCTTTTGACGACTTCTATCGCTTGATCAAACTCACCTTCTCGTTGAAGCTGTATCGAATACATCTCAAGCGAACGGGGATGATTAGGGTTTGATTCAAGGGCTTTTTTGATAAATTCCACCATCCTTTCAGGGTCCTGTTTGAGATAGAAAGAAACCCCCTTCAGGCTGATGGCATCGGGATTGTTCGGATCTAAGCTATAGCCTTTTTCACAATGCTCAAAGAACCGTCTTTCATTATCAGAACGCTCAGAGGCCAATTGAGGAATGAAAATAAAATCGATCAGACAAGAAGCAATAACAAGATGCGGCTCACTAAAGCTTGCATCCATTTCGATTGCCTTTTCACAATGCGAAACAGCTTTTCTTTTTAAATCAAATTGGCTCTCTATTTCTTTGACTTCTTTAGATCTATTTAAAAAGGCCAACCCTTGTAAATATTGATCCCAAGAGCTGAAATTGATGTTCTTTCTGTTATTGAGACGTTTGAGTTCATTAGCTTTAAGTGCAGGAGATATAAAAACAGCGACTTTTTGTGATACTTCGTCCTGTATTTCAAAGATATCTTCAAGCGATCTATCCCAGTTTTGCGACCATATCTGAGTGTCGTCTTCTACGTTGATTAGTTTTGCATTTATCCGAACTTTGTTACCGCCCTTTCTGACACTGCCCACAACAAGATACCGGGCGCCCAGTTCGTTGGCAATTTGCTTTGTAGAGTCTTTTGATCCCTTATAGGCGGAAGTCGAGTTGCTCGAAATAACTGGAAATGTTTTCCACTGGGACAAATGCGAAATTATATCTTCTGTAATGCCGTCTGCAAAATATTCTTGTTCTGGATCATTGCTTAAATTGTTAAATGGAAGAACGGCAATTGTTGGCGGTTTGTTCAACTGTTCAGTTGACTGCTCAGCAACATCCAGCTGCCTTTTCTCAAGGCCCAAGTCCGCCAAATCAAAAGCATGAAGAATGGTGTTTTTTACCTTTTGCTCTCCAAGGTCATTGAATACCAGATCAACTTTTGTGTTCACAAAATCAATGATGCTTTTTGACAAACAAACACCGCCAGGCTGGCTTAAGGCTTCTAAGCGGGCAGCTGAATTAACCCCTTCGCCATAAAGATTATCACCCTCTACGATCACATCACCCATATTGATCCCAATGCGGAAGCTCATCTGGGCCTCTGGCAAGACATTTTGGTTGCGTTCATGCACCAGTTTTTGAAATTCCTTAGCGCAGATAACAGCCGATACCGCACTTGGAAATTCAGCCAGAACTGAATCGCCCGCTGTGTTGAAAATACGCCCGCCATGCTCTTTAAAGAGATTATTTAAAATCTCGCGGCACGACCGAAAGCTACGCAAAGTTTCCTCTTCGTTTTTTTCCATTAACTTACTGAAACTGACCGCGTCGGTCACAAATATGACGGCTATTTTTCTTTCGATATCATTTTGCATCTTCTTGAAACTACTTTTCTAGAGTGAATTCTAACAAGCAAAAGAAAATTACTTTTTATAAGAAAAGATATCAATCTGAATTTATTATTACCCGTCTTGTTATATTTGATACGGGATTATTGGTACAAGATTGCAGACCTATAGGCTTTAACGCCCAAACCGCCGAAGACCCTTGCTAGGCGTTGCAAAAAACGGCCTTTGGGAAACACCCGTCCCCCAAATTTACCTACATTCATCTTGTAACCGGGCGCTATCCCCCAAGAAACAAGCGGCCTACATCGGGATTTTCAAGCAACTTATTGCCCTCATCAGCAATCGCGGTTTCGCCAGATACAAGAACATATCCAATGTCAGCAAAAGCGAGACCCTTTTTCGCATTTTGCTCAACCATGATAATGGTTTTACCGTCTTTGTGTTGCAAATCGGATAAAATTTCAAACACCATATCAATGAACCTTGGCTCAAGGCCGATCGAAGGTTCATCAACCAATAAAACCTGCGGCTGCATCACCAACGCCCGTGAAATTTCTAGCAGACGCCGTTCACCACCCGAGAGCACGCCAGCTGGTTTATCGCGTCGTTCTGCAAGCCGGCTATATTTGTCAAACACCATTTCAGCCGCAGCTTTAGCTTCTGCTGGTTTGTTTTTCAAAAACCCGCCCATCAAGAGATTTTCCTCAACCGTCATTTGAGGAAATACGGATTTATCTTGAAGTATATAGGCAATACCTGCTTCAGAAAGTTTCTGAGAAGGTGTTAGACGCGTTACATCCGTATCACCAACCATAATTGAGCCAGAAAAAATATTGGTAAACCCAAAGATCGAATGTAAAACAGTCGACTTGCCAGCACCATTAGGCCCGATAAGACACAAGGACTGACCTTTGCCAATGCGAAGGTTAAAGTCATGCAAAATTTCCATTTTGCCATACCCGGCACGCAAATTATTTAGGCTTACAAAGGCCTCACCAGATGTAAGGGCCTCTAATTCGGGAATTTTTGGCGCGGATTCCGCGATTAGTGCTGCTTCTGCCGCCACCTGATCAACAGACATAACAACGTCAACACTGCCAGATCCGTAACCAGAAATTTCATCTTTGCCACTCTTGGTGTTTTTTGCAGCGCTTTTTTTGCCTGCTTTGGTTTTTTTAGTTTCCTCGGCCATCAATGACCTCCCAAATATGCATCAATTACGCGTTGATCATTTTGCAAGGATGCCGGTTTACCATCCGCCAGCATCTGCCCGTTTGATAAGCAATAGATATGCGAGGCAAGGTTCATAATGACCCGCATATTATGTTCAATTACGCATAAGGTAATGCCGAGCTCTTCATTCGCACGGCGAAGTCTGTCGATTAGGCCATTTATCAAAGTCGGGTTAATCCCTGCTGTAGGTTCATCAAGAAGCAGCACTTTTGGCTCATTCATCAGGGCCATAGCAAATTCCAGCAATTTTTGCTGCCCGAATGAAAGGTCGCCTGAAATCAGGTTACGCTTTGAATAAAGACCCACAAAGTCCAACAGATGTTCGGCGCGGTCTTTAATTTCGCCCTTGCGACTGGCAAAAATGGATGACTTTGCCTCTGCGCGATGGGAAACTGATATCTGCATGTTATCGACACAGTTCATCTTGCCATAAATTCGGGTTTGCTGAAAAGTCCGCAACAGCCCAAGACGTGCAATCTCTCCTACACGCAGGGCTGAAATCTCATCGCCATTAAACTTAATCGAGCCGTTGTCGATTGGGTGGTAGCCAACAATCGAGTTGAAGAGCGTTGTCTTGCCGCAGCCATTGGGGCCGATAATACCCGTGATAGACCCTCGTTTGACTTCCATATTGATGTCCACATTTGCGCGAACACCGCCATAGGATTTTGACACGCCAGAAACGGAAATAATTGCATCAGACATTACGATACCTCTCCCGATTTTTGATCAGACTGAAGCGTCTCGGTATCAACAACAACACCAAATCGCTCAGGAAACTTATCCTGCAGCCACCCCATTATACCCTGTTGAAAGTAAACGATATTTATAATCAGGATCAGCCCCAAAGCAACCCATTGCAGATTGAGCAAATAGGTCCATGTGGTTTCTTTGATAATATGGAAAATTATCGCCCCAAGAACAGGTCCCCAAAGCGTTCCTTTGCCCCCTAAAAGAACCATCGCAACCATGAAAATCCCAAAAGTCGGGATTGGATAAGCAACTTCTTTATCGATAAATCCTGCCATATTTCCGGCAACTGCGCCAATGCAACCCATGAAAAAAGCGGCAATTCCCCACCCAATTCTTTTGTACACTAGCGTTGGTATTCCCATCGCCTCGGCTTTGTCTTCATCATCACGGATGGCGTTGATAGCCAGCCCAAATTGGGTGGAATAAAGCCATCTTAGTAAAAAATGTGCAGCGGTCGCCATTATAAAACATAGTATGTAAAAGAATGTAGACCGGAACTCGATATCTCCTGGGAACAAGGGCATGGATATGCCCGAGGCACCTCCGACATAGTCAATTGTTATGGTGATTTCAGCAGCGGCAATCGCAAGCCCTAACGAGCCAATTGCGAAATAAGGACCGCGCAAACCAAACATAAACGAGCTAAAGACGATGGACAGGAGCAAGGCCACAATGCCGGCGCATATTATCCCAAGCCCGAGCCCGATAAAGTACTCTGAATTGGTGAATTCAGGTTTGATCGAGCCCATAGCCGAGGTGTACTCCCCCACCCCGCCTTCATAGAAAATCGAAACCTGAACAATCGCTGAAATGTACATTCCTATTCCAAAAAATAGTATGTTTCCCAGTGAATTATATCCCATCTGACCACCTAGAATGTCCCAAGTAGAGGCCATGAGGACCATCATCCAAAGATAGGCAATCGTAAGTGTGTAATCAGGAAAAACTATGGGTCCGAAAATACCCAGTAACCCCAAAGCCCCATAAATGAAAAAATTGTTTGACCGGATCATTGGACCACCTGCCTATTTCTTTTCATAGAGATTTGCCGCCAAATGAGAACCAGCAACAAAATGCTGACCGGAGCTGCAACCTCATATGCTGTTCCCAAAATCATGCCCGTATATTTTTCGAACAATCCAATTCCAAATCCGGCTCCGATGACAGCCGGTAAGTTTCCAAGGCCGGCGGCTGTCACAATTGCAAAAGTGCGCACGGAATAGGTAATGCCATAGAATGGCTGGATTACCCAAATGATCGAAACCAGCACGCCGGCAGCGCCGCAAAGGGCTGCGTTAAACGCAAATGTAAATGCGTAAACCCGGTCGGTATCTATGCCCAAAACCCTAGCGGCGCGCGCATCTTGTGCTGTCGCCCGAATGGCCTGACCGGTGCGGGATTTCTTCATAAACAGCACAACACAAACTGCAATAATGCCTGCCATTACCAAAGAAATGATTTTTGACGACGGGATTGTGACCATATTGTCAAATGCATCATAGACCGGCAATTGCATATCGATGGTCTGCACTTCCGGACCAAATATAAGGTTCATGACCTGCTGCAGAAGCAGCGACAAACCAAACGTCGCCAAGAGGGATACGAACATGTCTTGATCTATTATTCGTTTGATCATGACCACGTAGACGCACCATCCAAAAACAAACATAACGCTGGTCACAATTAAGACGATAAACGGTAAGGGCACACTGGCAGAGGAAAGTGCCAAAGCGAGATACCCCCCCATGATGACAAAATCACCCTGCGCCAAATTTTTAATGTTCATAACCCCCCAGACGAGGGCCAGACCATAGGCACTTAGGGCAAATACTGCTCCTACGAAAATACCTTCTAAAATGATTTGGATATTAATGATGGGCGCCCAAACAAAAAGAAGTTGTAGATTGTCTAGCATGACTATCTCCAGGGGTAAGCTTTTAGGGATGTAAAGGAAAAAGTGGGGTCACGTATGACCCCACTTTATAAGGAACTTAGTAGTCTACTTTACGCGGAAAGACCATATCTTCAAAGGTCTCAACCAAAGAGTAGGTACTATCAGCGCCGATCTGTCTCATGAACATTGGTTTGGCAATGTTGTTACCATTTTCTGAGAACTTGATGTCGCCGTAGAAAGTTTCCATTTCGATTGCGGCAATCGCATCTCTAACCGCATCCTGGTCAAAGCTGTTGGCCGCTTCAAATGCTTCTTTCCAAACATAGACCGCTGCTGAAGCTTGAGCTGATTGATATGGAACCGAGCTATAGGAAGGGTGCGCTGCTTTAAATCCAGCATTCCACTCTGCCGCCGTACCGAACATCGCATCCGACTTGGACAGGGTTTCAACCCATTGTGTTGGGCAAAGGAAGCCATTTGACGCGTTCGGGAATTTTTCCTGAACCTTTGCAGCTTCGCAGTGTGTCATCGCGATCATTGGTATTGAGATTTTCATCTCGTCAATTTGCCGCGCTGCAGTTGCTGCACCCTTTGAGTGGCCAGACACGATCAAGATGTCAGGTCTCAAAGCTTTCGCTTTTGTCAACGTTGTCGACATATCGGATAGGTCGGCAGGAAGTTGATCATCAATAATTGTTTTCATGCCGTATTCATTGATTTTGTCAACAACACCTGCACGTACATCCATTGAGAAAGGATCGCCCTCAAATGCCAATGCAACTTTGATGCTGCTTGGATCATCTGTGCTTGCGGCCGCCATATCGATTGCCGTTGCCAGATATTGCTCTGAGGTTGAAAGAACTGCGAAAAGATACTTGTAGCCTTGCGTGAACAAAGACCGCGAAGCGCCTTCGGCTTCGACCATTGGAACACCGAATTTCTCTGAAACCGGAGCGATCGCCTTGGTCATGCCAGAGCTATATGGCCCAAGCATATATTCAATGCCGTCCTGCTGGATCAAACGCTCAGCAAGCTGAGCACCCCGAGCTGGCGTAGATTCATCATCATAGTATTTTACCGAAAGCTTGTAGCTTTTGCCGCCAACCGAAACACCGCCAGCATCGTTAATAACTTGTACCGCATAGTCATATCCGCGCTGCGTATGAAGCCCGTTTGTGGCATATTTACCAGTCAGTGAGATTGACGAACCTAGTGTAATAGTATCACCAACCACATTCGCCGAGGCAGCGCCGGCGATCCCCATCGCCATCATGGCGCCGAACGCGGCGGCGTAACGTCTCGTTTTCATGTTAGTAGTCCTCCCAGACATTTTGTTTTGTTTATGAACCACCTTTGCATGTCTCAATCAGCGCATCAAGCCAATCAGAAATTCCAGAAAGCCTATTAGGTTTTTTTACTTACTTTCAATTACTTAAATCTACTCTTGGGGTTATTTGCCCAATCTAAACCACTCAGGTGTGCGAATTTTCGCACAGAGATTATAAATAAGTGAGTGGAAATCCGCACACTCAAACAAACTCAAAGCGTGGGCCCGGTTTCATCTTTGTGAAATTTATAATTTACTTTTGCTTGAAAAAGCTCAGTTATAGCGTCAAGCCCAACTGATGAATTGTATCATATGATTGTGACTACAAATGCAGCCCAAATTAAATTGACTGTTCTTGTTTGCTTGGTTTCCGTATTGGCAATGCTCAGTTTTGCGCTGTGGCCTGTTTTTCTGACAGAACTGGGCTTAATTTGGAACCTAAGCAATACTGAAATAGGACTAATTGGCGGTGCATATTTTTTTGGCTATGTTGTCGCCACTCCGTTTTTAGTCAGCTCTACAGATTTTTGGGATGCAAAAAAAGTATTTATTATCGGAAGCTTAATTAGTTTCACTGGATGCTGTGCCTTTTCCATTTTTGCGAACGGTTTCTGGAGTGCCCTGATCATTTGGGCCATTGTTGGCGCTGGGCTTGCAGGCACTTACATGCCGGGCCTACAGATACTAAATGCACGGCTTGAAAGCGATCTCAGAGTTAAGGTGGTTCCGTGGTACACTTCGTGCTTTGGCATAGGCACAGGGCTATCGTATTACTTCATGAGCTATAACTTGACCGATTTTGATGCCCAAACAGCCGCTGCATTGGCAGCATTGGGACCATTATCAGCAGCCCTACTTACTGTATTTTTCATACCCTCTAGGAACGTCGATGCTGGCCGTCGCCCAAACCGAAAATTAATCAACTTTCGACCCGCCTTATCCCAACGCAGAACTGTTGCCTATATTATCTGCTACGGAGCCCATAATTTTGAACTGTTCGCCTTTCGATCGTGGATCTTTGCTTTACTGATTTTTCTACAATCCCAGCATAGCGGGCTTTTTTCGGTCAACAGCGCCGGTGCGCTGGTCACAATCATGACCCTTATTGGGGTTGTTGTATCAATCCTTGGCGCCAAACTTTGCCTTCACTTTAACCGCAATCAAGTGATTGGGGTGATCGGTTTAGGCGCAACCCTGTTGGCCATTTTCTCTGCACTGTTTCTAAACGGTCCGCTCTGGCCTGCAATCTTGCTGATCTTGCTATACTATGTGGCGATTATGATGGATTCAGGCGCCCTTACAGCAGGCGTGGTTAAAGAAAGCGATGATCAAAACCGGGGCTCAATTCTGGCTGCCTATTCCATGTTCGGATTTATCGGGTCAATCCTTGGACCACCGCTGATTGGATTTGTATTGGATGGGAGTGGCGGTCTGGAAAGCTATGCGGCTTGGAAGTGGGGTCTTATTGCAATGGCAACGGGGTCTTTTGCCGTGTTTATCATTCAAAATACGCTCTTAAAACCCAACCGTTAGACACCCCGCACGCACCGTAATCTTAGGTCAGATTAAGTGGTAACATCGTGGTGGATTTGATCTCTTCCATCGACAGCAGCGCTGTAACATTGTGCACTTTCACTTCTGAAATCAGTGCTTGATAAAAACTATCATAAGCGCGCGCATTTCTGACGCGAACTTTTAAAATATAGTCAATATCACCAGCCAACCGGTGAGCCTCTTGCACCTCTGGTCGATCACGAAGAGCTTTGAGAAATTGCGACTGCCATGCAGCGTCGTGTTCGCTGGTGCGGATCAAAACAAAAAAGCAAGCCTCAAACCCAAGCGTTTCAGCATCCAAAACAACAGTGCTTTGACCAATGACCCCGGCTTCACGCAGCTTCCGAATCCTATTCCAAACCGGGGTCTTGGATGAGCTGACTTTTTTGGCAATTTCGTCAAGTGATTGACTGGCATCGCTTTGCAACTCAATGAGAATTTTCCGATCCGTGTCATCTATTCGAACTGACATTATTGATTTCCCTTCCGTCTTGGAACAAAACTGTACTTTTCCATCCTTGTCAGAATTAAATTCCTTATCTGATGGGGATACTGGCCCTTTAGTGGAAATATTTCCTATATTAAGGGGAAAGTCAACTTGAACTACTGGATGCCGATATGGACCATTTTCCGATCTTTCTGTCGCTGAATAAAAACCGTGTTGTGATATCCGGGGGCGGCGAAGCTGCAAAAGCGAAATTGCGGCTATTGCTTAAGACTTCAGCAAATATTGAGGTCTTTGCAGAACAGCCAGATCCAGAAATCATAGAATGGGCGCGCACCCGGCAACTGCGTTTAGCGCAAATGCCACTTACAGCAGACCTTATCCGAGGCGCAGCGCTGTTTTATGCCGCTAATGAAGACGCCAGTAAAGATCATCAGGTTGCCGCGTTAGCTCGCTCGGTCGGGGCATTGGTCAATATTGTAGATAATCTTCACGATAGCCAATTCATTACACCGGCGATCGTCGACCGCGATCCAGTCATAGTGGCGATTGGCACAGAAGGAACCGCGCCAGTTCTGGCACGCGCGATCAAAGCCGATATTGAATCCCGCCTGCCCGGCACAGTCGGTACTCTGGCGCGGCTGGCAAATTCATTTCGTACAAAGGCACAAGCCCTGCCATTTGGACGAAAAAGACGTGAATTTTGGCGCGAATTTTTCTTCTCTGTTGGGCCGCGCGCACTGGCAAATGGCGGCGAAGAGAAGGTAAAAAATGGTCTTGCTGATTTGCTGGACCGCCATCAGAATAGTCGTCAGACATCCGGTCATGTAGCCTTTGTTGGTGCCGGTCCGGGTGATCCAGAATTGCTGACACTCAAAGCGCGCAAAGCGCTGGATACCGCAGACATTGTTATTTACGACCGTTTGGTAGGCGCCCCTATCTTAGAGCTGGCGCGCCGCGAAGCTATTTTAATCAACGCGGGCAAAGAAGGCTTTGGCGCCTCAACCTGTCAAAAAGACATCAACACTATGATTGTTGAGCACGCGGCATCAGGGGCGCAGGTTCTGCGCCTAAAGGGGGGGGACGCAACAGTATTTGGACGCCTTGATGAAGAAATAGAAGCTTGCGATGCCGCCGGCATCAGCTGGCATATCGTGCCGGGCATCACAGCGGCATCAGCGTCTGTAGCGGCCATCGGTCAATCCATGACCCGGCGAGGGCGAAATACATCAGTCAGGTATCTGACAGGCCATGATATGCGCGGCTTTGCTGATCATGATTGGGCAGACTTGGCCAAGGAAGATACTGTTGCCGCGATTTATATGGGTAAAAAATCTGCGCGTTTTATCCAAGGCCGCTTGCTGATGCACGGGGCACAGCGCAGCACGCCCATAACCATTGTAGAAAATGCATCAAGACCGGACCAACGCATTTTGGCAGCCACGTTAGACACGCTTCCACATGTTTTGGAAAAATCCAATGTTTCTGGTCCAGCTCTCACGCTCTATGGGCTCGCCCCCCGTGCAGCTGAGGCTCAACTGATCAATCAAACACTACAGGAATTTGCCTAATGGCCCGCAGTTTTTCACCAAAAATCGTCACCGCAAACGCCCTGATCGAAGGGGATGTGATCTACCTTTCAGCCGATGACACGTGGACCCGCGATTTACAGTCTGCCGATGTTATCACCGATGAAGCTGATGCAGATGTTCGTTTGATCAGTGCAGCGTCGCAAACTTCTGTCGCGGTCGGCGTTTATCTCGCAGATATTGAAATTCACCCCGATGGTTTGAAAACCAAACATTTTCGCGAAGAGTTTCGCAAATTGGGTCCCTCCAACTATTTCCACGGCAAACAGGCAGGCTAATCCATGTATAAATATAATGATTTTGATGCCGCCTTTGTGGCTGAACGCAACAAACAGTTCCGCGCGCAGATAGAGCGCCGGATCAGCGGCGCATTGAGCGAAGATGAATTTAAACCATTGCGCTTGATGAACGGGCTTTATCTTCAGCTGCATGCCTATATGCTGCGCGTGGCGGTTCCCTATGGGACATTAAACAGCGGCCGGATGCACCAACTGGCAAACATCGCCCAGCGCTGGGATAAAGGCTATGGACATTTCACCACACGGCAAAATATCCAGTTCAACTGGCCAAAGCTGCCAGATGTGCCTGATATTCTTGATGCGCTGGCCGAGGTTGAAATGCATGCCATTCAAACCAGCGGCAATACTGTGCGCAACGTCACGGCGGATCACTTATCGGGCGCAGCGGCGGATGAATTAGAAGACCCGCGTCCCTATGCCGAACTGATTAGACAATGGTCCACCGACCACCCCGAATTTCAATTTCTACCGCGCAAATTCAAAATTGCTGTCAGCGGAAGCGCACAAGACAGGGCCGTGACCCGCGCCCATGATATCGGTTTGCGGTTGGTTGAAAAAAACGGTGAAACCGGATTTGAAGTTATTGTGGGCGGCGGTCTTGGGCGCACTCCGATGATTGGTAAAATACTGCGGGCTTTTTTACCCAAAGCGGATCTGCTGCCCTATATTGAGGCTACGATCAGCGTATGGAACCTGTTGGGCCGGCGAGACAATAAATATAAGTCCCGGATCAAAATCACGGTTCACGAACATGGCATTGATGAAATCAGTAAACTTGTAGAAGCCCGCTTTAAAGAACTGCGCCCTAGCTTTAATGGCGCAGACCAGTCCTTATTTGATCACATTAAACCGGCTTTCGCAGCCCCTGCATATAAGCAGCATAGCACAGAGCTGTTAGAACAAAATTATTCCAACGAACCGGTTTTCCGCGCGTGGGTTGATACTAATGTGACGGCTCACCAAAATGCCGAGTATGGAATTGCTACGATTAGCCTAAAGGCGCATGGCCAAACGCCGGGGGATGCCTCAGCTGAGCAAATGCATCTAATCGCCGATCTAGCAGAACGCTATGGCCATGATGAAATCAGGATCAGCCATGAACAGAATATTGTTTTGCCACATGTGCATAAATCCGACCTTCCAGCGGTCCATGCCAGCCTAAAGACTGCGCAACTGGCCACTGCAAATATTGGCTTGATCTCGGATATCATTGCCTGCCCGGGCATGGATTACTGTGCTTTGGCCACGGCGCGTTCGATACCCATCGCACAGCAGATCGCAACCCGTTTTGATGAGTTGAAACTAGAGCACGATATTGGCGAGCTTAAACTTAAAATCTCAGGCTGCATAAATGCCTGCGGCCACCATCATGTGGGTCATATCGGCATATTAGGCCTTGATCGGGCGGGAGTTGAAAACTACCAAATCACCCTTGGCGGAGATGCAACGGAAACCGCAGCCATTGGCCAGCGAACTGGTCCAGGTTTTTCAGCTGATGACCTGCTGCCTGCGCTTGAACGCCTGATTGCCGCCTATCTGGATCTCCGCAGCGAGCCAAAAGAGACGTTTTTGCAAACCTATCGCCGACTTGGGGCCACGCCATTCAAAGCCGCGCTTTACCCCGAGCGCGCGGTGCAGGCCAATGCCGCATGAAACTATCGCAGCCGATGTTGCTGCGCTAAACAAAAAATATCGCCACCACAGCGCGACTGAGGTCTTACAGGATGCTTTACAAGAATTAGCGCCGCGCAAAATTGCCATGGTATCCAGCTTTGGCACTGAAAGCGTTGCTCTGCTGCATCTTTTGGCCATTAGCGATAATACCATCCCCGTCCTGTTTATCGACACAAGACTGCTGTTTGCCGAAACTTTGGTATACCAAGCAGATGTCAGCGAGAAGCTGGGCCTCAAAGACATTAGAATTTTGCAACCTTCACGGCAAAGTATCACGCGCGAAGATCCCTATGGGGCTTTACGGTTTACAGATCCCGATCGGTGTTGCGACCTGCGCAAGACGAGAGTTTTGCAAGAGGCTCTGGATGGGTTTGGCGCCTGGATAACCGGCCGCAAAAGATTTCAAAGTGGAACCCGCAAAGAGCTTGATTTTTTTGAATACGATACTGATCAAAACAAAATAAAAGTTAATCCGCTGGCCCATTGGACGGCACAAGATATTTCGACCTATATGGAAGAAAACCGCTTGCCGCGCCATCCTTTGATTGATCAAGGGTATCCATCCATAGGATGCGCCCCTTGCACCAGCAAAGTCCAACAGGGCGAAGATCAGCGCGCTGGTCGCTGGCGCAATCACCCAAAAACAGAATGTGGCCTGCATATCGAAAACCCAGTGCAATCGCAGGTAGGAGAAAAAGCATGAATGTAATCGTAACCGATGAAGGGTTCTGCCCCGATACATGGACTACAAGTGAGGTCACGGATCTGGGCCCTGAAACGGCCCCCGAGACGTTGGATATTGACCCCGCGATCAACAAAATTCGGATCGATTTCCCCAGTTTTGCAGATGGACGGGGCTTTACGTTGGCGCGTCTGCTGCGTTTGCGCGGCTACAGCGGCGAGCTTCGAGCAAAAGGACATGTGATTTGTGAACAATACGCAATGGCACGGCGGTCTGGATTTGATTCGGTCGAAATTGACCAATCCTTGGCGGATCGGCAACCCGAAGAATTATGGCTAAGCCGGGCAAACTGGCAAAAACACGACTATCAAGAGCGCTTGAGATCATCACGCTAGTAACTTCTTTTGAAACCGTTTAAACCCCGTGCAGAGAAAAAACCAAAATGACAGAGCAACTTCCCTTGTCCAAATCAACCGCAACAAAAGCCCCCACATTGCCCGATGCCCAAACCGTCACAGAGGTAAAACACTGGACGGATCGTTTGTTCTCGTTTCGCGTCACGCGGCCACAATCGCTGCGGTTCAGGTCAGGCGAATTTGTGATGATCGGTCTGCTCAAGGACGATGGCAGACCGTTGCTGCGGGCTTATTCCATTGCCTCGCCCGCATGGGATGAAGAATTAGAGTTTTATTCAATCAAAGTGCAAGATGGACCACTGACCAGCAGATTGCAGCACATCAAGTCTGGCGATCAGATTATTTTGCGCCCAAAACCCGTTGGCACTTTGGTGCATGATGCGCTGCTACCCGGCAAGCGGCTTTGGTTTTTTTCTACTGGCACGGGTATTGCGCCCTTTGCATCCTTGATCCGCGAACCGCAAACCTATGAAGACTATGAACAGATTATCCTAACACATACCTGCCGCGATGTGGCGGATTTGGATTATGGGCGTTTGTTGGTGGAAAGCTTAAAAGATGACCCGCTGATAGGAGAATTGGTTGGCGATAAGCTTATCTATTATCCGACAACGACCCGTGAACCCAGCGCAAAAATGGGCCGTATAACAGACCTTTTGACCTCTAAAAACGTTTTTAGTGATCTTGGAATTCAAGGTATGCACCCGCAAACGGACCGTGCAATGGTTTGCGGATCTATGGGCCTCAACACAGACATGAAAGCGATCCTAGAAAGTTATGGTCTGCGCGAAGGTGCAAATTCTGATCCAGCGGAATATGTGGTTGAAAAAGCATTTGTCGGCTAATTTAAAGTCAGCGCACTGTTGTCAGGTCTATAATATTTCCGAGCACAGATCCCAAAGCGTTGTCTTTGTGGCAACATCCGCTGTGAAAGTCACAACTATGAGTGGGATTAGCACTTGAACAGCTTATGATAGACCGCTAGACCTCATTGGTAATTTTACAACTACAAAAGGAAGACCATCATAGCCCGCAGACCTCACAACGCGCCCCCATCGCGCGAAACCGGCCCTCGCGTAAACGACCGAATCCGGTGTCCAGAAGTCCGTCTTATTGGTGCAGAAGGCGAAAATGTAGGTGTCGTCAGCCCAGAGCGCGCGATAGAACTGGCAGAAAACGCCGGATTGGATTTGGTTGAAATTTCCCCAAATGCTGAACCGCCCGTATGCAAAATCATGGATTTCGGAAAATATAAGTACGAACAGCAAAAACGCGAATCCGAAGCCCGCAAGAAACAGAAAATCATAGAGATTAAAGAGATTAAGTTCCGCCCAGGAACGGATACCCATGACTATGATGTGAAAATGCGTAATGTTTTCAAGTTCCTTGAAAATGGCGATAAGGTCAAAATCACGCTGCGGTTTCGGGGTCGTGAAATGGCACACCTTAACCTTGGCCGCGAGTTGCTAGAGCGTGTTGCCGAGGATGTCCAAGAAATGGGAAAAGTCGAAAACATGCCCAAGATGGAAGGCCGACAAATGACCATGATGATCGGTCCCATTACAAAGTAAACTTACATTTACCGCTTTCGGCACACTCAAAAAAGAGCGTGATATCAAAGAGCACAAGGCGCCAAAAAGGCGCCTTTTTGCGTTTGGCGCCTAGGTATTCCGATCGCAAAATCAAACCGAGTTAATGCTATTAAAGCTGGCGTTTCTTACTTTTTTGGGCGTCGGGGCTGGGGACGTGTCGGGATTTCCTTTAAAAGACCACCAATTGCCATTTGGGCAAAGCTGTTTTCATCAAGCGAAACCCCGCAGGCAATTTGCGAAAGCACCCAATCAGCCCCGTTTAAAGCCGGCGAACGCACACAGCCGGGAAAGCCGATTACAGGACGCGATTGAATATGCCCCAAAAACAGCAGATTTCCGGGATCAACCGGAATTCCAAATCGATCGATTTGGCCGCCAGCTGCGCGAACCGCAGCAGGCGCTGTATCATTGGGATCGGATGTTGCAGAGCTGGTCAATATCAGCAACAGCTCGCTGCTCAAAGTACTCAGAGCCCGCGCCATAGGATTTATATCATGCTCTGAGGTGATGACCTTTTCAAGTGTTATACCCAATGCATCAAGCCGTGATTTGATCGCAGAAATACCCTTTTCATCACTGCGATTTGCACCTTGACTGACCAATAAGCTTGCGGTTTTTAATCGCGGCGGCATGAGCTTGATTGCCGCTGCGCCCATTGCGCAGGCAGAACGCAACTTTTCCTCATCCACCGCATAGCTGATAATTTTTACGGTCCCGACAAGCCCGCCTTTTTGCATTTGCTGATAGTTTGGAACCGTTGCAAATGTGATCATAGGATCAATGGAATTTAGCGCAATCAAGCGGTCAGTTTGCTGGGCCACAACTCCTGGGCCAGCGGCAACCAGATTAACCCGCCCGGTAAAGGCGGAAGTGCGCTCTAAACCTGCGGCTTTTACATCCGGCACCAAAGCTTCTGCCAATTCAGCAGCCGCTTGGTTTTCATGCACATCTTTGTCTTGTAACTGCGCAACCGTCACTTCGTTTACACCTGAGGCAGACAACAATTCTATGTCCGCCTCTTCTAATGTCATCCCCTTTCGCAAACGGCGGCCAGAGCAGAAAATCGAGTGCGCCAAAATGCTGCCTTTGGCTTGTTTGGTTGGAACCGGGCCAAATATCATCCGTCGCTCCGCAAAGAGTATATCATTTCTGCCATGATTGAGGCTGCGATTTCCGCCGGGGTTGCTGCACCAATGTTCAATCCAACAGGTCCGTTTATGCGGGCGATCTGATCCTTAGAAAATCCCTTTTCCTGCAGCCTCACACAGCGCTTTTCATGCGTGCGTTTTGATCCCAAGGCTCCGATATAAAAGGCCTCTGACAGCAATGTCAATTCAAGAGCGGGATCATCCAGCTTTGGATCATGGGTCAGCAAAACCACTGCGGTTCTTGCATCAAGCCCATGGGCTTGCAAAGCCTCATCTGGCCAATCATTTAAAATTTTTACATCTGGAAATCGTTCCGGTGAGGCAAAGCTTTCGCGTGGATCAACCACCACTGGATCAAACCCGACAATTTGCGCTATGGGCAGCAAAGCCTGGGCAATATGAACTGCGCCGACAACCACGAGCCGCAGCGGCGGCATATGGATAGTCACAAAAGTTTGCCCGTCTTCTTCAAAGCCCGATCGGTCCATTTGCATCCGGTTAGAATGGCCCGAATACTCAAGCGCTCGGGTTTCGTTTTGAATATTGACCACATAGGCAACCGCGCGGCGCTGTGCGCGGGCCTCAACCAATTCTTTTAGCATAGGCTCTGGCAATACAGCGCCAATAGGTTCAAGCAAAATACGGATTGTGCCGCCGCAGGCTAGGCCCACAGCAAAGGCATCTCCGTCACTGATCCCAAATTCCAAAATCTTACTGCGGCCATCAGCAAGGGCTTGCTGGGCCTCAAGCACCACGGCGCCCTCGACACAGCCGCCAGACACCGAGCCTTGCATATTGCCATCACCGCTGACCACAAGTTGAGCGCCAACGCGGCGCGGCGCCGATCCCCAAGTCTGCACCACAGTTGCCAAAACCGCGCCGCGGCCCTTTTGGTGCCAGTCCAGCGCCACCTCGGGAATTGTGTTCAGGGTGATTATTTCAGGCACTTTCATGCTTTACAGCGTCCTTTAACGTTTAGTTAAGATTGCAATAAACGGCGTTTTTCGCCATGATCTTCAGGTTCAGAGATTATCTTAGCAAGCTCTTGCAATGACGCAATAGAATGCGCGGGCCGAAAACTGTCTACATAGGGTAACATCGCCTTTATACCGCTTGCCTTAACCTCAAACTTGTCCCATCGAAGCAGCGGATTCAACCAGATCAGGCGCCGTGCGCTGAGCCTCAGCCGCTGCATTTCACACGATAAATCTGCGCCTTGATCTGTTTCCAAACCATCCGTGATGAGTAAAACCAAAGCTCCCTGCCCCAGTACGCGCCGTGACCAGTCGCGGTTAAATGCATGCAAACAAGCTGCAATCCGAGTGCCACCATCCCAATCTTTCGCCTGAGTTCCAGCGCTCGCCAGTGCGGCATCAACATCCTTGGTCTGTAATTGGCGTGAGATATTTGTAAGGCGGGTGCCAAAGGTAAAGCTGTAAACCTTGGCCCATCCGGCCCCTTTTTGATTGGCCACTGCATGCGCAAAATGCAAAACCATCCTGCTATACTGGCGCATTGAGCCGGAAATATCACACAGGATCACCAAATCAGGCCAGCGGATACAGCTTTTGCGCATCCGCAAAGCTTTTAGATCACCGCCCTGTCGGATTGCCGATCGCAGCGTGGCTGGACGATCCAACCGGCGCCCGATTGAGGCCGCAGCGGTTCGCCGACTGATCAGTGGTTTAACGGGCAGTTTTAATCTTGCAAGCATGGATTTTGCCTGGGCCATTTCCGCCGTGCTCATTAGTTCAAAATCCAAGTGCCGCAGGCGTTCGTTCGGCGACATGGTATGAGCCGCGTTGATTTTGATTTCTGTTTCATTTTCAGATTTTGTCGCTGCCGGCAAAGCTGCAGCTTGATTATCAAGCAAGGCTTGTGCCGCCCGCTTTTCACCAGCTTGCGGCTTTCGCTTTTCTTGCACGCCCTGCACAGCGGGCAGCAAAAGGCCCATCATATGCTCTAAAAACCGTGGATCGCGCCAGTAGAGGCGAAAAACCTGAGCAAAAATGGAGCGGTGCTCAGGGCGGGATACAAAACAGGCTTGAAGTGCCCAAAAAAAATCCTGCTTGTTGGTAAAACCTGCGGCCTCTACCGCACGCAAGGCATCGCCAACGCGCACAGGTCCGATTGGCAAGCCGGCGCGCCGCAACGCACGGGCAAAATGGGTGATGTTGTCGGCAAGGCGCGGCGCCTCGGGCATATCGAGCGGCGCAAATTCAACCATGCTTTGCCCCCGACATCACCGGAATTGCGATTAAATGAGTATTTAGGCAAAGAAAAAGCATCAAGCCGGTTCCAAAGCCGCCCGCGCGTCATCAAGCAGACGGCGCGCTTCTGAGTTTTGCAGCTTTGCGATGTCATCTTGATATTTCAAAATAGCGCCAAGCGTGTCGCAGATCACTTCGGGGCTCAGCTCGATCATATCGAGCGCCAGCAGGCATTTGGCCCAGTCAATTGTTTCGGCAACACCGGGTTTTTTAAACAAATCCTCTTGCCGCAGACGTTGCACAAAGGCCACGACCTCGCGGCTTAGGTTTTGCGCGACATCCGGCACCCGGGCATTTAAAATATCCATTTCACGGCTAAAATCAGGATAATCTAGCCAGTGGTATAAACAGCGGCGCTTGAGCGCATCATGCACTTCGCGGGTCCGGTTAGAAGTCACGATAACGATCGGTGGATGCGGAGCAGCTATGGTGCCGAGTTCGGGAATGGTAACTTGAAATTCGGACAGTGCTTCGAGCAAAAACGCCTCAAATGGGGCATCAGTGCGGTCCAGCTCATCGATGAGTAAAATTGGTGGGCCCTTCTCATCGGGTTGCATTGCCTGCAGCAAAGGGCGCTTGATGAGGTATTGGTCGCTAAAAAGTTCGGACTGCAAAGCATCGCGGTTTGCGCCTCCTGCAGCTTCGGCAGTGCGGATCGCCACCATCTGCGCCGGAAAGTTCCAGTCATAAACGGCCGTTGACGCATCCAGCCCTTCGTAGCACTGCAGGCGGATCAATGAACGGTCCAATGTCGACGCCAAAGCTTTGGCTATTTCGGTTTTACCAACGCCCGCCTCACCCTCCAAGAATAATGGGCGGTTGAGCCGCAGAGCCAAGAAAACCACCGTGGCTAAAGATCTATCAACAACGTAACTTTGTGCAGCCAGCATATTTTGCACGGCATCAATTGATTGAATTTGCGTCATTCCATTTCCTCTTTGATCTATAGCTGCATCTTGTGCTCTGCGGGTCAACCCCATGCGGTGCATCAAGTGATGATTTCGAGTATCACGATATACGAACGGTGGCCAAAACGCATGTCAAGGCAAGTCGGTTATAACCCGTTCTAGACCGAGGGCGGCGCACCGCTAAAGTTTGAGCTGGCTCACCCAAGAAGATCGTTGGGACCGAAAATCTTAATCCGCGCAACGGGCGCTTGCAAATGGCTGCTTTACAATTTTATCTCTGAGCCAGCGCCAAAAAACCATACCGAGGGTTCGAAAATCATGTGTTTTGTGGCTCCTGCACTGGTACAATCGATCGGCTTTGTGTAATGCCTGCCACATGACCGATCTGCTAAAACTGACCCGCCCCGATGATTTACATCTACACCTGCGCGATGGCGCTATGCTCAAGGCAGTGCTGCCTTCCAGCGCAGCGCATTTTGCCCGTGCTCTTATAATGCCAAATTTGGTACCGCCCGTGGTCACCGCAGCGCAAGCGAGCTCCTATCGAGACAGAATTTTAAGCGCATTGCCAGATGATCAGCCTTTTGAGCCTTTGATGACGCTTTATTTGACCGAGGACACGGACCCCAACGATTTAAGCGCCGCTTTTCAAAGTGGTTTGATCAGGGCAGTAAAATTATACCCCGCAGGCGCCACGACCAATTCGGCTTCAGGAGTGAGTAACTTTGAACGGGTCAGGCCGGTGCTTGAGCGGATGGCGGATATCGGTTGCCCGCTTTGTGTGCACGGTGAAGTGACCGATGATGCGGTTGATATCTTTGACCGCGAAGCTGTTTTTATTGATCGCGTGCTGGACCCGCTGCGCCGGGCCACGCCGGAACTGCGGGTCGTGATGGAACACATTACAACTGCGCAAGGGGTTGATTACGTGCGCGCCAATGCAAGCGGTTTGGCGGCAACGATCACCACCCATCATCTGTTTTTAAATCGCAATCATATGTTGGTTGGGGGTATAAAACCGCATTACTACTGTTTGCCCGTGGCCAAACGCGAAGAACACAGGCTTGCCCTGCGCAAAGCGGCCACCAGCGGCGATGATCGGTTTTTCCTAGGCACCGACAGTGCGCCGCACCTTGATCATCACAAGGAAAGCGCCTGTGGCTGTGCCGGTTGTTTTACGGCGCTGAACACCATGCCACTATTGGCGCATGTTTTTCAAGAAGAGGCCGCGCTAGACAAATTGGAAGCGTTTACCAGTCTTAACGGAGCAAAGTTTTACAAGCTTCCCGTCAACCAAGATACGCTAACACTTGAGAAATCCCAAACGCCAGTTCGCTTTGCAAAAACAGTGGCCTCAGAAGAGGGTGAGGTAACTGTTTTTGATCCCGGAGTATCGATATATTGGCAAGTTCAAAACCATGTTCTATGACCGGAAGAGACAGATCTAATTGGCGCTAAACGTAACGCCCAAAAAACCTAAGAGAAAGCAAACAAAATGGTACCCAGCAGCTATCCAGAGCCTTCCGAAATCGCCCGATTAACGGCCCGCATGCTGCTGGAAATTCAAGCGGTAGATTTTAACAGCAGTGACCCCTTTACGCTTGCTTCAGGTCTGCCGAGCCCAACCTATGTTGATTGCCGAAAGCTGATCAGCTATCCGCGTATTCGCAGTACATTGATGGATTTCATGACCATTACGGTGATGCGCAACGCCGGATTTGAAGCGTTTGATAACGTGGCAGGCGGAGAAACCGCAGGAATACCCTTTGCGGCGCTTGTGGCTGAGCGAATGGGGCTGCCGATGAGCTATGTGCGCAAGAAACCTAAAGGATACGGCCGCAATGCCCGTATTGAAGGCACAATGCAGGATGGCGAGCGCGTGCTTTTGGTCGAGGACCTGACCACTGACGGCGGCAGTAAACTAAGTTTTGTTGACGCTATTCGCGAAACCGGAGCCACCTGCAACCATACAGCCGTAATTTTCTACTACGATATCTTTCCGCAAACCGCGAAAACACTTGGGGACCACGGCGTGACGCTTCATCATTTATGCACCTGGTGGGATGTGCTGAAAGAGGCGAAAGCGCAACAGGCTTTTGATTCTGAAACTCTGATAGAAGTTGAGAGTTTTCTCAACTCTCCAGTGGCTTGGCAACAGGCTCGCCAGCACTAAGGCCGACCCAAAAGGCAATTAATTTATGCCATTAAAGTCCCGACGGCGCAAATTTAAACTATATTTTGCGGCTTTATATACTTGACCTACGAAATATGCTATTCCACAGCTTATCCACAGAAACATACAATTTGCTCCAAGATAGGCTTTGGCTTTATCACCTAGCGAATACGAAAACAGGGCCCAAATGAACAAGATCGCGGATATCAACACCCCGGCAGCGGACATACAATCACCCGATGTGATGCCGCATTCGATCGAAGCTGAACAACAGCTTTTAGGGGCTATCCTGACCAATAATGATATCTATGACCGGGTCGCAAGTATTATCAAACCTGAGCATTTTTTTGATCCTGTGCATGCACGGATTTTCGAAGTAGCTGCTTCACGGATTGCCAAAAACAATCTTGCTTCACCCGTGACGCTAAATACATTTTTGCAAGATGATGAAGGCCTAGCCGAATTGGGCGGCGCAGCTTATCTTGCACGGCTTGCCGCCTCGGCGATCGCCGGATTTGCAGTGCGTGATTATGCCCAGATGATTTATGATCTGGCGATCCGCCGTGAACTGATCCAACTGGGTCAGGATATCAGCAGCCGGGCAACGAAAGCAGATGTCGAGCAAGAGCCGAAAGATCAGATCATCGAAGCCGAGCAGGCGCTTTATAAACTTGGGGAAGACGGTCAAAGCGATAGTGGCTTTCAGTCCTTTTTGCGCGCTGTTACCTCGGCAGTGGATGTGGCCAATAACGCCTATAAACGCGAAGGCGGGTTGGCAGGCGTGGCCACGCAGCTGATCGATATGGATAAAAAGCTTGGCGGATTGCATAAATCCGACCTGCTGATACTGGCCGGCAGGCCCTCGATGGGAAAAACCTCACTGGCCACCAATATTGCCTATAATATTGCCAAATCTTATAAACGCGGAACATTATCCGATGGCACCGAAGGCACACTTGATGGCGGCATTGTTGGATTTTACTCACTTGAGATGAGCGCCGAGCAACTGGCCGCGCGGATCCTTTCAGAAGCGGCCGAGGTGCCCTCTGAACAAATTCGGCGCGGTGATATGACCGAAACCGAGTTTCGCCGCTTTGTCGAAGCGGCAAAATCACTGGAAAGTTGCCCGCTTTATATTGACGACACGGCCGCCCTGCCCATTTCGCAGTTATCAGCCCGCGCGCGGCGTCTAAAGCGTACCCACGGGCTTGATCTGTTGATCGTGGACTATCTTCAACTGGTGCGCCCAGCATCGGCCAAAGACAGCCGGGTTAATGAGGTGTCTGAGATTACCCAAGGGCTCAAAGCCATTGCCAAAGAATTAAACATTCCGGTGATTGCCTTATCACAGCTTTCCCGCCAAGTGGAAAACCGCGATGACAAACGCCCGCAGCTTTCCGATTTGCGCGAATCAGGTTCGATTGAACAGGACGCGGATGTTGTGATGTTCGTGTACCGCGAGGAATATTACAAAGAACGCGAAAAGCCAGGCGATCACGATCTTGAAAAAATGGCGCAGTGGCAAGATGAAATGGAGCGCCTGCATGGCCGCGCCGAAGTCATCATTGGCAAACAAAGGCATGGGCCAATTGGCACTATTGAACTTAGCTTCGAGGGCCGCTTTACCCGCTTTGGCAATCTTGTCAAACCGTGGCAACAAGGCAGCGACACTCTTTAGTTTCCATTTCAGGTTGTAATTTAAAAAAATTAATATATCCTGAGAACATGCAACAGATCGCCCTTACATACTGGCTTTATTTTAGCAGCTAACTTCGCTGCCGTTGCATTATTTTCATGACCCGATGCTTTGTGCAGCCCTGATTTTTGGGTCATATTAGGAATTTTCAGATGATGACGGATTTACACATTCGCAATGCTGTACCGGCAGATATTGAGCTTATCGAAGATATGATTGCCGCGCTCTGCACTTTTCACAATGATACTTATCAACGCAATCCCGATGCAATCATCCGCGATGTCTTTGGTCCGCAGGCCGGCGCCCGCGTGTTTTTCGGCGAACGGCAGGGCACTGCAGTGGTTTTTGCGCTCTGCTTCAATGAATTTGGTCTGCATATAGGTCAAAGACGTTTGCGTGTGCATCTGTTTTACGTCGATGAAGCACACCGTAAAACCGGCGCTGGGCGCCAAATGATGCAGTATCTTGAACGCCTTGCCGCGATCGAGGGCGCCGCTGCTTTGGTGCTTGGTGCAGATTTGCAAAATGAAGCTGCCCAGCAGGCCTATTTATCAATGGGCTTCAAGCGGCGGGAATACTTTGGAGCAAACTTTATCAAATTGCTTGAAGCTGAGTAACAAAGTGGATCACATATCGCTTTTGCAGCCAAAGCCTGGGGGTTAGCGCCCCACTTTCAGCCGCAACAAGTAGATACTCATGCTAAGATTTTATTTCTTTCTACTTGACCTTGAGGCCTTGCCAGTCAAAAAAAGCGTATGAGCACAGCCACTTTGACAATAGATTTAATGTCGATCCGAGCCAACTGGCGCGCACTCAGTGCGCTCAGCGCCGGCGTGACCGGCGCTGTGGTCAAGGCAAACGGCTATGGGCTTGAAGCCGCACGGGTTTCGAGGGCATTGGCCCAAGAAGGCGCGCGGCATTTTTTCGTTGCGGTGGCAGAAGAAGGCGCCGTAGTGCGCCGCGCCTTAGGCCCTGGACCCAAGATATATGTGTTTTCGGGGCATATGGAAACCGACACATCGCTGATCCGCGATCATCAGCTAATCCCTATGATCAACTCGGTGGATCAATTGCTGCGCCATGTGGAGGCGATGCCAGACGTGGAATTTGGCGTGCAGCTTGATAGCGGCATGAACCGGCTGGGTTTAGAACCTTTGGAATGGCAGGCTGTGCGCGATTTGGTGCTTCGCTTAAAACCCGAAATTTTAATGTCCCATCTGGCCTGTGCGGATGATCCGCAGCACACCATGAACGGCCAGCAACTCCGCGAATTCCGCGATATGACCGATGGGCTTAATATTCCGCGCTCGTTGGCGGCAACAGGTGGAATATTACTTGGGAATAGTTATCATTTTGAATTAACTCGCCCTGGCGTGGGGCTTTATGGCGGCGCCCCCTTTGAAACCGCACAATCCGTGGTAACGCTGGATGTTCCTGTGATCCAGGTGCGTGATGTAGATACCGGGGAAACTGTTGGCTATTCCAACACATGGACAGCCCCGACCCCGCGAAAAATTGCCACTGTTTCGGCCGGATATGCGGATGGGATTATGCGCAATCTTGGTCCGAACCTAAGTTTATATTCCGAACGCGTGGCTTGCCCGGTGGTGGGCCGCATTTCCATGGATCTTATCGGTGTTGATATCACTTTGCTGGCCGATACTCCAAACAATTTGCAACTGTTGAACAGCTTGCAAAGTATCGATGATTTGGCCGCCGCCGCTGACACCATTGGCTATGAGGTCCTAACCTCGCTTGGTTCTCGCTATCAAAGACGTTATAGAGAGACATGATCCTTACTGCACCTTTGGAATTTATCGGCCGCAATACCCTTAGTTTTCTAGCCGCTATTGGGCGGGTCACTTTGTTTGCTATTGAGACATTGCGCCAATTATTCTTGCCGCCCTTTTATCTGCGTGAATTTGCTTTGTCGCTGTTACAGATCGGCTGGCTGTCGCTGCCTGTGGTTGGGCTTACAGCGTTTTTCACCGGTGGGGCACTTGCTTTGCAGATTTACTCGGGCGGAGCCCGTTTTAACGCCGAGGCCGTGGTTCCTTCAATCGTCGCTATTGGCATGACCCGTGAGTTGGGCCCTGTACTCGGAGGCTTGATGGTCGCCGCTAGGGTTGCCAGTTCCATCGCTGCCGAAATTGGCACCATGAAAGTGACCGAACAGATTGATGCACTGGTGACGCTATCCACCAACCCGATGCGGTATTTGACAGTGCCGCGAGTACTGGCAGCGACACTGTCAGTGCCTGTCCTGGTGGCGGTCGGGGATGCAATCGGCATTATGGGTGGGTATTTCGTCGGAATTAATCGACTGGATTTCAACGCGGCCGCATATCTCAAAAATACCGTTGATTTTCTGGAATTTTGGGATATCGCCAGCGGCATGGTCAAAGGCGCTGTCTTTGGGTTTATTGTTGCGCTCATGGGCTGTTATTATGGCATGCGCTCAGGGCGCGGAGCCCAAGGCGTTGGGCGCGCAACGAAATCGGCAGTGGTCGCTTCAAGTGTTCTTATTTTGGCGTCTAACTATGTACTGACCGAGGTTTTTTTTACCGCATGATTTGCTTAGAAAGCATACATAAATCATTTGGTAACAATGCTGTACTTCAAGGTATTAATGTAACAGTTGAGGCGGGAAACTCGTTGGTCATCATCGGTGGGTCCGGCACCGGAAAATCGGTCATGCTCAAGTGCATACTTGGGCTTATTCCGCCTGATCAAGGGCGTATATTGGTCGATGGTCAAGATGCTGAACACGCCGAACGGGATGCCTTTCTGGCGCGCTTTGGCATGCTGTTTCAGGGCGGTGCGTTATTTGATAGCCTGCCCGTCTGGCAAAACGTTGCTTTTAGGTTGTTGCGCGGCGCTCTAAAACGGTCACCGGCAGAGGCGCGCGAGATTGCTGTTGAAAAGCTTAGGCGCGTGGGTCTTAGCGCGGATGTGGCAAATAAATTTCCCGGCGAGCTTTCGGGCGGCATGCAAAAGCGGGTCGGGCTCGCACGCGCGATCGCAGCCGAGCCCGAGATTATCTTTTTTGACGAACCGACCACGGGACTTGACCCCATTATGGCCGGTGTAATCAATGATCTGATCCGTGAGATTGTTGTTGAAATGGGCGCCACCGCAATGACAATCACCCATGACATGTCCTCGGTGCGCGCGATCGCAGACAAGGTTGCAATGCTGCACAATGGGGTAATTCAATGGAGCGGCCCGATTTCAGACATTGACCAATCTGGCGATCCCTATCTTGATCAATTTATTCATGGCCGTGCAGAAGGACCGATAGAGGCCATTCGCTGATGGAAAATTTCTTCAGACCGCCACCAGAAGTGCTGGCGTTTATGGCATTCAAAAAATACATATACCTTCAAGCCCTGCTTTTACTGTCCGCATTTCGATGGCTCATTGATGCCAAGGTTGAAAAGCAATTGGCACTTGCGTCGCTCATGCTATCTGCGATCGGGCTCTTTGCCCTTTTTGGGCTCGGCTTTTTTGAAATTTACAGCGGACCGCTGCGCCAGCTTTGCCTCTGGTGGAGCCGACTTGCGAGCGGTGCGGGCATGATGTTGATTGCCTCTGTGCCCTTGGCAATTGCGGCGTTCCGCCTGCACCGGCGATACCGTTGGACTGACATGCTACATGCAGTTTTGCTGATCGCATTGATCATGCTTTGGGGAATGATTATCTAAATTCGATAGATCGCATAAGGTCCATCTACAAATGCTGCGCTATTTCAATCTTGTCTTATTGGTTTTGTTCCCGCTGTCGTGGTTTGCACCGCTCATGAACGCCGGGCTATTGCCTTTGTTTGGTCTTTCCCAGATCAGTATAATCACAGGCGTACAAAGCCTGTGGCAATCAGATATCATATTGGCTTTTTTGGTGCTGTTTTTCGCTCTGATCGCTCCAATGCTCAAAACCGCGCTCCTCGCGCTGATGCATTTCGGAGTGTTGCCGACACGCGGGTTTTCACTTTTGGCACTGCTGGGAAAACTGGCCATGGCTGATGTGTTTTTAATCGCGCTTTATATTGTGATCTTTAAAGGCGTTGGTTTGGGGCATGTAGAAACCGCTTGGGGTTTATACTTTTTTAGCTTTTGCATTCTAGCGTCTTTGGCTGTGCAAGCACTGAGCCAAAGAGAATTTCACCAATCCGGCTTGCCATAGAGTAAAAGACTTGGCACAAGCGCAGCATGGCAAAAACAAAGTCCTTTTCCTGCGCCAGTTGCGGCGCGGTGACCAGCAAATGGTCGGGCCGGTGCGAAGCATGCGGCGAATGGAATACGATTTCAGAAGATGCGGGGCTCTCTTCCGGGCCTTCGAAGGCCTCAATGGGCGCAAAACGCGGGTCGGCTGTGAAGCTCAGTGGCATGAAAAGCACCGAGGCGCCGCCTGAACGCACCAAAAGCGGTATTATTGAGCTTGACCGGGCCTTAGGCGGGGGGCTTGTTCCGGCCTCGGCGCTTTTGGTTGGCGGCGATCCGGGGATTGGCAAATCAACATTGCTTTTGCAAGCAGCCGCAAAATTTGCACAAGCCGGCCTAAAAACCATTTATATTTCTGGCGAAGAAGCCAGCGAACAGGTGCGCATGCGCGCCGCGCGCCTTGGTCTGAGCGACACATCCGTGCAACTGGGCGCTGAAACCAACCTGCGCAATATTCTGACCACGCTTGAAGAGGAAAAGCCTCAGCTGGTCATTATTGATTCGATCCAAACTATGTGGGCAGATACCGTCGAAAGTGCGCCCGGCAGCGTCAGTCAGGTACGCGCCGCCGCGCATGAGCTGACGCGGTTTGCCAAGCGCCGCGGCCTTTCGGTGATTTTGGTTGGTCATGTCACCAAGGACGGCCAGATAGCCGGCCCGCGCGTGGTCGAGCATATGGTCGATACCGTGCTTTATTTTGAAGGTGAGCGGGGTCATCAGTTCCGCATCTTGCGCGCCGTGAAAAACCGTTTTGGCGCGGCCGACGAAATTGGCGTGTTTGAGATGACAGGTCAAGGCTTGGCCGAGGTCAGCAACCCCTCTGAATTGTTTTTGGCCGATCGCGGCACGCCCACGCCCGGATCGGTGGTCTTTGCTGGGGTCGAAGGAACGCGGCCGGTTTTGGTGGAATTTCAAGCTTTGGTCGCCCCGACCCCCCACAGCCAACCAAGACGATCGGTTGTTGGCTGGGACAGTGCGCGCCTGGCCATGATCCTAGCGGTTCTTGAGGCCCGTTGCGGCATTCCGTTCAGCGGGCTTGATGTCTATCTAAATGTCGCCGGAGGGTTGAAAATTAGCGAACCGGCTGCCGACCTTGCGGTTGCATCGGCCCTTCTTTCTGCACGCGAGGATATAAGTTTACCGGCTGATACGGTGGTTTATGGCGAAATAAGTCTCTCAGGGGCTCTTAGACCGGTGTCTCAGGCGGAAAATAGGTTGAAAGAAGCGCAAAAACTTGGTTTCACAAGAGCTCTAGCGCCGAGCAACGCTAAACAATCGGCCGTCACGGACATACAAGTGACCCAAATTGCGGATTTGGTGTCCTTTGTAGAGGAGCAATTTTGTGCGGAAAAGCGGCTGCATGTAGGGGATGCATGATTGATGGAAAGTTTTAACTTAATTGATGGACTTGTGGTTCTGTTAGTGCTGATCTCAGCGCTGCTGGCCTATTCGCGCGGGCTGGTGCGGGAATTAATGGCCATCGCCGGATGGGTGGCCGCGGCGGTTTTGGCGTTTATTTTTGCGCCGCAATTGATGCCGCTGGTCAAGGAAATCCCGATGGTGGGGCCGATTCTGGCAGACAGTTGCGAGCTGGCCATCATCGCGGCATTTGCCACAGTATTTGCTATCTCTCTTGTGATATTATCATTTTTCACACCACTTTTATCCACCTTGATCGACAAAACCGCCGCCAGCCGCGTAGATCGCGGTTTAGGATTGCTGTTTGGAATTCTGCGCGGTCTGGCTTTGGTGGCGATTGCTTTTTTTGCCTATCAATCAGTTTTAAGCACCGAAACTTTTGCCGTGGTTGATCAAAGCCAATCAGCGCGCATTTTCAGTGATATTGCACAAAACATCGAAGAGCGTCGCCCCGAGCGCGCGCTTGGTTGGATCACATCTCAATATGAACAATTGGTCGCCGTATGCGAAGCCTGAGCAAGTTTTTGAGAAAAGTTCACTATTTGGATGGAAATAAGAGGTAAGTGTCTTGATAGGTTCGTGACAGCCAGAAGCAAACAGACTAAGACTGACGCAACAAGCTGTGCTAGATTCGGAGTTGCCTGACGTGTCGCGCCAACAGATGCCCCCGGCCCATCCCTTTGATGACGATAAGCTGCATGAAGAATGTGGTGTATTTGGGGTTATAGGCACTGCCGAAGCCGCCAATTTTGTCGCACTGGGACTGCATGCACTTCAACACCGTGGGCAAGAAGCAGGCGGCATTGTCGCCCACGACCCTGATGCCGGATTTAATTCGGTTCGGCGATTTGGATATGTGCGCGATAATTTTACATCCCAAAGCCTGATGAAAACCCTGCCAGGGCCGTTATCCATCGGCCATGTGCGCTATTCTACAGCAGGCGCCAAAGGCTCAGTGATCCGTGACGTGCAACCCTTTTTCGGTGAATTTGCAATGGGCGGCGCAGCGATTGCACATAATGGTAATATTACCAATGCCAATGCTCTGCGGCGTGAATTAATCGAGCGCGGATCAATTTTCCAAAGCTCATCAGACAGTGAATGCATTATTCATTTAATGGCCCGTTCACTTCAGCGCAATATCCCCGAACGAATGGAAGACGCCTTGCGGCGGGTTGAAGGCGCCTTTTCTGTCGTCGCGATGACTCGCACCAAGTTGATCGGCGTGCGCGATCCATTGGGCGTTCGGCCACTGGTACTTGGCCGTATTGGTGGGGGCTGGGCGCTGAGTTCAGAGACATGCGCCTTGGATATTATTGGAGCTGATTTTGTGCGTGAAATCGAACCGGGCGAGATGGTTGTCATCACCCAAAATGGGATTGAAAGCCATTTCCCATTTCGCCAACGCAGCCCGCGGTTTTGCATTTTTGAGCACGTCTACTTTTCACGCCCCGATAGTATTATTGGCGGCCGCTCGGTTTATGAAACACGCCGCCAGATCGGTGTGGAATTGGCCAAAGAAAATCCGGTTGAGGCCGATTTGGTCTGTCCGGTACCCGATAGCGGAACCCCCGCCGCCATCGGATATTCACAGCAATCTGGTATTCCTTATGCAATGGGCATTATTCGCAACCAATATATGGGGCGCACGTTCATTGAACCCACCGAACAAATTCGCAATATGGGGGTGCGGCTCAAGCTAAACGTCAACCGTGCGCTCATAAAGGGCAAGCGGGTCATTTTGGTCGACGATTCCGTGGTGCGCGGCACCACGTCGCGAAAGATCAAGGAAATGATTTTAGATGCTGGTGCGGCTGAAGTTCATTTTCGCATTGCAAGCCCGCCCACCGCTTGGCCATGCTTTTATGGCGTGGACACCCCACAGCGCGAAAAACTGTTGGCGGCCACCATGACCGAAGAGGAAATGCGACACCATCTGTCAGTCGATAGCCTAAAATTTATTTCGCTCGATGGCCTTTACCGCGCCGTAGGCGAAACCAAAGGACGTTCGTCAAAATGTCCTCAATATTGCGACGCCTGTTTTTCGGGCGAATATCCGGTGGCGCCATCAGATATGATTACGAACGGCTTCGAGCTTAAAGCCGCAGAATAAAGCATTGGGAAATGTCCCATTTACCCGAAGCACTGCGGCAAATGCCCCATGTTTGACAGCCAAGTCTTGACGGAGCGGCGGAAATTGACCATCAGGCCGCATGAGAGAGAAAATAGCATTGATCACTGGGGCCTCACGCGGGCTGGGCGCGGCCTTAGCGCTGCAACTCGGGCAAAGCCATCATTTGGTTTTGGTGGCACGCACCACTGGATCGTTGGAAGAACTGGATGACCGCATTCAAGCCGGCGGTGGACAAGCAACCCTTGCCCCTATGGATATCACCAACCCAGATGCAATGGCGCAGTTATGCCGATCTATTTACGAGCGTTGGGGTCAAATTGACCTTTGGGCACATACTGCCATCCACGCGGCACCGCTTGCGCCAACCAGCACCCTAGACAGCAAAGACTGGGAAAAATCGGTTGCTGTGAATGTCACTGCGACCGGCGTTTTAATCCCTTTTATCGCACCGCTATTAGGGGCATCGGGCAAAGCTGTATTTTTCGATGACCCGAAGGCCGGCACAAAATTCTTTGGCGCCTATGGCGCCAGCAAAGCCGCCCAGATTTCTTTGGCCAAAAGCTGGGCCGCTGAAAGCCAAAAAACTGGCCCCAACGTCCAAATTCTGGCCCCCAAGCCAATGCCAACTGGGACACGGGCGCGGTTTTTTCCGGGTGAAGATCGTGATCATCTCGCCCGCCCCGCCGCTGAAGCACAGCGCCTATTGGCCGAACTTGGCATTTAACCAGACCAGTATCGGCTCTGATCACTTGCCCAAAGCCTTTGTCTGAATTATGCAGGGTTCGAAAACACAAAAACACCGAGCGAAAAAATGCGCATTTTGGTTACCAATGACGATGGCATAAATGCCCCTGGGCTTGTTGTTTTGCAGGCCATTGCAAAGGCAGTTGCTGGTCCAGACGGTCAGGTCTGGACCGTGGCGCCAGCCCACGAGCAATCCGGCACGGCCCATTGCATCAGTTATACCAATCCAGCCTTGATCGTTCAGCATAGTGAGCGGTGTTTTTCGGTCGAGGGCTATCCGGCCGATTGTGTTTTGGCCGGGATCCATCAAGTGCTCAAAAGCGCCCCGCCTGATTTGGTATTGTCCGGGGTTAACCGCGGCAATAATTCGGCTGAAAATGCGCTTTATTCGGGCACTCTTGGGGCGGCGCTAGAAGGCGCGCTACAAGGCGTGCGCTCGGTTGCCTTATCGCAGTACCTTGGCCCCAAAAATCGCGATTTAGAAAATCCTTTTGAGGCCAGCGCTGCACATGGAGCAGATCTGGTCCGTAAGCTTTGTCAGCAACCCGTTCCTCCCAGCGAGGATTATCCACTTTTTTACAATGTCAATTTTCCACCGCTGCCAGCTTTGGATGTGCGTGGAATCAAAGTGACACCGCAAGGCCGTCGCCGGAACAGTAAATTTAGCGTATCCAAGTACATTTCCGCCTCAAAACGTCAATTTTTGTTTGCTCAAATCGGTGACCAGCAGGTGCCAACAGCCCCGGGCACCGACGCTGCCGAAAATCTGGACGGCTATATCACCGTCACCCCGATGCGGGCAGATTTAACCGACTATGATGCGCTTGGTGCCCTAAGGACAATTGAATGAACACCGAAGCCGAGCGCAAAATGCAGTTTCTGTTTGCCCTGCGCTCGAAAGGTGTGACCGATACCCGAGTATTATCCGCGATGGAAAAAATCGACCGTGGGCTTTTTGTGCGCGGACTTTTTGCAGAGCGGGCGTATGAAGATATGCCGCTACCCATCGCCTGTGGTCAAACCATATCGCAACCCTCTGTGGTCGGCTTGATGACACAGGCCCTTGATCTTAACCCCCGTCATAAAGTGCTCGAAGTGGGCACCGGATCGGGATATCAAGCCGCAGTTCTCAGCCAATTGGCCCGGCGCGTTTATACAGTAGAACGCCATAAAACGCTTGTTAACGAAGCAAAATCCCTGTTTGAAACGTTGGACTATAGCAATATCATTCCAATTTTATCCGATGGAAGTCGCGGCTTGCCTGATCAAGCGCCATTTGATCGGATCATTGTGACCGCCGCTGCAGAAGATCCCCCAAGCCCGTTGCTTGCACAACTAAAAGAGGGCGGGATAATGGTGGTTCCGGTGGGACAATCCGATACGGTTCAAAACCTCATTCGCGTGACCCGCACCGAAGATGGCTATCATTATGACGATTTAAGAGCTGTGCGGTTTGTGCCGCTTGTTGAAGGTTTAGGTAAAGATAGTTAAATTTTGTAATAATGCTCGCGCGATTGGGGCAAAAGCGCTATAAAACCATAAGCTTACTAAAGGAGTGCAAATATGTCCGTCGGTTATTTTAGGCGCGTTGCTCTTATTCTAACCTCGGGCTGTTTTCTGGCGGCCTGCGATCCCTCGCAACTTGATCTTGATCTTCGCAATAACGAATACAATACCTCTTCTGCTGCGCAAGAAATTGCCGCCAAGAGGCCACAACCGGATAGCAGAGGGATCATCACCTATCCAAACTATCAGGTGGCCATTGCCCGCTTTGGTGATACCATGACAAGCTTGGCAGAGCGGATCGGGTTTGACGCAGATGCGCTGGCCCGATTTAATGGCTTCAGAGCAGGCGACCGCCTGCGCGCAGGTGAGGTGATAGCCCTACCTAAACCCGTGGCCGGTAGCGAACCATCAAAAAGTGCTGATGGCAGTAAAATTGATGTTGCAGAACTTGCCCAAAGCGCTCTTGACCAGGCAGATCAGAGCAAAAAGACGACAACCAAGCCACGTGCAAAACCGCTGGCGGAACCGATCAAGCATAAAGTTCGCCGCGGCGAAACCGCTTTCACCATTTCCAGGCTATATAATGTGTCCGTGCGGTCCCTTGCAGACTGGAATGCACTCGACAGCAATTTCACCATTCGCGAAGGTCAGTATCTTCTGGTTCCGGCCACTTTGAATAATGTTGGGGCCTCTCCAGAACCTGTCTCAGAACCCGGAACTGGCAGTGCAACCCCCTTGCCTCCAAGCGCTGCGAATCCACTGCCGGAAACAACGGCTGAACCTGCCGAGACACGAGCAGCTGCCAAAACCGAACCAACACAGACCGCAAGCGGCGGCCGCCTGGCCTATCCTGTGAAAGGCAAAATTATTCGCGAATATGTTAAGGGTAAAACCGATGGGATCGATTTAAGCGCCCCGGTTGGCAGTACCGTTGTGGCCGCCGAAAGCGGAAGTGTTGCTGCCATTACAGCCGATGCTGATCAGGTGCCGATTTTGGTGCTGAAACATGCGGATAATCTGCTGACGGTTTATGCCAATATTGGCGATATATCGGTCGAAAAAGGCCAAGCGGTTTCGCGGGGTCAAGGCATTGGTAAAATTCGAAAAGGCAATCCCAGTTATCTACATTTCGAAGTACGCAATGGCTTTGAAAGCGTCGATCCTATGGATTATTTGAATTAGGGCT
>ERZ1047985.259-NODE-259-length-44774-cov-5.945795_pt1 | contig 44774 bp, 37 predicted proteins | sample MGYA00383097_ERZ1047985 | MGnify/ENA primary metagenome ERZ1047985 (study PRJEB29581, sample SAMEA5548367) | metagenome | biome: marine; feature: coastal; material: water | depth 50 m | study: Short-term variability in the microbial, nano- and picoplankton...
TAGTCCTAAATCGGTGGTGTATGCGTTAAATGAAACTGCCAAACTTGCTAAGAATAGATCTGTGAGTTTTCAAGAAGTTCCGATTTCCTATGAGCCTAGAAGTGTCGAGGAAGGGAAAAAGATCAGATGGGTGGATGGATTCAATCAACTCTTCAGCATCATTAAATATGGCTTGTTCAGTTGAGTGCTTTTTTAGTAGAGGAGTAAAGTTGTTGATTACAGCGTGTCTTTAACTGCTTCATTGATGCGGTCAATGTACTTAAGGATTTCCAGTTTCCCCAAACCACTTTCGGCAGAGCTCATGAACGTTTGAGGAATCTCTTCCCAAGTCTTGAGCATTTCTGACTTGTACTTGCTGAGGTTTTTGTTGAGTTGTGAACTCGACAGCTTATCCATTTTGGTAAAGACAATCACAAAGGGGATTTGTTTTTCACCCAGCCACTCCATAAATAGCATGTCAATTTTTTGCGGTTCATGACGCGAGTCTACCAATACAAAAGTACAAACTAGATTCTCTCTTTTCTCCAGGTATTCATAGATGAACTTGGCGAAAATAGAACGGTCTTTTTTAGACACTTTTGCATAACCGTATCCCGGTAAATCGACTAGAAACCAGTTGTCGTTAATCTTAAAGTGATTGATCAGTTGAGTTTTTCCGGGTTTCCCAGAAGTTTTGGCGAGAGATTTACGCCCGGTAAGCATATTGATTAATGAAGACTTACCAACGTTAGAACGCCCGATAAAAGCATACTCTGGTATGCGTTCTTTTGGGCATTTCTCAATATCGGTATTGCTGATGACAAACTCAGCAGAATTGATTTTCATTTTAGTTTTTGTTCAGCCATTCAACACAAGTGTTGGCAAAATCAACGGGGTGTTCCATCATAGGTGCATGACCACACTTGTCGAACCAAAATAACTCAGAGTTGGGAAGTAGTCTGTGGAATTCATCGGCAACTTCCGGTGGTGTCACACCGTCATTTTTACCCCATAAGATGCAAGCAGGTTGCGTCATGCTAGGTAAATCTTTCGCCATATTGTGTCGTATTGCCGATTTGGCAATGGCTAAAATTCGAATGATTTTGTTTCTGGAGTTTACGGACTCAAAAACCTCGTCTACCAATTCTTTAGTCGCCACTTTTGAATCGTAAAACACATCTTGTGTTTTCTCTTTAATGTACTCGTAATCCTCTCTTCTTGGGAAGGAGTCGCCCATGGCTTTTTCATACAAGCCCGAACTACCCGTAAGCATTAGTCGCTTGACCAACTGAGGATTGTTTTTGGTGTATATCAGCGCAACGTGTCCCCCTAAGGAATTACCTAATAGGGTTACATTGGTTAGGTTCAAATCAGAAATAAATTTTTCTAAAAATCTCGAAATACCTTTCGCACTTGTCTTTAGCAGTGGAAGTTCATAAATGGGTAGCGAGGGAATGATCACTCGGTAACCTGCTTCTGCAATAATTCGAGCGGTTTTCTCAAAATTACTCAGAGCACCCATAAGGCCGTGAAGGAATACGACTACTGGGCCCTCGCCCAAGTCTACGTACTGATAGCCTTTGTCTTTTACGATTTCATATTTCATTTTCGACACATTAATTGTCAAAAATACTGAATAATTATTGAATGTAGACATCCTTCTCCTTATTGTCTTCTAATATTTTCTACAGCGATAAAAAAAAGTATGCATACAATACCTTTTAATTGAAACTTCCCCTTGTTTGACGCAAAAGTGTAGAAAGTTATCAACAGTGTGGTAAATTGTGGTAAAAAGTGGTATATATTTGTTTCTGATTCTAAAGAACCACCCAACGTGAAGAATTTAATCGGAATGTACGAATGTAAGGTAGACGCTAAAGGGCGTCTAATGCTTCCGTCTGGATTGAAGAAGCAGCTTGCTGCTGAGCTTCAAGAGGGCTTTGTGCTTAAGCGTTCCGTCTTTAACACCTGCTTGGAGCTTCATACGCTTAAAGAGTGGAATGGAGTAATGGCAGAGGTGAATCAGCTCAATCGCTTCGTCAAGAAGAACAATGATTTTATAAGAAGATTTACGGCGGGCGTCCGAATGGTTGAAGCCGATGCAACCGCCCGTATTCAAATTCCTAGAGACCTTATCAATTTTGCGGGCATTGAAAAGCAATTGGTTTTGGCATCTGTAGGGAATGTTGTAGAAATCTGGGATAAGGTGCAGTATGAGAAGGTAGTGAATGACCCTGAGGTAGACTTTGGAGCGCTTGCAGAAGAGGTGATGGGTAACTCGAATAAAACCTCCGCCGATGACTAAGTACCACGACCCTGTTCTACTGGATGAGTGTTTGGAGGGTTTGAATCTCCAAGCAAAAGGAATCTACGTAGACGTGACGTTTGGTGGTGGAGGGCACTCAAGAGCTATTGTTTCTAAATTGGATGAAGGGCATTTGTATGCCTTCGATCAAGATGAAGATGCTTTGGAGAATGAGATGGATGACGATCGGTTCACTTTAATCAATGCCAACTTTAGAGATTTGAAAAACTCACTTCGCATGTATGGGGTGAAAGAAATTGATGGCTTGCTCGCTGACTTAGGCGTTTCTTCTCATCAGTTTGATGTTCCCGATAGAGGTTTTTCCATACGTTTTGATGCCGATTTAGACATGCGTATGGATCAAAATTCCGATTTGAATGCGGCCAAAATTCTAAATGCCTACGAACAAGATGAACTTCGCAATATTTTAAAGCATTACGGGGAGTTAAAGCGTCCGGGGACCATTGCGAGAGTGATATACGAGGCTAAAGAAGATCGACCTATTGAAACCGTTCAGCAGTTGAAAGAGCTCTTGAAACCCTTTGCTCCAAAGATGCAGGAGAATAAATTTTTCGCACAAGTATTTCAGGCACTTCGCATTGAGGTTAATGATGAGTTGAATGCCTTAAAAGAGATGCTTAACCAAGCACAAGAGCTTTTGAAGCCGGGAGGTAGGCTCGTGGTTATTTCTTACCACTCCTTGGAAGATCGATTGGTGAAAAACCTCATACAAAAAGGGAATTTTGAAGGAGAGCTTGAGCAAGATTTTTACGGCAACAAATTATTGAGTTTTAAGAAAATAAGTCGCAAGCCCATTTTGCCTACGGAACAAGAGATTCAAAGAAATAACCGGGCAAGAAGTGCCAAATTAAGAGTCGCAGAAAAATTATAAGACGTGATAAAACCAACTTGGAATAAGCTGTTTCATGAGTTTGGAGATCGATGTAAAGATTTCTATTCCACACAACTGGCTCCCAAAAATATTTTGGCGACATCATGGAACATGGTCTTGTTCATTTCCTTTTTGGCGATTCTTTTGGTGTATAGTTCACACCGTGTAGATCGTAAAGTGATACGCATCAGTAAACTCAATGAAGAGTTGAAAGATTTGCGTTCTAGACACATCGATATGCGTACCCGCTTGACAGCGTTAAGCAAACCCACAAAAGTGGCTGAGGAGGTAAAATCATTGGGTTTATCAAGTTCCATAGAGGCGCCCTTTAAAATAGAGATCAAAAACTAAGATGACTGAAAAGAAGACCATATTTCTTCGCGTGATGTTGATTAGCTCGCTAATCCTAGTTGCGGCTGTGGCCATTTTCATTCAACTGCTAAATGTACAGGCAGAATTTTCAGATCGAGTAGCAATGAATGATCCGGTCATCAAACTTAGAGAAATCCCCTCTCCACGAGGAAATATTTACGACGTCAACGGAAATTTATTGGCCACATCCATGCCGGTGTACACGATTGCGATTGATGCAACGCAGGCTTCCGACACTTTGTTTAAAAATAATTATCGCACCCTAGCCAAAGGCTTGTCTGAGATTTTTAAGGATCAGTCGGCTTCCGATTACGCAGAGAAACTCCGTCAATCGAGACGAAAACAGAAACAATACTTGAGAATAAAGTCGGGAATCCGGTACTCGGAACTGCAAAAAGTTAAGAAGCTGCCAATTCTCCGGGAAGGGAGGTATAAAGGCGGTTTTGTATATACCCAAGAAACCCAACGAACGAAACCTTTCGGGAAACTTTGCGAACGAACCATCGGTTACGGCAGGGCTGTGAGTTATGTGTGACTTGATTAATCCTATTACCGCTACTTGAAAGGGAAGTCTGGCAAACAGTTGATGCAAAAAATCAATGGAGGCGTGTGGAAACCTCTGAGTAATACTCAAGATGTAGAACCTGTTGCCGGTTCTGATGTGTACTCCACCATTGATATTCGCATTCAGGACGTTGCTCAAACGGCTTTGTTGAGAAGCTTGGATACGTACGAAGCTGAAAATGGATCGGTGATTCTGATGGATGTAAAAACAGGAGCTATTCGAGCTATGTCTAGCTTAAAGCGTACCGAAGACGGCAAGTATGCCGAGATATTCAATGATGCCATAGGAGCCGCTTATGAACCTGGCTCTACATTTAAATTGGCGTCTTTGTTGGTGGCTTTGGAGGATGGTCTTGACACGGCTAAGATTGTTGACACCAAGAAAGGTGCTTTTAAGTTTTACGATCGCATCATGAAAGATTCAAATTACGATCGAGGGGGGCACGGAGAAATCAGTTTAGGAAAAGCATTTAAAGTGTCTTCAAATATTGGAATTGCAAGAACAATTGTAGAGCACTATCCAGAAGAACAAAAATTTGTTGATCGGCTAGCCCGATTGGGAATCAGTGATAAGTTGGATTTTGAATTGTTAGGTGAAGCTGAACCTTGGATAAAAAATACCGACGACCCTACTTGGTCGGGGGTTTCTCTTCCTTGGATGGCTTTTGGTTACGAATTAAAAATGACAGCCCTTCAAATATTGGCGCTTTACAATGCCGTGGCAAATGGCGGAGAACTCGTAAAGCCTCGTTTGGTGGATCGCGTGCAAAGTGCAGAGAAGCTCGTGGTTGTAAAAGGGGTGGAGGTTTTAAAACCGAGCATCTGTTCTGAGAACACCATCAACATTCTGCAAGATTTATTGGTGGGTGCCGTAAAAGACGGCACGGCACGTAATATTTATTCGAAAAGATATTCTTGTGCAGGGAAGACCGGAACCGCCAAGATTGCTAGTGAAGGTGCTTACGGCTCGGAGTACCGAGCTTCTTTCGTGGGGTATTTTCCCGCTGAAAATCCAAAATATTCTTGCATTGTGGTGGTTACCAAGCCTAAAAAGGAGATTGGGTTTTACGGAAATATTGTTGCCGCTCCTGTTTTTAAAGAGTTGCGTGATAAGTTGTATGCCGAGAAGCCTATAGACACCCCTAATCTAGAAGGTAAGAGTACTTCTTCATACGTGGGAAAAGTACAGGAGTTGAATGCGCTCCACGAGGTTTTATCCTACCCAAAACATGAAACCTCACAAAAAAGTGAGTGGATGAAGTCCGAAGGAAAGCTGTTAAAACCTTTTGATGTGGTAGAGGGTTCAGTGCCCAATGTTAAGGGGATGTCGGCAATGGATGCCCTATATCTATTAGAAAACATGGGCTTAGAAGTGGAGCTTCAAGGAAAAGGAAAAGTCATACGGCAGTCATTAAAAGCTGGCGATAAATTGGGAAAAAATCAAAAAATAGCGCTGCGCCTAGCCTCATGAAACTACTCAAAGACATATTGTATAAGGTAGACTTGGATTCCATTGAGGGGAATACGAACTGTGCAATTTCGCATTTGTGTTTTGACTCCCGTGAGGTCCAAAAAGACGCGCTCTTTGTTGCTGTTAAGGGCAGTGTTTCTGATGGGCACTCTTACATTAAAACAGCAATTGATAGAGGGGCTCTAGCGATAGTTTGTGAGGTTCTTCCATCGGAATTACAAGCTGATGTCGTTTATGTTACGGTAAAAGATTCTGCAGAATCATTAGGGGTTATAGCTTCCAATTATTACGATAATCCTTCGGAAAAAATAAAACTTATAGGCGTTACGGGTACCAATGGTAAAACCACCGTTTCGACTTTGTTGTACAGTCTTTTTCAGGCTTTGGGTTACAAGGTTGGTTTAATATCCACGGTTGTGTATAAGGTCGGCTCCGCATCCATAGATGCAACCCATACAACACCCGATGCCGTTCGATTGAATGCGCTGTTGTGTCAGATGGTTGCGGAGGGTTGTAAATATTGCTTCATGGAGGTGAGTTCTCACGCCATCGACCAAGGGCGTATCGCCGGTTTGGATTTTGATCAGGCACTTTTCACCAACATCAGTCGCGATCATTTGGATTACCACGATACTTACGATGCGTATATCTCTGCAAAGAAAAAGTTCTTTGACGACTTATCCCCTCAGGCAATTGCCATTGTAAATAAAGACAACAAACACGGTGCTACGATGTTGCACCACACCAAGGCCAAAAAGAAAACTTTTTCACTTCGATTAACGGCAGATTACAAATGTAAAATCATTGAAAATCAATTCAGTGGTCTTCATTTGAATATTAATGGTCAGGATGTATACACCAAATTGATTGGAAGTTTCAACGCTGCGAATGTCCTCCTTACCTATGCAGCTGCATTGGAATTGGGTGAAGATTCACTGCAGATTTTGACCGTCTTGTCGGCTTTAAATGCGGTGGAAGGAAGATTCCAGCAATTTAAATCGGATTCCGGAATCACTTCCATTGTCGATTACGCACACACACCCGATGCGCTGCAAAATGTACTTAAGACCATTGCTGACATTCGAACGGGAAAAGAAAAAGTGATTTGTATTGTGGGTTGTGGTGGAGATAGAGATGTCGGGAAAAGGCCTCTGATGGCTCATGTAGCTTGCCAATGGGCAGATCAGGTGATTTTGACTTCCGACAACCCTCGTACTGAAGATCCAAAGGCGATCATAGAAGATATGAAGGCGGACCTAGATCCACCGCAGTTGAAGAAGGTTTTGACCTTAGAAGATCGGAGAGAAGCCATCAAGCTGGGGGTTACTTTTTGCAGCGAAGGAGACATCTTATTGGTTGCCGGAAAAGGACACGAAAAGTATCAAGAAATTAAGGGAAAACGCCTTCCGTTTGATGATATGGCGATTTTAAAAGAGCACTTAAAAGACTAAGATATGTTGTACTATTTATTCACATACTTACACGAGGCATTCAACCTCACGGGCGCGGGAGTGTTTCAGTACATTTCTTTCAGAGCCGCTATGGCCGTTATCGTTTCCTTGTTGATTTCGATGATTTTTGGAAAGCGAATCATTCGCATACTGGCTCAAAAACAAGTGGGTGAGAGCGTTAGAGATTTGGGCTTAGAGGGTCAAGCTGAGAAGGCAGGGACCCCGACCATGGGTGGAATCATCATTCTCAGTTCTATTTTAATCCCGACGCTATTGTTTGCCAAGCTCGATAATATCTATGTGGTATTGATGATTATTACAACCCTATGGATGGGGCTAATCGGTTTTCTTGATGATTACATTAAGGTATTTAAAAAGGACAAAAAAGGTCTGGCGGGAAAGTTTAAGGTTTTAGGTCAGATATCTCTGGGCTTGATTGTAGGTTCGATCCTTTATTTTCATCCCGATGTGGTGGTTCGAGAACAAGTGTCTATCGTTAACCAAGAAAATCAAGTTGTACTCGTTCAGGAAGATGTGAAGTCAACCAAAACGACCATTCCTTTTGTGAAAAATAACGAATTGGATTACTCAGAACTTCTGTCATGGTTGGGAGAAAAGGCTCAAGATTGGGCTTGGTTGATTTTTATCCCCATGGTGATTTTTATTGTCACTGCGGTTTCGAACGGCGCCAATTTAACCGACGGAATAGACGGTTTAGCTACGGGGACTTCTGCAATTATAGGATTGGTTTTAGCCATATTCGCTTACGTCTCGGGGAACATCATTTTTGCCGATTATTTGAACATCATGTACATCCCCAATTCGGGTGAACTGGTAATTTTTATTGGTGCTTTCGTAGGGGCCTGTGTTGGCTTCTTATGGTACAACTCTTATCCCGCTCAAGTTTTCATGGGCGATACAGGGAGCTTGGCCATTGGAGGTATCATTGCTGTTTTCGCATTAGCCATTCGAAAGGAACTTTTGATTCCCATCGTCTGCGGTATTTTTTTAATAGAAAATTTATCGGTGGTCCTTCAGGTATCTTACTTCAAGTACACCAAGAAAAAGTACGGAGAAGGGAAACGTATTTTTTTAATGTCTCCCCTTCATCATCACTATCAAAAAGCCGGCTTGCACGAAAGTAAAATTGTGACTCGCTTTTGGATTGTGGGGATTATGTTGGCCATTTTAAGTTTTGTAACGCTAAAATTACGCTAAACCATGATTGCTGTTTTAGGTGCCGGAGAAAGTGGAGTAGGAGCAGCTCTTTTAGCAAAGCAAAAGGGCTATGATGTTTTTGTGAGTGACCTCGGAGTGGTGAAAGATTCTTTTAAAGAAGAATTGAACGATAAGGGCATTGATTGGGAAGAGGGTGGACATACGGAGAAGAAAATACTAGCGGCCGAACTACTGATAAAAAGTCCTGGGATTCCAGAGACGAAACTGGTTGCAAAGGCGCGAGCTAATGGCGTAGAAGTTCTTTCAGAAATTGAATTTGCATCGCGTTTTACGGAAGGTAAAATAATAGCGATTACCGGGAGTAATGGTAAAACAACAACGGCAACTTTAATCCATCACTTGCTTCAAGGAGCAGGTTTGGATGTAGCCTTAGCTGGAAATATAGGGGATAGTTTTGCCCGATGTTTAGAAAGAAGTGATCGTGCCTTTTGGGTTTTGGAATTGAGCAGTTTTCAGTTGGATGATGTTCGACACTTTAGACCCTACATTTCAGTACTACTGAATTTCAGTCCCGATCATTTGGACCGCTACGAAGGAAGTATGGAAAAGTACGTTGCTGCTAAGATGCGAATTGCAGAAAATCAAACCTCTGAAGACCATTTCATTTATTGGGAAGATGATGAATGGACAAAGAAGAATTTAGAAAAAGTAAAAGCAAACAAAATTCCTTTTGGAACCGTTTCAAAAGCCAAAGGAGCCTATATAGAGGACCATCAAATTTGTATTAACATTAACCGAGAGCCGTTAATTATGAGTATACACGAACTAGCATTACAAGGAAAGCACAACTGTTATAATTCTATGGCAGGGGGGATTGCAGCAAAGTTGTTGGGTATCACTAATGATATTGTACGCGACTGTTTGTCTGATTTTGAAAAAATAGAACATCGATTAGAACCTGTTCTTAAGGTTTACGGTGTGGAGTACATTAACGACTCTAAGGCAACCAATGTAAACGCAACCTGGTATGCATTAGATTGCATGAAGAAGCCGGTCGTTTGGATTTGTGGAGGTGTAGATAAAGGGAACGACTACGAGGAACTTCTGTCTATGGTAGATGATAAGGTCAAAGCCATCATCTGTTTAGGGAAGGACAATGCAAAATTGCTGGAAACATTTGGCGACTTGGTCTCAGACATCCAAGAGGTGGACTCTATGGGAGATGCCGTTAAGGCTGCCTATAAGCTGGCGGATAAAGGAGATGCTGTATTGTTGTCACCGGCATGTGCTAGCTTCGATTTATTTAACAACTATGAAGATCGTGGACGTCAGTTTAAAAAACAGATAAGATTACTCTAAGCGTTGAAATGGGTTAATTACATAAAGGGGGACAAGTACATTTGGGCGATAGCCATATTGCTTTCATTGGTATCTATAGTTCTGGTGTACAGTTCTAGCAGTCATTTGGCTTTTGCTTTCAAACAAGGGAATACCTTCTCTTTTTTGGTCAAGCATTTGATTCATTTGGGGATCGGGTTTTTTATCATGTGGACCTTATCTCGAATACCCTTTAAATACTTTTACAACAGTTCGATTCTTATATTTGGTTTGGCCCTCATTTTGGTTTTTTGGGCGATGAGTGGTGGCGAGACCATTGGAGGTGCGAATGCCAGCCGATGGATTCGCATTGCCGGATTTACCTTTCAGCCTTCCGAGTTGGCCAAACTTGCTCTCTTTGTTTTGCTCGCTAGGAATCTCGTTCACTATAGAGATAAATTACACTCTTTCAAGAAGTCTTTTTTCCCCATTTTAGGGCCTGTCATATTGATTTGTACTTTGATATTGCCCTCAAACTTTTCAACCGCAGCCATCATATTTATGATCAGTTTCCTGATTATGTTCGTTGGAAGGTATTCATTAAAGTCCCTAGGGGCGATGATTCTGATTGGACTTGTTTCTTTGGGCTTGTTCTATGCGACCGTCACTAAATTCCCAAACATCAGTAACCGAGTGGGTACTTGGAAGGCGAGAATCGAGTCTTTCACCGATAAAAGTAGTGAGGGCAACTACCAAGTAAATCACGCAAAAACAGCCATAGCTAGAGGTGGCTTATGGGGGAAAGGCCCGGGGAAAAGTGTTCAGAAGTACTTTTTACCTCAATCTTCCTCCGACTTCATATTTGCCGTAATCGTTGAAGAGTATGGAGTTGTTGGTGGTTTCTTTGTCATTGTCTTGTACTTGTTACTCTTATTTAGAATACTCAGAATAGCGCGTAAATCCGATGATGATTTTGCCATGCTGATGACCATAGGTTTGGGCTTTTCAATTGTGTCTCAAGCCTTCATTAATATGTCTGTAGCTGTTAATCTTCTTCCTGTAACAGGTCAAACTTTGCCCTTGATAAGTGCCGGGGGCTCATCGGTATGGATGACCTGTGCGGCCATAGGTTTGATTTTGAGCATCAGCAATAGCATCGTTTCACCTTCAGAAAGCTTAGGTTATGAAAAATAAGCGATACTTAATAAGTGGAGGTGGAACTGGAGGGCACATTTTCCCGGCACTAGCCATTGCAAAGGAAATTGAGAGGCGCGATTCAGAAAGTGAGTTCCTTTTTGTAGGCGCGTCTGACCGGATGGAAATGCAGAAAATCCCTGCGGCCGGATATTCGATTAGGGGTTTGTGGATTTCAGGATTTCAAAGAGCAAACCTACTTAAAAATTTATCCATTCCCTTCAAGCTTATCTTTAGCCTGCTGCAATCTTTCGCCATCCTACTTCGCTTCAAACCTAAGGTAGTTATAGGTACGGGAGGTTATGCGAGTGGGCCTATATTATGGGTAGCTTCTTTGCTAAATGTTCCTACAGTCATTCAAGAACAAAATTCTTATCCAGGAATCACAAACAAAATTTTAGCTTCGAAAGTGAGTCGAATCTGCGTGGCCTATCCAAATTTAGAACGGTTTTTCCCGAAAGGTAAAATTCAGATCACGGGGAATCCGATACGTGCCGAAATAGAGTCTGGTGTCTATGACAGATCGGAAGTTTTTGCGTCTTATGGATTAGATGTCGACAAACCTTTGGTTTTAGTTGTTGGAGGCAGTTTAGGCTCGAAGCGAATTAACGAAACCGTTCTGGAGCATATCTCATGGTTCCAAGACAAGGGGGTACAGCTGATTTGGCAAACCGGTGCTTTGTACTATGATCGATGTAAGTCTGCTCAAGATGTGTTGGGAGATATAGGTCATATTAAAGATTTTTTAACAGACATGGGGGCTGTTTTAACGGCTGCCGACGTGGTCATTTCAAGAGCAGGAGCTATTGCGCTATCTGAGTTGTGTGCCCTGGGTAAAGCATCCATTCTTGTTCCATCTCCAAATGTGGCTGAAGACCATCAAAAGAAAAATGCCATGGCGCTTTCGGATCATGATGCCGCATTGCTGGTTGAGGAGAAGCATATGAATACGGAGCTCTTTGAGGCTCTAAATGCTTTGGTTTTCGACAAGGAAAAGCAGTCGGAATTAGCCGAAAATTGCAAAAAGATGCATCGCCCAAAAGCTGCAGAAAGGCTTGTGGATATTATTGAAGAACTTACACTATGATTAGCTTGGATCACATAAAGTACGTTTACTTTCTCGGTATTGGTGGGATAGGTATGAGTGCTCTGGCTCGATATTTTTTGGCCCATCAGAAACGCGTAGCCGGTTACGATCGGAATTCTTCTGACTTAAGCCGCTCACTAGCGCTTGCCTCCTGTGAAATTACTTATGAAGATGATCCAAAGACCATTCCTAATGTTTTCGCAGATAAAAAGAAGGTCTTGGTTGTGTATACGCCTGCCATTCCTAATACCAATAAGCTCTTGAGTTATTTTCAGACAGAAGGGTACTCACTTTGTAAGCGTTCTGAAATTTTAGGAGCCATCACACGTGATATGCAGTGTTTGGCTGTGGCTGGAACGCATGGAAAGACAACCATATCGAGTTTACTCGCCTATATTCTGAGCGATAATAAGGTCGATTGCACCGCCTTTTTGGGAGGAGTTGCGACTAATTTTGAATCCAATTTGAGAATTGGTTCAGAAGACATTGCGGTTGTAGAGGCCGATGAGTTTGACCGCTCTTTCTTGAGGCTTTCTCCCAATTGGGCTGTAATAAGTTCTATGGATGCTGATCATTTAGACATTTACGGAACGGCAGAGCATCTTGAGGAGTCATTTCAAATGTTCTCGGAGCAGGTAAAGGGAGGAGAGGTAATTGCTAAAGAAGGATTAAAGATATCATCTAAGTACACCTATGCTTTAGATTCTTATACTGCAGACTTTTCGGCCACAGGAATCCATGTGAGATCGGGGAGCTACTGTTTTGATTTAAGACATCCGGAGGGTATTTGTCGACAAGTAATTACCGGCCTACCTGGTATACATAATGTAGAAAATGCATTGGCAGCTTTCGCAATGGCCTATTTTCAGAAAGTCCCTGTGAGTGGAATACTTGAGTCGATAAGATCTTTTTCGGGTGTAAAAAGACGTTTTGAGTACCATGTGAAAACCCCTCAGAAGGTATACATTGATGATTATGCGCACCATCCTAAAGAGATTCAGGTAGCTATTCGTTCGGTTAGGGATTTATTTCCCAAACGGAAGTTGACGGTAATTTTCCAACCTCATCTCTTCACTAGAACACGTGATTTTATGGAGGATTTTGCACGTGAATTGTCCTTAGCGGATCAAGTTATTCTGTTGGATATATACCCCGCTAGAGAGTTGCCTATCTCAGGAGTGAATTCGGCGGTCTTGTTGGGTAAAATCACTTGCCAAGACAAAGTCTTGTGTTCAAAGTCAGAAATCCCGGATGCTTTACCCGAAACAGACGTGTTAATGACCTTGGGAGCAGGCGACATTGACACTTTAATTGAACCTATAAAAATTCATTTAGCCTCGTGAGAAAGTTTTTGCGCATAAGCTTTGTATTGCTATTACTTGTTGTTCTGTCTTTTTTGACTTGGACAAATCGATTAAGCTATAATGATGTTACGTGTGAAAATCTTGAAATACAGGTGGATACAGAGGATGATTTGTTCTTTGTAAATGCAGGAATGGTTGAGAATATGTTGAAGGAGAAAGAAGATTCCATCTTGGGGAAACGCTATCAAGATATAAACATTTACTTGTTAGAAGAATTCCTTGACGCTCATCCTAATGTTAAGAAAGCAGAACTATATTTAACTATCAATGGTGATTTGTGTGTAGACCTCAAGCAGCGTAAGCCTTTGGTTCGAATTTTTCAACAGGATGATTCGTATTATTTGGATGAAGATTTTGAGCGCTTTTCATTATCAGATAGATACAGCGCTCGAGTGCTGCAAGTGTATTGGTCAGAAATGACAGAGGCTCGAAAAGAAACGCTTGATTCATTGATGAAACTCATTGCTGAGGACGCTTTTTTGAAAGCACAAATCACGGCAGTAGTCTTTGATGAGAACAACGAAATTATTGTCTACCCAAGAATGGGAAATCATAAAATTATCGTTGGGGAAGCTCGAGACTTAGAAAAGAAATTTGAGAATCTGAAAGTTTTTTACAAACGCGGATTAGAAAAAGTAGGTTGGGACAGATACAGTCAGATAAATCTGAAATTTGAGAACCAAGTGGTCTGTACAAAAAGATAGCGAAATGGAGCAAGGAGAAATTGCCATAGGATTAGACATTGGAACAACAAAAATTGTTGCCATAGTAGGTCGTAATAATGAATATGGGAAAATAGAAATCTTGGGATTTGGTAAAGCAAAGTCCTTGGGTGTTCAGCGTGGAGTTGTTTCAAACATCACCCAAACTATTGAGTCCATTCAACATGCTGTTAAAGAAGCTGAAGCAGACTCAAACCTGAGCTTGAAACATTGTGTGGTAGGTATTGCAGGGCAACATATTCGTTCTCTTCAGCACAGTGATTATATCTTAAGAGAGGATGCGCAAGAGGTAATCACTCAGCAAGACATTGATAAGCTGGTTGAAAATGTGCACAAATTAGTGATGCTTCCTGGTGAGGAAATTATTCATGTACTCCCTCAAGAATATAAAATTGATGGAGAGTCCAATATTCATGAGCACATCGGTATGTTAGGTCGTAGATTAGAAGCGAACCTTCACATAGTAGTAGGTCAAAAAGCAGCCATTGGCAATATTTTCTCCTGCGTTAAAAAGTCCGAATTGGAAGTTTCGGGCATAACATTAGAACCCTTGGCCTCTGCAGAAGCGGTATTGAGTGATGAAGAAAAAGAGGCGGGTGTGTGTTTGGTAGATATTGGTGGAGGTACTACCGATGTAGCCATTTTCAAAGACGGTATCATACGACACACGGCTGTAATTCCATTCGGAGGGAATGTAATCTCCGAGGATATCAAAGAAGGTTGTTCCATTATAGAAAAACAGTCGGAGCTCTTAAAAATGAAATTTGGATCCGCTTGGCCGGGTGAAAACAGTGAAAATGAAATTGTTTCTATACCAGGTTTAAGAGGTAGAGAACCGAAAGAAATTTCATTAAAAATGCTGTCTAAAATTATTCATGCCCGTTTGGTAGAGATTATAGATCAAGTCTATGTAGAGGTAAAGAACTATGGGCATGAGGAAGGGAAAAAGAAGTTAATTGCTGGTATTGTTTTAACGGGAGGTGGATCGCAGTTGAAGCATATTAAGCAGTTGTTTGAATATGAAACAGGAATGGATACACGCGTAGGGTTTCCGAACGAGCATCTGGCAAAAGGAGCTCGTCCAGAATTGGAAAGTCCTATGTATGCTACGGCGATTGGACTGGTGATGAAAGGCGTGGAACTCAATGAGAAAAACCCACAAATTCCACAGGCTGTGGAGGTGGATGAAGTTGCAAGCCCAATCAACCAACCTATAGATCAGGTTGAGGTGAAAGCATCACCAAGTTCAGTATCGAGTACTGTTAGTGAATCCGAAGAAAATCCTAAAGAATCCTTCTTTGATAAGTGGGTGAAAGGGTTTATGAATTTTTTAGCCAATGAAGATTAATATGCAAATACCTAAGTTATGGCGGATTTAGATTTTGACATGCCACAAAATCAATCTTCTTCGATAAAAGTTATCGGAGTAGGTGGAGGCGGTAGTAATGCCGTAAACTACATGTATCACAAAGGAATCAAAGGGGTTGATTTTGTTGTTTGTAATACCGATCAACAAGCACTTGACGACAGTCCAGTTCCCACTAAAATTCAATTGGGTGTTTCTGTAACAGAAGGCCTAGGGGCCGGAGCTTGGCCTTTAAAAGGGCGAATGGCAGCAGAAGAGAACATCAAAGACGTGGTTGATGTTTTGGAGTGCAACACCAAAATGGTTTTCATCAATGCCGGAATGGGTGGTGGAACGGGAACAGGTGCTGCACCTGTAATCGCAAAAGCGGCTAAAGATTTAGACATTCTGACCGTGGCCATTGTTACGATTCCTTTTGTTTTTGAAGGAGAGCTCAGAATGAATCAGGCTAAAGAAGGAATTGAGGAACTCAAGGAACATGTCGATTCTCTCATCGTCATCAATAATAATAAACTTCGAGAAATTTATGGTAATCTCGGATTTAAGTCAGGTTTCGCCAAAGCCGACGAAATATTAGCCACTGCTTCCAGAGGGATTGCGGAGGTGATTACCCAAAAAGGGCATTTGAACATCGATTTAAACGATGCGAAAACCGTCCTTTCCAATAGCGGTACTGCAATTATGGGCTCAGGGACAGCCTCAGGAGATGGACGTGCTATCAAAGCTGTAAAAGGAGCCATTGAGTCACCACTTCTAGATAATAATCACATTCGAGGCGCAAAGAAAGTCTTGTTGCTAATTGTTTCAGGAGCGGAAGAGGTTACTTTTGAAGAGATGGGTGAGATTTCAGACTTTATCCAAGATCAAGTAATGATTGAAGGAGGCGCTCCTGCGGACATCATCATGGGCGTGGCTGAGGATGATCAACTTGAATCTGCCGTAAACGTTACTGTAGTAGCTACTGGATTCCATGAAGGAAAAGCAGTAAATCCATTGACGGGAATTCCAGAAAAAGTCGTTCACGATTTGGAAGAAAAAATCCGTCCTGTAAAAGCTGTTGAACAACCTATTTCTACCCCAGTACTCCCCGAAAAAATTCAGGATGAGCCAGAGGCAACTGTAAAACATGTTTTGACCGCAGACCTGGAAGATGAAGATTTGCGAAGCGATTCCTCTATAGACTTGGTCGAGGTGGATGCATTAAGAGTTGAAGATGAGGTAGTTTTACAGCCTGTAGAGCCTCAGAAACAAGTAAGCATGACTTTTGAGTTTGACATGGGCGAGAAGCCTGTTGAGCCCAAAGTAAGATCTCGTGAAGAATCCAAAGTTGTATTCAATCTGATTGAAGAGATTGAAGAGGAGCGCATGATGACCGAGCAAAACATCGAAGCTTCCTCAGAAATAGAGAAGATAGAATCTATTGATGAAGCGTTTGTAATGGAAAGTCCTGAAGAGCCTATGGATGAGGAATCTATTTCTTTTCAAATAGATTCAGATACTGAGCTTCAAGAACACTCTATTGGCTTTAGTTTAGACGGTTCCGTAGAAGAAAAGTCTGTTGAAGAGAAAATCATTCATACCCTTAGTATGGATGATGCCGATGAAAATAATGATTTTTCTTTCGAGCAAAGGCAGCTAGATGTTACAGAATCACAATCCATAAATCTAAAGAATATTACTCTTGAAAAAGAGGCTCCTTTATCTGACTCTGGCGATTCTTCTTTGGAACAAATTTTGGATGTACAAGAGCTCGAAGTAGATCAACAAGAAGAAGTTTCGGATGAAAGTAAAAGTGCGATAGACGCTCCATTGGAAAGCGCATCATCTACCCATAGTAAGGCCGTTCAAGAACAAATTGAACGCGCTCAGAAAAGAAAAGAACGCTTGCAAAAGTTTAATTATCGCTTTCGAAATAATTCAGTGATTGATAAAGCTGAAAATGAGCCTGCATACAAAAGACAAGGCATAGAACTAAATCAAGGGCAGCATTCTTCTGATGAAGAGATGTCAAGGCTAAGCCTAAGTACTAACGAGGATGGAGAAATTGAGTTGTCAAGTAAAAACTCATTTTTACACGATAATGTAGATTAATTAGATAGCTATGAGTTTAAAAGCACAGATCATGCCTGCTATGAAAGAGGCCATGAAAGCAAAAGATAAAGTTTCTTTAGAAACACTAAGAGCCATAAAAGCTGAATTATTAAAAGCAGATACGGCTTCAGGAGCATCCGGTGAGATGAGTGAAGCTGAAGAGGTTAAACTACTTCAGAAAATGCAAAAGCAACGTAAAGATGCTGCCGCTATTTATGAAGATCAAGGTCGTGAAGATTTGGCCGCTGATGAAATCGCTCAGACAAAAGTTATTGCGAAGTTTCTCCCTCAGCAAATGAGTGCACAAGAGTTGGAACAAGCAGTAACTGCTATTCTTCAAAAAGTAGGTGCGTCAGGGCCTGCTGATATGGGGAAGGCAATGGGTGTTGCATCCAAAGAACTTGCTGGAAAAGCTGAGGGAAGAGCCATAGCTGATACGGTTAAATCGCTTTTAAATCAGTAGTTCCATGTCATTAATTTCTGCATTTATGCCTTGCTCAAAAGCCCTCAATTAGGTGACATCACCTATAGAATGAGTAGCTACACCTATTGACTTATAGCACATATGAGACCTACATTTGTCTTATATAATAGTTTTAGTTAATAGTAATATTTTTGGTAAAGGAGTCCACACTAAAAAAGTGTGGACTCTTTTTTTGTAAACATTTTTTGGCTAATTAAAGATATGATTCATAAAAAAAGCCCTGTTTCTGAAACAGGGCTTTTTGTTTTTACTAAGGGAAGATTTACATCATTCCTGGCATACCACCTGGCATACCACCACCCATTGGAGCTGCTGTATTTTCTTCAGGTAAATCTGCTAGAACACATTCGGTTGTTAGTAGCATTCCTGCCACAGAGGCTGCATTTTCAAGAGCAACACGAGTTACTTTCGTAGGATCAATAATTCCAGCTTCTAACATCGGTTCAAAGGTGTCCGTTTTGGCATTGTAGCCGAAGTCTGCGTTACCTTCTTGTATTTTAGAGACAATTACAGCACCTTCACCACCGGCATTTGAAACAATTTGTCGTATCGGTGCCTCAATAGCTCTGGTGATGATTTGAACACCTGTTTTTTCATCTTCATTCTCAGCATCAACTGAGCTGAGTGCAGCGGCTGCACGAACAAGTGCAACTCCACCACCAGGTACAATTCCTTCTTCAACAGCTGCTCTTGTAGCGTGAAGTGCATCGTCTACTCGATCTTTCTTTTCTTTCATCTCGACTTCAGAAGCAGCACCTACGTACAATACTGCAACTCCACCAGCTAGCTTGGCAAGACGTTCTTGCAGTTTTTCGCGGTCATAGTCGGAAGTTGTTGTTTCCATTTGCGCTTTAATTTGATTTACGCGCAATTCAATCGCTTCTTTTTGTCCTTTACCATTGACAATTGTAGTGTTGTCTTTGTCGATAACGACTTTGTCGGTTTGTCCGAGCATTTCTATCGTTGTGTTTTCCAATTTGAAGCCACGTTCTTCAGAAACGACCGTACCACCTGTAAGGATGGCAATATCTTCTAGCATAGCTTTACGACGATCTCCAAAGCCCGGAGCTTTAACAGCAGCAATTTTTAGACTACCTCTAATTTTGTTTACCACCAAGGTTGCAAGAGCTTCTCCGTCAACATCTTCAGCAATGATTAAAATAGGACGTCCTGTTTGTGTGGTTTGCTCTAAGATAGGAAGCATGTCCTTCATGTTCGAGATCTTCTTGTCGTAAATCAGGATGTAAGGATTGTCTAGCTCTGCTTCCATTTTTTCCGCATTGGTAACGAAATATGGGGATAGGTAACCGCGGTCGAATTGCATTCCTTCAACGACTTCAACAGTTGTGTCTGTACCTTTGGCTTCTTCAACCGTAATCACACCCTCTTTTTTTACTTTAGCCATGGCTTCAGCAATTAAGGCTCCGATGGTATTGTCGTTGTTTGCAGAAATAGAGGCCACCTGCTCAATTTTATCTAGGTTGTCACCCACTTCAATAGATTGTTTTTGAAGTTCGGCAACAACCGCTTTAACGGCCTTGTCAATTCCTCTTTTTAAATCCATCGGATTGGCACCAGCGGCTACATTTTTCAACCCTGTAGCAACAATCTCTTGTGCTAGTACCGTCGCTGTTGTTGTTCCATCACCAGCAATGTCAGCTGTTTTAGAAGCAACTTCTTTCACCATTTGAGCGCCCATATTTTCAATGGCATCTTCCAGCTCAATTTCTTTTGCAACACTTACCCCATCTTTCGTGATAGTAGGAGCACCAAATTTCTTGTCAATTACTACATTTCGACCTTTAGGTCCTAAAGTAACTTTTACAGCATTTGCCAAAGCATCAACACCTCTTTTAAGTGCATCTCTTGCTTCAATATCAAATTTAATATCCTTTGCCATTTTTTTGTTTTTTAGATGATTGCTAATAGGTCAGACTCACGCATCATCAGGTAGTCATTCCCTTCAAATTTTAGTTCTGTGCCTGAATATTTCCCATACAGTACTTGATCGCCGACTTTTACAGTCATGTCGAAGTCTTTTGTTCCATTACCTACAGCAACAACAATTCCCTTTTGAGGTTTTTCCTGTGCTGTGTCTGGGATGATAATCCCAGATAGGGTAGTGGTTTCAGCTGGAGCCGGTTCAATCAATACTCTATCAGCAAGCGGTTTGATACTTAGTTCAGCCATGTTAGGTCAAATTAAAAAGTTTATATAATATATTCTCGAAAGCGTTTACTCAGAAATTATGCCACTAAGGGTTTTCTGTCAATTTGTCTTAAAAGTAGGGTAAAAAAAAATGCCAAACGGGTCAGCTTGGCATTTAGATGAATTTTTTTAGGACTTATTCCGATCCCTCAGGAGTTTCAGTAGGAACGAAGTCTTCTGCGCTATCTTCTACTTGTTCAATAATATTCGATTGGCTGTCAATGTCGCTTCGATCTATGGCAAAGTTTGATGCAAGTGTTAAAGCGACCAGCGCCAATGCAAGTGTCCATGTACTTCGCTCTAAAAAGTCAGAGGTCTTTTTGACACCCATAAATTGGTTTCCTTCACCAAATGTTGATGATAGACCACCACCTTTTGGGTTTTGAACCAGGATTACTAAGAGCAACAATGCGCAGGTAATCAATATTAAAATAGAAAACAATCCGTACATATCTATGGGTTTATTTGTTTAATGGCTTTAATTTGGTTTGCAAATAAACTACTTTTTTGTGGATATTTCAAACTTAAAATTTCATAGGCGATAATGGCTTTGTCTAAGTGCCCTTGTTCTAGATAAACTTTAGCTAGCGTTTCCGTCATCAGCGTGTTATTTTCTTGTAAACTTTCTTTTGCACTCTGATCGGGGGAGAAGAACTCTTTTTTTGGACGTTCTTTCTTTTTAGACTCGGTAATAAAGTCAACAATTTTGTTTGTTTTTTCTATGGGTTTTAGGGGCTTATTTTTTTCCGTTTTAAGGGCTCTATCGATAGGTTTGAAACGGGTAAGTTTGAGCCATTCATTAAAGGAGTGTTTTTCTTCTTCGTTGAATTCTAAAGGTTTGCCGAGTTCTAATTCTGTATTCGTTTCTTCATAGGTCAGAATCTCTTGCTTAGTGCTTTGAAACGATTTTTGGGTAATGTATTCAAAGAGTAGGGTTCTATTTCCCGAAGTCGCCGCCGTCATTTTCAACTCTTTATTGTACGCTTCACTTTCTGAATCTTTCAATGCTTTGAGTCGTAACTTGTGCAAAGAAGAACAGTAGGGGTGTTTTGTGCAGAGATCATTCAATTGAGAAAGGTCTTCTTTTTGAATACTTTCTGGTTTTCGAATGAGTTTTATGAATTGAGTGCTTTGCATGCTACCAATTTACAACAGCTTTGTTAAATAAATCTTCAATGAGCTCAGAAATTATTTCTTCCAATAAGCTTTCTTCGATTTGGGAGAGGTTTAGATTGCTATCGAAATCAGCATAGCGCGTAAATGTTTGTTCGTATGATTTTTCGGGCTCTATTTGATTGGTGAAACGAATAAAAACTTTGACACTCAATCGGTTTTGATTTGCCTGATCACTGGAGCTGATACTGATGGGTCTAATTTGATAATCGCTTATGTATCCTTCAAATTGTAAGTCGCCATTGCTACGAATTAGGTTTAAGTTTGTTTGCTGTATAACGTATTCTTGAAGATCATTTGTAAATTGTTGGCTTAATGTAGGTTGGACCAAAGTGGCTTGATTTTGGAAATAAGCTACGGAAATTGTTTTTGCATCTGGATGGATGTCAGCACCGGTAAAAGTGTAAACTCCACAACTACATACTAAGGCTGCACTAGCAATTAAAATCTTTATTATGTGCATGTTACAAGTCATATTGTTTGATTTTTCGGTATAGTGTTCGTTCAGAGATACCGAGTTCTAATGCAGCACCTTTTCTTTTTCCACGATGTTTTTCAAGTGCATTCTTTATCATTTCAATTTCTTTATCCTGAAGTGATAAGGATTCCTTAGGTTTTACTTCTTGGGCGTGAATCGTTCGAGCTTGGCTTGTCTGTTCTGAAGATGGAGAAGGAAGGAGGATGGTTTGATTCTGATCCATATCGTCGTACTCTGAATAAACTTCGTTGATCAATTTTTCGTTTTCTTCATCGAATTTTAATTCTCCTTTCATCAGCTTATGCGTGAGTTTTTTCAGATCGCTGATGTCTTTCTTCATATCGAAGAGTACTTTGTACAAAATTTCTCTTTCGGTGTAGTCGTTTGATCCAGACTTCCCATCATCGTAGAGAACGGGAAGTGTTTTTTCAGCGTTGTTAGGAAGGTAGTTTTTCAAGGTTAGGGCGTCGATCATCCTGCTTTCTTCAACTACGGACAGCTGTTCGGTAACGTTTCTGAGTTGTCGGATATTTCCGGGCCACTGGTAAGTAGAAATCAGCTTGATAGCATCTTCATCTAAACGTACCGAAGGCATGTGGTATTTTTCGGCAAAGTCCATGGCAAATTTCCGAAAAATCAAATGGATGTCTTCCTTCCGATCCCTGAGTGGAGGTAAGTTTACTTGGACGGTATTCAATCTGTAAAATAAATCCTCTCTAAACTGGTTTTTTTGAATGGCTGCCTGCATGTTTACATTCGTAGCAGCAACAATGCGAACCTCTGTTTTTTGAGTTTTTGATGATCCTACCTTAATAAACTCTCCGGTTTCCAGAACTCGCAATAGACGCACTTGAGTCGCTAGGGGTAATTCACCAACTTCATCCAAGAAGATGGTCCCACCGTCGGCAACTTCAAAATAACCTTTTCGGCTGGCAGTAGCCCCGGTGAAAGAGCCTTTTTCATGTCCGAAAAGTTCACTATCAATGGTTCCTTCAGGAATGGCTCCACAGTTCACTGCAATGTATGGGCCGTGTTTACGACCCGACATTTGGTGAATGATTTTTGGGATGACTTCTTTACCGGTTCCACTTTCTCCTGAGACCATTACAGAAATGTCTGTAGGAGCCACACGAATAGCTTTGGATATAGCACGGTCTAGTTCAGGTGAAGAACCTATAATTCCAAATCGTTGTTTTATATCTTGAGCTGATGTCATCTTATCGAATCATTTTTTTTAAATTGAATTATGCTTCCACACTTTCGCCAATCAAGGTAGCAGAATTACAATCCGTAATTTTTACTTGAACGTAGTCTCCCGCTTTGTAGTGTTTTTTCGCAAATACCGCCACCGAGTTGTGGGTGGTTCTTCCGAACAAATGTTCGTCAGATTTTTTCGAGACTCCTTCCACTAAAACTTTAAAGGTCTTTCCAATTTTAGACTGGTTGTGTTCCATCGAATGCGCTCTTTGCTTTTCGATGATTTCCGTTAACCGTCTTGATTTAACCTCCTCCGGAACATCATCTTCAAATTGACGAGCTGCTTTTGTGTTCGGTCGTTCGGAATATTTAAACATGAAACCATAATCGAACTTGACGTAATCCATCAAGCTTAGGGTATCCTCATGTTCTTCTTCTGTTTCAGAACAGAAACTTGAAATAATATCTTGTGAAATGGCGCATCCTGGGATGATTTTTTTGATGGCATCAATGCGTTGCATGTACCATTCTCTGGTGTAACCTCGGTTCATCATTTCAAGAATTCGGGTGTTCCCAGATTGCACCGGAAGGTGAATGTAGTCACAAATGTTTTCGTATTTCACCATGGTCTCTAAAACCTGATCCGTCATGTCTTGTGGGTGAGAAGTCGAAAACCGAATTCTCATCTCAGGGCTTACCAAAGCTACTTTTTCCAGCAGTTGTGCAAAATTAACAGAGCTGGCTTGCTGTAGATTTGAAAGTTTGTTGAAGTCCATTTTTGCGCCACCACCATACCATAAGTACGAGTCTACATTTTGGCCGAGTAGTGTGACTTCTTTGTAACCTTTTTCGTGCAACTCTCGAACTTCGTTCACGATACTCTCAGCATCTCTGCTTCGTTCCCTACCTCTTGTGAATGGAACCACGCAGAAAGTACACATATTATCGCATCCTCGCATGATAGATACGAATGCAGTTACTCCATTGCTGTTCAGCCTTACAGGGCTAATGTCAGCGTAGGTTTCTTCTTTCGAAAGTTGAACATTTACGGCTTTTTGACCTTGATCAACGGTGTTGATTAGGTTGGGTAAATCTCGGTAGGCATCAGGGCCTACTACTATATCAACTAATTTTTCCTCTTCTAAAAATTTTGATTTCAGTCGCTCAGCCATACAGCCTAGAACGCCTACTGTCATGTCTTTTTTCCTATCCTTTAACCTTTGAAAAGTTCTCAGGCGTTTTCGAACGGTTTGTTCAGCTTTCTCTCTGATGGAGCAGGTGTTAACGAAAATCACATCTGCTTCGTCGACATTTTTAGTAGTGTTGAATCCATGCTCAGATAGGATAGATGCTACAATTTCACTGTCGGAAAAGTTCATCTGGCAGCCATAGCTTTCAATGTAAAGCTTTCGTTCTCCTGATTGAGGTGTTTCAATTACAAGTGCTTCGCCTTGCTTTCCTTCGTCAATAACTTTGTTACCTGTATGGTATTGTTCCATCTATAGTTGTCTTTATTGACAGCAAAATTACAAAATGTAATAGTTCTGACAAAGTGTCATGTGAGTTTAGCGTCATAAATGTTTTTTTGTTTCAAAAATTCTTTTAATTTATTAAAAGAGCTTGTCAAATAATTAGATAATAGTTCTACAATTAGGAAGATTGATAAAACTTATCATAATTTTGTAGCAAATCTGAGAACTAAATATGGCAAAGAATTTAGTAATTGTTGAGTCGCCAGCTAAGGCAAAAACTATTGAAGGATTTCTAGGGAAAGACTTTAAGGTACTGTCGAGTTTTGGCCACATTAGAGATTTATCACACAAAGACATGGGTGTAGACATCCCAGGGGGCTTCATTCCAAACTATGAGGTTTCTTCAGATAAAAAAGACACGGTAAAGGCTTTGAAGAAAGAAGTTAAATCTGCAGAAACTGTATGGTTGGCTACTGATGAAGACCGTGAAGGAGAAGCCATTGCATGGCACTTAGCGGAAACCTTAAATCTTGCGAACAAAGAAACAAAGCGGATTGTCTTTCATGAAATCACAAAAACTGCCATCACAAAGGCCGTTGATAATCCTCGCGAGATTGATTACAATTTGGTGAATGCTCAACAGGCTCGTAGAGTACTTGATAGACTTGTTGGTTTTGAGTTGTCTCCTGTCTTGTGGAGAAAAGTAAAACAGGGTTTGTCTGCAGGTCGAGTTCAGTCTGTTGCTGTTCGTTTGTTGGTTGAGCGCGAACGCGAAATCAATAACTTCAGTTCTAATGTATACTACAAAATAGTAGCGCAGTTTGTCAATGAAAAAGGTCAGTCTTTCAGAGCTGAAGTCCCTTCTCGATTGTCAAGTTTAGAAGAGGCGCAAAACTTTTTGAAACAGTGTGTTGATGCTCAGTTTCGCATCGAACAATTAGATAAAAAGTCTGCGACTAAAAGTCCCGCAGCTCCATTTACAACTTCTACACTACAGCAAGAAGCGGCAAGAAAGTTAGGCTTCTCTGTATCACAAACCATGACGGTTGCACAACGCTTGTATGAAGCGGGAAAGATAACCTACATGAGAACAGATTCAGTGAATCTTTCTAACGATGCTATGTCAGCCATCAAGCAAGAGATTGTTAATGAGTATGGTGAGTCTTATTCCAAGCCAAGAAGTTATTCTACGAAAACTAAAGGTGCCCAAGAAGCTCACGAGGCAATTCGTCCTACCTACATGCATGAACGTCTAGTTAGTGATGATTCAGGTCAGCAAAGATTGTACGATTTGATATGGAAGCGCGCTATAGCATCACAAATGTCCAATGCAAAATTAGAGCGAACAACCGTTGTAATTGACCACTCCAATCACGAGAAGAATTTTATTGCAAAAGGTGAGGTCATTGTATTCGATGGATTTTTAAAGGTATATCTGGAAGGAACGGATGAAGAAGGTGAAGATGAACAAGAGGGTATGTTGCCGAAACTTGAGGTCGGAGAGCGTGTAACCTACAAAAAAATGAGTTCGAGAGAGCGCTTTACCAAAGCACCGGCTCGATTCACCGAAGCCAGCTTAGTTAAAAAGTTAGAAGAGTTGGGGATTGGTAGACCTTCCACATACGCTCCTACCATTTCAACGGTTCAGCGAAGAGGTTATGTCGAGAAAGGAGAAGATGAAGGAACACTGCGTTCTTATCATTACGTGGAATTAGTGAATTCTGTTGTTAAAACGGATATCCTTGAAGAGAAAGCAGGATCTAAAAAAGGAAAGCTTTGTCCTACAGATATTGGAATGGTAGTGAATGATTTTTTAGTTTCTAATTTTGATTCTATTCTTGATTATCACTTTACAGCAAATGTAGAGGTTGAGTTTGATGAAATAGCCTCTGGAGGTAAGTCTTGGAATGAAATGCTGCAAAATTTTTACGGAGATTTTCATGCCAAAGTGGAAGATGTAAAAGAGAATTCAGAACGTGCCGTAGGTCAACGTCTTTTGGGTGTGGATCCCAAAACGGGTCTCAATCTTTACGTTCGCATTGGGCGTTACGGTCCTATGGCGCAATTGGGTGAAGGTACAGAAGAAGAGAAGCCCAAGTTTGCGAGCTTAAGAAGAGGTCAATCTATTGAGTCCATTTCTTTAGAGGAAGCTATAGATTTATTCAAATTGCCTCGACAAGTAGGTCAATTTGAAGATAAGGTTGTGACCGTAGCTATCGGAAGATTTGGCCCTTACGTTCGACATGATGGTAAATTTGTGTCACTAGGGGAACATGATCCGATGACTATAGAATTGGATACTTGTGTAGAACTCATTCAAGCCAAGCGTAAATCGGATGCAGAAAAGCATATTCATACTTTTGATGACGAAGAGCCCACAATACAAGTTTTGCATGGAAGATGGGGGCCTTACATTAAGATGGAAAAGAAGAATTACAAAATACCTAAGGATGTAGAAGCTGAAGGTTTGGATAGAGCTCAATGTATACACATCATCGAAAACCAACCTAAGAAAACACGAGGTAGAGCCAAGGCGAAACCAAAATCTAAGAAAAAATAGTCAAAAAAATCCTCACGATTTCGTGAGGATTTTTTTTGTTGTGATTTTACTTGTTGTAAAATATAAACCCCAAAGCAATTTTTTATATTTATCGAATGAATTTTAAGGATTATCTACAGCCCTATCAGTCAACCTCAGAAACAAGTCACCAAGAAAGGGGTCGTTTGAGGAACTATGCAGATTTTTACAAGGATGATTTTGATGGTGATTTGCTGGCTTACGATATTTTCATACTCGGTGTTCCGGAAGGAAGGTTGTCGCTGAACAATGAGTCCTGCGCCTTTGCGCCCGATGAAATTAGATATTCATTGTATGAGCTTTATCGTGGAGATTGGAGTCATAGTGTTTTGGATTTGGGAAATCTAAAGCTTGGAAATGAAGTCGAGGATACCTACGTGGCTTTACAAGAGTTGTCATCCTATTTGATTCAGCATGGAAAGGTTTTATTGGTTTTGGGAGGAGGTCATGATTTAATAATTCCAATCTATAAAGGACATGCCGCTTTAGGGAAGCCTGTAAATTTCGCCTCTGCTGATGCATATTTGGACTTTCAGGATGGTGAAAAATCGCATTCTAGATCTTTTTTGTCTCAACTTTTAGCGTCTCAGGATTCCCTGATGTCGCAATACAGCCTATTGGGGTATCAGAGTTACTTGTGCTCTCCTCGTGAGCTCAAATTGCTTGAAGAAATGGATGTGCATCTTTTGCGTTTAGCAGAAATAAATAGCGATTTAAGAGAAGTAGAGCCGTATGTGAGAGGTTTGGATCACTTGAGTATTGATTTGTCGGTTGTAAAGTCATCAGAAGCACCCGCTTCTGTACATTCATCCCCAAACGGTTTAACCGCAGCGAGCTTGTGTGCAATTATGCGCTATACAGGAATGAATATTGGGTTAAAGAGTATGCTGTTTTCAGAGTTAAATCCTCGAATGGATGGCAATAAGCAAAGCGCCAAAGTCTATGCTCAGGCAATTTGGCACTTTTTTGAAGGTTATCAGATGAGGTGTAATGACTTTCCTAACCAAGAATTAAATAATTTTCAAAAATTTTACGTCAGTTCAGAGTTGTCTGAATTGGTGTTTTACAAGAGTCAAGAATTGAGTCGGTGGTGGGTGGAATTGCCTACTAAGGATTCTCTGTTACCATGTTCATTTATAGATTATAAAAATGCGGTTGAAGGCTTGCTTTCCCATCGATTATTGAAATACATTAAGCATTAGTTTAGTGGGATTTTGCTACCTGAAATATGCTAAAATTAGATGCACCCACAAAAAGATATCAAAGGTTGTTCAGGTAAAACATCTAATTTTTGTTTTTTTTTCTATCTTTAGCCCTCTCAATTAGGGTGCAATAACGGATAATGCATTGTATGAAGAAGATTACGATACTATTTTTCGTAATACTGAGTGGGCTGTTAAAAGCTCAGCAAGACCCTCAGTTTTCGTTAAATATGTTTAACATATATTCAGTAAATCCCGCTTTTTCGGGAAGTTATGATCAGTTTAACGCATTGGCTATTCAAAGGAGTCAGTGGGTTGGCTTTGATGGGGCTCCGGTGACTCAGCATCTGAGTGTAGAGTCTCCAGTGTACTTTCTGCACGGTGGTGTTGGTTTAAGCTTGCTGAATGATAAACTCGGAAAAGAATACACAAGACAGGTCAGTTTGTCTTATGCGTATCAAACCAAGTTGTCTAATCATTCAGAGTTAGGTTTAGGGCTGAATTATGGTTTTGTGGATGTTGGTGTTGATGGCGATTGGTTAGCTCCTGACGGCACCAATGGAAGTGGTGACCTTTCAATTCCTACTTCGGGTTCCAATGATGTGGTCTCTGATTTAGGATTGGGTTTGTACTTCCGAAAGAAAGACTTGTACGTGGGGTATTCGATTACGCATTTAAATCAGGCTAAAGCGGTTTACGACAAAGCGGAATTTAAATTAAGAAGACACCACTACTTAATTTTGGGATGGCAATATGAAGTAAGAAGTGATTTGGTTCTTCATCCATCCCTTTATGTGAAAACGGATCAGATTTCTACTCAAATGGACTTCAACTTGAATGCAAAGTATGGAGACAACCTTTGGGGAGGGATGACGTATAGATTAGATGATGCATTAGTTCTTATAGCGGGTTACAATATTAATGAGAACCTAAAGTTTGGCTATGCATATGATATAACCACTTCAGATTTAAAATCTGAGTCAAGTGGTTCACACGAAATATTATTGCGATATTCGTTCAAAATGCGCCCTGCGGCTAAATTGCCAACGCATTATCGAAACATCCGATATAATTAATGGGAACTGCTTATTTGTAAATTGTAGGAAAAACAACAAAAATGAGAAAGATACTTTTACTTGGAGTTATAGCAGCAACTATTTTCAGTAGTTGCAGTACTTCATCGAGAGGCGAGTTAGTTGGTGTTCAAGAACTGTCAGAATTTTATCCGACAGACCCTTATGGAATGGTTAAAATTCCAAGAGGAACATTTACTATGGGAGCGAATGATGGTGACGTGCCTTACGCACACACCACTCCGAAAAAATTGGTAACCATGCATTCCTTTTATATGGATCAAACCGAAATTACAAACAACGAATATCGTCAGTTTGTGCATTGGGTTAGAGACTCTATAGCTCGAACTTTATTGGCAGAAGCCATGGTTGAAGGATATGAGTATATTGAAGAAACACCTGATGGTGAGTTTTTAGAAAACCCATATTTAAATTGGAGTACAGACATTGAATGGGAGGGTAATGAAGAACTGGAACTCACTCTTGAAGAGTTATACCTACCTTTAGAAGAGAGAATTATGGGCCAAAAGGAGTTTGATTCTCGCTCATGGAGTTACAAATACTCATGGGTTGATAAATCACCAGCTGCCCAAAGAGAAAATCGTTTTGATTCGGAAACGAATACTTACCGTGAAGGGTTTTCTCGTCAGAATTTAGTTCACCAAGCAGAGGTTTTAGTTTACCCTGATACATTAGCTTGGGCACATGATTTCTCATACACATTCAATGAGCCTATGTTTAATACTTATTTTTGGCATCCTGCCTACGGAGAATACCCTGTTGTGGGTGTGAACTGGGAGCAAGCAACCGCCTTCTGTAACTGGAGAACAGGTATTCGAATGAAACAATTGACGTCTTATCAGCAGAAATACGAAACGGAATTCCGTCTTCCTACTGAGGCTGAATGGGAATATGCCGCTCGAGGAGGTAAAGAACACTCGATTTACCCATGGGGTGGACCTTACTCTAGAAATAGCAAAGGATGTTTCTTGGCTAACTTTAAACCTTTAAGAGGAGATTACTTGGCTGATGGTTATGCATTTACTGCACCTTCTGAATCCTACACAAGAAATGATTACGACCTATTTAACATGTCTGGAAACGTTTCCGAATGGACTTCAACTCCATTTGAACCAACAGCTTCCATGTTTGTTGCTGATATGAATCCATTCTACACTTATGATGCTGATAAGGACGCACATCCAATGCTTAAAAGAAAAGTTGTGAAAGGTGGTTCGTGGAAAGATGTTGGAGCTTTTTTACAAGTGGCTTCAAGAGATTATGAATATCAAGATACTTCTAAGTGTTACTTAGGTTTCCGATGTGTGAAAACGTATGCAGGAGTAGAAACGGTTGACTTCGGTTATTAATCCGCAAATAAAACTTTTTAAGTTATGATGAAATTTTTTGAAAGCAAGCAGGGTAAAGACTTAATGTCTAAGCTTTATGGTTGGGGTGCTTCGGTTGTTATTTTGGGAGCCATGTTTAAAATCTTACACTGGGATGGAGCAGATTTAATGTTGACGCTTGGTTTAACTACTGAAGCTGTTATTTTCTTTATCTCTGGTTTTGAAAAACCACATGCTGAATATGATTGGTCTTTAGTTTATCCTCAGCTAAGTGGTAAGAAAAGCGCGCCTGAAAGTCCAGTTGAAGAACTAGATCAAATGCTTGAAAATGCAAATGTTGATCAAGAGTTGATTCAAAGTTTAGGTGAAGGGCTAAAGAAAGTTAGTGATGCCGCTAATGGTCTAGGTTCTGTTTCTGACATTGCTTCAAGTACGAATGAGTACAGTACCCAAGTTTCTGCAGCTGCTAAAAACTTAGAAAACATCAATTCTCAGTATGAAGCCCAGATTGCATCTACTATTGAGCAGACAGAAGCCACTAGACAAATGGCGTCTAATATGTCTTATTCTTTAAGTGATGCACAACAGATGCAAGAAGAGATGGCTCAGTTGAGAGAGAATTTAAATGCATTAAACAGTGTGTACGGCAACATGCTTAGTGCCATGAATTCGAATAAATAATTTTAACGACTAAAAGCGTAATTAATGGCTTCAGGAAATTCACCAAGGCAGAAAATGATTAACATGATGTATCTCGTGTTGACTGCCCTATTGGCTCTAAATATTTCTAAAGACATGTTGAAGGCTTTTGCAAAGGTTAACAACTCTTTGAAAGCCAACCTCACCAATATCAATCAGCAATCTGATGTGCTTTACACCCAATTTGAAGAAAGTGCTACAAACTTTCCGGAGAAGGTAGGTGGGCAATTTGAACTCGCTCAAGCTGTTCAAAAGAAAGCAGGTGATATTAACCTTTACATTAGTGAGCTCTCAGACTTACTCATTGAAAATACGGGAGGCTTTATAGAAGGAACCGAAGAACCAAAAGGTGCTGATAATAAATCAAAAGTCTCTAACTTGATGCTTATGAAGCCCGATTTAAAGGGTGAGGAGCTTCGCGTAAAAATCAATGAATACAAAGATTTTTTATTGGGTCTTGATGTGGTTCAGAACGATGAAGAGCTGAAAAATGTAATTCTCTCCAACTTTGATACTCAGGAAGTTTTAAAAGATGAAATTAGGGTGCCTTGGGAAGTGGGTATGTTCAATAATGTGCCACTCATCGCCGTTTTAACATTCTTATCTCAATATCAAGTTGATGCTATAACGATTGAATCTAAAATTGTAGAGTCTTTATACGCAAGTGTGTCGGCTGATGACATGAAGTTTACTACGGTTATACCGCAAGTGATTTCACCAAAAAATTACATCATGCAAGGGGATAGTTTCAGAGCAGAAATTTATTTAGCTGCTTTCGATTCTACTCAATCCCCTGAAGTGTTAGTTACCAATCAATTTAATCCTGATGGAACTCCTGATTTTTCCAATTCAGATAGCGTAGGAGTTTCAAATTTAGGTGTAGGTCAGTACAATGTTGTTGCTCAGGGAATAGGAACTCAGAAACGAGCTGCAAGAATACTATTAACTACGGAAAAGGGAGTAATACCCTATGACGAGGTTTTTGAATACCAAGTAGCGAAGCCGATGGCAGTTATTTCACCGACCAAAATGAACGTATTTTATAAAGGGGTTCCAAATCCAATAGATGTCTCAGCTCCTGGATTTTCTCCAGAAGATCTACAGGTTATTGGGTCCAACGTAACCCTTAAAAGAATCAAGCCGGGACAGTACGAGGCAATTGTTGCTAAAAAAGCAAAAGGTGAAGCTAAAATCACGGTAAGGGCCAACGGTAGGAATGTTGGAAGTCCGATGAATTTCAGATTGAAAAGAATACCATCTCCAACAGCCAGTATCAACGGAAAAAAGGAAGGTACAATGTCTAAGGGTAAACTGAGTAAAGCTCAGGGTATCGTGGCCTCATTACCGAATTTCCCGTTTGACCTAAAATACAAGGTGGAATCTTTTGATGTACGTCTTAAAGATGGAGAGTACACAAAGACGATTAAAGTAAAAGGAAATAAGTTTACCTCTGAGGTAAAAGAGAAGATTATAAAACTTAAACCGGGTTCCGACATTTCGTTTACCAACATCAAAGCCAAAGGGCCTGACGGACGTAAACAGTGTGGTGCCATAGTTTTAACAGTACAGTAATTTAAATACACAGCGATCATGAAAATCTTAAAGGTTGCCCTAACAGGATTAGCTCTTATAGCAAGCTCAACGATGTTTGCTCAAACCAATGTTTTGGATTCCAAACCAACAAATTTAGATGGGCATGCTTTTGTAAAGCATCACGACTATCAAAATCGTGTATTGGATTATCCTTTTGTTCGAGAGGATGATATTCTTTGGTCAAAAACATACATACAAAGAATAGATTTAAGACAAAGAAAGAATCATCCGATGTATTTCCCACAGTATCCAGTTAAGCTGGGAGGAGGACAAGTTCGCATGAACATGACTGATAATTTGTTTAAATCCGTATTGGAAGATCAGTCTATTGTGGCTTATGAAGATGAATACTTCGATGAGGTTAAAACCGTTGAGTCAATTAATAAGTTGTTGTTCTCTATAGATACTGTAGAATATGAAGATATTGATTCTGGTGAGCTTATTAGTGAATTGGATACGATTCGCGTAGAAAGTAAGGATGTTAAAGAGTTCTTAATTATTGAAGATCGTTTCTTTGACAAGAAGAGATCTGTTATTGATGTACGTATTTTGGGTATTTGTCCTGTAGCGGAAATCATGAACAAAGAAACTTACGAGATGGAAAAAGTGAAACTGTTCTGGGTATGGTTACCTGAAGCGCGTCAGATGTTGGCAAATGCCACAGTTTATAATACGAAGAATAGTATTGAAAGAATGACGTATGATGAGTTTTTGCAAAAGCGTTTGTTTGCTTCTGTAATTACCAAAGAAACGAACTTATACGACAGATCTATTTTTGAATACAAAAAAGATAGAATGCAACAGCTTCTGGAAGCAGATCGTATTAAGAACGATATCCGTAATATGGAAAGTGATCTTTGGGAATACTAATCCTATTTCAAAGTTAAAATATAAAGCTCCCTTTGGGAGCTTTTTTTCTTATGAAACAGTTTGATTATATTATTGTAGGACAAGGTTTGGCAGGGACTGTTTTGGCTTTCCAGCTTCGATTAAAAGGCAAAAATGTTTTCGTGATTGACAAGCACAGAGAGAGTACATCTTCTAAAATTGCTCCTGGAGCCTATAATCCGATGGTTTTAAAACGATTTACACCCTGTTGGAAAGTTGAAGAACAGCTGGAACCCTTGTGTTGTTTTATTGAAAACTTCGAAGAAACTTTTAATGAATCGATTCATACACCCTTAAAGTTATGGCGAAAATTCCATTCGGTTCAAGAGCAAAATTTATGGCTTGAGAAATCGGAGAAGGTTCGGCTTAGCCCTTTTATGAATCCTTCTTTTATTTCGAATCCCTATAAAGATATTAGGGCAGAATTTGGTTTTGGAGAAGTGACAAATTCCGGACGGGTTCAGCTTTCAGAAATGATCTCCCTCTTAAAGGAACAACTTGAAAATGAAGCTTGTTTTTTAAACGAAGCGTTTGATTACAATGCTTTAGAAATTTCATCAACTTCTGTGGTGTACAAATCTGTTTCAGCAGACAAAATAGTCTTTTGTGAAGGACACAGATTAACGGATAATCCTTTTTTCAACTATTTACCTTTAATGCGAACAAAGGGAGAGTTGATTACGGTAAAGTTAAAAGGCTTGCAGGTCAGAGAACTGATAAAAAGTAATATTTCAATTCTTCCTTTAGGTGATGATGTGTACAAGGTGGGAGCGACTTTTAATTGGGACGATAAAGATGAGGTCTGTACAGTTCAAGCAAAAGAAGAGCTTTTAGCTAAGTTAAAAGAATTGGTAAACCTTAGTCCTGAGGTGCTAAAACAGGAGGCGGGATTAAGGCCAACCGTAAAGGATCGAAGAGCACTGCTTGGGGCGCATCCTAATCACGACAATGTAATCGTGTTTAATGGTCTTGGAACACGTGGCTTATTAATTTCTCCCTACTTATCTTTACAACTTATTGACTTTATGGAACAGGGGATTTCATTAGACCCAGAAATAGATATTAAACGTTACGAAAACGAGATGCCATGTTAGCAATTCAGGATATAAGTGTGCAATTTGGAGGTGAGGTATTATTTGCCGATATGAGCTTTATGGTAAATAAGGGTGATCGAATAGGCCTTGTCGGAAAAAATGGGGCTGGTAAATCGACCTTGTTGAAAATTATACATTCGAATCATGGATTCGATTCCGGCTCTGTGAATATTCAAAAAGAGATGCGCGTAGGTTATTTATCTCAAGACATCGACTTCGTGAAGGGTAATACGGTTCTTGAAGAGGCAGAAAAGGCTTTTGAGCGGATCAAACAGGTTCAAAAAGAACTTAATTTTATTCAGGAAGAACTCGTAAACAGAACGGATTATGAATCGGAGGAATACCTTGAGATCATAAACAAGTGTAGTGAATTAGAGCACGAATTAAATGTAATTGGTGGTTATACATTCCATGCTCATATTGAAAAGGTACTTTTTGGTTTGGGTTTTAAATCAGAAGACCTAATGAAGCTTACTGATACCTTTAGTGGAGGATGGCGCATGCGTATTGAATTGGCTAAGGTTTTGTTAAGCAACCCCGACGTATTGCTTTTGGATGAGCCGACCAATCATCTTGACATTGAGTCTATTGTTTGGCTGGAGAACTTTTTAAAAAGTTATGCAGGAGCTGTTATATTGGTTTCTCACGACAGGGCTTTTCTCGATCAGGTAACGAACAGAACCTTAGAAATAGCAAACCGTAAAGCTTATGATTACAAAGCGCCTTACACGAAGTATTTGCAATTGCGTCAGGAACGTTTGGAGCAACAATTAGCGGTGAAGAAGAATCAAGATAAGGAGATTAAGCAAACCGAAGAGCTGATAGATAAGTTTAGGTACAAAGCGAGTAAAGCGGCTTTTGCCCAGAGTTTGATTAAGAAATTGGATAAGATGGATCGTGTGGAAGTAGATGCTACAGATCTTAAAAAAATGAATTTCTCATTCCCTGAAGCCACCTCTCCGGGAAAAGTAATTTTAGAGATTGATCGCTTGTCGAAATCTTACGGTGAAAAAAAGGTGATTCAAAATCTAGATTTTCAAATCGATCGTGGCGATCGATTGGCTTTTGTGGGTCAGAATGGTCAAGGTAAAACAACCCTAATTAAATGCATTACAGGTTCGGAATCTTATCAGGGGATGGTGAATCCTGGACACAATGTTGAGATGAGTTATTTTGCTCAAAATCAAGCCGAATTATTAGATCCTGAAAAAAGAGTTCTTGATGTTATTGAGGAAGTTGCCGATGATAAGTTGCGACCCCGATCGAGAGATATGTTAGGATCATTCCTCTTTAGTGGTGATGACGTAGAGAAAAAGGTAAAAGTACTTTCCGGAGGAGAACGATCGAGATTAGCTCTTTGTAAAATGTTATTGCAGTCTTCAAATTTTTTGATTCTCGATGAGCCTACCAATCATTTAGATATTATCTCAAAAGAAGTGTTAAAGAGTGCTCTGAAGTCCTATCGAGGGACTTTGGTTATTGTCTCTCACGACAGAGATTTTCTCGCAGGGCTTTCCACAAAAATTGTTGAGTTTAGAGACGGACAGATCAAAACCCATTTGGGTGATATTAACGATTACTTAAGCTTTAGAAAAGCTGAGTCTATGCGTGAGATTGAAAAGCGCTCTCAAGCTGCTGAAAAACCCGTTAAAGTTCAGTTGGGTAAGGAGGATCGGAAGGCGCATGAGAAAGAAATAAAAAAAGTAAACAATTTACTCTCCAAAGCGGAACGAAAAATAGACGATTTAGAAAAGTTTATTGCCCAGTGCGATATTGATTTAGCAAATCCCGAAAAGAGCGAAGCCTTGATTTCGGACGTTGATTTTTTCACCCATTATCAAAAGTCCAAAGACGATTTAGACCAAGCTATGCTAGATTGGGAACAATACCAGACTCAAATGGATCGCTTGCTGTCCAAGCGTTGATTTAAATACAAAAAAAAAGCGCTCATATGAGCGCTTTTTTTTATCGTAGTTCTTTTTTCACCGTTCCATCATTATAGAGATAAATGAGTGTGGACCCTTTTGGTGTTTCGTTGACGTCAACTTCTTGTCCCAAAAGATTTACAACTTTGACCAAAGACTTGATGTCGTTTGGATGCATCTCAACAGGCATATCGATGACCCACTGAGGAACCGAAGGATGAAGTGCAATTCGCTGTCCTGCCGCTATTTTTGGATACATGAATCCGCCAATCGACTCGCTTACCTTAATCTGATAACCTTGTCCGGGAATAAGATTTCCGATCCCATTAAATCCAAATTCAGGCCAATAAACTTTTGCATCATTATTTTTAACAATTTCAATGCGATCCACAATTCCTTCGAAAGTCGCTACTGCATCTTGCGCTTGATCTAAAGTAAACCCAATGATGTTCCATCCTTCCACAATGTCGATTGAAATCGGAGATGAAAAATTAGCGATAGAATCTTCCAATTGGCTAATTTTTGAGAGGTTTAAAAGGTTTTCAGAGGACAGGCTAGAAAGTTCATTGTTTGCTTGCTGATAAGCATCTTTCCATAGGGTTGTACATGCCCCTTCTAGGGTACAGGATGCATTTTCATTGTATTCGACAAAGTGATCGTCAATACAGCCTGGAATACCCTCACAAGAAGCATCATCTTCTTCAGCATCTGGATTGTAATTACAATAGTTGGAGTCCATACATCCGTATATGGTCAAATCAAATATGATTTCGTTAAAAGTAATGAAAGCGTTTACGGCATAGCCTTGAAATTCTGTTGCCGATTCAAATGCAAGGACATGATTGGTTTGTGTAAGGATAGCAAATATTGGTGTTTGTCCATCTACAAGACCATCAGCTTCATCTGTGAGTTGATCGTCGCCCCATAAGCTTATGGTGAAAAAACCATCTGAACCATTATCCGTTCCCGGAATTTCCGCTGAGCTGATGCAGTCTAATGTCCCGTCTCCGTCTAAATCCATAAATGCTCCAATACTCCCGCCTTCAAAAAGGTTGATGGTTTGGTCGTTTAACCCGATAATCATATTGTTATCCGTAAAAGTAATGGGTTGAAATAATTCAGGCGTCACATCCAAGGTGTAGGTTTTGGTCGTACAAGATCCATCGTCTACATCAGCTACATAACCTTGTGTGTGGTATTCTAAGTAAGATGCTGAAGTACATCCTGAAAGAGCCATGGAAGTAGCCACAACTAAAGCATTTGTTTCATAACCCGAATAATTATTTACTGAGGCTACAGAAACTACAGTTCCATTATTTTTAAGTATTGCGAAAGTTGGATATTCTCCATCTGTAAGCCCATCTAAGGCTTGAGTTCCCTGATCATTTCCCCAAAGTGCCATGGTGAAAAATTCATCTTTGATGGACTCCAGTCCAATACAGGTTCCCTCTGAGTTAAAGGCTCCGATTAAATCTCCGATAAAATCATCTAAGTCATCGGAGTTAAAACCTAGGGTCATATTAGAGCCCGTGTTAACGGGTGCATAGAATTGATTTTCTTGAATCCCTTCGGCAGAAAGCGCCGCAACAATACAACTTGCAAGGAATACTAAACGTAAATGTTTCATAGTGGGGGGTGATTTTGTTCTTAAATCTACAAAAAAAAGCCCATTAAAACCAATCGGTAGATTTGTGCTTTATGGTTTGTAATTCACTTCATTTGGTAGGAAGTGTAGCAAAGAGTTTTCTTGAACCTTCACTTGGTAACCTTTTCCTACTTCCATATTCCCGATACCATTGAAATCCCAAGAAGGAAGGACAACTGCACCGGAATAATCTTTAGCGATGAGTAGATTGCCGTTTTCAATGAGTTCTCCTAGGACTAAATCAGCAGGTGCTGGAGTGTTTCGGAGATAGCCAACTAGATTCCATCCTTTGGATAAACTGATCGGGTAAGATTCCGGTTGGATGTACTCTAGATCCAATGTTAGGGAAGTTTCTGAAGTTGTTTTGATGTGATACGCTTCACCTAATGAAATATCTCCGACCCCGTTGTAATCCCACGCCGTATAATACACCGAACCGTCATTGTCTTTTGCCATAACTAGCTCAGAAGTTATCGGATCAAGAATTTCAGATAGACTCTGCTCTGAACTCAACCCATTGATGGAGAATATAGACCAACCTTTTGGAAATGAAAAGTTTTGAATAATTCGGTTATTGGAGTCGATGCAGGTAGGGTAAATACTTAGTAATTCTTCGAAGATGTTGGAGTATTGTCCCACACAGCTTATGTTGTTGTTAAAGATATTTAATGGATTGTTGTAGGTCCATCCTAATTCAGGAGGTAAGTCCGGTAAAGCAGTAAGCTGATTGTAACTGCAATTTATAATGTCAAGGCTGTTAGGAAGTTCAGGTAGTTTCACAAGATTGTTAAAGCTACAGTCAATATGAGTTAAGTTTGGAGGTAGATAATGAATTTCTTGGATTTTGTTAACTGCGCATATAAGTTTATCCAGATTTATGGGCAAGTTGGGTAGTTCTGAAATTTGATTGTAGCTACAGTCAAAGTGTGCTAAACTGTTCGGTAGTGAGCCAATCGTATCGAGATTAACGCAGTAGCTCGTATTTAAATAGGTCAGTTTAGAAGGGATGTTTAGAAGTTCTGTAAGCATGTTGTAGCTACAGTTTAAGGACTCCAAGTTATCAAAGTACTGCAGACCATCTAGGCTAGAAATTTGTTTGGACGAGCAATCTATTTCAGTGACTGATTTGGACGCATTAATATCCAATAAAGAGTCTTCGATTAAAACTTCAGGATAGTTCTCTGAAAGAAAAGTTCTGAAATTAAAGTCGGGAACTAAGTAGGTTTCAACTTGCGCTAGAGCCGTTGAAACAACAAATAGGGGTAGTATGAGTAACTTAAAGTCCAAGATTACGAATTTACAAAATATTAGTCAGAACAGTATTCTTTTTGACGTTTTGTTGATTCCTATTGTCAATATACGATTAAAAATAACTACTGCCTCAACAAGTTCCTTTTAAAAGTTGAATACTGATGCTGGGTTTTTGCGTATCAGGAATTTTAAAAGAGTATCCATCTACCGGTTCAAGGCCTGCTTGTTTGGCAGCATTAAGGAAACTAGGTAGCTCAATGATGTATTGGTCGCTGTATCCGTGCGTTCCTTCGTAGGGAGTAGCTAGGGTTTTACCCACGTTTGAAGCGGCCTCTGTGGGGCTGATGGCATGTAATTCAACAACGAGAAGTCCAAATTTTTTCACATACGGTTCCCAACTTTTTAGGTGATTGCTAAGGTTTTGAAACAATTCATTGTTGGGGATTCTTCGACCTCTATAGGCAAATGCACCACCTGATTTACAGGATAGGGAAGTTGCTTCCGGTTTTTGATAAATCCGATTGTGATCTAAAAAGGTTCGGGTATTCAGCAATTCTGCCAACTCAATGTCGTACTGGTCGACAAGCATTTCGTTCAGATCTTCTGGGCTACTGATGTCTCCAAAACCAACATGTGCCTTAATGTTTTTAGATTTGAGTTTCTCTCGGGTCGCATTTCTTGCTTTTTTATTGTAATCCACGCCCATTATGAACAGTGGGTGCTTGTGTAATATTTGTCCTCTTAAGGTTTTTTGGGAGATGATTTCAAACACGTGAGTTATAAAGGTCCCGTCACCACAACCTACGTCAATAATCCCTTTGGGTTGCTGTTCGATGGGCCTGTTGAATAGCTCGATAATGATTTCATCTACCTTTTTAAAATAACTGCTGTGAGCCCCTCCGCTGCCCCATACATTCATATATCGATAAATATGGCTTTCGTGTCCCTCTTCATTTTTTCTCCAAATTTCATGGGGATCACCTTTGAGTAAGGTGTGTAACTGAGACAAAGTAGGAAGGTAAGATAGCGTTACTCCATAGGAACTGGCTCTTTTGATATGATAGATGCCTTTTGCGGTAAGGTGATGTTTTGACGATGATATGCAAGCATATTCAACCGCGATAAGCATCCTCATAAACCAGTCGAAGGTTTTCTGAGTAATCTCAAATAATACGGGGCTTAAGGTTAATTGGCTGTCTAAGTTTTCCAACTTTCCATTGATCCCTAAACCCACTAGAACGGAACCCATAAGCAGACCTTCCATGTGATAGGTCATTCGTTCATCAAGCGCGCTTTTTTGATGCTTTCTAAAGGATTCCAATTGTATCAAGGCTGCTTCGAGAGCATCTGTATCAGCCGCTTTTGAAATGACGTTTCTGGGCCGAACGGTTTTGTTTACAATGAGTTTGAAAAAGGCATGGTAGTGCTCTACTTTTTTGAAGGCTTCTGCTCCGAGAGTGGTGATTTGAAGATTTACCTTGTCCAGTTCATTGTCTACTGTTCTGAGAAGATAGCCCTGAGATGCGAGGATTCTTAGCGCTACATTCAAATAGCCCTCATTGGTGCCGACTTTTGAATTTAGGGCAGCCAAGGTCCACTTTTCCTGATCGATGAAAAGTTGAAGAATGTTCAGTTTTTTTAAGTTGTACAAGGTGGGTATTAACACCCACCCATCCAGGTGTAGGAATAACCTTTTCCGGATTTCAGATATATCTTCCCGACTCAAATGCTGCTTCATATTTGTATACCTTAAAGCCTTTCATGATGGTGAGAGGCTCTTTAAATATACAAATAGAATCTTATTTTTTCCTGAAATAAATTCGAATAGGCACTCCGTTGAGGTCGTACATTTCTCGAAGTTTGTTTTCGATGAAACGCTTGTAAGGGTCTTTAACGTATTGCGGCAAGTTACAGAAGAAGGCAAACGACGGAACCATCGTTGGGATTTGTGTGATGTATTTTATTTTCACATATTTCCCTTTGTAGGATGGAGGTGGGGTTGCTTCTGTAATTGGCAAGAATACATTGTTCAATTCAGAGGTTGTAATCTTGGTCTGTTTTCGGTTGTAAACTTCTACAGCCATCTCTACAGCTTTGAAGATTCGTTGTTTGGTTTCGGCTGAGATGAAAATGATTGGATAGTCTGTAAATGGAGCCGTTTTGGCGATAATCATCTTGCGGTAATGCTCCATGGTCATGGTTTCTTTGTTTTCAACCAAGTCCCATTTGTTTACCAAGACCACAATCCCCTTGTTGTTTTTTTCGGCCAGATGAAAGATGTTTAAGTCTTGTGCATCGAAGCCAATAGTTGCATCGACCATCACAATACATACGTCACTGTGTTCAATGGCTCTGATGGTTCGCATCACCGAGTAAAACTCAAGGTTTTCATGCACCTTAGACTTTTTTCTCAGCCCAGCGGTATCTACCAGCGTAAACTCGTGTCCGAATTGATTGTAATGGGTGTCGATAGAATCTCTTGTGGTTCCGGCAATGTCGGTAACGATGTTTTTATTTTGCCCCATCAAGGCATTCACTAAAGAAGATTTCCCTGCATTCGGTCTTCCTACGATCGCAAACTTAGGAAGTTCGTCTTTTTCTTCTTCGTCCTCTTTTGAGAATGAATTGACTAGAGCATCCAGTAAATCACCCGTACCGCTTCCGTTAATCGACGAAATGGCGAAGTACTCTCCCAAGCCCAGGTTGTAAAACTCCATGGCATCATCCATTCTCATGGCATTATCCACCTTGTTAACTGCGATGAATACCGGTTTATTTGCTTTGCGAAGTATATGGGCAACGTCCAAATCAAGATCCGTAGTTCCCGTTTCTACATCCACCACAAAAATGATGGAGTCGGCTTCTTCCATGGCAATTTTGACCTGCTTTCTAATCTCTCCTTCAAAAACATCTTCAGAGCCCGTTACGTAGCCTCCTGTGTCGATGACGGTAAAGTCGCGTCCATTCCAGTCCGAAGTCCCGTAATGTCGATCACGAGTGACGCCACTAACAGAATCTACAATCGCCTGACGACGTTGCGTGAGTCGGTTGAAAAAAGTTGATTTTCCAACATTCGGACGACCTACAATAGCTACTATATTCCCCATCTTAATTTTATATGAAATAACCGAAGCGCTTCAAATCTTGATCGTTATCGCGCCAGTTCTTCGTTACTTTTACAAACAATTCTAAAAATACTTTCTTCCCAAAGAAAGTCTCTAAATCTTTTCGAGCTTGTGTGCCTACTTTTTTGAGGGCTTTGCCTTGATGCCCTATGATGATTCCTTTTTGTGTTTCGCGTGCCACATTAATGATGGCGCCAATGCGAATGATGGCTTCTTCTTCCTTGAAGGATTCTACAACCACTTCTACCGAATACGGAATCTCTTTTTGGTAATTGAGTAAGATTTTTTCTCGGATGATTTCGGAAACAAAAAAGCGTTCCGGCTTATCAGTAAGGGCATCTTTGGGAAAGAAAGGCGTGCCTTCGGGCAGCATCGCTTTAATTTCATTCATGATGTTTTCTACGCCAAAGCCTTCTAGAGCTGAAATGGGAATAATCTTCGCCTTCGGCAACTCTTCTTGCCAATGCTTTACCGCATTTTCTACGCCCTCCTGATTGGAGGTGTCAATTTTGTTAATGAGCAGTAAAATGGGGACATCTGTATTTTTCAGTCGCTCAAAAAAGCTCTTGTCTTTGAGCGATTTTTCCCCAATTTCCACCATGTAAAGGAAAACATCGGCGTCTTGAAATGCAGAACGCACAAACTTCATCATGCTGCTCTGAAGGTTGTAATTGGGTTGAATGATTCCAGGGGTGTCTGAAAACACAATCTGATGGTTTTCATCATTGACAATCCCAAGAATCCTATGCCTAGTGGTTTGCGCTTTCGATGTGATGATCGAGAGCCGCTCTCCAATGAGTTTGTTCATCAAGGTGGACTTCCCAACATTGGGGTTTCCAATGATGTTTACAAAACCTGACTTGTAGTTGTTTTCTTCCATTTCGGCTGCAAAGATACAATAAATATACCCCTGAGAATCATTATTTACCATTAGTAAACGGATGAATGAAGCACAATGTACACTTTCACACCTTGATAAACAGTTGCTTGCAAGAAGAACAAAAATTAGACCTTATATTCTTGTTTACTCCTTTTACTTTAGCTTATATTTGCACCGCGGGGTGGAGCAGTTGGTAGCTCGTCGGGCTCATAACCCGAAGGTCGCTGGTTCGAGTCCAGTCCCCGCAACTAAATAAAAAGCCTCTTGATTTTTCAAGAGGCTTTTTTTGGTTTTTGAAACGACTGCAAAAAGCTTACCTTCGTAAAGGTTTAAAAATTTATATTTTACGGATTTTTACGCAGCTAAAGACAACTCTTTGATTGACTATGGTTGATTGACTATGGTTGATTGAATTTTAGAAAAACACCATAAATACTCAGTGATGAAAAACTTATTTTACATACTACTTTTTCACATGGGCTTTTCAGCAAACGCTCAATACAACAACGGCGTCATCGAAGTCGAAGATTTCGATTTTCAATACATCTCCTCAAGTACCAATATGTCGGTAGTTTTTCCTGAAGGAACTTTAACTGTTTATGAGGGGGCTAAGATAACTGCATTTGTTAATAACAACCCTGTTGCACATGCCGATACGATTGAACTTGGTATGGCAGGGCTTGCCGTATGTGGCTTGGATGGTTATGGCGATTACCCTTGGTGGGCAAAAATGGGGGATGAAGTAAAATTCATGATTTTATCAAACAATGTCATTATAGAACTCGAAATAAATCCGCCAGTATTGTTCTACCCTAATTCTGTTTACTCTATGGATTGGGGGAATTGTAGGTATAATTTTGAAAATGGGATACCCTGCGAAGTTGTGTTTTATACGGAAGGTGAACCTCAATTTTTCGGGTGTACAAACAATCAATATATAGAGTATTCTCCTGCTGCCAATCAGGATGACGGTTCCTGCTCGACGCTTCGGGTGTTGGGGTGTACCGATGATGCAGCAAGCAATTACAATTTGCTCGCAAATTTTAACGATTCCTCATGTGAATACCCTAATTTAAGTGGATGTACATCCAGTCTTGCAGACAATT
>ERZ1047985.260-NODE-260-length-44739-cov-6.493264_pt1 | contig 44739 bp, 30 predicted proteins | sample MGYA00383097_ERZ1047985 | MGnify/ENA primary metagenome ERZ1047985 (study PRJEB29581, sample SAMEA5548367) | metagenome | biome: marine; feature: coastal; material: water | depth 50 m | study: Short-term variability in the microbial, nano- and picoplankton...
CATGATGAAGAGGAATAGATTTGCTATACACAAGGGGACCCCTTGTATGCGTATATGCCTTCATGGGTACCCTTGTGAACGTATACGGCTATAACCGGACCCCTTGTGAATACTAAAGCATAATTCACCATGTCTAATCCAAAGAAACCTCGTCCCAAACTAAGGAAGGAGAACTCATTTGTTCTATGAGATCTATCATTCTGTGAACAGAAGACACGAGACCCTTTTCTTCAAGATTATATTCATCTTCCTGAATGACTTTTTCCCCATCCATCTCAATGATTGTCATGTGATGAACCCCTCCGCTTACCCACATCGAAAAAACAAGATGAAGTCCATTTTCTCGCTTTGGATCAAAGGAAATACTACCAGAAGAGGTTCTTGTCGAGGTGATAGAGTTCAATGCATCGTTAGCCTTTTTTATTTTGAGGGCTTTTTCTTTACCATTCTTTTTGAAAACGAATGTTTTCGTTTCACCGTCAAACATATCCTTCTCGATTAGAAATGAAAGTGAATTGGTAATGGAATGCCAAACTCCGAAGGAAAGCAGTAGGATGAGAAAAATTACGCCAAGAGTGCCCCACATGTCATTTCGTCGCCTACGTAAGCATTGAAACTATGGGCGGCAAATAATCTCTCAAACAGAAAATATCGCTTTCATAATCCTTAAGAGACCGAGATCAAACCTTTGTATTCGAAATAGGGATTGATGAAGAATTGCACTGGGCTCTATTCATCGCTACATATCAAAATGAAGTGAACTAGTGAAGAGGATGAGCGAATAGCATATGTTCACGAGGGTTCTCCATGCCTCCCTTGTGCATGGAATAGACATTCACAAGGGCTCTCAGTGGGTCCTTCACAACCCTACCCTTGTAGTCGTATGCGCGTACAACGGCCCCCTCGTATACACTATATTTTAGGATCAGAAGCCGGCGTCTAATAATGCATGGTGCCACGAATTACTTGGTGCGGGAATCAGAATAATTCGCTTGAGATTTGTTTGTAGGCACTGCGTTGTTTTTCCGACTTAAGTGCCATCCTTCCCAGTTTATTTATTGCGGTCCTGTTTGTAGATCTAACTCCTGTCTTAACATCTTCAATAAGGCGGTTCCACCCCTTTTCCCGGGAAAAAAGAACATCATTTGGTAAAAGGATTAATGCTTTTTTATATTCCAGTAAAACATCAACTACGGTCTTTGCTTCCCAATTCATAGGTTTGCCGAATGAAGATTTTGTTGGAAAACCTTCAAACTCGAGTAACTTAGTAATTTCCCCTTGTATTTCTACGTTCAATTCTAACAATGAATACCCGAAGATTACACTTCTTCCACACAATCCAGTCATTACAATCCCAAGAACGAGCGGGCTACTAGATTCTTGATCGCCGATGTAAATGATGGGGAATACTAATTTTGAGTTCGTCTGTCTGCCGTTGGAGAAGGCACCAGGCCTCTTGATTCCTTGATGTTCAGACTCACTCGACAGATGGATAATTTGAGCTTGAACGCATTGCTCAATATTGATTTTAAAATCTAATCTTTCATCTTCGTCTGATTTTAATGATTCTTTAGACATGTTCCTGTTCTCCCCATTTCATTCGACAAATAGCAAATTTATCACTAACGAGTAGTGCTTTTACAGATATAAAGTTACCTATCACCAAGAACCTGTAATGTGACATTGGTAAAGATTTCAATTTGAGCTCATATCGATACTTACAGCATTAAATTCTAATGAAGTGGATAAACGAATAACATATGTTTCTGAGGGCTTCACCATCACACCCTCGTGCATGAATTATACATTCACAAGGGTTCTCAGTGGGTTCTATTCATGCCTACCGTCGCACTCACGACTCAGAATCTCTTTTGGGATTCCTGCGATAAAAACCGCCATGAGGGGCAGCCTCATGATGAACAATAAGATTCAGCGTCAATTAAGCGGAAATCTACACCAACATACCAAGGAAAAGGAACAGAAGCAAAATCCCCCCTGACACAGCAAGGGATCCAAGGGCCCCATTCAACATCAACCTCCTTCCTCTGACGTATGCATAAATGACGAGGACGAGTGAAGTGGCCGGCCAAAGTATGATTGAAAAGAGAATACCAACCAATGTATCCAATCCATCATGAACCATCATGGAATAAAGAACACCACAGCATGTCGTTGCAAAGGGTCCAATCGCGCCGATGGCAAAACCAGATGGATCGGAGACCGCATCGTAAGCATGGTGTGTTTCAGGACTCCATTCGAATTCCTCTTCGCAAAAGGGGCATTCAAACAATCCGAAAGACGCATCATCTAATTCAACGCCTTCAGCACAATGGGGGCATTCAATGAGAACCATGGACAAACTAACACTCGCCAATGGTTAATGTTTGAGGCGGTTTGCCGGATGAATCCATGAAAAATTCCATTCCGATGTACATTCAAGATTAGGAGGTCATGCCTGATCCTTCCGAAGCATCCGCTTTGTTAGCCTGTGATATTTGGAAAAAACCACGAGCGACGGCCAATCCTGAAACGACGAGGGCGCCAAGCATCAACTGTCCGATTAAGTCGTAATCCGAGTTGACGAACCCACCGCCTAACAAAAGGAAATCCAATGAGAGAATGGCGCCCATGGCCGTGAGAGGGATGGAACCATTGTTGGTGAGCGTCACCTGAGTGGGGAGTGCCAATTGGCCGCTTATGTCCGAAGTCTTGTTCATTGGATCGTAGAAGTGGGCGAACAACACACCCAACCCTGCACCCAACATGTCGCTCACCAAATCACTGGCCGTGTTGACATAACCACCTTGGTCAATCGTTTGGAACATTGTCTTGCCAAAGAATTCGTACACCTCATACGCCACACCAATAGCGACGCTAAGGGAGAAAGCAGTGAAGGCCACAACTCGAGGTGAGAGTTGCCAACCATTGTGTTCTGACATTCGCCTCCATCCAAGCGACCATGCAATGGCAATGGCTGTGCTGTTCATGCTGTGGACCAACTTGTCCCACCAAGGGTGGATGTGGTACATTCCATTCACGCCATCTGCACACAACCACTCACCGGGTTGCATTCCGTCAAAGCAGAAAGGCCCGGGGCCACTGTCTGCAGCACCTAACGACCCGCCGATAAAGTGGAGCATTGTTGCAAAATAGCCGATCCACAGTGGTAGAGCCGGGATATGTGCTTTCCCTTTCCAGAGAATCATGAGGGCAAAAAGAGCCATAACAGCTCCTCCGAAATTGTATCCTGCCCAGAGGTTAAGCCCCCGACTGAGGTTCCAGAATGTGAGGATGACACACGAGATGAACCAAGCCAACAAGGGCCCCCTTTCAGGGACATGTATCTTCTCTTCCACCCTTTCACCCCCTCTGTAAACTGCCCGTCAATGACTTCTCTTATCAGTATTAACCCGTTAATTGGGTGACCATGCAGAGATTGCTATGTTGAGAACCCTCTCAGCAAATCGAATTAGTTGCCACAGCCACAGCCATGGGTTTGACACGATGAATCGACGTCAGCACTTGTGTCAGGTGTTTCCTTTGCAACAATGGCCTTCTTTGGTCGAATCTTAAGGACTGAAGGGATTCGAAGTTTGCGCTGATTCTGGTTTGTTCGGCGGTTCATGTTTCACCCAAAAGGAACCTTGATAATAACATTTTGAAAGGAGGTAATAACAAAATGCTGATCCCTTTTCGACCAGTTTGCCTTCAAAGCTGTCCAGTTGATGCTTTGAGCAAGCCCAAGAATGGTGGGCTTGGACGGCCAGGACGACTCTTGAATTCAGGGTGATATTGCACTCCAACATAGTATGGGTGGCCTTTCAGCTCGAAGATTTCACAGCGTTGCCCTGTCTCATCTTTGCCCACGAACACCAAGCCTTCTGCCTCGATTCGCTCGATCAAATCTGGATTGACTTCGTACCGGTGACGGTGACGCTCGTCAACCGCTTCTCCTTCGCCATAGAGGGTTCGAATCTTGCATTCATCAACCTGCCAAAGCGTAGGTCGAGTGCCGAGGCGCATGGTGCCGCCAAGGTGCGTCTTGGAAATCTCCGGCATGAACACAACGGCTGCTGTTGGCGCATTTTCGTCAAATTCAGTTGAATTTGCTCCTTCTAAGTTGAGCACGTTTCGGCAGAATTCAATGGTTGCCACTTGAAGTCCAAGACAAATACCGAGGTAGGGGGTTTGAGTTGTTCGAGCATAATGTGCTGCAGCGATTTTACCTTCTACGCCACGGTCACCAAAGCCACCAGGAACCAGAACCCCGCTGGCGTTCTTCAGCAAGTCCCAAGCTGTTGTTTTCTCTGCTTCGTTGCTCCAGTCGGACTCAAGATGGCTCGCTTCAATCCAATCGATGACCAACTTTCGGTCAACGGCCATTGCAGCGTGCTGAAGGCTCTTAATGACCGAGAGATAGGCGTCGGAGAGATTCGTGTACTTGCCAACCATTGCGATGTGAACTGCCTCGGTGAGGGTGTCCAGGTGATGAGCCATTGTTTTCCAATCTTTGAGCAGGTCGGTTGCGCGGTGATCAACGCCAAGAATTTCGCAAAGCCCTTGCTCCTGAAGCATCAATGGCACGTGGTAGATGTTCGGCACATCGTGTGTGGACATAACGGCTTGTGGGGATACATGGCAGAAGGCTGCGAGTTTTTCACGGGTCTCGATAGTAAGCGGAGCAGTGGAGCGGCAGACAAGAATATCTGGGGTAATTCCAAGGCCCCGCAATTCCTTGACGGTGTGCTGGGTTGGTTTGGTTTTCTGTTCGCCCACGGGGCCCATCACGGGCACAAGTGAGACGTGAACGAAGGTCACATTTTCTCTCCCGACACGGAATTGAAATTGACGCAGGGCCTCGATGTACGGTGAAGATTCGATGTCGCCGACTGTGCCACCGAGTTCAATAATGCATGCATCTGGGATTTCTCCGCTGCCATCTGCTGGTTGGTGAGCGACGTCTTCAATCCACTCTTGGACAGCGTCCGTCACGTGGGGAATCACTTGAACTGTTTTTCCGAGGTAATCGCCCCTTCGTTCTGCCTCGATGACCTTCGAATAGATTTTCCCAGTGGTGAGGTTGTTATTTTTCCCGAGGTTGATGTCGAGGAATCGCTCATAATTGCCAAGGTCCAAATCGACCTCGCCACCGTCGTCCAAAACGAAAACTTCCCCGTGTTCAAACGGCGACATTGTTCCAGCATCGCTGTTCAAATATGGATCAATCTTGATTGAAGTGACTCTCAGGCCAGCGCTTTTCAGCAAAACGCCGATGCTGCTTGCTGTTACTCCTTTGCCCAATCCGGACAGGACGCCTCCGCTAACAACAACGTACTTCATGCACATCAACGGGCTTTTAGGCCGTCGCGCCTCCCATATCAACATACCTCTACCTTCGAGTGATTATGTTCTTGCCATGATGAGCGAAGAATGAATAGGTAGGTTCGCTGAACATCAGGAAGAGGGAGCGCATGGAGACCATTCCGAACACCATGATGGCTTGGACCAAAACCCTCGATGAAGCAGGTGGCTTCACCAAACAAGAACATCCAGTTCCATCGCCTTCACCCGGCGAAGTGCTTGTGAAAACGCATTCAACCTCTGTGTGTGGTACGGACATTCACATTTGGAAGTGGGACCAATGGAGCAGAGAAAACGTTCCTTTGGGCACCATCACAGGCCATGAAACATGCGGTGAAGTCATCGCTGTAGGCGAGGGCGTCTCCGAGCCTTCAGTCGGTGATTTTGTGGCCATTGAGTGCCACTTTGCCTGTTGGAAATGCCCAAGGTGCGTCGAAGGAAACGCCCACATTTGTGAAAATGGTTCCATTTTTGGCGTTCATATTAACGGTGCATTTGGACCCTATTTTGTCGCCCCTGCCATCAATGCTCGACGGATTCCCGCCGGACTTGATCCCGGTCACGCCTCCATCCAAGATCCACTTGGTAATGCGATTCACACCCTCACTGGTGGTCCAGTCGAAGGCGCCACTGTTGCGGTTCACGGCCTTGGGCCGATTGGTTTGTTTGCTGTGAATGCTGCAAAAGCAATGGGTGCAAGCAAGGTGATTGCTGTGGATTGGGACAATCAATACAGAATGGATTTGGCGAAGTCCCTTGGCGCTGATCTTGTCTTAGGTAAGGACCATGATGTCGTTGCAGAAATTCTCAATGCTACAGAGGGTCGAGGCGTGGATAATTCTTGTGAGTTTTCAGGCTCTCCACAAGCGCTTGCAAACACAATTCACAGCACTCGAATGGGTGGGTATGTCAACGTGCTTTCGGTGTACGGAAACCCGACACCAGAAGTTCCGATGAACGACGTTGTGTTCCGGTACCTCCACCTCAAAGGCATCAATGGGCGGAAGATGTGGTCGACATGGGACACGATGCATGCTCTGTTGGAGCGAGGTGCCATTGATGTGGAACGAGTGCTCACTCACCGCATGAGCATCGATGCATTTCCTGAAGCAGTCGAACTGGCCATTGCTGGCGATTGCGGCAAAGTTGTGCTCGACTTCTGAGTTCAAGCGCCAATCCAACGGTAGCGGCGTGCACCTTCGTCAACGCCTTCATCGCCGATCTCAACCAAAGCGAATTCACCTTGAGGTGTGACGACGCTTTCATCTTGGAGGCCCTTGTGCAAGTTCTCGTACGTTACGTGGTCAATCGCCATGCGACCAGCCAAACGTTCGAACAGATGCCAACGGGAAACAACCTCTCGCCAGCGAGGGCTGACGATACCTTCGAACACCTTTGCTTTGGCGCCCGAACCATAACCACACAATCCGAACAAGGTGTTATCGAGGTTGCAGTTTTCTTCAAAGTCCGACTCAAACGTCGACATGAGTGCGAGGAAAATCGAACCCGTGTACTGGTTGCCAATCAGACTGCTTGCTCGCTGACCCTTCTCGATTCGGCTCTTGTGGAACTCAATGTACTCCGTTGTTTTCGAGATAGCGCGGCGGTATCCATCCATTGCTTTCTCCCAAATTTCGATGATTTGCGGGTCCTCTGAATCGTGGAAGGCGGGCATGGGGCCAATTTGCTCTGCTACTGCAGCCCACATCTCGGTGTCTTCTCGATCGTGACGGAAGATGTCGGGGAACATCCGCTTTGCTTGGAAAGCGTATGGAAGGTGCATGATAATCCTCGACCATTGTTCGGTCATTCGCTCGTCTTCACCGTGGGTGTAGCGCCCTTGGCGTTCAGCTTTCTCTGCAAAGTTGTGGAAGGCTTGACGAACAGCTGATTGGTAGCATCGGTTGGAGAATTGGCCGTCGAAAATAGGTTCATCCCTGTGGACACTGACACTGGTTTCGCCGTGGGAGAATATTCCCAGCTTGCGAACCGTTGATTCTGGTAAGTGTCGAATCATTCGGTCGACGAGGCCCTTTTTCACGGTCTGACCGGTCTCTTGGGCCAACTGAAGAACATTGGAAATCACTGTACGAAGGGTCACTTCGCGGCGTGGTTTGAAGAAATCGTGGACGGGGGTTGTGGAAACACCGATGCAATCTGGAATTTCAAGGAGCCTCGGATTTCGTCGAATTAACAACGCTCCGCCGCCGGCACCTTGTGTGTATTCGCCGGAAGATTCCAATGCGTACTTTGCATTGTCAGAAAAAATCACGATGCCCACTCGCTCGTCGTGTTCGGTTGACCGAGCAACCCAATCGAGGGTGGTGTGAAGGGCGTCGACTGCACCGATGCATGCGAAGGTCATGTCGACAACATCGCAGTTCCGGAAGCATTCGGAACCATAGCGTTCCTCATACCGCTGCGTGAGCATATCGACGATGTAGGTGGCTGTTGGCTTTGCGCCATCAAGCGCGGATTCAGTACCGAGGTACATTCGTCCAATGGTGTTTGGATCTAGACCATTTCGATCGATGATTTGCATGACAGCCATGGCGCCCATGGTTGCAGTGTCTTCGTGAACATCCGGAATGGCCATTGCTTCGAGCCCAAGTCCCTTGTTCAATTTACCAAAATCAGCACCCCGCAATTCAGCGAAATCCCTCATGTCCATATACAAACGAGGAAAGTGAATGGCGATGTCATCAATCCCGACGCAAATCTGACTCTCGGTTCCCATCAGCAAAAGGTCTCAGCAACCCCTATTTGAAGGACCATCCTGTGGTGAAAACCAATCGGTCTGTTTGGTGGGTCAATCCATTTCAGGGACATCCGCCATGACGGGGTCTTGCTTTGCCCACAACACATCATCAATTCGAAGCACTGAAATAGCAGCTTCTGTCGCCCCGGTGATGCCTTGGTCAATGATGAGCAGTGGCTCGATAACGCCCTGATTGAGCATGTTTTCTGGCTTGCGATGAACCACATCAAGGCCGATGTGATCTGAAGAGGACGCTGGGGCGTTCGATTGTGCTGCCACGAGGTTGAGTAAGGTGTCAATTGGATCAAGACCAGCGTTCTCCGCCAGCACACGTGGAATCACTTCCAAAGCATCAGCAAACGCTTCGACGCCCAATTGTTCTCGACCAGGAATGGATTCAGCATACCGGCGGAGTCGTCGTGCAAGGGCCACTTGTGTTGCGCCCCCTCCTGCGACAAGCCGAGCATCTTCGATCAGTTGGCAGGCCACGCCCAACGCATCAGCAAAACTGCGCTCGACTTCACCAAGCACCGCTTCAGTGCTGCCGCGTGCAATGAAGGTGGCTCCACCTTCCTCAGTTTCGACAATCCAGTGCACCGTTCCGGCCCATGTTTCATTTTTACTCGAAATGAAGGCGCCCAAGTCTGCGCTTGAAGCACGCTTGACATCGTGAACCAGTGTTGCCCCACAGCCGCGAGCGAGCAAATCTAAGTCGGAGCGAGCAACCCGCCTGAAGGCTTTGATACCAGCCTCGGTGAGCATCATCCGAGCGTCATCATCGATGCCTTCTTTACAAGCAAGCAAGTCTACACCGAGGGATTTGAGCTGGGCTACCTGTTGTTCGAGCAATTCTGTTTCCTTCGCTCTGAACGCATCAAGAACACCCGTTGAGGTGACGTTGAGTTTGACACTTCCCATCATTGAACGACGTTCGATGCCTCCATCGATGAGCAAAATCTTGCCGCCCTTGATGTGACGGGGCATGTCCTTGTGGATTCTGTTCTTGGCCAACACGAGCCCAGTGACAAGGTTGCTATCACCGATGGTTCCACCGGATTGTGGGAGGATTTTCACACGGGTCGGGTCGGCTTGTGGGCCTCGCTCGGTGCTTATCAAAACGGCTTCTGCTGCATCGAGGGCGAGTTGTGCCAGCAATGCTTGCATGCTTTCGTGACCCTTTCCAGTCAAGCAAGTTTTCGTTGCCAACAATTGGTGCGAGCGGTTTGAAGGGAAGGAGAGGGCCTTTAGTTCCGACCTGGCGTGTTCTTCCGCCATTCGGAAGCCTCGGGCAATGGTGGCAGGGTGAACGCCTTGGGTCACAAGGTGCCATGCATTCTGCAACATTTCTGCGCTGATCAAAACGGTCGAAGTGGTCCCATCTCGAGCAATTTTATCTTGAACCGAAGAGGCGTTAATGATCATCTTCGCCACGGGGTGTTCCACTTTCGCCGATTCAAGAACAGTCACACCGTCGTTGGTAACCATGGTGCGTCCATCATCATCGATCAGAAGTTTATCCAAGCCACGGGGGCCGAGCGTCGAGCGCACTGCTCCAGCCAAAGCCAAAGCGGCCTGAATGTTCTTTTGAAGCGCACCTCGACCGGTCGACCGGTCGGTGTCCTTCAGGATTGGAACATCGCTCATAGCACAGCCACCCGACTTCTCGACATAAGGTCAACTCTCGACACCGTCAAGAGTTCGCCGCTCAATCTTCGTCGTCTTCAACAACTTCGAAGTCTGCATCGACCACGTCGTCGCCACCAACGTTGATGTCGCCATCATCGCCAGACCCGTCTTGCTCAGCCATCTCTGCAGCGGCTGCTTCGTAGAGTTTTGCGGAGACAGCGTGCATTGCCTCTTCGACTTCCTTGACCTTGGCTTGAATCGCCGCGTCATCGATGGAGTCGAGGTCCAACGGCTTACCGTCTTCGTCCTGAACCATCTTTTCGAGTTCATCGAGGTGAGCCTTGACCGGATCGGTTTCAGCGTCATCCAATTTGTCAGCCGATTCATCGAGGGTTCGGCGGGTTTGGTAGACCACTTGATCAGCCATGTTCCGAAGTTCGACCTTGGCCTTGCGGAGTTGGTCTTCTTCTGCGAACTTCTCGGCTTCTTCAATCTTGGATTGAATTTCATCTTCCGAGAGCGAAGTTTGTGCTTCAATCTTGACCGATTGCTCTTTTCCGGTGCCCATGTCTTTTGCACTGACATCGACGATTCCGTTTGCATCGATATCGAAGGTCACTTCAATTTGAGGGGTGCCACGGGGTGCGGCAGGAATGCCCATCAGGGTGAATTCACCGAGGGTCACGTTGTCCTTAGCGAAGTTTCGCTCACCTTGGAGGACGTGAATGGTCACCGCTGGTTGGTTGTCACTCGCTGTCGAGTAAATTTCAGAGCGGCGAGCAGGGATCGTAGTGTTGCGTTCAATCATGGTGGTCATGACGCCACCGAGGGTCTCAATGCCCAGGGTGAGTGGGGTCACGTCAAGCAAGAGAATGTCAGAGACGCCTTCGTCTCCAGCGATGATTCCTGCTTGCAGTGCAGCACCCATGGCCACTGCTTCATCTGGGTTGATGCCTTTGTATGGCGCTTTTCCGGCTTCCTTTTCGACGGCTTCTTGAACCGCTGGAACTCGGGTTGAACCTCCGACGAGGATGACCTTGTCGACATCGCCCTTCTTGACGCCTGCGTCCTTCATGGCTTGACGGGTTGGGCCCATGGTTGCTTCAATGAGCTTCGAAATGAGGTCTTCGAATTTGGCTCGACTGAGGGTCATGTCCATGTGTTCTGGTTGTCCATCGCGCATGGTGATGAACGGGAGATTGATTTGTGTTTGCTGGGTTCCAGAAAGTTCGATCTTCGCCTTTTCTGCCGCTTCCTTCAATCGGGACATGGCCTGTGCGTCCTTGCTGAGGTCGATGCCAGTATCTCGCTTGAATTCTGCAACCATCCACTTGATCACGAGATCGTCGAAATCGTCGCCACCGAGTTTGTTGTTTCCGGCTGTTGCCTTGACTTCGATTTGTGGTTGTCCATCGACTTGGTAAATTTCCAAAACTGAAACGTCGAAGGTACCGCCGCCCAAATCATAGACAAGGATTGTCTGGTCTTCCCCTTTGTCAACACCGTATGCCAATGCCGCTGCAGTCGGTTCGTTGATGATTCGCAACACTTCCAATCCTGCAATTCGTCCCGCATCCTTGGTGGCTGTTCGTTGTGCATCTGTGAAGTATGCTGGGCAGGTGATGACGGCTTGCTTGACTTCGTGGCCGAGGTAAGCTTCTGCGTCCGCCTTCAACTTCTGAAGGATGAAGGCTGAAATTTCTTGAGGCGTGTAGTCTGTGCCGTCCACGTTTGTCTTCCAGTCGGTTCCCATGTGGCGCTTGACCGAAATCATGGTGCGGTCGGTGTTGGTCACGGCCTGTCGCTTGGCTGTGACACCAATCATTCGCTCGCTGCCATCTTTGGCAAAAGCAACCACAGAGGGTGTTGTTCGTGCGCCTTCTGCGTTCGAGATGACAACGGGTTCTCCGTTTTCGATGGTTGCTACGCAGCTGTTTGTTGTTCCTAGATCAATTCCAATTACTTTGCTCATTTTTTCACTTCCTTATTTTGTTTTCAAAAGATGGGGATACCACCGTCGTCTTCGTCGTCATCATCGTCGGAATCACCCAAATCGATGCTGACGTCTGGTGCCTCAATGACCGTGTCGTCGTCTTCGACGGCAGAGCCTTGTGGCGTGAGTTTGAGGGTGATGTCGAGGATTCCGTTGTTCAACGACCAATCAACCAAGTTCTCGCATTGATGCGGGAGATCTATCTGCGCGAGTGGCGTTTGCATTGTATCCTTGATGACCTCGATGCGGTTGCCTTTGCGAACCAAAGCAAGTTCGAGTTCGCTTTGCTCAACTTCACCGCGCAGGGTGAAGTCGACCGTCACTGCCATGTTCCAGCCTTCGAGGTACACATCGTTCGCTGGAATGTTGATGATGTCGTCTGGCTCATCCATCTTTGGTGCTTTGATCTCGACTGGGCTGGCATCGACTTGAACGTCCATGCCGAGGTTGGAGAGAATGTCTTCCATAGATTTTCCAGATTGGAACATCTTAGCCAGGTGAGATAGATCGAAATTGAAATTCACATCACCCTTTGCGATTTTTTCAGCATCCAGGCCCATGTTTTCGAACTGGGAACGGAACTGTTCCATCATGCCGCGGATTTGTTCTTTATCCATGTTCATGCCCATGTTTCGGAACATTTCCACAAGTTGCTCAATCAGTTTTTCTTCCCAATCTTCACCGCTCGTCATCAATTCACCATTCCACTACTGAACCATCAGTTACATAGTGGCGTGCGAGTCACCCTATATCAAGTTCACGAAATCACAGCCGTTGACTTGTGAGGCGGCGATTCCACGGAAAGCGAACCCATAAGAGGGGAAGAGGTTGCCCCAAAGTCGGGGACCCATATGACCAACTCCGTTCGAGCCTTCGGCCTGATTGCATTGATGATGCTCGCACCCCTTGCCGGTTGTTTTGGCGAAGCAGAAAGCGACAGTGAATCAAAAGACGACGTTCTCAAAATTGATTTCCAGCCAGCAGGCGACCTCCCACTTCGGGCTGGTGAGTGGCACACGTTCACGCTCGAAGGTGAGGGCACACGCCTCGTGGTCCAACAAGATGTGTTGCTGTTTGTGAACAACAGCATCGTGCCCTTGGGCGTTGTTCAGGTACAAGGGGATGAACTTCTCAACGGGAAGATCCTCACGACGCCATATGTTGAATCAACGGTTCTGAACATCGTGTATGCGGACGGAAGCGGAGCGACCATTGACGTCGTTGTGGAAAACGGAACGGCCATCGTGAACGGCCAAGAGTGGTTCGACAAGATGGAATTCATTCTGAGTGTCTGCACAGATTCGACAGAGTGCGGTGGCTACATCAACCGATGGATGGGGTCACCAAACCCTGCCTTTGAGCGAGCCGCCAGCTTCTTCCACGGTCACTTCGAAGGCCTTGGATACGAAACCCACATCATGCGAGTGACCGATCACCTCAACCCAACCCAGCCCGAATCATTGAACATCATCGCTTGGAAGGACGGGCGCTCCGATGCATGCGTTCAAGGCATGGGGGCGCACATGGACATCGCACCACCGGCATCACCGCCCGCTGGAGGAACTTACGAAGGCGCCTATGACAACACCGCTGGAACCGTGGCAATGATGCTCTATGCAAAGGCATTTGTTGACCTTGAATTCGAATGCGACACATTCCTTGCCCTCTGGTCATCAGAAGAGGAAGGACTCCGAGGCTCCAATGCATTCGCAAACAATGACTGTGATTACTGCCTTCCACAAGACAAGGAACTTCGATTCTACATCAACATGGACATGATGGGCGTTTCATGGCCAGCGTTGAAGGACACCGGCGAGCCGTTCCCATATCACGCATGGTCTGGCCCAGACAACGACCCCTCTGTTGACGAACTGCCAATCACCGAAGTGATGGACCATGTACACAGGAACATCCTCAAAGCACCGATGGATTTGCGAATTGACGGCACATACGGTGCGGGTTGCGACCAGCATTGGGATGAACACGACAACTTGGTCTTAGACGTTCATGAAGACACATTTGGCCGGTCGGACCACGTGACGTTCCGAGACAGAGGCGCTCAGACAATTTTCCACCTCGGTGCATACGACGATGATTATGACGCCTACCACTCACCAAATGACACCCTCGACAACATGATCAGTTCAGTCGGTGGACAAGCAGAACTCGAGAAGTCAATTCAGTTTGTGATGTGGGCTGCCATGCTCGAATTCATTGTTGCCGATCAGACCCCTGAAATTCGTAACCTCGCTTGAGAAGCAAAACAGCAGTTCAAAAGCACAACCACAGATTTTTCCGTATGAGCGATGCGTACGCCACGACCAAAGACAACCCACTGCGGTCCCTTTGGAAGGTCATTGCAAGTTCCACACTGATCGCATCGATGTGCTGCCTCCCCTCTGTTGTCGTGGTGATGTTTGGTCTCGCTACCGTGTCAACAGGAGCGGTCATTTCAGACACGTTGTACTGGGGTGATGACGGATATGCATGGTTCAGGCCACTCATGGGCCTCATAGCCCTCACCAGCGTGGGAATTGGCTTGGTGCTCTATTTCAGAAACCAAGGCATCTGCACGCTTGATCAAGCCAAGCGAGAACGTCGAAAAATCATCAACATCTCCCTGTTAGTCCTTTCAGTGACATACATCTGTTACATGCTTTTCAATTACGTTATCCTAACGGAGATTGGCATCCAACTTGGTCTTCCCTGGGAATCTAGCCGAGATAGCTACGCTTTCTGGCGCTGATCAACAATTGCCACGAGTGGTCTTGCACCCAACGCCCCACTCACCTTCTTCCATCGCTGCACGTGTTGCGTCGAGAAGCGCATCTTCGGGTGTTCGAATCGAGAGCGAGAATTGGCCCCAGGCAAGGCTTACTTGCATGGAGTCATAAACCCAATTAACCAATTGCAATTTTGAATTTCCAATTGATAAATTAGCATTTGAAACTCCAATTGGAATTTCAATATCTCGTGGATTAAGGTGCATGCCTAATCCCAAGGCTTTCTGCACTGATTCCTTGGCAACCCAGAGTTCGATCGCATGCGATGGTGCGTTCTGCAACGCAAGCAGTTCTTCGCCTTTGCACATCATGTTGAATGCATTCTCTTGCAAACCACGATTCGCAGATTCCGCATCGATTCCAATCCGCCATCCATGCTCAATCAGCGCCACATAGGCCCAACCAGCGGCGTGCCCGATGCTGATTGAAGGCAAGGGCGTGTTTCTCCACAAACCAGGTATGTGGCGCAGGTAAGGAGCCCGATGTTCAGTTCGGTGAACCATCAAGCCTGTACTTTCCAATCCCCAAGCCTCAACGGCTTGCCCCAACAACCAACGGCCAGAAAGATGCTCATCTCGGCGTTTCTGAATCGCGAAGGTAGCAACCTCATCGGCGTCAGCCAACACCACCTCATCAATCGAATAGGAACGCACTGGCATGCGAAGGAGGAGCATGCGTGGTTGATCGACACCCGGCGGGTGAAGTTCTTCCACTGACATCATCAAACCCCGTCAACGATCCAACCGGAATGCGTCTGAGTCCGAGACTGGCGCCATGCCCTTGAGTCGCAGGCCCTTGAGGGCAAGCACAGGAGCGTCGTCGTCACCGACGATCACCACATCGTGAACGGTGACGCCAGCGTCTTCAACGGCCATCAAAAGGCTGCGCATCCGAAGTTGTTCATCTCGTTCAGGGACCCTTAGCATGGAGGACCATTCAATGCCGATTGGGAGCGAGGAGAATCCCTCTGCCTCCATCGCCACAAGACCGGCGTTTTGGAAACCAGCTTCAATCAGCATCGGAAGGGCCTCCAACAGCACTGATTCCCCATTCGCTTCGTGAGCGAACTGATCGGACTTCGGCAACTGGTGGCGCATCAAAGCAATCCCGTCTGCACCCGGCATGGCAGCATCGCCAACGCCACGCAACACACCGCCATGTGATTGGAAGCGTGGCCCGTGGAAATACCGGCGATAGATGAACGAAGGACCTTCGATCACTTCACCCGGAGCAGGAATACCAATGTTTGGCAACGCATGGACTTCCCGTTCAAGGAATGGGCAGATGTCGTCGCACTTCTCGACCAATCGAACCATGGCCTTGTGATGCTCCCGCTCACCAAACACTTCACCCTTGGAATTGGACAAGTCAGAGACAAGCCGGCATTCGACCCATGTCACATCGCCTTCAGTTCGAGCGAAATCGGCATGAATTCGAACCGTCATGGCCCCTTTGAGCAATTTCACAGGGAGGCCGAATTCAACGGACTCGAATCCTGCCAAGCACGTCGAAGGACGCAAGAGGAGGGCCGATTCTGCAAACATTTCCAGTGCCATGACGCCCGGGTGATAGGGTACACCTTCGATGGCATGGTCAACGAGGAAGGGGTGGTCTGTAGCCGAAAGTATCGCCTGCGTCACCAATGATTGACCTTCACTGAATGTGAGGACTTTGTCAACAAATGGGAATCGCTCAGGATCGGCAATCACGGCCGCCATCTCTGCTGGGAGACGAAGTGGTGCTTCCCTGAACACGTCGAATTTGTCCATTGCCCCAAGCGAACCGCATCCAATCACGCGGCGTTTTCCGCCAGCGAGGGCTTCACCAACGAAGATTTCAACGCCTTGCTCAACAGAGAGGGTGTCGATTCCTGCTGCTGCAAAGACGGCTTCAATCGATCCACGAGTCGCCATACCCACGTCGCGCCAGCCGGTCCAACCAATGGCAACAGCTCGGCACACACCCGAGGCAGTGAGGCGAGCCATCTCTGCATCGAGAACGCTGTTTGCCGCCGCATAATCGGTTTGTCCACCGTTTCCAAATCTGCCTGCAACGCTTGTGAAGCACGCAGCAAATCGAGGGTGTTCTGCACCAGAAGCCACACAGGCTGCCAGCATGCATTGCCATCCATCGATTTTCACACGGACAACCTTGTCAAAGACTGAGGAATCTTTCTGGCCAACAAGTTTCGAATCTTCAAGGCCTGCACCGTGAATCAAACCAGTGATGTTGCGACCCAATGATTCACCAACAGCAATCATGCCATCTCGGTCCATCACATCCACTGGGTGGTACGTGGCCTGGTTACCCGTCGATTGAATCGAAGAAAGGGTGACGTAGACATCCCGGCTCCGGGTAAATTTCTGCCAAGCATTGTTCCATTCAACAATCGTCACTTTTCCAGAATCGCTTGCTGAGGCCATGCGTTCTCGAAGGGCCATGCGTTCGGTCTCGAGTTCCTCTTGGCTCCAAGCAACCCACGATTCCGTTTGCTCGATCAAACGAGAACGACCAAGCAAAGCAAAGTGTGCATTCGCATTCATCGAGGCAGTAGCAACACCAATAATGGACGCCGCAGTTACTCCCGAGCCACCTCCAGAAACAAGCCATGTGTCGTCTGAAGCGAGCGGTTGGTGCTCATCAACAAGGTCTTCGGCAAAAGCCACAAGGCCCCATCGACGACCGTCTCGGTCCAATCCAACCTCAACCTCTCCTTCCAACGTGAACAAATCTTCGTGAATCATATCCGCAGCAGCCTTTGGATCCAAGATGAGTTCAGGGTGCAAGTCGAGGGCACGGCAACGAATGTGTGGTTGCTCAAATGCGTAGGATTTGGTCACACCCGATGCAGCGCATTGCACCGAGTTGAACCGCTCGCCGATGTTCCCATGGCGGCCATCAAGCGCTGTAACGGAGGCTACGAGTCCTTTCTCCGCTTTAGCTAAGCCCGAATCAAGGCCTTTGAGAAGTGCAAAGTAGCCTTGTGCAGCAAGGGCAATTTGAGTCGAAGGAGTCGCATCTTCTGACCATGATGCACTGGCCAGTTTGAGTGGAGCCATGTGCAACAAAGCAGTGACGTTGTGCTCGCCCAAGGCCTCACACACCGCAGCAACATGCTCTGGATTTCCAGGATCTGCTCGGTACACTGTGCGCTTCCCTTCGTGTTGAATCGACATGTCGCGAATGTTGCTTTCAAATCCAACTCGTATGGCGCTCATGCCATCCGCTTCGAGACGCTGACAGAACGCTTCGGCAATGCCCCAGCCATCATCAGTTACGACGGCTGTTCCTTCTAAGGAAAGTGGAGATCCAAGCCCTTCTGCTGCTTCAACTTCAATTTGCCAGCGTCGTGTTGGAGTCGATGGAGTTGTGGTTGTTGAGGCGGGTGCTGTCGTTGTTGCGGTAGGTGCTGCAGGTTCAGGCGCTTCCACCCCACCCTTCATCCGAAGAATGTAGGCGGTGAAGTGGTTCAATGTCGGGTGGTCGGAGAGAACAAAGTCCTCATCCAAAGGAAGCGAAAAGGCATCGCGCACGTCACCCATAATCTCCGCTTGTTTGACCGTATCAATGCCCAATTCCCCTTCGAGGTCTTGATCCATTTCGATGAAGTCTGCAGGATAACCCGTGTGTTTGACGACGATTTCAACCAGTTGGGAATCGACGTCCGTGTTGGAGGCCATTGGCGCAGGTGCAGGCGCAGGTGTTACCGGAGTCGCTGATTCCGAAGTTGGCACTGGCACTGGAGCAGGCGTGGATGGGGCCACAGGCACAGGAGAGCCCCCTCCTTGCATTCGCTGAATGTATCCAATCATATGGTTCAACGTTGGGTAGTCTGAAAGAATGAAATCCTCATCCAATGGCAAACTGAAGAGGTCACGAATGTCTGCCATAATCTCGGCTTGTTTGACTGTATCAATGCCCAATTCGCCCTCAAGATCTTGGTCCAATTCAATGAAGTCTGCTGGATATCCTGTGTGCTTGACAACAACTTCGACAACCGTAGCATTGAGCGATGCGTCGTCCACTGTTGGAGCAACTGGAGCGGACGTTGGTGCGGGTGCGGGAGCAGGTGCAGGTGCGGGAGCAGGTGCAGGTTGTGGCACAGGTACGGCTGGCGCAGCAACAGCCACTTCGCCGCCAGTCATTCGCTGAATGTAGGCGATCATGTGGTTGAGGGTAGGGTAGTCAGATAGAATGAATTCTTCATCCACTGGAAGGCTGAATTTCTCGCGAATGTCAGCCATGATTTCGGCTTGCTTGACCGTATCAATACCGAGTTCTCCTTCGAGATCTTGGTCCAACTCGACAAAGTCGGCAGGGTATCCGGTGTGCTTGACGACGACTTCGATGACCGTGTCGACGAGGGTCGCATCCATGCCACCAGAGGAGACAGGTGCGCTGACGGGGGCCGGTGCAGGCGCTACAGAGGGCTTTGGTGCTACAGGGGTGGCGGGTGTTGGTGCCACGACGGGTGCTGTAACCACGGAGGGTTTGCCCTCAAACGCAGCAGTGATTGGCCAAGGCTCACCTTGGACACCCCCGTGCAAATTATTGTCACCATCAACATAGGCCACGAGCTTTTGATCAAGCAAACGCATCACGACGTCGTCTGTTCCGGCTAGGTTCCGGTTCCAAGCAAGGAACTTGGCACCATCGATGCGTTCCCCCTTGACTGGCCAGCGGCGGACAAGGGACAAAGCCATTTGTGAGCCAAAGCCAGCAGCGAACCTCAATCCATACTTCAGATTTGGATAATCGCCACCTTTCGAAAGGTTGAGATCGCCCAATTCAGGATCGGTTTCTTTGTGATTTGCAATCGGAGGAATGCGTCCAGTCTTCATGCCGTGGAACATGCTTGCGTCTTCGATTCCAACAGCCATTGGATGGCCAGTGAAACCTTTGGTATTCGCAATCACCAGTTTGTCCGTGCTGTGTGTGAATGTATCACGCAAGGCACGCACTTCTGACTGGGCTGATCCTCCACGAGCGGGCGTGTATGTTTCATGGGAGAAGAACACCGTATCAGCAGCAATGTCGTGTCGGTCGATGTTCCAGCGCTGTTCCATTTCTGTCACGAAATTGTCGACCGTTTCTGCAACGTGGTCGACATCCAACCGAGTTCCGTGGAAGGCAGAATTTGCTGTGGTCGCACCAAGCAATTCAGCAATCGGTTGCACACCGCGCTCTTCAGCCTCTGAATTCCGCTCCACAACGAAAGCAGCAGCGCCCATTCCAAGGATGAGGCCATTTCTTCGTCGATCGAATGGGAGGGCGGTCTCTTCAACCACATTGTTGGTGGCCGCTGCACCTGATGCTGCAAAGCCTCCACCAATCCATTCCCACAAATCGTCACCTGTCACATCATCTGCAGAGATGATGACCACGCGGTCAACCCGGTCGGCGTTCAACCAATCTTCGGCCACACCAAAAGCTGCTGTAGCCGAGGCACAAGCGAGGTTGATGATGGTGTTTGGACCACGAATACCTGAATATTGTGCAAATTGTGAATGGCCCATGGCAAGCGTTTGGAACAAGTAGCGACGGTCGAACCGACCCTCGCCATCGTCACCGTTTGTTTTTGCGTGCATCAAGGCCTTTTGGAAACCTGGGAAACACGATGCAAAGACGATCCCTGTTCGGTCACGGGTGTGTTGAGGCACTTGCCAGTTCCGAATCAAGCGCAGGCCACCCTTTCCGATTTGTTCGACCGGAGTGAGTGGGATGGCAGCATCTCGCAATGCAAGGAGACCTGCCGCCATACCAAGTTGCGTGGTGATGTCCCAAGCGAGGATGACCTTTGGATCGATACCGAATTCTTCGGCCAAGTCAAACGCTCCTTTGACGCCCGCAAGTTGTGGAATATCACCAAATGTGGTAGCTTGATCCATGTTCACAGAGCCATCGCGGCCTTTAATCAGGCGAACGATGTTCTTGTCAAGCAAGCGTTGCTTGTATTCATCGGTGACTTCTGAGATGCACGTTTCACCGCGCACAAGCCGCTCAAAGGTGTCTTCATTGAACACCTGTTCGCCACCAGGCAGTCCCAATGAAACCCCAGTCACAACGAATGGGTCGGCTCGACGTCGAGCCATAGGATCGTGAACCAAGCCAACAGATTGGCCTTGAGTGGTTTGAGAGGCGATGCGGGACATCGAAGTTTTAGGAGCCCACGCCGATGGAGGCCGAACAATCCAACGAGCCACATCCGCCACGGTTGTTGCACCGCTTACATCCGTTTCTGAATCGGTGGTTGCCTCGCTGGCGACGGTTTGGAACAGTGAGGCAATTGCTGCTTCGGACATGCCAAGGCCAAGGCGGAGGTTCACCATGCCATGGCAAAATCGAGCAGGATAGCCACAGAGGGCTGCGACTCGATCGCCAAGGTATGCATCCTTGGCCTTTTGTGCTGCGAGTTCGGGATCCATTGCTGCGGATGCCGACACTTGCATCATTTGGACAGGTTGAGCGCCCGTGGGCGAAGACGATGGGAGTGGGCGAGCGCGTGTTTTCAAATCTTGAGCCGGTGGTTGTGAGCGGTGTGCTTCAATTGGACCCGCTCTGAACGCTTCGGTGAGGGTCGGCGAATCTGAGGCAGGCCAGTGCATTGGCCGTCCTGCAAGCGCCATGGTGGCCAAAGCGGTGAGGAAGGAGGCGATACCACCTTGTTTTGGATGGTTGGTCATCACCGGAAGATGTGGTTGATCTTCGAGAATTTGGGCGGCAAACATGCTCAAAGCGCGTTTTGGACCGACTTCGACAAAGGCCCTTGCGCCGGCTTCATACATGGTCTGGATTTGTGTGGTCCACTCGACGGAGGAGGCCATTTGCAATGCTAATTTACTCAACACTGCTTCTTTGGAAGCATCAAGGTCCTCGGTATCTGAAGGATTCATCGGGTAAAAGTCACCGTCTACGTTTGCTGTAATTGGAATCGAAGGCCAACGGATTTCGAGGCTTTCGAGGAACCGGCGCAACGGCTCATTTGCAGGAGCGACAATTCGTGAGTGGAATGCATGGGATGTAGCAAGTGGCATGGATTGGAACCCTTTTGCCTCGAAGGCAGCCATTGCTTCCTTCACAGGTACCGTTTCTCCAGCGATGACCGTCATTTTCGGTGAATTTTTGTTGGCTGCAATCACATAACCATCGATAGCGTTGATAATGGCTTCAACCTCTGGATAGGGTGCGCTAACGCTTGCCATCAATCCCTTGTCGTCGATTTCTACGGCGCCCATTTCGGTGCCCCGTGCTGCAGCTGCTCGCAATGCCCCGTCCATATCGAGGATGCCCGATGCCATCAGTGCTGCGTATTCGCCGAGTGAATGTCCTGCAACCATGTCTGGGTGGAGCCCATGGTCGTTCAGCGCTCGCTCAATCGCTAAATCAGCAGTGAGCATGGCCGGTTGAGTGTATTCTGTCTGCTTGAGTTTGTGCTCTGCTTCCACTTGTTCCTCTTTGGAGAGGTTGGAACGAAGAACGAAACTCGACAAGGTTTCACCATCCAGCACTTCTGTCATGGTTTGGTCTGCTTGCGCCCACACCTGTTGAACAGCAGTGTAACGCTGATGTAAATCATGCGTCATACCGACGTATTGACTGCCTTGACCGGGGTACATGTGAGCGACTTTCGCCTTTGCATGCAACGGTGCATCGTTGGTGAGGAGCACGCCTTGTGCTTGCAAGAAGCCCCACTTTTCTTGATCGTCCATGGCCTTGAGAGCGAGGGTGCAACGCTTGGAGAATTCTGCCCATGATGTGGCGATGATGGCCATCCGAACAGGTGCAGAGGCGTCAAATTCTGAGGAGGCATCGTACAGGGTTTTCGACAAACGCATGCCCTTTGGGTCTTCATCGAAGGTTGTCCCTTGGAAGTTCACGGATTGAAGGGTGGCCTTGAGTCCGTCCAACGTGGAGGAGGAGAGCAACATCATACCGCCTTCGATGGCTTTCAGTTCATCATGGGTCATGCTTGGCACGGCAGATGCATCGTGGATGGAAGGTGCGGATGGTGAATTCTTGGAGGTTGTATTCTTGCCAGAGTAGGCATCCCAACGTTGGTCCCAAGAGGCTGCCAAAGGTTGGTGATAGGCTGGTTCGTACCCTTCCAATGCTATGTGAAAATTGGTTCCACCGAAACCAAAAGCAGAGATTCCTGCACGCCGTGGATGGCCATCTGGTTGTGGCCATTCCCGTGCCTCGGTTGGTACAAAGAATGGGATTTCACTCCACTCCACGGTTGGATTTGGTGTTTCGAAACCTGCCGATGGAGGGATCGTGCGGTGATGAAGCGCCATGACGCTCTTCATGATACCAGCAATACCTGCCGCAGCCTTCAGGTGACCGATTTGAGATTTGATTGAGCCGACTGCAACATGGTCGCCGTGTGGCAAATCGTCCCAAAGCAAGGAGAGCGTCGAAAGTTCAGTTGCATCACCGACTTTTGTCGATGTTCCGTGTGCTTCAACCAATTCCACTGTGCTGGCCGGGTAACCAGCCTGGTTGTACGCACGGGCGATGGCTTGGACTTGACCACGTTGTGACGGGGCAGTGATGCCTTTTCCTCGGCCATCCGATGAACCACCAATACCACGAATCACAGCATGGACTTCATCACCATCGTTGATGGCATCGCTCAATCGCTTGAGCAACAGCACGCCAGCGCCCTCGCCCATCACGAATCCATTGGCCTTTGCATCGAAAGGGGTTGAATGGGTTGGAGACAATGCACCAATGGCGCTGAATTTAGAGAAGGTTGCAGGATCCATCGTTCGGTCGGTAGCTCCAGCGAGCATGAGGTCTACTTGGCGAGTTTGAAGCAAACGACACGCGTCCAGAACCGCTGCCATTGAGGATGCACAAGCGGCATCCATGGCATGGTTTGGTCCTTGCAGATCAAGTAAATTTGCGACACGTCCCGACACCACATTGGCCAATTCACCGGGCATTGTATCTTCATCAATCCGAGGTGCACCCTCGACTAATTCGTTGGTAAAGGCCTCGAGGCTGCCTGCCGGCAATCCGTGCTTTTTTGCCACTTCAGAGGTGTGATTGGACCACACTCGGATGTTGGACAGGTTTCGGTTTTCGCCACCAAGAGCGTTGGCGAACACCACGCCGCACCTTGTACGGTCAATGTCTTTGGATTCACCATCATAGCCCGCTTGTTCAATCGCATCTGCGGCGACGGCAACAGCCCAAAGCTGGCATGGATCAATTTGGGGCAGCGTGCCCGGAGGTTGACGCCACCGGCGCCAATCGAACTCAAAACCTTCAACGAGGGCCCCGATTTTGGAATAAGTGAACCCTTCTTGACTTTCGCCGGGCCCACCTTTTCGGTAGAAGTGGCTGATTGGACCTGGCCAACGACCTTCTTGGATGTCGCGGATGCTGACTTTCGAGTCAATGATGTTCTGCCAGAAGGCATCAATGCTCGGTGCATCGGGCATCAAGGCAGCCAATCCAATGACCGCAATCGGTTCGAATGGACCTTGGTCCAAACCTTCGCAAGGTTTCCCATCGGCTGTCTTGATCGTCATGTTCTCACCTCATTGCTCCATGATGCTCTGTGGCACCATGGTGATTGAATAGCCACCATCAACGTAGATGCATTGTCCTGTGACGCCGCTGGCAAGCGGACTGGCAAGCCACAGCGTGGCACCTGCAACATCGGTTTGGTTGACGTTTCGTCGCAAAGGAGCGTTCGCTTGGACGTGGTCGAGAATTTTATCGAAACCAGGAATACCACCTGCTGCAATGGTTCGAATTGGCCCTGAGGAGATGGCGTTCACCCTGTGACCTTCTGGCCCAAGATGGCATGCCAATTCCCGCGTCCAGCACTCAAGGGCTGCTTTCGCCATCGACATGATGCCGTAATTGGGCACAAAGCGAGTTGATGCAGCGTAGGTGAGCGTTACGGTTGAAGAACCGGGGTTGAGGTAAGGAAGTGCATGCTTCAAACAGCGTTGGAGTGAATTTGCTGAAATTGTCATGGCAGTGTTGATGTCTTGGTCTTCGACAAAGAGAATCGGTCGATCAAAGCAACTTCGTGGGGCAAAACCGATGGCGTGAATCATGATGTCCGCCTTGAGTCCAGGATGTTCTGCGGCAAAAGCAGTGAAAAATTCCGCCGTTGAGGCGTCTTCGGCCACATCCAGTGGGTAGAAACCACCGATCTGTGGCAACTTGTCCTTAAGTTGGAAAATACGGCTCATGAAACGCTTCTGATAACCGAGGTAAAGCGTGACACCTGCAGCCGCTAATTGTTGACAAATAGCCCAAGCAATCGAGTCTTCACTGGCTACGCCGAAGACAAAGGCGGTCTTTCCTTGCAATTGTAGCATAACAGCACCTACCCAATGGGTAGGTGTTGGCCGGCACACCTAACCTATCATGGTTCCCTAAGTGTTCAAGGGTAAAACCGCTAATCTGCGACCCTGTTTTATTCGCCGTCAGGGGTTACAAACCCGAGAACATATCGTCGAATTCATCAGGTGCGGCATCGCCGTCAAGGTCTGAAAAGAAATCATCCAAATCATCACCAAGTTCGTCCCCGCTGTCGCTTTCTTCTGGAAGGTCTATGGCAGGGGACGGGGTGGAGACCACCTTGCTCACGGGCCCTTTGTTTGCTGAACGCTTGGTGGCTTTCGCTAGGACAACAACCAGCAACAGAACAAGAATGAGACCGCCGCCGATGGCACCGTATTGAAGGAGTTGGTCTTTGTCGATTTCCTCTAAGTTTCCGCTAAAGGAGTTGGACTGGCCTGGAGCGACCATGCTAAGTTGGACCGTGATTTCACTCGCCGGAGCACCTGGATCAACGGTGCTTTCTGCTTTGAAAATCACAGGGAGCCTGATGTCTTCTGTGAGGTCTGCAGGACTGCGGACTGTGAGCGTGCGAAGGCTTGAGGTGCCCTGGTAGGGGACATCTTCAGCGATGAAGGGTCCGGTCGGGAAGGAGAACCCTGCTGCTGCAAGGTCTGCTTCATTCGCGATGGAGACTCGAATCTTGTCATCATCGTTGCCTTTGTTTGTGAATTGGAAAGTGAAATCGACCTCTTCAGCAGTGGTGAGTTCCCGTGTGGTCTTGTCTGACATCAGAAGTTCAATCATACCGTACGATGCAATTGAGAAGTCACCAAGGTAGGATTGGTTCGCGACCCATGGACCGTCAGGAAGCTGCCCGTATGGAAGGTTGTTCCATGAGACAACTTTGGCCTCAAGTTCGAATTCATGAGTAAGGGAAGCAGGAAGCCTGGTTTGACCTGTGAAGATGACATTGAAGGTTTCTTCATCACCAGCAGCGAGGGTGAATTCATCTTCGCTCAAGGTCATTTCAACATTGACGCCGTCCCATTCAATCTTGTTGACTTCGATCACTTCACTTGCCGATGTTGGATTTATCACCGTGCATTCGAGAATGGCGTCTTGGTAAGAGTTCGGATGAACCTCCATGACGGGATCTGCACCGCAATCAAGTTGCACTGCAGGAAGAGGAGAATCTTGCGCGGAGACCGAGGTTGTGAACGCTGGAAGCACAAACAAGGCCACGATGAGCGCAGCGGTGAAGGTCTTGCCAAAGCTTCCCATGTTGTTGCGGTAGGGACGCTATCTCATCAATGTGATGGCCAATCGTACCCCAATTTGTGGACTCTTTTCAACGCTTAATTTTCGGTTGGACCGTACAAAAAATCTGGTAATTCCTGATGTGCTTTCCACAAAAAAGATTCATCGATTCCTGCATTGAGAAGTTGCTGAGTCCGTTTTGGAACCGTTTTTGGTCCAAGCACGGCACCTGGACGTCGAACGTCGTCCATGTAATCTGTTTCGAGGAGGAAGCCATGACTGGAGGTTGCGGCGGTCGCAATCACTTCTTCGATGGCCCCCTTTCCGATGAGGACGCTTGGCGTGAGGCCTTGAGTGATGCTTGCCGTGAGAGTCGGGGGTGCATAATGGCGGACTAAACGTCGTTTATCCAATCCGACTCGGTCGGCCATGGCTGCCAAACTGGCGTAGGTGGACTCAAGTTCACCTTCGACATGGAGTTGGAGGGTGACGCCTTCTTTTCTCGCCATGCTCATCGTCTCTTCTAACAAAACATTCGACAGGTCCCAAATCCGGTCACTGACCGGCCAATGAGGCCGACCGACTTCGCCGACAGCGTGGGCTTTTCCTTCATTTATCAGTTCCATCGCAGCATCGATGCTGTCCCGGTAATTGGCCATCGCACGTTCTGCACCTGCTTCACCGTCTTCATCCAACCACGCTTCGAATTGATGAGCGAACGCGGCGGGGTGAGGCCCTAAGACCACGCGAACACCGAGGCCGTGAGCCTCGCGAACCTCCGCAGCCATTGCCACAGTGTCGTTGTATGTGTCGAAATGACCAGACCGTGTTGTTGGTGGAGATTGAAAATCGGGGCAATGAACAAGCACCAAATCAGTTCCACCTGCGCGCTTGAATTCGCCAGCGGCATGGAGAAACAGTCCTTTTCGGTTCAAATGGAAATGATTGTCCACGATTGGACCGTCCCACTGCTGAACTGAACTCATCGTGAACCCTCATTCTGCTGAGAACGGTGATGGCTTTCAACGCATGGGCCGAACTGACCGCTCAAATGCGATCAACCAAGAGTTTCTTGTCCGAGAATCGTCCCTTCCAGAACACCGCAGCCATGGCGACCATGTTGCGGTGGCGCGCATCGGTTGCGATGCAACGGCCATTTGGCCACATGTGGAGGGTGAGGTTGTGGCGAGTGTCCTCAACGGTTGCACAACCAAGTCGCTCGTCATAGTGAGCAGTGCCTGCACCGAAGTCGCCGACAACGCTCTCGACAAGCAACGATTGACCAAACTCGAATGAAGCCACAACTGGACCAAGTTCAGTTTCAAGTCCAGAATCATTGAGTCCAAGGCGGAGCATCATTTCTTTTGCAGCAGCACGAGCTGCTTCGACACGGTGAGTGCCATGCACAACAATCCTGCCTTCCTGATCGATGACGATGGTGGCACGTGGTCGGTCAAGCACTTTGATGACCACGCCACCGGTTTTCTGACCACCGAGTTGGGCCACAACTGAATCTTGGTCCACGGGCTGTGGAGGAACAAAGCGCACCAGTTGATTTTCGATTCGAACATCAATTGCGTTTGCCACCATGGTCACTCCTCCTCTGTCCCAGCCGTGTCGGTGGGGTTTGAAGTAATCTCCTCTGGTTGAGGAAGGGATTCAAGTGCATCCAAGACTGCGTTTCGATGAGGCAAAAAGACTGGTAAAAGCAAGACTGCTCCATCACCAAAGGTAACCCTTAGGTCTGCCAAGGCCCCACGAAGGCGCTCTGCGTATCGAAGGTCACGTGCCTCGACGACCTTCTCTCCAACAATCCATTCATTGAGGTCCCACCATGTCGTAGCGAGCACGGCGGCGGATGCGAAGTTTGGAGAAACCCCTTTGGGTGGTTTTTGTGCGAGGAAGATGTTCTTCTTCACTCGTTTTCGCCATTTACCTCCCAAGGAGATCATGCCGAGAAGTTTCTTCCAATGGGAGGCTGCTTTCGCTTCGTTGGTCAAGTGTTCGCTCCACTGGTCATCGTCCGCTGTTGGTTCGGCAAAGTACACCGGACGCTCGTGGCGTTCTGCGTTGCGATGCAACCGACGTGGCTCCGGGTCTGGAAATCGTCCAGATGGTACGTCTTCAAGAAGGCTAACTTCGTCAAGAAAAATTCCCATCGCGCCGCCTGAGATGAGCCCGTGGGTTAAATTCACGCCGGGCGATTCTGCCTCGTCTTTCTCCTCTTGGACCCACAAGTCAACTACGTCAGGCGATTCCAAGAAAGCCACTCCGTGCCAGTTCGTGCGCGGCCGCATGGTGCGAGGGTAGACAACTGTTGGCAGCACTCCGTGAAGGAGAATTTGTCCGCCGTCAGGGTCTGACCACACATGGTCTTCCCAATCCAGTCGCTCTGGCAAAGGAGCCACGCTCACTGGTTGTTGACCCAATCTTCCAATGCCTCAATGCTCCATCCTTGGTCAAAGTAACCTTGGATTTCTTCTTGATTCCATTGTGGGAATTTCTGCATAGCAGCGGCCATCTCAGGGGCCACATCAGCAGCCGGTGCTGACGTTGGTTGACCAGGGAGTTCGACGTACGCCTTTGCTGGCGCATCGTCCTCATCGTAGCCGTCCTCAAACATGCCATCGTCGCTGTCTCGGCGAACGAGCACAAGGACAACGATACCGAGGATCACGACAACCGTCACGAGCGCTACGAGGATCAGCAGAACCGTTGTTCCATCGCTTGATTCACTTTGGACCTTCACGTTGAACTGCTCGCCTTCAGCAGAGCCGTTGTAGAGAAGTTCATTGGTCGTTTCATCGGAGATGAGGTAGTACATTCCAGTGGTCGCTTGTGAGAATTCAATCAAATCGATGGTCACCCACTTCTTGTCGAGAATATCGATGTCACCGGTTTCAACCGTGCCTTCGAGCACAGGTATGCCACCTGCTGTGACCGAACGAACCGAAAGGGTTGTCCCGCCTGCCATGGTACCGTCGTTTCGAACTTCAATTTGAAGTTCCATCTTATCGCCGACTTCTGGTGATGATGGCGTCAAGATGGTGTTTTCAACAGCAAAGCTTGGCTCTTCGTGGATGAATCGGTAGGTCGACTTGTGTTCCTCTGAACTTGAGAAGATTGCAGCAACGCCACCCTCATCGGTTGGTCCACCACCAAAGATGACTGCAGCACCGGCTGAGTCCTTAGCCTCAATCCACATCACGAGTTCAACGTTGCTGATTTGATCTTCAGCAGGTTCGAGTTGGCCCTCTTCGAGCGGCCACAGGTCGATGCATGTCGCTGATGCGGCGTAAGAGCCACCCAACGGTGCAAGGGTGAGTTCAGCGGTCATCGCTTCGTCACCAAACGAAGTTCGGTAGAGTGGCCAAACGATGTTGTTGCTTGAGTCAGAGTAGAATGCCCAAGCGACGCTCACGTCACCCTGGAACAATGCTTCTCGTTCCTTGAGGACGACTTCGACATCCACGCAGTGGTAGGTGGATGTTGGCATGTCGCCGGAGATGACTTCACCGGTTGCACCGCGCTTGGCAGTCCACGAATCAGTGTTGACTTCTGGCGGGTTACCGTCCACTCGGATGTTGAAGGTTGAGCATCCATAGGAACTTGAACCAGCGCACACAGCTGGTGTGCTGTCCACTGCGCCATCGGGAAGACCAGTTTCCTCTGCACCACACGAAGTGGCATCATCAAGAGCGGTTGTCGGGTCGTCGAATGGGCACAAGCGGAACGAGTATTGGTAATCGTTTGCAACAGGTGCTGCTGTGAGGTTGATATCGAAAACGCCGCCTGTGAAGGTGTGGTACGTCACTTCACCTGGGAACGGAACGTAGCCCTTTGCGCCGTCAGCGAGCGCATTTGAGCGGGTGATTTCGAGGGTCAACGGAATTTCAGGTGTGATGAACACGTTGTTGTTGATTCCGTCCAAGTAAGCGTACTGCCCTTGGAACGAAATGGTGTCACCAGGGTATACGAAGCCCTTGCGCACATCCTCGGTTTGAGGCTCGGAAAGATCTTCAAACACAGGTGTGACCATGAGATTGTTTGCTTCGTCAGTTCGGAAATCGAGTTGAATTCCATCGCTGTAGTACCAATCTTGGATGTGTCGTCCAGGTGCTGGGAGCATGCGGTACCTTGGATTGTCAAGGTCTTGCATGTAGAGCACTGGGTTGTTCAGAGCAGTGGTTGCGCCAAGGACACCCCAATCAATTCTGATTGGAAGATCGAGCATGAAGTCTGCTTCGAACGGGTCGATGAGTGCGCCGCCATCCATGCGGAGCATGCGTGGGCCGTCCGAGATGTCGCTTTCTTCGAGGATGGTAATCCATGGTGAATCGGTCCAAGCCGTTCCGTTTCGGGGGTAGTAGTAGACATTCATGTCGTCCCGGTCATCAGCGAGGTCGACATGGAAGTACGAGACATCTCGCCATCCATTGTCGTCGTTTGCTTCGACAACTAAGGAATACTGGTTTCCAGCATACATGGTTTGATTCCACTTTCCATCGTACTGTGGTTGATTGGAGTTCAAGAAGCGTCCATCCCTCGAGTCATCGATGAAGAAGTTTCGAATGACCGGCGACTTGGAACTCATCGACACGTAGGTGAAATGATCGTTTTCAAAGCCCGGTGCACCGCCGTCGATTGGGTTACCTGCTAGGTCATACCCTTCAATCCAGATGGACACCTTGCCAACTGGGTCTGCGCCGATGTTGGCCATGTCGCTGAAGGAACCTGTGTAATTTGCAAACGGTGCTTGACCGTCATTGTTCACTGTGACCGTGATGTATTCACTGGCATCAGCCAAACCGTCGCTGTTCGCATCGTGGTCGTTTTCGACCCAGATTTTGATGTCAAGGCTTGCCGGTGGGTTTGGCAAGTCATAGGCATTGAGGCGGATTTGTTGGTTTGCGGATGGAACAACCCATGTGTCGTCAACCATGGTTCGCCAGTTGCTTTCCAAGGATGGGTCCACTTGTCCGTTGAGAATTTTCACTTCAATCAGACTCGGGTCGAGGGTGTCAATCGAGAGGTTGAACGGAATTGCACACTCGCTGTCAGGTCGGTAAATGGAGGCCGGACACAATGTGTCGCCGCCTTCGTAGCCGTCGATGCGGAACCGGTAGGTTTCCTCACCGGCCGCAAAGCCGAGATCGATGTTGAGGTCGAAATCGCCACCGATGACACCAGATTGGTTTTCGATGCTGATCCACTCAACCGAGAAATTCTCGTCCGAGGTGTTGATTGTCTTCTGTTCCAAAACCATGTAGTATCGACTTGGGTCAGGGGAAATGTCAAGATTCTCGAGGCGAATGCTGCCAGCAATGTTCACGATTTGATTCGATTTTCCATTGTCCAAGTCTTGGGACAGTCCGATGTCGTTACGAACCTCAAAGGCCGTGATGACTGCATCGTTCTCAACCGCGTTGCCGCCAACGGGCGCCATCAGCACTGCGGATGGAAGGCCATTGACACCGTTTCCAGCGAGCAAACCAGCGTAGATTCGAACTTCATCGGTGTCTTCCCAATTGGAATTGACGATAAAGCGCCATGTGATTTGCTTCCCATCCGTGATATCGCTTTGCGTCGATGTGGATTCGAGGGTGATCAAGTCGTTGACATCTGAAGCCTCAGCGAAGCCCATTGCATCGGAGTAGGAGAGAATGACAGTGCCTGTGCTCGACTCCAATGTCAAGAAGCTCTCAACCAGGTTGGAGGTGGTTGAGGCTGCGACTGCGTGGGTTGTGACGATTTCGTACAACTCACCGTTTGGATAGAATCCAACAGGGTTGCCTGTCACGCTGAGTGTGTTATCATAGCCGCTCGCAGTAACAATTGCGAGGTTCGAAAAGGTCAGACCGCCACCGCTTGTGGAAGTGACTGCAATTTCGACGTTCGCCATCGAGCCACCATCCCACAGAGCAACACCCTTGTTGAGTTCAAGGTCGAGGCCATCGGAATTATCGAGGGTTGTGGTCAAGTTGTAGACGACATCGATGTCTCGAATCACCATCGTTGCTCCAGTTTCGGAGCTTGGTGATTCAGCCTTGAATCGGAACGTCATCCATTCATTGCCGTACGCATCGATGTGGCTCACAGGAACGAGGGGGTTGGTCAACAAGGAGTTGAGCGCAGCGGTGAGGTCCGTTGCTTCGAGGAATTCTGGAAGCACACGTGAAACGTTGCCGATTGCACCAAGGCTCACTTCCTGTGTGCCTGAAAGCACTGAGAAATTGAACCCTTCAGTTGGATCGGTGCTGGACCGAATGGTGACTTCATCCAGGACAAAGTCGGTTGAACGGACGACTGCTCCCTTTGGAAGCATGAAATTTCCACCTTCAGCAACACCCGTGAGGTCGGTGCTGATGTTGGCAGCATCTGTGCCGTAGTTGATTCCGTTCACCTTGTTGAGCAAGAAGTTAGTTTGGCGGCCAAAGGAGCCAAACGCAGGTTCGTCGAAGCCCCAATCAATGTTTGAATCATTGGCGATGTCGACCTGAAAGTTATCAGCGTGGTGGCCAAAGTGGAGGTCGAACCAAATTCCTCCGACGTTGCAGTTGCTCTGATAGGACATCAAAGTTTCAAACCCGAAGATAGGGGTGTCAAGCGTGTATTCTGTGTCTGGGATCATGCCGATCAGCCCATCGCCACCATACCCTTGCAGGTCAATGGTTGGAACTTCAGTGCAGTCATCTTGGACATGCGCTGTGATTCGAGTGATCGGTTTGGAGAAACTGCTGCGCTCGAGCTCAGGCGTGTAGGACACATCATTGAGGGTCGGAGAATACACCATCGGCATACCTCCTTCTGCCTCCCAGACCCCGTTGATGACGCCCGTGGTCATATCATCGGTTTGATTGAACCCTGTGCCGACCCTTGTCCCGATACTAAATCCGTGGAAAACAGGGCTGGAAAGCCTCGATGAACCAGAATCAAAGGAGAGCCTGAAGTTCACCGATGGATACTCAGTTGAGTTGATTTCCCACAGTTCGATGATCTTTCCTTGGAGCCCGACCATCGGGTTGCCGTGGTTGTCCACAACGGTTTGCCCGGTTGCAGAATCCATGACTTCGAGGGAGAGGGTGGCAGAGGATGTGGTTTCGGATTCGATGGTCAGAATTCCATAGCCATTTGGTTGGTTTTCGCCGCTCTGAACAGAGGGCAGGAAACCGTTGATGTCCATGGTTGCAGTTTGAGGCAAGACGTCACCAAGTCGGAAGTTGTCGATGTACCAACCTGCTGCTCCACCGTCCGATCCGCTGATGTCATTGTCTTCCAAAACAAATTGAAGTTGAATGTATTGGCCGACATATTGAATCAAATCAATCGCAATGTTTCCCCAACCGGTTGGGTTTTGAGTGCTCACAGATGTGCCACCCAAGGCATAATCGTTGCCATTAATGCCGTCTCCGTTGCATTGGCTGTAAATCTCGCCTGCATTGTTCGATCCTGTGCTCACTCGGTAGTATCCGTTTGAATAACCAACACCAGAGGAGTTGCCAATGTCGATGTCAATGTATTGGAAACCTGTTGGGTCGGGAGGGAAAACGCCACTGCTCGAGGTTCGAATTTGAACATACGCACAGTCGGTGTACTTGATCGCTGGGTTTGCTCCGGAAGGCGTGATGCGATCGAGATCGTGGTAGGAATCGAAGTACGCAGTCGTGTCTTTCAGAGCAAGGTCGATGTACATTGAGGGCGACCTGAGGGCGTAGCTTTTGCCGTTGTTGTTGCCTTGGTTGTAAAATTCATTGGTGTAATCGTTGTCGTTCAGACCTGTTCCCCAGCAGTAGGATCCCGAGTAGCAATCAGGGACGCCCGGAGGAGCCGGTCCGCTTGTTCCGCCAATTTCTCCGTGATCGAAGCCGAACGAGTTCTGATAGAAGTCACGTTGATCTGCAAAATCGGCTTGGGTTTCCTCGAAATCAGTCAAGATTCCTTCAGCTGTGAGTGAAACAGGTGTTGCAGTGGAGCCGTCTTCGTAGGTGAAATGAGATTCATTGGAGAATTTTGTCAGTTGGTTGTTGTAATTTGGGTTCCAAACTCGTGACATCGTATCGGTGTCAATTCGCTGATGAGCAGCGTGTTCAATCATGTTGACTGAGAGGTCCATGCTTGCGCTTGTGACCGTGTCGCCAGATGGAAGGTCGATGCTACCGTCGTCACGGTTCAAAAAGGCTGTACCGTCTCGCATTTCGATGTCTGCTTCGCTGTCTTGGTTGGCGAATGTTGTCACATTGGCCGCACCTGCGAAGGGCGCTAATACCATCAATGCGACAAGGAACAATGGGGCTCTCAAGTTTCGGTTCTCGTGTGTCATGGACTCACCTGCTCTTCACGCGAGGTTTCATTCACCTAAAACCGCATCGGACTCTCGCCTCCAAATGAAGGCCTGAAACAGGTCGGTGTGCAGCACAATCCTTCAGAGGGAAACTTCCCTTCGATTGTCCCAAGCTGCTTGACAAATCTCGTGCAAACCTCCGGCTCGCTGTTCGCTTTTTTCCAACCATTCTTGATTTGCGATTGTGACAGGTGTTGTCGGGCCGAGTGCGTCGCATACTTCGGGGCCAAGGCTCAATTCAAACACACCCAAAGCCCTCGACATTCGTATGATTGTATTTTTATCAAATCCAAGCAATGGACGCAGAGGTTTGAGAGAGGAGGCTTGTTCGATGCTGCCGAGATTTCCGAGGGTTTGAGACGACACCTGTCCGAGGTTTTCGCCCGTGAGAAGATGAGTTGCACCAACATCTGCTGCCTTGAAATCTGCGAGATGATGATACATTCGTTTCATGTGAATGAAGTATTCCGTGTGGGCCCATTTCTCAGTGAAAAGAGCGAGATGCTCGGCAACGGGCACCACTGTAAGCGATGGGTGGATCTGTGCTCTTGCCGCCTCACCAATTGGTCCATCAGCCGTCAAAAAGTGCTGCAGTGCTGCGATTGTCTTCTGTTCCGCTTCTGGCCCCACCACAGGTTCTTGGCTGCAATGGACCGGGTAAATGTTCCATCCTTGCTTGAGAGCCCTCGCAACGGCCACGGGGGAATCAAGCCCGCCAGAGACCAACGCGATGCACACTTTGCCCTCCACCATGCCGATGGGTCAGGTGATGGGATGATGAAACCACCCTATGGACGGGTTGACCTTCCCAGAGTTCATGAGGGGGAAGGCTCTGCGAAACACATGAAACATTACTCAAAGGAACCCGTGACGCTCATTGAACACGTTTTCCCTGGCGACACAAACGACCACGACACCTTGTTTGGAGGTAGGTTGCTTTCAATTATGGACAAAGCAGGCGGTATCGCATGCTCAAAGTTTGCTCACCGGGAATTTGTCACCATCTCGATTGACACGCTGAAATTCATCGCCCCAGCGCGTCAAGGTGACCTGTTGGAGGTGACAGGGAAAGTGGTGTTTACAAGCACCCACACAGCCTGCACCAAAGTCACAGCAATGGCTGTGGACAAAGCTACTTGGAAGAAAAAGAAGATCTGTGAAGGTTACTTTTTCTTCGTGGCCATCGACTCAATGATGCGCCCGATTCCAATCCCGCAATTGGTTGCTGAAAGTGACGATGAAAAGGAAGATTGGGCCCACGCCATGCGCATACGCGAGCAGATGCGCAACGACAAAGCCGAGTGAAGCACCCCTACATTCATGTGGACCACTCCGGTGGGCGAGTTATGCCAGTGCTCAACATAGCCATGGTCGGAAGCGACGACTTAGCACGTGAGATTGCAAAGCCGACAGATCAGCGAGATGTTCACACCTATGTGCACAAGGAATCTGATGCCGATGGACCCCGTATTCTCTCCATCATTCGACCTGCAAAGTATCCTGAGCGACTGCGCCCGTTCCTCAACGCCCTTTCCGCAGCACGAGTCGGCATCATCGAAATCGAACGAGTCGATGCAACATTGGGAGAGGCATTGGTCGCTTTTGCAAGTTCAAACCTCACAAAAGGCATGGCGATTATCAACGCACCTGACGGTGAATGGGTCGATGAGGACCAAGCGAAAATGCTGTTCAAGCAAGCCGGTCTCGGCGATTGGACCTTTGCCAAAGGCGACGGCATCGAGTTGCGCACCATCTTGTACAGATTCATGGATTCGATTGCAGACGAGTTGAAAGCAAACGCTGAGGCGCCTCTTGTGATTCCCGTGGACCAACATTTCAATGTCAAAGGCATTGGACTTGTGGCCATCGGTTATGTCCAATCTGGTACAGTGAATGTGCACGATGAGTTGGTGCTTCTACCGGCAAATGGAACTGGAAACGCAAAATCCCTGCAGGTGATGGATGATGATGTTCCCGCAGCACGAGCAGGCGACCGAGTCGGCCTTGCCCTTCGCAACGCAAAAGAAGATCACCTCGGCAGTGGAACACTGCTTGTTCGCCCACCTATTGAAGACAAGAAAACCAACACCAGCGTACCACTTGCGGTTGTGGCTCACGAACGATCGACGCTCCATCTTCAACGCTCACCGTTTCAAAAGAGAACCCTTGCAGAAGGCGACGTGGTCCATGCAAGCGTCGACCTTCAGTTTGTTGTCGGGCGCGTGGCATCAGCGGACGGAGATACCGCCGTTGTAGCATGGGAGAATCCTCTCTTCATCCGAAGAGAACACCCAGAACCAACCCTCATTGCTCAATTGGATTCAAAACCAAGAATCATGGGCAGCGCCCGCCTTGAGCGAATCGAATGATGGTTCACAGGAACCAGTAGTAGTACACGCCAACGGCGATGAATGGCCCTACAAGAATGAGGTAGCGAAGCGGTTTCCACCACCATCGATCGGTCCATGCTTCGGTTTTTTCCCCAACCGCTTCAAGGACATTCTCGACAAGAGCGGGTTCTGTAAACAACTCAATCATGGCGTTAACTCTGTGCAGTGACACATAAACGATTCCCCGGCTGAATCCGTCGTGAATGTCCGAGGTTCGTTTACGGCTTTCGGCGGAAAAAAAGAGGTCCTCTTTTGTGGGGAAAAAACCCTTCAATGGTCGGTGGATTGATAACCCGCAGGACGCCCTTTGCGCGATGGGATGCGCATTACTGGACACCGAGAGAGTCCACAAGGTGCAGAAGACTTCGAAGTCTTCGAACGACTGCACCAGAGTGGAACACCCGGAAGGGTTGTCGTCACAGTCACTGAGCGCAAGCTTTCAATCGAACAAAGAAAGGGCCACTGCGTCGAAATTGATAATGATTTCATCATGAAAATGGATCACGCTAACAAACCCTTTTTGCCGTTTGGCTACGCTTTCTTCGGCGCCCTCCTTCTGTGGGTTGCCTCACGAGGCATGGTGTTTGGAACGATGCCTCAATTGCTGACTTTTGGATTTGGATTGTTCCTCATGGGCGCACACTTCGGATTAAGGCGACCAACCTTAACCATAGAAACGCAATCGGAATGGTACACACTCCACGGCAACGATGCACGTCTTATGCGACTGGCTGAACTGCACCGAAGGCTTGCAAGGGGCCAATCAATGGAACAAGCACGCCTCGGGTTGGATGAATTGCAGCGCGACGTCGACTTCCCTCGATCGCCGGCGTCCCAGTTGATTCCCGCAGAACCGGTGCGCCTTGAACCGTCAATGGCACTGGCCACCCTCCTCGTTGAGCATGGCGACCAAGAGCAGATACCTGCAACGGTCGAGCCGCTTCGATTCCTTGGTTCGACCGAGCCGGTTGAATTGGACTTGGGTGAGCCTGACACCGAAGGGTGGATGTTTGGTGAACCTGAACCGTTGCAGCATGAACACGGGGTCATCCACAGGGGCATAGAAAACGCTAGGAATCGAAGGAATGCACATTTTTCTCGAAACGATTTGCCGCACGCTACAACCCAAGTCCATCACCCTGCTCACCCCTATCCGACCCATCAAACACAAGAGATGGGGCGTTCGTACGGGCGCATCGCTGAATCGACGCCAAGCCTGCCCGAGCCCCACCATGTTGGCTACCACACTCAATCACCTCAGGACTTCTTGCCAAGTTTTGTCGGCCCTGACGGGGCCCATGTTCCAACAACTGCACAGCCACCAATGCATGATGATGAATTCAGCATGTTCGAAGAGGATCTGTCCATCTTCGATGAAGAACCTGATTCTTTGATAGCCGCAGCGCGGGTTGATGATGAACCTATGGAAGCGGAACTGCTCCCCGATGCACCGCAGATGAAGCGTGTCAAGAACACCCAATACGTCGTCAAGAAACGAGTGCCTTACGAAACAGGGCGATACACCATTGAGCGGACACGAAGCACGACCATGTCTCGGGTTGGCGGTTTTATCAACAATCTAACGAAGGGTGTGACCAACAGCCTCAGCGAAGGCGCATCACTTGCTGGTCAACTGCTTGCAGGTACCCCTCCAACAGACGAACAACCCCGCAACAGCACAGATTCAGGTCGCGAACTTCGAGAGCGTTCTTCAAGAAGCCACATTCGAGAAATGGAAGACAGTGTTGCCAACCTTTCTCAGCTGCACGGAGGCGTGCTTCCCGAAGAAGAAGCAAACCGACTCAAACAACATGTCAGTCGGCGGCATACCATTGTTGAGCAACTGGAACAGGAAAAGGAAACAAAGCCGCCGGTGATCGATCTGGATGAGCTCAGCTTTGAGGAACTCACTGAGGTGACGCAAACTGGCGCTGGCGACAAGGCAACTGGTCTGTCAAGAATCGACTTTTGATCAGCCAAGAATGCGTTCGAACTCGACGATTCGTGCATCAAATGCATCCTCGCTCATACCTAGCAATGCTTCCACACCGAAGGATTCCAACGTGAAACTGGCAGAAACGGTAGAAGCAACGAGGGCAGCACGAAGTTCATCGCGGTCGATTGGACCTTCGCCCAAAGCCAGGTATGCAGCAAGCGTACCTGCAAAGGTGTCACCACATCCAGTGGGGTCACAGACCTTCGCTGTTGGGAATGCTGGCAAAGCGATGATGTGTTGACCGTGGAAGGCAAGAACACCATGTTCGCCCCGCTTCACAACGAGTGTGGAGACTTCAGTCATTGACTTGACCGTTTGTGCGGCACGAATGAGGTTCTCGTCATTGGCCAACATTCTGACTTCTCCATCGTTAATGATGATGAGGTCAACCCTCTTCATGACATCAAGCAATTCTTCCCGTGCAATGTTAATCCACAAGTTCATCGAATCGAGCATGGTCAAGCGTTGTGCCTTTGTTTGATCGAGAACACTGGCTTGGAGGGCTGGATGGAGGTTTGCACAAAGGGTGATTTTCGGTGTTTGGGCATGGGAAGGAACATTTGGTTGAAAGTGCTCGAAGACATTCAAATGCGTGGCTTTCGTTTCTGCTTCCGCCATCGAACCGTGGTAGGCGCCTTCCCAGCGGAATGTTTCGCCGTCTGCTGTTTCAATCCCCGATACATCGGCTCCGTTGCTCACGAGGACCATGCGGTCTTCGTCACGAAAATCTGTTCCGACGACGCCAACCAAGCCAACGGTACCAAGGCCAAGGCGGTTGCAGTGAAAGGAACTGGCAAGGCCGCCATATGTAGCCGAGCCACCGAGCATGTTCGCGACTTCTCCCTCAGGAGAGGCAACCGAATCATATGCTATGCTTCCAACCAAAACGACGTCCATGCACCGCCCAAATGGGGGGCCTACTTCAACATGACAGATGATGCCTCATGCACATCTATTTCTGCGCTCTGAACCCATCAAGCAGTGAAAATACCGCTACCGAACAACACCCGAAAGGCGTGTTGCGGCATCATCCAAGCAATTCTTGATGCATGTCGATGTATTGAATTGTGATGTTCCGGTCAAGGAAATCTTGTTCATCCATAATCCTGCGATGAAGTGGGATGAGGTGTTCAACCCCTGTGATCATCGTCTCATCAAGAGCGGTGCGCATTCTGCGGATGGCGTCTTCTCTGTCGCGCCCCCAAACCAGTAACTTGGCGAGCAATGAATCAAAGCAACCAGGCATATCGTAGCCAGGGTGAGCGTGTGTGTCAACTCGGACGCCGTAGCCTGATGGGAAATGGCACTCCCAAAGTCGACCGGGACTTGGAATGAACTTGCGAGGATCTTCTGCATTCAATCTGCACTGAATGGCATGCCCATTCCACACGACGTCTTCTTGCGTCAAGGGAAGGTCTTCACCTTGAGCGACACGAATGCCGAGTTCGACGAGATTGTAGCCTGTGATAAGTTCGGTAACGGTGTGTTCTACTTGGACACGGGGATTGACTTCGAGGAAGTAGAAATCCCCATTTGCGTCTCGGAGGAATTCGAATGTTGCAAGACCTTTGTATCCAACAGATTCCGCACCACGGCAAACCAAATCGCCGATTTCTTGGCGCTTCGCATCATCCAGCCATGGGCCTTCTTCGACAAGTTTCTGGTGACGGCGTTGAATCGAGCAGAACCGTTCTCCGAAATGAATGGCTTTCTTCCCATCCCCAAGAACCTGAAATTCGACGTGCTGAGCGCCTTGGATATACTTCTCAACGAACACCCGTTCATCCCCAAAGGCTGATTTTGCCCGTGATTGGCAGAGTTTGAGAGCGCTTTCAAATTCCGAGGCTTGCTCGACGATTTGCATACCTATTCCGCCGCCGCCAGCTGCAGCCTTGATGATGACTGGATAGCCGATTTCATCGGCCAGTGTTGAAGCGACGCCCGCTTCTGTAATTGGTTCTGAGGAACCTTTTGCAGTGGGCAAACCTGCGGCCTCCATAGCTGCTCGAGCCTCAATTTTGTCCCCAAGCAATGTGATGACATCTGCTGAGGGACCAATGAATGTGATGCCTTCTTCCTGAAGTCGGCGCACAAATGTAGCGTTTTCTGCCAAGAATCCGTAGCCTGGGTGAACTGCGTCACACCCCATTTCTTTTGCAGCGGCGATCACTGATTCAATGTCGAGGTAGGTGTCCAAAGGGTTTGGTTTGTTATTTGCATACGCCACATCAGCAAGTCGAACAGGGAGGGAGAGCCTGTCTTCTCGGCCATGGATAATGGCTGCTTCGATGCCCATGTCTCGAAGGGTACGAAGAATACGCAATGCGATTTCTCCACGGTTTGCAATCAGCACTCGCTTGAACGCCATGGATGAACGAAGAGCAATTACTCTATGATGCCAACGGTCCATGAAGGTCCTGAAAGGGCCATTTGAGTAGGTTGGAAAAAATAACGCACCGCGGTGAAAAAACGCGGTTTCGCGTCGTTTTAAGTCGCTAAAAAGGGGCTTTTCTTACTGATTCTAGTAAATTTGGCAGAAGGTTTCATTAGATTGGAGAGTGTTGGCCAATCATGACGCCGACACCCCAAACAGGAGCCGAAGCCCTCGACCGCTTAGCAGGTCGAGACCTCAACAACGATGGACGAATTGTCAACCTCGTGGTCTGTGGGAATTCAAAATTCTATGATTACGCTTGGCTTGAGAATGCAATCGAAGAATGGGTTCAGTACAATGACTACCCCGATCTCATTATCCTCGGTGGTGCAAGCGGCGTGGATTACCTCGCCGAACGCTGGGCAGACAACAACAATGTCCCACTTGCTGTGTTCACTGAAGCATGGTCGGTACCTCGTCCAAACGCAGCAACCGACAGTGGACGACCGGAAGCTGCAGCGAGTCTTGTTGATCGAATGCTTGAGCGAGCCACGCACATGCTTGCGTTCCCTGGACCCGATTCTGTATGGACCAAACGAATGGAAGATGCTGCTTCGAGCCGAGGGATTCCCGTCATCAGCAGAGCCTTGCCTGCTTGACCCTGTTGTCAACGCCTTGGGAAAGACGAGGTGAAGATCAGTACACGTCACGCAGGTAGCGCTTCTGTTCACGCATCATCGTCTTCTCAATGAAGTGGGTTGCGTCATCATTGGACATGCCGCCATGTTCCTCTGCAATCGAAATAAGCGCTCTGTGGACGTCCTTTGCCATGTATTGCTTGTCACCACAGATGTAGAAGTAAGCGCCGTTCTCAAACCATTCCCAGATTTCCGCACCGTGTTCAATAAGGCGATGCTGAACATAGATTTTCTCGGCTTGGTCACGAGACCATGCCGTTGTGAACTTGTACAGATTACCACTGTCCATCCATTCTTCGATGGTTTCCTTGTAGTAGAATTCGGTCTTTGCGGATTGGTCGCCAAAGAACAGCCAATTTCGGCCCTCGCCGCCATCGAAAACACGTTGCTCCATGAAGGCACGGAACGGTGCGATGCCAGTACCTGGTCCGACCATGATGATGTCCGTGCTCTTGTCTTCAGGCAAGATGAACGATTTGGTTGGGGACATGAACACACCGATTGGGGCGCCTGTCGTATCGATTTCATCTGCCATGAATTGGGTGCACAAACCGCCACGGGGTCGTCCGTTGTATTCGAATCGGACGATACCAACAGTCAGTTCAACAAAGCCAGGATGTGCGTCGTGTGAGGAAGCGATGGAGTAGAGACGAGGCTTCAATCGATCTGCAAGTTCGAGGAATTCTTGAGGAGAATACTTGACATCGAATTCTCGCATGATGTCGATGTAGTCTCGTGTCCATAGGTAGTCTTCGATTGCTTTAGCATCATCGACTAAGGCCTCGACTTTGGCGACTGGGTCGTCCGATGGTTGGTTTGGGGCAAGGCCAGGTGGCGTTTCGCCCGAGGTGTTGGCAGACCATTCTTCGCCGTTCCGGGTGCGGGAAACGATGGAGAGGGAAATTCGCATGCCGCTTGAGACAACTTTGTTGGCAAGGGAGTTGACGAATTTCTTGTTGGCCATGTGGACTTCGAAGTCCTTCTTGAGCGCCGTGTAGAGATTCCGCTCGCCGTTGTGGGTTTCAACAGGAGCGGTTCGGTCCCAGCCTTGTGCTTCGATTAATTCCTCGACGATATGTGGTGGGTTTTCAGCAAGAACGCCGAGTGCGTCACCAACCTTGTAGTCCAAACCGGAGTCGCCCAGCGCGAACACAATGTGTCGAGTTTCTTTTTTCGAGCCCTTGCCGTTGAGAACGTAATTCTCAGTGATTTCGGACATGTATGGATTCTTTGAACTCCAATTGCTCATGGTATCACCGTACAGCCTAAGGCTGTGATTTGCCCCAATCATAGCCTCCTTAAGATGCTTATCACCGCAAGCCATGCCGTGACACATCCTGCTTTCTGGGCGGTTCGATTCTACCCCCGTTGAGGCAAGGGCGGAAACGGCCCTTTATATGGTCAATCGGGAGAACTCGACCTATGTCCAACACAAATGCACCAACCGCCATCATCGTAGGCTCTGGACCTGGTGGTCTTGCCTCTGCTCTTCTGCTCGCCCATTCAGGAGTGGATGTCACAATTCTCGAGAAAGCCGATGCTGTCGGAGGGCGCACTCGCCTGTTCAAGAAAGACGGTTACACATTCGACCGTGGACCTACATTTTTCCACTACCCCGAAGTCATCGAAGAGATCTTCAAGGCCATCGGCCGTGATGCTCACAAAGAACTCGGCCTCATGCCCCTCGACCCAATGTACAGACTTGTTTTCGGTGCCGGAGGTCACATCGACGCAACCAGTAACCTCGACCAGATGACAGAACGTATTCGTGAACTCGCTGGCGATAAGAATGCTGATGGATTCAAAAATTACGTCAAGCAAAACCGAAAGAAGCTCGACTTCTCAAAGCAATGCCTCCAAACTCCGTGGTCCAGCCCACTCGACGTATTCTCAAAGCGAGCCCTTCGAGTTGCGACCATTCTCAAGCCATGGGCCAGCGTTGCTGGTGATCTCGGCAAGCACTTCGATGACGAGCGTGTTCGACTCGCAATGTCATTCCAAACTAAGTACCTCGGCATGAGCCCATTCCACGCCCCGTCGTTGTTCACCATTCTCGCTTTCCTTGAGTACGAACACGGTATTTTCCACGCCAAGGGCGGCCTTGGAAGCATCACCGCTCGCATGGGAGAAATCGCAGAAGAAATGGGTGTCGACATCCGCCTCAACACTCCCGTCAAGTCCCTCATCTATGAAGGCAAAACTGTGACCGGCGTTCGAATCGAAGGCTCTGAAATGTTGGCTGACAAGGTTGTGATCAACGCAGACTTCGCTCACGCCATGACGACCCTCGTTCCTGATGAAAAGCGAAAGAAGTGGTCCAACAAGAAACTGGAAAAGAAGGGCTACTCTTGCTCAACGTTCATGCTCTACCTCGGTGTTGACAGAGAGTACGATTTACCCCACCACCAGATTTACGCCTCGTCTGAATACGAAAACAACCTGAAGGACATCACGAACCACCGATTGACATGGGATGACCCATCCGTTTACGTACAAAACGCCTCCATTACTGATGACTCCCTCGCACCCGAAGGCCACTCCACGATTTACGTGCTCGTGCCAGTGCCAAACCAACACGAAAGCATCGTGTGGGATGACATCAAGGGCGACTTCAGAGAAACCATCGTCAAGCAACTCTCGAAACTTGGCTATGATGGCATCGAAGACCACATCGTCTCTGAAACGGTCATCACCCCTGATGACTGGGGCGCATCCGACATTTACCGTGGCGCAGTGTTCAACCTGACACACGACCTAAAGCAAATGCTCTGGCGACGCCCGCACAACCGATTCGAAGAGGCAAACAACCTCTACATTGTCGGCGGCGGTACGCACCCAGGAAGCGGCCTTCCTACCA
>ERZ1047985.268-NODE-268-length-43783-cov-5.260977_pt1 | contig 43783 bp, 49 predicted proteins | sample MGYA00383097_ERZ1047985 | MGnify/ENA primary metagenome ERZ1047985 (study PRJEB29581, sample SAMEA5548367) | metagenome | biome: marine; feature: coastal; material: water | depth 50 m | study: Short-term variability in the microbial, nano- and picoplankton...
TAGCAACCACTTCATCAGGGTTGATACTAGATAAAACAGGTTTATTAAACAACTCGCCAACCATCTCTCTAACTAATGGCATGCGGGTTGAGCCGCCTACCATAATGATATCTTTAATATCATCTATCGCAATGTCAGCATCTCTGATGGCACGCTTGGTGATTAACAAGGTGCGCTTTATGAGTGCTTTAGCCAGCGATTCAAATTTTGATTTACTAATACGGTACGGAGCTTCTACACAATTAAATTCAGCAAAATCATGCTCGCTTAAAGTTTCCTTGGCAATACGTGCAAAGGATTTGATTCTTTGCATTTGTGTGGGGGTTAGTTCGCCCAGTTTTAGCATCTCAATACAATCATCAATAATAAGTTGGTCAAAATCATCGCCACCCAAGCTCGAGTCGCCACCCGTGGAAAGCACTTTAAACACACCCTTTTGAAAACTTAAAATTGAAATATCAAAGGTGCCACCGCCTAAATCATAAACCGCATGCACCCCTTCTTCACCCGATTCTAAACCATAAGCCACAGCTGCTGCAGTTGGTTCGTTAAGTAGGCGTAAAACATTTAAGTCTGCCAAAGTCGCCGCATCTTTAGTGGCTTGACGTTGGGCATCATTAAAATAAGCAGGCACGGTAATCACAGCGCCCGTTAAATCACCATCTAAGGACTTTTCTGCCCGTTGTTTGAGTGAGGCTATGATGGTTGAAGAAATCTCTACAGCGGACAAATCTCCCATGGCGGTATGGAATTGTACGTTATTGCCATTTTCTACTAAATCATAAGGGCAATTCTTAAAGGCTTTAACTTCCTTGTAACCCAAACCCATAAAACGCTTGACCGAAACAATGGTATTTGTTGGGTCGGTTTTTGCATAAGGGCAAGCCTCGCAACCAACCGTGAGCTTGTTGTCTTTACCGCAATGCACAACAGAGGGCAAAATTGCGTTATTGTTTTCGTCGGTAAGCACCTTGCTTTCGCCACTTCGTACCGTGGCTACCAAAGAATTGGTTGTGCCTAAGTCAATACCAATCGCCAGTTTATGCTGATGAGGGGCGCTTGCTTCTCCAGGCTCTGAAATTTGTAATAATGCCATAATCTTATAACCACTCGTCCATAAGTTGTTTTGCCTGTGTGTTTAACTGCGTATAAAACTTCAATTCTCTGACCAAATTTCTAATTGTTTCAAATTCATTGAGCGCAAACAAAGACTGAATTTTCTCAATATTTTGCTTGGTTTTATCCGTAATCTCTTCGATAAAATTATCTAAAGCCAGTTCGTCTTGGGCGTTTTCTATCGCCTCTAACGACTCTCTGAGTGTAATTTGATTGATTAAAAAGCTTGCATCCATTTGTGTATCTTTTTCATCAAAGGCATTGATACCTTGTAATTCCAATAAGTAAGTGGCACGTAACAGCGGTGAACTGAGCGTATCAAAAGCGCTGTTAATCAATGAAGTGTTTTGTAAGGCAAGGGATTTTTCTTTATCACTTTGCGTGGCAAACTTATCAGGATGATATTGCGCAATTTGCGCTTGATAGGCTTGCTCTAAAGCTTTTAAATTGATTGCAAAATCAGCCTCTAAAGCAAATAATTCAAAGTAGTTTTTCATTATTTTGAGACCTTTGCATAAATAGGGGTGATTAGCAAAATGACAAATTTTATCCATTTGGTGATTTTATTAAAACCAGTCCCAGCAGGGCTTCGGCAGGTTTTAATAAAATTAGCAAATGGGTGAAAGGTGGCATTTTGATGATTATTCATATTTATGCAAAGGCCTCATTTTAATAATATATCTTTGATTGTATAAGTGGTAAAAATTAGTATATTTTTTTATTTAAAGGCGAGGCGCATAGTCAACCTATGTAACGAGACTTAAAATGAAAAAAATGCTGGTTTTTACCACTTATACTGTGAAAGATTCGCCACAACCGCATTCTGCTTTGGCATTCGGATTGTTAAACTCAAAACCCTCGTTCAAACCTTCTTTAACAAAATCTACTTCTGTACCATCTAAATAAACAAGACTTTTAGCATCAATAATCACTTTTACACCTTTGTCTTCAAAAACAACATCGTCGTCATTCGTGCTGTCAACAAATTCCATGTTATAACCCAAACCGGAGCAGCCTGTGGTTTGCACAGACAAACGAATACCGATGCCTGAACCACGATTGGCTAAAAAACTAACAACACGTTCAGCCGCAGTCTTGGTTAAGCTAATTGCCATGGTTTATTCGGCTTTACTTTTAATATCGTTAATGGCTGCTTTAATTGCGTCTTCAGCCAGTACTGAGCAATGCACTTTAACCGGTGGTAATGCTAATTCTTCAGCGATATCTGAATTTTTAATAGCGGCGGCCTCATCCAAAGTTTTGCCTTTTACCCATTCTGTTAATAAGGAACTTGAGGCAATCGCAGAACCACAACCATAAGTTTTAAATTTCGCTTCCTCAATCACGCCTTTATCATCAACCTGAATCTGTAAACGCATCACATCACCACAAGCAGGTGCACCTACCATACCTGTACCGACATTCTTAGCATCTTTATCTAAAACACCAACATTGCGTGGATTTTCATAATGATCTAATACTTTTTCACCGTATGCCATATTTTTTTCTCCTAACGATTCTTATTTATTTCAATTATACCCGCTCAAAAAGTTTTACCAGATAGGTCATTCACCGGATAACAGTAAGTGCTTTATACGGTTTCAGGTGAATAACAAGGTAAGATTATTTTTCAGCTTTTAATGCGCAGCCCATTCAACTTTACTCAAATCAACACCCTCTTTATACATATCCCACAACGGTGATAAATCACGTAATTTTTCTACTTTTTCACGCACCAAGGCAATTGCCTTGTCAACATCAGCTTCGGTCGTATAACGACCAATGGTAAAGCGAATAGACGAATGTGCCAACTCATCACTTAAACCTAATGCACGCAAAACATAAGAGGGCTCGAGACTTGCAGAAGTACAAGCCGAACCCGAAGAAACCGCAATCTGGTTAATTGCCATCATCAGTGATTCGCCTTCTACATAATTGAAACTAATATTGAGATTACCTGGAATTCGTGCCCCTAAGTCACCATTAACAACCACTTCCTCCATATCGGCAAAACCTGTCAATAAGCGCTCACGTAAAACCGCAATTTTTTGGTTTTCTTCTTTCATTTCAGCTTGAGCAATAGCGAACGCCTCACCCATAGCGACTATTTGATGCGTTGCCAATGTACCTGAGCGCATACCCCGCTCATGACCACCACCATGCATTTGTGCTTCTAAGCGAATACGGGGTTTACGACGCACATACAAAGCACCAATGCCTTTAGGTCCATAAATTTTATGCGCTGAAAAACTCATTAAATCAACCGGTAATTTTGACAAATCTATGTCTACTTTACCCGCTGATTGTGCAGCGTCAACATGGAAAAATACTTTGTGCTCTCGACAAACATTGCCAATCGCTTCAATGTCTTGAATGACACCAATTTCGTTGTTGACATGCATAATAGAAGCCAATATCGTGTCTTCACGAATGGCGTTTTTGAACACATTTAAATCCAATAAACCGTTTGCCATTGGGTCTAAATAAGTCACTTCGTAACCTTCACGTTCAAGCTGTCTGCAAGTATCTAATACTGCTTTGTGCTCTGTCTTTAGTGTGATGATGTGTTTGCCTTTCTTTTTGTAAAAATGCGCAACACCTTTAATGGCTAAATTGTCTGACTCAGTAGCACCTGATGTCCAAACAATCTCTTTTGCATCGGCACCAATTAAATCTGCCACTTGTTTTCTGGCTTTTTTTACCGCTGCATCAGCTTGCCAGCCATAATAATGAGAGTTAGATGCCGGATTACCAAAATCACCATCCATCGTAAGGTACTTCATCATTACCTCTGCGACCCTGCTGTCAACAGGCGTCGTGGCAGAATAGTCCATGTAAGTTGGTATTGTCATTATTACAGTCCTTCGTGATTATCAATCACCATTTTTAAAGTTTTTCCGTCTAAAAAATCTCTAATTTGTTCACTAACATCACACCATAATTGATGTGAAATACATTGCTTACCGTTATTACAAGTACCCAAACCTTTACAGCGACGCAAGTCAATGTTCTCATCAACTGCCTCAATGATTTGTGTCAAACTGATGTCTTTTTCCTGCGCTTTAAGCAAGTAACCACCACCCGGTCCACGGACACTTTTTACCAAATCTGCGCGTCGTAATTTGGCAAAAAGTTGTTCTAGATAAGACAAAGAAATGTTTTGTCTTTGTGAAATGATATCCAAAGTAATCGGCTTTCCCGTGTTGTTTGCCGCCAAATCCAACATCGCTGTTATGGCATAGCGTCCTTTAGTAGTAAGTTGCATATTCTTTACCGTTTTTATTTAAATTATTTGTATTATATATTTAACCTAGTATTTTAGTCAAGTAAAAAACCTATTATTTTAGTCGGGTAATAATTATTTACTTTCTATCTCCAAATTGTCAACTGAAATGTCACTAACTTCTTTAAGGTTTAATTCCTTTGATACCCTATGTAATTGCGAGTCTACATCATGCAAATGCGCCAAAATTGAGTTAATTGCTTTAACACTAGGGTCATCATCACCATCGCCAACTGCATAAGAATCAAACTTGTCAGATTGTGTCTTAGAATCTTTTAATACACGTGCAGGCACACCCACAACCGTTTGTCCATTTTCAACTGACTTAATAACAACAGAGTTAGAACCTACACGCACATTGTCTTCTAAAACAATCGGACCCAAAATTTTAGCACCTGCGCCAATCACCACATTATTGCTTAATGTTGGGTGACGTTTGCCTTTCTTCCAAGTAGTACCACCCAAGGTAACCCCATGATAAAGTGTACAGTCATTACCAATTTGAGCGGTTTCACCAATCACCACGCCCATGCCGTGATCAATAAAAAATCGACGACCAATTTTCGCCGCAGGATGGATTTCAACACCGGTTAGCCAACGTGCAATCATTGAGATAAAACGTGCTAACCACTTAAGCTTTAAGCCCCACAGTCCATGCGCCAGACGATAAAACAACATCGCCTGAACACCGGAGTAAGTGGTGATTATTTCAAAGGTATTTCTGGCGGATGGATCACGCTCAAAAACACTTTGAATATCTTCAATAAATTTCATTGTCGCATTATATCATAAAGCACTAATACTGAAACCTTTGCACATATTGAATGATGAATAATGAAAAAGGTATGAATAAAACAATAGATTTTGCTCTAATCAGTACCTAATAACGCCTTTAAAACGCTTGTAATTCCATAAATACTGTTGTGGCTGGGTCCTGACCAAACGCTCAACCGCCTGATTCATTAAAGCCACATCATCTTCCATTAATCCTGTGTCTGACAAGATATTCACAGGCTCAACATTTAATTCATAACCCCTGCCCTTATCTAAACGCTTTGCCCAAGTCATTAACACTCTGGCTTTGTTTTTTCTTGCTAATTTAACCAATAAGGTCATGGTTTTTGCATCATGCCCAAAAAAAGGCGATACGACACTGCCTTGTTCACCAGGGTATTGATCCGGCAAAATAGCAACAAGTTGGTGATCTTTAAGTGCCCGTTGTAATTTTAAAATACCTTTTTTATTTGCTGCTGCCATACCCAAATTTTGCTGTTCACGCAAAGCAAGCAATAAGGCGTTTTGTTTTTTGTTGTTCAATTCCTTGTACATAAAAGTTGTGGGTCTGCATAAAGACACAACACGCGCGGCAATCTCCCAACAACCAAAATGTGGCACCAACAAAAGTGTATTCTCATTGCCTCCAAGGTGTTGCACGCCATTTTCTTTGACAATGTGTTTGGCATTATGTGCAAAACTGTTAAACCAGATAAAACCAGATTCACTTAAGTTTTTGCCTGCTTCAATTAAGGATTTTTTAACCAAATCTTGTTGCTGTACTTTGTCTAACTCGGGAAAACAAATGGCAATATTTTTACTGACAACGCGTTTAGATTCATTGTTCACTAAGTACAAAAAACGCCCTATTAAGCCACCGATAAAATGATTTAATCTCAATGGCATCCATGAAAAAAGTTTAAGAATAACTTTAATCATTGTCTGCTTTTGTTTCATCCAACATGGGCTTCATTGCGCTGAGCAAGTTTTTGTAAAGGCTGGGCACACGTTTTTCTTCGCTCAACAACCATTGTTTAAAATAGTCTCGCTCAGTTGGCATACTAAAACAAGCCGGACAAGAATCTGGAATGACTGGCAGGTCAGCAGATTTGGCAAAATCTGCCAGTTGTCGCTCTCTTACATAAGTCATGGGTCGAATGACGCGCAAATCTTTGTCGTCATTCACATAGTGCGCTTTCATGGTTTGTATCTTACCATTGTGGAACATTGACATCATTAGGCTTTCACACAAATCGTCTAAATGCTGCCCCAATGCCAATACATTGTAGCCCTCTCTGCGTGCCACTTGATACATCAAGCCACGCTTGATACGTGCACAAAATGAACAATAGGAGTCCCCTTTCATACTTTCTTTTGCTTGCTCAAGAATAGGAAATTCTTCAAAAAAATAAGGTGTGTCAAAGCGCTTAAAAAAAGCCTCTAATGCCTGTGGCTCAAAACCTTCTACTTGAGGGTCGATGGTTACCACGCCTAACTCAAACTTCACGGGTGAAGTTGCTTGGAAGTGTCGCAAGATATGAAACAAACTCAAGGAGTCCTTACCCCCTGACACCGCTAATAAAATCTTATCACCAGCCTTGATCATATTGAAATCTGCAATCGCTCGCCCAACGGGCTTTAATAATAACTTTGGTAGTTTTATCCTGCGATCCATTTTTTCTGTTGGCTTAAAATTGACTGATTTGCTTTAGTATTAAGCGTTAAAGCGCAATGGGTTTTATCGCCAAAAGCAATTTTTAACTGTATATCGCTTGGCAAATCATCTCTTAGAATGCCAAGTTTAATGCACTCACCTTCTTGACACTTATCCAAAGTTTTCTTTAAATCTTTAGCGGCTATTTTGCTCTCGTTGATACTGATGATTTTATCACCAACGTATAGACCTGCTGTTTGTGCACAAGAATTATCAAGAATGTGCGTAACAACAGCCTGTTTCTGTGTTGTATTAACACCTATGCCAAATTTTGATAAATCTTCTTTTTTATGGCTGAATTCGCAATGTACACCCACATATTCAAACGCACTCTTAAGTGGCAGTTCGTCCACACCGTACAAATATTTTTCAAAGAACTCGGTGAAATCACTTTGTGTCAGATGCTCGATGACTTTTTGCACGGTGTCATCTGCCAGTCCACTGGCTTGGTAATTGTCCCAAATCAAGCGTATTGCATCATCTAATGAATATTTATCGTCAGTGCGTTTACGCACCTCAATATCAAGCACAAACGCTAATAATGCCCCCTTGCCGTAATAGCTAACAATGGCATTGGGTGCATTCTCATCTTGTTGATAAAACTTTGTCCATGCCTCAAAACTCGACTGCACCAAAGACTGTTTAAAACGACCACGACCTTTTTGCACTCTACCAACTGTTTGTGCAAATAATGTCAAATATTGCTCAACAGAAAGTATGTCAGCACGCAACAATGACAGTTCGTCATAATAAGACGTAAAACCCTCAAATATCCACAGTTGCTCGGTATAGTTTTCACGGTTCATGTCCAAATCGTGAAAACTGGCAGGCTTGATGGTTTTAACCCACCAAGCATGAAAATATTCATGCGAACAAAGCGCTAAAAAACGTGTGTATTCAGGGCTAATGTCTTTTTGCCCTAAGACTGGCAATTCTTTTCTGGCACAAATCAAACTGCTGGATTTTTTGTGCTCCAAGCCACCGTAGTCTTTGCTGGTTACCAAAGTTAAAAACAAATAATGATCAAACGGGATATTGCCACCAAAAAAACCAATATGATGTGCACAAATACGACTTAAATCAGCACGTAACCTTTCAATATCAGCGGTGTGCTCACCAGTAATCGTCATCGCATGCGCTGTGTTGCCTGCACTAAATTCAAAACGCGTGAAATCTGCCATTTCAACAGGATGGTCAATTAAATCTAGATAGTTTTCAGCCGTATAAATGGCTTTATTTTCTTGTTTGTCTTTCAGTGTCAAAGTGGTAGCACAATCCCACGCACCCAAAACTTTGTCAGTTGGATGGTTAATTTGCACTTCACAAGTGCGATTTTCAAAACCAAGCGGCTGTAAAAATACACTGCTGCCATTAAAAAATGCCCGTTGATTGGTTAAATAAGCACAACGCACAGACAAGTCAAAGGCATAAACTTCATACTCTACGCTGATACTATCGCCACATGGGGATGCAATCCAATGGTTCTTATCCAACTTTTTAAGTTCAACAGATTGCCCAGAACTGTGCGCCTTAATGCACACAATATTTTTGGCGAAATCACGAATTAAATAACTGCCCGCAATCCAGTTTGGTAGTGAAAATACTTGCCCCAATGGGTTGGGATTATCAAGTGTTAGACATACATCAAATATATGCGCATTGACATCTTTGGGGGTTATTTTATATCTAATGGGGGTTAAACTCATTCTACCAATTGGTCAATACTGGCTTTAAATTCAAGTACGGATTTTTGATAATTTTTGGCAACTTGTGTATAACTTAATTTGACAACTTGCTCATTATTTTGTGCGTTAATGACAAAGCTTGCCTGTCCATTGCCATTGTTATAACGCTGTTTTTCTTCAACAGTGCGTGCTTTTGCAATTTCGATTTGCGCTTGGTTAGAGTGCATCATTTCCTTAAGTAATTGAATCTTTTCTTTAAGGGTTTTTGCTTGCGTGTAAACATTTAATAATTGCTCACGCTTAGATTGCGCTAAATTTTCTAACTCTATGTTGGCTTTTTCAATATTACTGTTAGCCTCAATACCACCTAAAGGGTAAGACAAACCCAAACCAACTTTCCAAGTGGTGCTTTGGTTGCTAAGCGATTTTGAATAATTGCTGTTCTCACCCGCACTACTCACACCCAAATTTAAATCCAACTTTGCTTCGGATGCATTTTTAAAACTAAGCAATTGACGCTTTAATGTTTTTTGCGATAAATGATTAATTTTTAATACTCTGGAATTTTTTGATAAATAGGCTTTTAAGTCAGCTATATTAGGGCTATACGTTTTATACAAATCTGTATTGGCCACTATTTGTTCAAACCCTAAATCTAACATAATGGCAATTTCATGGCGTAAAAGTGTCAAATCTTGCTGTGCCTGTAGATGCTTTTGTTTTGCTGTTTGATAAGCATCTTGCTGCAGTAAGACATCAACTTTTTCAACCACAGAGGCTGCATATTTTTCCTTAACCAAATTTAGTTCTTTTTTAGCCAACGCCAATCGCTGTTCGTTGATTAAACTTTGTTCTTGCGCATAAGCCAAATCGACAAAACGGCTCAACTTGCTTAAAACAAAACTTTCTTGTGCCTCTAGCTGTTCTAAAGTGTTTTTAGAAATAGCAATTTGTGCCACATCAGTGCTTAAACGGTCGTTAATACCATCTTTATTACGTAGCAGTGGATAAGTGTAATCTAGTGAAAATCCATTGTTTGTTGTGTCTGTGCTTCTACTTTTATCTATCCAAGTGTGTGTCAGCGTGATATCGCTACCCGTATCGGCATATTTTCTACTGGTAGAAATACCCACTGAAGCGGTGTCTAAATTAGCAGCGGTGGTTGATATGTCATTGCTGTCTTTGTCTTGACTTTGGTATAAGCTCTCAATAGCAACCACCCAATCCTCATTGGCTTCAGTGGCACGCTTCTCAATCAACTTAATCTTGCTGGACAATGCTTGTTGATTAAAAAAAGGATGACTCGCGCGCAAACGCTCAACAAAATCTTGCTCGGTTAATGCTTGGGCATTAAGCGTGCTCAATAATACAGTTGTTAGTAGAATTTTTCTCATTCAGCCCTCTGCTTCAATGCCTTTTTAATCTCGTTAATAATAGCGTATAACTTCTTACCTGTCGTATCAACCACAACATTTGCCACTTCTTGATAAAAACCCTCTCTGGCTGCCAATAAATCACGCAGTGTTTTTTCTCTATCGTTCGATTGCTCTAATAAAGGGCGTGTCTTAGACTTAGCCGTGCGTTTAACCAATTGCTCAACACTAGAAGACAAATACACCACAAAACAAGATTTTTTGAGTAAGGCACGATTTTCTTCTTTAATAACAATACCGCCACCTGTGGCAATCACAATATTGGGAATTTCACACAAATCTTTAAGCATTTGTATTTCGCGTTGACGAAAACCTTCTTCACCCTCTATATCAAAAATATAGTCAATAGCAACACCCGTACGTGCCACAATTTCAAAATCTGTGTCAAAAAAATCACGTTTTAGCACACAAGCAAGTCGGCGACCGACTGATGTTTTACCAGAGCCCATTGGACCTACTAAAATAACATTCTTGCTTGACTTAGTCATGATAAGACCACTAGAAATAAACGTGTTAATTCAACTCGTATTTTGAACCGCAATATGGGCAAACCGCTTGACCTTGTTGGTCGAATTTTAAAAATACTTTGGGGTGCATACTCCACTTTTGCGCATCTTTAGGCGGACAATGTGCAGGCAGGTCCTTTTTGTCTACAATACTGTAACTCACATTTTTTTGCTGAAAGCCGTCAATGTTTGTCATCTTAACACGCTCCTTGACTGACCCATCTTTTATATTTATCATTACGGCCATACACACAGTCAAAATATAAACTTTGTAATTTCTCGGTAATCGGTCCGCGCGTACCTGCGCCAATTGCACGATTGTCTAACTCACGAATTGGTGTTACTTCTGCCGCTGTTCCGGTAAAGAATGCTTCATCAGCACAATACACTTCATCACGAGTAATGCGCTTTTCAATGACTTTATAACCCAAATCAGTTGCCAAGGTGACAATCGTATCACGCGTAATACCCGCTAATGCTGATGTTAAATCAGGCGTGTAAATTACACCATCACGAATGATGAAAATGTTTTCGCCACTGCCTTCTGCAACAAAACCATCAACATCTAACAATAATGCCTCATCGTAGCCATCGGTCAACGCTTCTTGTAGTGCTAACATTGAATTAATATAATTACCATTCGCCTTGGCTTTGGTCATGGCAATATTAGCATGATGACGTGTATAGCTTGAAGTACGAATGCGTAAACCTTTTTTCATGTTTTCTTCGCCTAAGTATGAGCCCCACTCCCAAGCGGCAATAATGGTATGAACTTTTAATCCGTCAGCACGTAAACCCATACCCTCTGAGCCATAAAAACACATTGGGCGAATATACGCGCTGTCTAAATTATTTTTTGCGACAGCCTCTCTTTGCGCTTGGTTGATTTCATCTTTAGAATAACCAATATCCATGCCCATAATTTTGGCAGAATTAAACAATCTGTCGGTATGTTCTTTAATACGAAATATCGCTGTACCATTATCCGTTTGATAGGCACGTACACCTTCAAACACACCCATGCCATAATGCAGTGTGTGTGTTAGTACGTGAATCTTAGCATCACGCCAATCAACCCACTGCCCATCAAACCAAATCAAGCCGTCTCTATCATCAAATCCAGTCATTTTTTATTCCTTATCTAACTCAAATGCAGCATGCAATGAACGCACTGCCAACTCTAAATATTTTTCATCAATTACAACCGATATTTTAATCTCGCTTGTAGAAATCATTTGAATGTTTACATTTTCTTGGTGTAACACTTCAAACATTTGCGCAGCAATGCCTGCGTGTGAACGCATACCAATGCCCACTAAAGACACCTTAACAACGGCATCATCACTCTGCACCGCTTTGGCATTCAAATCGCCACGAATGCTTTCCAAAATCTTTTGCGCCTTATTAAAATCACTTCTATGCACGGTAAAAGCAAAATTGGTCAAACCTTCACGCGCTGAAACACTTTGCACAATCATATCCACTTCAATATTTGCCTCACTAATTGGCTTTAATATTTTGTGTGCAATACCTGGCTCATCTGGCACGCCAATTAAGCTGAGTTTTGCTTCATCTTTATTGTGTGCAATCCCTGATATAAGTGCCTGTTCCATAATGTTTTCCTCACTGGTAATTAATGTGCCTGTTGGGTTGTCAATAAGTGAAGACAACACCCTTAAAGGCACTTTGTATTTTGATGCAAACTCAACGGAGCGAATTTGCAAAACTTTTGAGCCGAGTGATGCCATCTCTAGCATCTCTTCATAGCTGACTGATTTCATTTTTCTAGCGTTTGGCTCAATCCTTGGGTCGGTTGTATAAACCCCGTCAACATCGGTGTAAATCTGACATTCATCGGCTTTTAAGGCTGCCGCTAAAGCAACCGCTGTTGTATCCGAGCCACCACGTCCTAATGTGGTGATGTTGCCTTTTTCATCCATACCCTGAAAACCTGCAACGACCACAACTTTACCTTCATCAAGACTGGTGTGGATACGTTTGCTGTCAATGGATTTGATGCGTGCCTTACCGTGCTCAGAATCTGTTGTAATTCTAACTTGTGAACCCGTATAAGAAATTGCATCACAACCCAATTGCTGCAACGCCATAGCAAGCAAAGATATAGTAACCTGCTCACCTGTTGTCAACAACACATCCATCTCTCTTAAAGAAGGTATGTCTTGAACTTCTTGCGCCAAAGTTGTCATGCGATTGGTTTCACCGCTCATCGCAGAAACACTGATAACCAGACTGTTTCCAGCATCAGCAAAGACTTTGATTTTTTCAGCAACGGCTTTAATACGCTCTACTGAGCCGACCGACGTGCCGCCATATTTTTGAACAATTAATGCCATGAACAAAAAAAATTAAAATAATCTTTGAATTATACCGTCACTACGATGCTTAAAATGCCTTAGACAAAGAAAAAAATCAGTAAAATAAATTATTATTTATAATATTTCTAATTATGCAATTTAACCTATTTACTCTGATATTTTTAATCGCCACATTCTCTTATGTGGTGACAATGCTATGGCTTAATACACGACAAATAAAATCTATGCTTAATTCCTTTGACAGGGTGCCTGATGAATTTGCAGAAAAAATTACCTTAGAGCAACACCAAAAAGCTGCTGATTACACCACAGAAAAACTAAAAGTTAACCACTTGGAAATATTGTTTTCAACAGGGATGTTGCTGGCTTGGACATTAGGCGGTGGCTTAGATTACTTGGATAATATTTGGTACTCTTTAACCGATAATTTGCTTTATATGGGTGTGGGTTTTATCATTAGTTTAATCATACTTGGGATACTTATTGATTTGCCATTTAGCCTATATCGTACGTTTGTTTTAGAGGCAAAATTTGGCTTTAATAAAACCACACCAGCCACACTTATAGGTGATATGGTTAAAGGCCTTATTTTGGTTTTACTAATTGGTGTGCCTTTGCTCTATGTTGTTCTGTATTTAATGAACGCCATGGGGGAATACTGGTGGCTGTATGTTTGGTTGGTGTTAACAGGTTTTTCTTTGTTGATGTTGTGGCTCTACCCTGCTTTTATTGCACCGCTATTTAATAAATTCAAACCCTTAGACAATCAAACACTTAAAACCAAAATTGACAAGTTGTTAGAGCGCACAGGTTTTAAAAGTGATGGTATTTTTGTTATGGATGGCTCCAAGCGCTCATCACATGGTAATGCATACTTTACCGGTATCGGTAAAAACAAACGTATTGTATTTTTTGACACCTTACTCAAAGGCATGGATGATCAGGAAGTAGAGGCAATTTTAGCGCACGAATTAGGGCATTTTCATCATCAGCATATTCGTAAACAAATGATTGTTTCATTTTTAACCTCACTGTGTGGTTTGGCCTTGTTAGGCTACTTTATTAAGCAACCTTGGTTTTTCCACGGTTTGGGTGTGAGTGAGATGAGCAATCACACTGCTTTAGTGCTATTTAGTTTAACTTTGCCAATGTTTAGTTTTGCGATTGAACCAATCAGCAATGCCTTGTCGCGTAAACACGAGTTTGAAGCCGACACCTTTGCTGCGAAACACACCGATGCTAATGATTTGGTGTCAAGCTTGGTTAAGCTTTATCGTGACAACGCTGCAACGCTCACACCAGACAGTTTATACTCAGCATTCCACGATTCGCACCCCAGCGCATCTATTCGTATTAATCATCTAAAGGAGGTCACACAATGAAAAAATACTTAATAACAATTGCTTTACTGCCTTTAATGGCACTCGCCAATGAAGGTCAAGAATTACATGACGAGTCTTGCGTTGCTTGTCATATTGCAACACACGATACGACTTTTTATACACGTGACAATCGAAAAATGGATGCCCTGCCAAAGTTGAGTGGACAGGTTAGTCGTTGCGCGCAAAATTTTCGCACAGGCTGGTTTCCAGAGGAAGAAAAAGCAGTGGTGGATTATCTAAATAACAAATACTACCAGTTTAAAAAATAATGGATGGCTGTTAGATTGTTTGCTTTAATATTAAACACGGTGTAATACTTTGCCTTTAACCCGCAGACAAAAATGGCGCATTGAGAAAATTCAAGCAGAGCGTATTAAAAGGGTCAACAAGGCAGCGGAAGACATTCAAGATTTAGACACTGAAGCACAGACAGGACTGGTCATTACACGTTATGGTCAGCGCCTATTGGTTGAAAACAATGCAGGCGAGTTGGTGCAATGTACTGCCAGACGTAATATTGATTTATCGGTTGCTGGCGACCAAGTCATTTTCCAAACAACCGATAATGATCAAGGTGTTGTTACCGCTTTGCTTGAACGTGACAATATTTTAAAACGCTCAAACAAATTGATTGCTGCTAATATTGACGAATTGTGTTTGGTGGTGGCAATCAAGCCACACTACCAATTTGATTTGATTGATCGTTATTTAATCGTTGCAGAAAAATACAATCTACCGATTCGTATTATTGTCAATAAAATTGAGCTCAGTGGCAACACCAAACAGCTACAAAATGACTTTGCTATGTATGAAGCAATTGGCTATCCAGTAAACTATTTAAGTGTCAAAACAGAGACTGGCATTGAGGCACTAAAAGCGCAACTTGATAACAAAACACAACTGTTCTTAGGGCAATCTGGTGTTGGTAAATCTTCTTTAATCAATGCGCTGATTCCTACGTTAAACTTACGCGTCAACGAGATATCAAGCAAAAGTAAGCTTGGGAAGCACACTACCACAAATACCACACTCTACCATATCCCTTCCGGTGGTGATTTAATTGATTCTCCGGGTGTTCGTGAGTTCCATCTAGACACCCTTAGCAGTCAAGATATTTCTAATGGATTTAGGGAATTTAACGCCTTTGTTGAGCAATGCAAATTTAGGAATTGCACACACACTAACGAACCTAATTGTGGCATCAAAAACGCATTAAAAGCCGGTAGTATCCACCCAAAACGCTACGCAAGCTACTTAACATTAATTGAGACGCCGGGCTTCTCAATTTAAGAGGCGGATTTTAAAATTATTGAGAAGCCCGGCGTCTCAATTAAACTCCATTTGCTTAAAAATGCGTGCCACATTTTGTCGGTGCAACTCACGGTAGGTACCCCAATCTCTATAAGCAGACTGGTCAATATTGTAAGCATCTACCAAGCCACCATCATTGTCTAAAACTTCTTCAACCTTATTGTGCATATACACCAGATAACCTTTGGTAAATTTAGTCACTGTTGTTAAGTCAGTAGGCTCGCCATGTCCAGGGATGACAAACTCAGGTGCTAAGGCTTCAACTTTATCCCAAGTCTTAATCCAAGCGGCAATATCAGTATGCGGAAATACTGGCAACATTCTTTCATTAAAGGCTGTGTCGCCACTAATCAATAATTTCTCTTTAGGTAACCATAATTGAATATCGTCGGGCGAATGCGATGGCCCAATATGCATTAATTTAATCTTGGTATTACCTAAGGTTAAATCAAATTTTTTATCAAAAGTTACATCTGGACGAATAACTTTTGTGCCAATAATTTTGTCTTTTTGTATGTTTAAAGCGCGCAAATAAATGGCCTCACCTTTTGCCACAATTTCTTTATCCGCCTCTTTGTGTGCAATAATAATCGCGCCTTGTTGTTTCCAGTAATCAGCACCCAAAATTGCATGTCCTTGCGAATTTTCAAGTACCACGTACCTCACAGGCTGTTGGGTGACTTTTTTAATCTCTTCATGCATTGCTTTTGCCACCAAATAACTGCCCCCTGCGTTAAACAACAATACGCCATCGTTCGTTACAATGAATGACAGGTTGTTGTTGTGATTTGAATTTTCATAAGTATAAGGCTGTGTTGCACCCACTGCTGTATAAACATTTTCAATCACTTCAACAGGTGTCTTGTACAAAATGTTCTCAGGTTCATAATCAGCAACCCAGACTGGGTTGAGTTCTTGCTTCCAAGTCACAAACCCCTCTTCATAGTTTTTAACATTGGTATACCCCATATTCATTAAAGTTCTGGCAGCAAGTGGGGAGCGAATATTACGACCACAATAGACAATAACAGGTGTGTCTTTGGTTTTTGCATGGTCTGCAATTTGTGTTTCTATCCAGCCACGCATAACGTTAACATTTTGCCCACGTTTAATTGTGCCTGTATATTTAATTTCAAATGGTGCACGCACATCAATCAATACCACACTCGGGTCGTTATCTAAGATTGTTGTTAATTCTTCGGTGTTAATATTAATCAGCGGTTGTTTGGCGGTTGGCGTCTGTTGAATGACTTGGTTTTGTTTAATGGGTTCAACAATAGGCTTTTCGATTGCAGGTATCGCTCTTTTGTTAGAACCTGAAAACCAATCACTAAAAGAAGCGTTAACATTTGTAACAATAAAAGCCATAGTGATCATTAATAAATAACGCATTGATTTTTTCTCCATTTAATAAAATACAAAATTACACAAAGGTTTCACGATGTAAATAATACAACATTTCCAGCAAAAAACTTAACTTTCACGCCCCATTGCTGGGCTAAATAACGCATGGTTTTTTTAGAAAAAAAACAAATGTGTGTTGGATCGTTTTTGTAATACCAAGTAGGAAAATCAACTTCTTTTGTTATCATTTGTGTCATGATTGCCAATACACCACCTATTTTGAGCGTGGCAAAGAGTCGCTCTAACTCAAACCCTGGATCACTCAGATGTTCAAACACTTCAGTGGCAGTGATAAAATCATAGTGACGCTGAAAAACCTCCGGGTTGTTGGCATAAAACTTATCAAACAAATCCATTTGATGGCCACTTTTCTCAAACATTAGTGATAAAGTAGGTCCTGGACCAGAGCCAAAATCTAAACCTTTTGCGCCTTTTTTAATCTGCGCTTTTACAGGTTTAAAAACTTGAGATAAAAACGCTTGATAATTCCTATCATCAGGATTATTTTGATGTTGGTCATAGCGAAGTTTTTCTTGTTTTTCACTCAGATGATATGCTTTATCCATAAATACCAAATCACAGCGCGAACAGCTCAAATAATGAGCATCCTTATCTTGATGATAAGGTGCTACAGATTGAGATTGACACAATGGACAAGGTATAGCAATAAACTTCATTTATAACTCACCCTACGCTTTACTTAAGGCAGATTAAAAAACCTTTATTTATAGTGCCAAACGCCTTAATGTGAACAAGAGCCACCGTGTGCATGTATGTGTCCATGCTCTAGCTCTTCCTTGGTTGCCCCTCTAACACTTTCAATGCTGACATTAAAGTTCAGTGTTTGCCCTGCTAAAGGATGATTGGCATCAATCATCACGCTGTCTTCTTTGATTTCTATAACACGAACAACAAATGGATTGCCATTTTCATCTTGAGATTGCAAATCCATGCCCACCGCAAGATTATCAATACCTTGCAAAGCTTCTTTTGGAATTTCTTGAATGCCTTCAGGGTGGTGCTCACCATAAGCTTCTGCCGCTTCCACGCTGACATCACAAGACTCCCCAACCTTCATGCCTTCTATTGCTTTTTCTAAGCCAGGAACAATATTACCATGACCTTGCAAAAATGGCATTGGCGCTTTGTCTTTTGATGAATCGAGCACCTCGCCTGCATCATTTTTTAATGTGTAGTGCATTTCAACTACTTTATCTTTTTTTACTGTCATTGTTATTATCTCCTTTCTTTTTTGCATAAAAAAAGGGTTTCCGTTTTATGGAAACCCCTCTGTGAATATGGTGGGTCGTGAGCGATTTGAACGCTCGACCAGCGGATTAAAAGTCCGATGCTCTACCAACTGAGCTAACGACCCATAAAAAAATGAAATTATACCGTAATGTAAATTCCAAATTAATTTTTATTAACAACTTCTCTTAGTGTTTTTCCTGGTTTAAAAAATGGCATAAATTTTTCCTCAACCTGCGTTCTTTCTTTGGTTTTTGGATTGATGCCTAAACGCGCTTTTTTGTGCTTTCTATAAAAACTACCAAAACCTCTAACTTCCACACCTTCACCAGAAACAATACCTTCGGTTAATGCTGCTAGGATAGCATCTACACAGGCCTTTGTCTCTGTTTTAGACAATGTAGAATCTTCCGATAATTTAACAATAAGGTCTGTTTTTTTCATTAATCCAGATTAGATAATATCCATTAAGAAAAGTTTGTTTTTTTAATCTTTAGCTTTCTTTAATAAGTCACCTAAAGTCGCACCTTCTACTGCGTCAGAAGATTGCTTATTGTAGTCTGCCATTGCTGCTTTTTCTTCAGCTGAATCTTTGGCCTTAATACTGACAGAAACATTGCGAGATTTTCTATCAATATTAACAATTGCCACTTCAACTTCATCACCAACTTTCAATTTAGTAGCCGCATCATCAACACGCTCTTCTGAGATTTCACCGGCTTTTAAATAACCAGTAACGCCTTCTGCTAATGTAATAACTGCACCTCTTGCATCTACTTCAGCAACCGAGCCTTTAACGATAGCGCCTTTCTTGTTCAGTGTAGCGTAAGACATAAAGTCATCTTCGTCTAACTGCTTAATACCTAAAGAGATACGCTCTTTTTCGGCATCAATGTTTAGAATAATAACGTCAAATTCTTGACCTTTAGAATAGTTAGAAACCAATTCGTCTGCAGGTAGTTTTTCCCAAGAGATATCTGCCAAATGAACCAAGCCATCAATGCCACCTGGAAGCCCAACAAACAGACCGAAATCTGTAATTGATTTAACACTAACACCAATCTTGTCGCCCTTGTTATGTGTTGCTTCAAAAGCTTCCCAAGGGTTTTCTTGTGCTTGTTTCATTGACAATGAAATACGGTGCTTAGATTCTTGAACATCTAACACAACCACGTCAACTTCTTGACCCAATTTAACAAACTTAGATGGGCGTGCGTTGGCGTTTGTCCAATCCATTTCTGAAACGTGTACCAAGCCTTCAACACCCTCTTCAATGCGTACAAACGCACCGTAGTCTGTTAGATTAGAAACCGTACCTGAAACTTTCTTACCTAATGGCAAGCGGTCAGAAATATTATCCCAAGGGCTTGCTGTTAATTGCTTAAGACCTAGCGATACACGCATCTTTTCTTTATCGCAATTTAATATCTTAACTTTAATCTTATCACCAATATTTAACTTCTCAGATGGGTGGTTAACACGCTGCCACGAGATATCTGTAATATGTAATAAACCATCAATACCGCCAAGATCAACAAACGCACCGTAATCAGCCAAGTTCTTAACAATACCTTCAATTTCCACGCCTTCTTCAAGCGTCTCAAGTAAAGCTTCTCTGTCTGCAGAGTTTGCTTCTTGCATTACGGCCTTTCTAGAAATAACAACATTATTTCTAACTTCGTCCATCTTAATAACGATTGCCTCAACTTCTTGACCAATTAGGTATGCAAAGTCTTTAACAGGGTGTGTATCAATCAATGAACCCGGCAAGAAAGCCTTAACGACACCAATATCAACCGTTAAACCACCCTTAACAGAGCCGGTAACAACGCCAGTAACGACTTCTTTAGCGCTCATCGCAGTTTCAAGTGATTGCCACAACTTAATACGTTTGGCTTTCTCACGAGATAATAGAGTATGACCTAAGCCATCATCAATAGATTCTAAGGCAACTTCTACGACGTCACCTTCTACGATTTCCAGCTCACCTTTGGTGTCTTTAAATTGGTCTAGGGAAATAAAAGCTTCTGATTTTAATCCAACGTTGATAACCGCTCTTTCACGATTGATTTGGACAACGGTACCCATTAATAAAGCACCGACTTTTAAATTTTGTTGTTCTTCGCTATTTTCAAATAGCTCTGCGAATGATTCTGACATGTTGTTTTGTTTTGATGTTGACCGACAAAAAACCCAGTAAGATTAACTAGGCTATACCCAACAACGGTATAAGTTGGGTTTTATCGGGTGTGTTATTTATGAAATCTGACCGCTCAAATTTCAACCTATTGCTGTATTAATTTGCTCACCTGAGCAATCACCTCATCAATTGATAACTCAGTTGTATCAATGATAAGCGCATCTTGTGCAGGCTTAAGTGGTGAGTTTTTGCGAGAAGAATCCCGCTCATCTCTTGCTTGCACATCTGCCAAGATTTGCGAGATTATACCCGTGCTGCCTTGCTTTTGCAATTGTTTTAGGCGTCTTTGCGCACGCTCTTGTGCACTTGCTGTTAAAAATACTTTAAAGGGTGCTTGTGCAAACACCACTGTACCCATATCGCGCCCATCTGCAACCAACCCTGGCGCTTGTGCAAAACTTTGTTGACGCTTTAACAACGCCGAACGTACCACGCCAATAGTGGCAACTTTAGAAGCCAATTCTCCCGTTTGCTCAGTACGTAAATTTTTAGAAACATTTTTACCATTTAAAAACACACTAACCAATTCACTGTCTTGCTCGGTTTTAAACACCAAATCTAGGGTCTGTGCAATTTCTTCCAAGGCTTTTTCATCTTTAATATCGACACCTGCCTCGTCAACTGCCAAAGCAAAAGCACGATAAATTGCACCAGAATCTAACAAATGCCAGCCTAATTTTTGCGCCATCACACGTGCTACTGTGCCTTTACCTACACCGCTTGGTCCATCAATTGTTAGTATATTATTCATTGTCAACACCCTTAAATTCAGATACTCGAATTTTCCCATTAATCATTTTTGATTTTCGTGTGCTAATTTTTTCCATCTTTTGCCAAAAGGCTTCATTCAAATCAAACCCAGCACTAATCGCTGTGCCTATTAACAAAATCAATAAGTCTGCCGACTCTTCAGCCAAATCAGCCTTGGACTTTCCTTTAGTCACACAAGCCGATATCTCACCCAATTCCTCTGCCATCAGTGCTACACGATAAGCCAAATCCTCACCACCATTGTTTTTAAAATCGTGTTTGTCATGAAAGGCTTGCACTGTTGCAAGCATTGATTGGTAAGAATCTTGATTCATTTTTTTATTGCCTCGATTAATACTTTTTGTTTTTTGTTTTTAAATCCAACTCACCCTTTAAGCGAGTATTTTTTGTTTTTTTACAAGGCAGATGTCTAGAAATGATAAAACTATGTGACTGAATATTTTTAGGCATCTAACGCAGTAAAAAACAAAAAGACGACGCTTAAAGCTCGGGGCGCATATGGGGGAATAACAACACATCACGGATAGATGGAGAATCGGTAAACAACATAACCAGTCTATCAATACCAATACCTTCACCTGCTGTTGGTGGCATACCGTATTCTAAAGCACGGATATAGTCGCCGTCATAATGCATTGCTTCGTCATCACCCGCATCTTTCTCTGCAACTTGCGCTTTAAACCTTGCTGCTTGGTCTTGCGCATCATTAAGCTCAGAAAACCCATTGGCAATTTCACGACCACCAATGAAAAGTTCAAATCGATCGGTAATAAATGGGTTGTCATCATTGCGACGTGCCAACGGCGAGACTTCGGTTGGGTATTCAGTAATAAAAGTCGGCTGACTGAGTTTTTCCTCTACTGTAGCTTCAAAAATCTCAATTTGAATTTTGCCCAAACCCCAGGTGTCTTTCACTTCGATACCTAGTTTCTTAGCCGTAGTGGTAGCGTTCTCTTCATTTAAATCTTGAGCACAAAGATTTGGGTTGTATTGCAAAATCGAATCGAATACGCTAATGCGTTCAAAGGTTTTAGAGAAATCAAATTCATCACCTTGATAAGTAATTTTTGCATTACCACAGACATCGGTTGCAATCCCTCTAAATAGGTTTTCGGTTAAATCCATACAATCATGATAGGTGGCATAGGCTTGGTAAAACTCAATCATGGTAAATTCTGGATTGTGACGTGTAGAAAGCCCCTCGTTTCTAAAATTACGATTAATTTCAAATACTCTGTCCATACCACCCACCACTAAACGCTTAAGGTAAAGTTCAGGTGCGATACGTAAAAACATTGGCATATCTAGTGCATTATGGTGCGTTTCAAAAGGTTTGGCAGTTGCACCACCTGGGATAGATTGCAACATCGGCGTCTCTACCTCTATAAAATCATTGCCTGCAAAAAAGTTACGGATATAACTGACAATTTGAGAGCGTCTTTTAAAGGTATCGCGAGAGGCTTGATTCATAATCAAATCCACATAACGCTGACGATAGCGAATTTCTTGATCGCTTAATCCATGAAATTTCTCAGGCAAAGGTCGCAAAGATTTGGTGAGTAACTTTATCTCACTAACACGTACCGACAACTCACCCACTTTGGTTTTAAACAGCGTGCCTTTAACGCCGACAATATCACCAATATCCCATTTTTTAAACTGTTCGTTATAAAAACCTTCAGGTAACTCATCACGCGTAACAAACAACTGAATTTGCCCACTGGTGTCTTGAATATGTGCAAAACTGGCTTTGCCCATCACCCGCTTAAGCATCATGCGCCCTGCCATTGAAACTTCAATAGCTTTATCTTCCAATTCTTCCTTAGAAAGCGCTTCATAAGATTTTAAAACCGCTTGGGCAAAATCTTTGGGTTGAAAATCATTAATAAAAGGGTTGCCCGCCTCTCTTAAGGTTGCTAATTTTGACTTCCTTTCTACGATTAATTTGTTGTCTTCTTGATTGCTCATACTTTCCTAATGTGTGTTGCCTTGTGCCTCTTGGCTTTCTAAATCTTGTTGCGCTAATGTTTTCGCCTTGTCTAAATCTTGCTGCGCCTGAGCATCTTGCCCCATTCGCTTAAGCAAAGTGCCACGATTATAATAGGCTTGATAAAAATTTGTGTCTAATTCAATGGCTTTTGACAAATCTTTATAGGCCAAATCGTCTTTTCCTGACTTTAAAAATGCATTGCCTCGATTATAAACCGCGGCGATATAACCTTCATCTAATTCAATGGCTTTGGAATATGCCTCAATTGCTTCCTTGGTTTTTTCCAAGCGATCATAGCAATTGCCCAAATTATTAAATGCACCACAATCTTTGTTATTCAGTTTTAAAGCGCTTTTAAAATGTTTGATTGCCGTCTCAAAATCTTCTTTACTTTGCGCCATATGTGCCAAACAAAAATACGCCTCACTACTATTTGGATTGGCTTCAATGGCTTTCGACATGCTTTCAATTGCCAAATCATCATTGCCTTGCAACTGATGTAGATTACCCAAACTTAAATGTGCATTAGCGCTTAAATCTTTATCTATGGCTGTATGGTTAAGCAGTGCATTCCACGCCTGAATCGCCAAAGAGATTTCGCCGTTTTTCTGGTGCGTATAGGCTACCACCATTAAATCACTAAGCGCTTGTTCGTTATTTTCAATTGAGAAGCCCGGCTTATCAGTTGACTTATAAGCCCGGCTTATCAATTTTGGGTTTTTGCTCATAATGAGGCTTTTGCATAAATATGGATGATTAGCAGAATGCCAGATTTTATTGAATTGACAATTTTTGCAAAGCCAGTCCTAGCAAGGTTAAGACAGGTTTTGTAAAAGTTGCCAAATTGATGAAAGATGGTGTTTTGATAGTTATTCATATTTATGTAAAGGTCTCATAATAGTGTGATGATTAATTTTCTGTTGTTGTCGCCAGCGCGGTGCTCATACAAGAACAAGCCTTGATACTTGCCAAGTGCCAGTTTGCCGTCAACAATAGGAATAGTTTTGCTTTCGCCCGTGAGTACAGAACGAATATGCCCTGACATATCAAAATCGCCTTCATTGTTATGACGATAATTTGGATTGGCATCTGTCACATTGGCGCGAAAGTAATCTTCAATGTCTAGCAGTAGATTTGCATCTTCATTACCTGTAATCATCAGTGACGCCGAGGTGTGGGTAACAAATACATGGCACAGTTGTGCATCACTTTTTTTAGCAATGATTGCATTGACTTGTTGGGTAATTTCAAGCGCACCACGTCCTTGGGTTTTAATTTCTAAATATAGAGGCCTTGCCTCTCTATTTTTTTTGGTTTGGCTCACTTTAATAAATCCTTGGCTTTGCTGGTATCTACTTTAGGGGCTGGTTTTTTGCTGCTAAAAGTACGCACAAGAAAGAATATAGCCAGCCCTAAAAATACAAAGGGTGCAAACCATAATAAATAGGTATTTTTATTCACAGGTGGCTTAAAAACAACAAAATCCCCATATCTATCGGTCATAAAACTGCGGATATCGTCATTGGTTTTTTGTTCTAAAATTAGGTCTCTAACCTTTACCCTTAAATCTTTTGCCAACCCTGCATTTGAACCGCCAATACTTTGCCCCTGACACACGGGACAACGAATTTCATCAATTAAAGCACGATAACGCTGTTCTTGCTGTTGGTTGGCAAAACTCATCACATCAATGCTCTCTCCGTAGGCAGGAGTGATAAATAGCAACAATAGTATAAAATAGCGCACAATCATTTTTTAATTTTTCTTAAAAAGAACAATAATTTTAACCTATGCCGCTCATTACGCTAGACAATCTCTCGCTTAGTTTTTCTGAAAAACCCATCTTAAATGAGGTTAGTGCAACGATTTTAAAAGGCGACAAAATTGCACTGATTGGTCGCAATGGCGAAGGAAAATCGACTTTTATGCGTGTTTTAGCAGGCTTAATTGAGGCAGATGATGGCAAACTTAAGATTAAAAATGGCATAAAAATCAGTTATCTAGAGCAAACGCCACCCGAAGACAATGACAAAAAACTATTTGACATTGTTGCCGAAGGTTTGGGTGATATTGGTTTAATATTGAGCCAATACCAACACTTAATGACGCAGGGCAAGTTAGAGGAAGCCAGCCTCCTGCAAGAAAAAATAGAGCAATTAGATGCCTGGCAGTATCTACACAAAATACAAACCATTTTGCAACGCTTCACGCTTGATGGCGAGGCAATTTTATCTGCCTTATCAGGCGGTTGGCGCAGACGTGTCATGTTGGCAAGAGCACTCATACAAGAACCCAATGTTTTACTATTGGACGAGCCAACTAACCATATGGACATTACTGCCATTCTTGATTTGGAAAAAATGCTCAAAGATTTCCACGGCACCTTAGTGCTCATTAGTCATGATCGCTCATTTATCGCTGGCATTGTTAATAAAGTCTTTGATCTTGATCGTGGTCATTTAAGTATTTTTGAATGTGGTTACAACGACTACGTAAAACGCAAAGACAATTTACTGAACTCAGAAACATTGGCCAACCAAAGGTTTGATAAAAAACTCGCCCAAGAAGAGACTTGGATTCGTCAAGGCATTAAAGCCAGAAGAACGCGTAACGAAGGCAGAGTTCGCGCCCTGCAAGAAATGCGCAAAGCCTTTATCAACCGCCGCCAAAAACAAGGTAAGGTCAAAATACATTCGGTGGCAGAGGATGAAAAACGCACCTCAAAATTGGTGTTTGAGGTTAAAAAAATATCTTATAAAATCAATGAGTTGGAACTGGTAAAGGACTTCTCACTACTGGTTTTAAAAGGTGAGAAAATTGGCATTATTGGTGGCAATGGTACGGGTAAATCCACCCTAATCAAATTACTGTTAGACGAATTAAAACCTGATAGTGGTAGCATTCGTCGCTCTAAAACTATCAAGCTCGCCTATTTTGACCAAATGCGTGAAAACCTTGACCCCAATATGAAGGCCATGGATTTTGTCTCAGGTGGTAGAGAGCGTATCGATATTGGCGGCAAAAGCAAGCATATTATTGGCTATCTACGCCAATTTTTATTCACTGGAAAACAAGCAATGGCACCCATTAGAATGTTTTCAGGGGGTGAAAAAAATCGCTTGATGCTGGCTAAGATTCTCTCACAACCTGCCAATTTGTTAGTGCTTGACGAGCCTACCAATGACCTTGATGTGGAAACTTTAGAATTACTAGAAGAAATGCTGGTTGATTACACAGGCACTTTAATCTTAATTTCACACGACAGAACTTTTCTTAATAATGTCGTGGGCTCTACTGTTGTGATGGATGGTAAAGGTGTTATTGAGCAATATGCCGGTGGTTATGATGATTATTTATTGCAAAAACAAGACACGTTAAACAAAAAAGAAAAGACCAAAACCAAAACCAAAGCCAACAAAAAAACCAACAACACCCCAAAGAAAAAACTCAGCTATAAAGAACAACAAGAACTTGATAAACTGCCTGAAAAAATCGAAAAAGCAGAGATTGAAATCGGTGAAATACAACTCAGATTGGCTGACCCTGAATTTTTTCAACAAACCCAATCTCAAGATGCACTAATTCGTCTTGCACGCTTAGAGGCTGATTTGGAGCGTTATTATGAGAAATGGAGCAAATTAGAATGAGCAACAACACCCCTTTAATTGTTGACTTAGACCACACGTTGATTGACACCGACTTATTGTATGAGTCTTCTGTTGCAACGCTCAAAAAACGCCCGTGGCTCATTTTGGTTTATCCTTTTTGGTTCATACAAGGTAAGGGCTATCTTAAGGAACAACTGATTAAGCATTGCAAAATTGATATAACCACCCTGCCTTACAACCAAACCACTATTGACTATATCAAGCAGCGCAAAGAGCAAGGCGCAAAAATCATTCTTGCCACCGCTTCTCACGAATTTTATGCGCAGCAAGTCGCCCAACATACCGCCCTATTTGACGATGTTATGGCAAGCAATAAGCACTTTAATCTCTCTTCACATAATAAGGCAGATAAACTCGTGGAACGCTTTGGTGACAAAGGTTTTGACTATATGGGGGATCATATGCGTGATTTGCCTGTGTGGCAAGCAGCAAACTTAGCGGTTCTAACAAATGTATCGGATAAAGTTATTCGTAAAACACAACATTTAAATCGATTGGTTTTGTCAAAAAAACAATCAAATCTTACCTGATTATTTCCAAGCCCACCACGAAACAGCAAAGAGATTAAAAAAATGCCGGAAGTAAGGCTTCAACATTAAGATTCAATGAAATAAGACAAAATCCCCAACACTAAATACACCACCGAAGTCACTACCAAGGTAGCGGCAATCACCCGAGCAAGTTTGAGGTTTTTGCCCAACAGTTTGTTGTTAACTGCCCAAACAAGATAACCAACAACCAGCGCAATGAGTAAAAGACGAAGTAGAAACATACGAATTATTTTTTAAAACTTGTTGCTATTTTATCCGCCAATGCCTTAGAGATGCCTTTAACTTTTACAATTTCATCTGTGGAGGCTTTTTGTATTTCTTGCAAGCCACCAAAATGATTAAGCAGTGCTACTCGGCGTGCTTTACCTATGCCTTGAATGCCTTCAAGTGGTGATGTAGTGCGCTTTTTACCACGTTTTTTTCGATGATTTTTAATTGCAAAACGGTGTGATTCATCACGAATATGGTTAATCAGCATCAGTGCCTGGTCATGTGGCGGTAGGTTAATTTTTTGTGTTTTACCTTCTTTAACCAATATTAAAGTTTCAAGCCCAGCTTTTCTGCCTTCGCCTTTTGCCACACCAACCAATTGAATAGAATCAATACCAATAGAGTCCATCACCATAATGGCTTGATTAAGCTGCCCCAAGCCACCATCAATAAACACCACATCAGGCAGTGGCTTTTTGTCTTTCAACAAACGTGAATAACGCCTGAAAACAGCTTGGTTCATCGCTGCATAATCATCGCCTGGAGTAATATTTTTAATATTAAACTGGCGGTATTTTTTAACCCTTGGTAGTCCTTTTTCAAATACTACACAGGAAGCAACGGTTGCCTCCCCCATTGTGTGACTGATGTCAAAGCATTCCATGATGTTTGGCAAGTCCTTAAGATTAAGTGTCGTTTGCAATTGCTCTAATTGTACGCGTTTGGTAAATTTGGAAACCAAGTGTTGTTTCAGGTTTTCTTGCACGGTTAAGTCTGCAATTTTTAAAAAATGACGTTTGTCTTTTTGTGGTGCATCAATAATTGACGTGGACAAGGCTTTGGCAATGAGTTTTTTATCTGCTAATTTTTCACTCAATAGTAGTTGTGAAGGGGTGTCTTTACCTAAATAATACAATGGCAAAAAAGCCGATAAAACTTCTTTATTGTCTTTACCTTTGGTATTTTTTGGGAACACACACTCCTGAGCGATTTGCTTGCCTGAGCGTACGAACAACACTTCAACAGCGTGAATACCTTCTTGCATAGCAATACTAATCACATCCATATTGCCCATACTTTGAGAACTGTGTTGTTCTTGAATGGTACGTAAACCAATCATCTGATCACGCAAACGCGCTGCCAATTCAAACGCTTGGTTTTTGGCGGCAGTTTGCATTTTTTGTGAGATTTTATCTAATGTTTGCACCCCCTTACCCGATAGAAAAAGCGACATCATTTGCACATCTTGCGCATAATCCTTGTCGCTAATTTTATTCACGCAGGGGGCACTGCATAAATCGATTTGATATTCTAAACACGGTCTTGACCTTGAGCGGTAAGTGGCATTTGTACACTGTCTAACTTTAAAAATCTTTTTTAACAAATTCAATGAATCTCGTACTACGTGTGCAGAGGGATAAGGGCCAAAAAATTGGTAATTTTTATTTTTTGCACCACGGTAAAAACCAACGCTTGGATGCTTGTCGTTACTAACATAAATATAAGGATAGCTTTTTGCATCTTTTAGTAAGATGTTATATCTGGGTTTATGTTGCTTAATCAGCTCATTTTCCAACAATAACGCCTGTGTTTCTGTGCTGGTAATCAGCACATCAAAATCAACAATATTAGCAACCAGAACTCTGGTTTTATCATCTTGATGAGTTTTGTTAAAATAACTGGAAACCCGCTTTTTTAAATTTTTAGCCTTACCAACATAAATCACCAAACCTTGTTTATCAAGCATTTGATAAACACCGGGCTGTGTTGTTAAATTTTTTAGTTTTTCTGGCGTCATCAGGTAAAATAAAAATTTTTAAAGGCTTGTTAAGCAATGCTAAGAATACTACTTATTATAGGGTCTATTTTATCAACGAATTTGGCTTTGGCAACAAACGGCTTTCTGTCAATGGATGACCCTAATTCACCAAGCACTGCTGCACTCAGTGTGCTCGAAAATACCATACATTCTATTGATGACTTTCAAAAAAAACAGCAAACTACCGCTGAGAATATTAAAGGTTTAATTGAAAAAAGATTATTACCCAATATTGCAATAGAACTCTCAACAAAATTAGCGCTTAAAAAATATTGGGCTGACTTAAATAACGAGCAAAAAGAAATATTCCAGGCTTATATCATTGAATCTTTGATCAAAGATTACTCGGGTGTTTTTGCTTCTTATGATAAATTTAGTAGCATTAAAATTTCAGCCGATCCTAATGTAAAACGTAAAGACAATAAAGCCATTGTTAAACTCTCTATCACGCTTGCTGATGAGCCAAAGCCCATTACTGTTTCTATAAAAATGATTTATTCAAAAAAATGGCGTGTGTACGATGTTGTATTTTCAGGTGTTAGCTTAATCAAAACTTATGCGGCACAATTTAATTCACATATTAAGCGTAAAGGGGTTGACAACTTGGTTGATAAGTTATTGAAAAAATTGGCAAAAATTTAAAAGTGCCTTACTCAATTAAAGGTTTATATCAATGTATAAGTTAGTTATTCAGGGTGGGAAAACCTTGCAAGGTAGTGTTAAAGCTGCGGGCTCTAAAAATTCCTCTCTCCCTATCTTGTTTGCCTCAATTTTGGCAGATAGCCCAATAACACTTAATAATACGCCACAGCTTAGCGACGTATCCACTACGCTTAGGTTGTTAATGAGCATGGGTGCCGATTTTATTTTGGAATCAGACTCTTCATTATTTGTCGATTCCTCAAAACTTAACCATCTAATTGCCGATTACAACTTAGTGAAAACCATGCGTGCATCAATCTTGGTGTTGGGACCTATGCTGGCAAAATATGGTAAAGCCAAAGTATCACTACCGGGTGGTTGCGCCATTGGCACACGCCCTGTTAATCTTCATTTAAAGGCATTAGAAGAGTTGGGTGCCAGTATTGAGGTTAAAAATGGTTATATCTACGCGGAAACTAAAGGCTTAATTGGTGCTGATATACATTTTGACCAGGTAACAGTAACCGCCACAGAAAATGTTATTATGGCTGCCACTTTAGCGCAAGGTACAACCACTATCAACAACGCTGCACAAGAACCAGAAATCTCTGATTTATGTCATTGTCTGAACAAAATGGGGGCAAAAATTAGTGGCATTGGCACTTTAATTATTACTGTTGAGGGCGTGGAAAATCTCAATGGCGTGCAGTATTCAGTATGCTCAGATCGTATTGAGGTTGCAACTTATTTAGTCGCTGGTGCTATTACAGGCGGCTCTATTACCGTTAGAAACGCCAACCCTCAAGTGATGCGTTCCGTACTTGGGAAACTCATTGAAATTGGTGCAGACATTAAAACTGAGAGTAATTCAATCAGTCTTGATATGAAAGGTAGGCGACCAAAAGCAGTTAATATTAAAACCGGTACTTATCCAAATTTTCCAACTGACATGCAGGCACAATTTACTGCATTAAATGCTATTGCAGAGGGTCACAGTAGCATTACTGAAAATATTTTTGAAAATCGTTTTATGCACATTCCTGAGCTCATGCGCATGGGGGCTGACCTAACACTAGAAGGCAACACTGTGGTTTGTAAAGGCGTAAAATCACTCACTGGCGCACACTTAATGGCAACTGATTTAAGAGCCTCGGCATCATTGGTATTAGCAGGGTTAGCCGCTAAGGGAACAACCACCATTGAACGTGTTTATCACCTCGATCGTGGCTATGAAACCATTGAAGAAAAATTAAAATCATTGGGTGCTGACATTGAAAGAGTACAAGACTAAATACCTTAAGGGGTTTTAATAATAAAAAAAATTATGTTAACAATTGCATTATCAAAAGGCAGAATTCTTGAAAAAACACTGCCCCTGTTAGAAAAAGCGGGGCTCAAGATTGCTGACGAAGAGCTTAATTCTAGAAAACTGATTCTCGATACCAACCTCAACAATGTTAAGGTAATTATTATTCGTGCCACCGATGTACCCGTATTTGTACAACACGGTGCAGCTGATATGGGCATCGTTGGTAAAGATGTATTACTTGAACACGGTGCAGAAGGTTTGTTTGAATTATTGGACTTAGGTATTGCCAAGTGTCAATTAATGCTCGCAGCAAGTGATAAATCTAAGCTGGAGCAAGACACTTTAAAAATTGCCACTAAGTATGTTAATTCTACCAAACGCTATTTTGAAGCTAAAAGCCAACAAATCGAAATCATTAAACTCTATGGCGCAATGGAGCTCGCCCCAGTGGTTGGCTTGGCACACTGCATTGTTGATTTGGTTGAAACTGGCAACACGCTAAAGGCCAATGGACTAAAGCCATTTGAACACATTGAAGATATCAGCTCTCGCCTTGTGGTCAATGCTGCGGCATTCAAAACCAAGAATGTGCAAATTAAAACTTGGGTTAAAGCTGTTGACAAATGCTTATGATTACTAGACTTAGTTCAACTCAATCTGATTTTCAAGACAAACTCTCAACCTTGCTATCTTGGGAAAGCGTCTCAAATAAAGAGGTCGCGAATACGGTTGATAGTATTATTGCCGATATCAAGGAAAAAGGTGACGCAGCACTGATTGACTATAGTATTAAATTTGATGATGTTGATGCCAACAGTATGGCAGATTTAACCATTGATGCAAAAACGCTGAAAAATGCCTTTGACAACTTAGACAACAAGGAAAAAGCTGCACTACAATCTGCAGCTGATAGAGTGCGCATTTATCACCAAAAACAAAAACAAGACACCTGGTCTTACAAAGAAGATGACGGCACAATGTTGGGGCAAAAAATTACCCCACTTGAGCGTGTTGGCTTGTATGTGCCTGGTGGCAAGGCCGCCTACCCTTCTTCGGTATTAATGAATGCTATCCCTGCTAAAGTCGCTGGTGTTGAGGAACTGATTATGGTTGTACCAACACCCAGCGGTGTCACCAATCCACTGGTATTAGCAGCGGCTTATCTTGCAGATGTGGACAGTGTTTATACCGTGGGTGGTGCACAAGCAGTTGCCGCCCTTGCTTATGGCACTGAAACGGTGCCAAAAGTCGATAAAATCGTCGGACCAGGTAATATCTATGTAGCAACTGCCAAACGTGCAGTATTTGGGCAAGTTGGTATTGATATGATTGCCGGGCCCAGCGAGATACTGATTATTTGCGATGGCAAAACCAACCCCGATTGGATAGCAATGGATTTATTCTCGCAGGCTGAACATGATGAAGATGCACAATCTATTCTACTTTGCCCTGATGCAGATTTTATTACTCAAGTAGAGGCAAGTATCGCCAAACTTTTACCAACGATGGAGAGAAAAAATATTATCGCCAAAGCGCTTAAAGACCGTGGGGCTTTAATCCATACCAAAGATATGGCTGAAGCTATTACACTCTCTAATCAAGTTGCCCCTGAACATTTAGAACTCTCTGTTGAAGACCCTGAAGCTATGCTGGACGATATTAAACATGCGGGCGCCATCTTTATGGGTAGAAACACTTGTGAATCTTTGGGTGATTATTGTGCAGGCCCAAACCATGTGTTACCAACTTCAGGTACTGCACGTTTCTCATCACCACTAGGCGTTTACGACTTTCAAAAGAAATCTTCCTTGATCATGGTGTCTGACAAAGGCGCAAATACCTTGGGCGAAGTGGCTGCAACGCTGGCAGATGGTGAGGGGCTACAAGCGCACGCCCAATCAGCCCGCTACCGCCTTAAACAACACTAAATAACGGCGTCTTTTTCCCTTCTGTGGCGTTATTTTCTAAAAATAGCAGTCACATAGGCTTGCTATGCTCCTTTGCTATTTTGCTATTTTTAAAAAATGCCTTGCATAAAAAAAAATACTTGTTATTTAACCTTGATATTTTTTGGCTGCGTTATACCAAGATTTAATGTACTTATCTTCAAGAATATCGGAGTTTTTTTCCACATACTGAATAAACCAGCTCAGCATTCCATCCCATTCCCTTATATTATCTGGCTTATGTAGAACCCAATTAAGTTCTTCAAGAAGCCAATTAGATTTAGCGCTATTTTTTAACTGAGAAGTGCAAACCCAATTAGACTCATCATCTGTACCACCACGAGATGCAGGTACTACATGATCTATCGTTGGGAGTAATTGCCAATAAGCGATATGGCACTCATCAGATTTCCAATTTTTATGAAAAGGAAAAGCCTCAGGCATTAATCTTGAGAATACCCTTAATACTGGAGGAAAAACTAATTTATCACCCGAATACCTGTAATAAAACCATCCCTGATAAATATTTTAGTTTTTTGATAATTGGTATATTTTCTGCCAACATTATTTAATGGCACAAATGGGTACTTGGAGTTAATAACAGCTTCTGATTTAATTAAATCATTGTCTGAAATTGCGTAACACACCTGTTCAATAATTTTATTTTTGGAAATGTATCTGTTCATTGTTTACTGGTCTTTTAACAAGTGTTTTTTTTATTCCACCCCTCAAAGGGGTGCTAAACCGAGTACAAGGTATTTTTTTAAAAAATGCACGGGAGCATAGCTAAAACTATGTGACTGTGATATTTTTAAAAAATAACGCCGTAGAATAGAAAAAGGCGACGTTAAAAAGGAAATTTATTGCTGCCACCCATAGGCGGTAGCTTCATTTTAGATAGGTCGGTCATACCACCTTCACCACCCTGCATGCCTTGCATTTTTGCCATCATTTTTTGCATTTTTCCGCCACCCATTTTCTTCATTTGTTTTTGCATTTTTTCGAACTGTTTGAGTAGTTTATTGATATCTTGTGGCTGAGTGCCAGAGCCTCGTGCAATGCGGTTTTTACGTGAACCTTTAATGAGTTTGGTGTGGGTGCGTTCTTTTGGGGTCATGGAATTGATAATCGCCACCATTTTTTTTGTTTCTATCGAGCCCGTCACTTGATTTTTAACACTTTGTGGAATCTGCCCCATGCCCGGCATTTTGCCCATTAAGGCTTCCATGCCGCCCATTTGTTCCATTTGTAAAAGTTGGTCGCGCATGTCTTCCAAATCAAACTGCCCTTTTGCCATTTTCTTGGCAGATTTTTCTGCCTTTTTACGGTCGACTTTTTGTCCGATTTCTTCAATCAGTGACAATACATCACCCATGCCCAATAAGCGTGAGACGATCCTATCTGGGTGGAATGGCTCTAAGGCATCAATCTTTTCACCGACACCTAAAAATTTAATTGGCTTACCAGTAATATGACGCACTGAAAGCGCTGCACCGCCTCTGGCATCACCATCAGTTTTGGTAAGAATCACACCGGTGAGCGGTAAAGCATCGGCAAAGACTTTAGCTGTATGTGCAGCATCCTGACCGGTCATTGAATCCACCACAAACAAGGTTTCAATTGGGTTAACTTTCTTTTGCAAGATTTGAATCTCATCCATCATCTCACTGTCAACATGCAATCGACCTGCAGTATCTACCAGAAGCACATCAAAGAATTGTTTTTGTGCGTGTTTTTTAGCGTTAGCAACAATCTTTTCTGGTTTTTGATTAATATCAGATGGGAAGAACTCTACCTCAACTTGCTGTGCCAACACCTCTAATTGTTTAATCGCTGCTGGGCGATAAACATCGGCGCTCACTACTAAGACTTTTTTGTTTTCACGCTCTTTTAAATAACGTGCCAACTTGGCAATTGAGGTGGTTTTACCTGCACCTTGCAAACCTGCCACCATCACCACTGCTGGCGGCTGCGCTTTGAGGTCTAGGGTTTTGTTTTCGCCGCCAATAATTTGTGTTAATTCTGATTCTACTAATTTGATAAAGGCTTGCGATGGGTTCAACCCTTCAGCAACTTTCAATCCTACGGCTTTTTCTTGCACCTTATCAAGAAAGACTTTGATTACCTCCAGTGCAACATCAGCCTCTAATAAAGCACGACGTACCTCACGAATGGCATCTTTAATATTAGATTCAGAAAGTTTGTTTTTTCCTTGTAAGGCTTTAAAGCTGTTGGAAAGTCTGTCGGTTAAATTGTCAAACATTTTTTGTGTTAATAAGTGAGAAGTATCCTATTATAATGGCTTGTATTTATTCTATAAAGTTGATTATGTTTTTATCTTATTTTTCAATTGTCGCTTATTTGTTGGCAGCCGTGTTATTAATGCGTTTTTTCACTCAAGACAATGCGCAACATAAACACCAAAAAAGTGTTTTTTTGTTGGTCAGTTTTGCCATTATTACTCACGCTTTAACCTTTGCAAACTTTTGGACTTCTGAGGGTGTATTTTTCGGGCTTGCCAACAGTGCTTCTTTTGTTGCTTGGTTGATTGCGATTTTATTATTTTTGGCTTCCATCTCTAAACCTATACATGCACTGGGTATTTTGGTTTACCCGTTGACTGCTTTTTCGCTTATTTTTGGCGTTTTGTTTCCTGATGCAACGGGCAAAACCATTCCCTTGAGTATCGCTTCACACGTATTTTTATCGATTACTGCTTACGCACTACTTGCCTTGGCGGTTTGTCAATCGGTGTTATTAAAAATCCAAGAAGATCACCTGCATGCCAAAAAAATTAATGGCTTTATCAATAAACTTCCACCACTACAAACCATGGAAAGACTCATGTTTCAAGGCTTGAGAATTGGCTTTTATCTGCTCACTTTATCGCTATTAACCGGTTTTGTTTTCATTGAGGATTTCTTTGCACAACAACTGATTCACAAAACGGTACTTTCCTTAGTCGCTTGGGTTATTTTTGCTGTACTTATTTTTGGACACAAAATCTTCGGTTGGCGTGGCAAACAAGCCATTACCGCCATACAAGTAGGCTTTGTTGTTTTGCTACTGGCTTATTTTGGCTCTAAGTTTGTTTTAGAGAGGTTGCTCACTTAACCAATACACAGGTTTATTTACAATTGATTAAGACGGTGAAAGGTGATGCTTTAATCAATATGTAAAACTGCTAGGAAAGCCTCCTGTGGAATATCCACGCGCCCGACACTACGCATGCGTTTTTTACCTTTCTTTTGTTTGTCGAGTAATTTGCGCTTACGCGAGACATCGCCACCATAGCACTTGGCAGTGACGTTTTTTCTCAGTGCTTTGACATTGGTTCTGGCAATAATTTTTGCACCAATACAGGCCTGAATAGCCACATCAAACATCTGTCTTGGCACCAATTCTTTCATTTTTTCGGCAATCTCTCTGCCTTTTCGTACAGAATCTGCACGATGAATAATCAGCGCCAAGGCATCTACGCTCTCGCCATTAATCATAATATCAAGGCGGATTAAATCAGAGGTTTGATAGCGCTCAAATTGGTAGTCCATTGAAGCAAAACCGCGAGAAACCGATTTCAGTCTGTCAAAGAAATCCAACACTACTTCATTAAGCGGCAGTTCATACACCATAGAGACTTGCTTACCCATATAAGTGAGGCTTTTTTGTACGCCACGTTTTTCCACGCACAGGCTAATCACATTGCCCACAAATTCATCGGTAACTAAGATATTGGCGGTAATAATCGGCTCTCTAAACTCAGCAATGAATTGGTTTTCTGGCATTTTCGAAGGGCTGTCAACACGTAGTGTATTGCCCTTAGTATCTAAAATTTCATAAACCACGGTTGGCGCAGTGGTAATCAAATCCAAATCGTATTCGCGTTCTAGGCGCTCTTGGACAATTTCCATGTGCAACAAACCCAAGAAACCAATTCTAAAACCAAAACCTAAGGCATCAGAGTTTTCAGGTTCGTATTGCAGCGCCGCATCGTTAAGTCTAAGTTTTGACAAGGCGTCGCGAAACTTTTCATAATCTTCACCAGAAATTGGGAATAGGCCTGCAAAAACACGGGGTTGCACGGGTTTAAAGCCTTCTAAAGGCTTGGTGACTGGATTTTTAACACTGGTAATCGTATCACCCACAGGCGCGCCATCAATGTTTTTAATACTGGCAATTAAAAAACCCACCTCGCCTGCTTTTAGACTGTTGGTTTTAACACGCTTAGGGGTAAATACGCCTACTTCGTCAACCAAATGCTCTGCACCGTTTGAAAATATTTTAATTTTGTCTTTGGCTTTAATCTCGCCATCAACCACGCGAATAAGCGAAACAACACCCAGATAATTATCAAACCAAGAATCAATAATCAGCGCCTTGGTTTGCGCCTCTACTTTACCTTTGGGTGCAGGGATTTTTTCAACAATTTGCTCTAAAATGTCCTCAATACCAATGCCTGATTTGGCACTGGCATGCACCGCATCACTGGCATCAATGCCTATCACGTCTTCAATTTCCTCTGCCACCCTATCAGGGTCTGCTGCTGGTAAATCGATTTTATTGAGTACAGGCACGACTTCCAAGCCCTGCTCAATAGCGGTATAGCAATTTGCCACCGTTTGCGCCTCCACCCCTTGCGAAGCATCCACAATCAGTAGTGCACCCTCACAAGCGCTAAGCGAGCGCGATACTTCATAAGAAAAATCTACATGTCCAGGGGTGTCAATAAAGTTGAGCTGATACGTTTCACCATTTTTGGCCTTGTAATCCAAGGTTACACTTTGCGATTTAATGGTGATACCGCGCTCTTTTTCGATATCCATCGAATCTAACACTTGCGCTGACATTTCCCTATCGCTCAAGCCGCCGCAAAATTGAATAAAGCGATCCGCAATGGTGGACTTGCCATGATCAATATGGGCGATAATTGAAAAATTACGGATGTTGTTCATGCAAGTGATAAAATAAGACTTTTTAAGATTTAAGCATTATACAGTCATGGATAAAGTTCAACCAACTACCTGCAACGCCACAAGCGATTTAACCGTTCATATTCCCGATACACAAGGGCGCAATATTGTTCTATATTTCTACCCCAAAGATGCAACGCCTGGTTGCACTACAGAAGGACAAGATTTTAGAGACAATCATCAAGCGTTTTTAGATGCCAATGCTGTTGTCTATGGCGCCTCGAAAGACGACATGACAAAACACGAAAAATTCAAAGCCAAACAAGCATTCCCCTTTGAATTGATTGCTGATGTGGATGGCGAGCTGTGTGAAGCCTTTGGCGTGTGGCAACTGAAAAAATTTATGGGGCGTGAATACATGGGTATTGTGCGTTCTACCTTTATCATCGACCCACAAGGCAATATCCTTAAACAATGGGATAAAGTCAAGGTCAAAGGTCATGTTGAAGAGGTTTTAGAAATGGTACAAGCATTATGAGTAATACAAACGTAGATAACGAAGAAATCAATAAATTTGCCGCTTTGGCATCACGTTGGTGGGATAAGAATTCTGAGTTTAAACCTCTGCATGAGATTAATCCACTACGCTTAAATTATATTAAAGAAAAATGTGGCGGCTCTTTGCAAGGCAAGAAAATTCTTGATGTCGGCTGTGGTGGTGGTATTTTGGCAGAATCTTTAGCGCTCGAAGGTGCGCAAGTAACGGCAATTGACATGGCAGAAGCCTCGTTAGAAGTTGCAAAACTTCACCTACTTGAATCAGGTTTGGATATTGATTATCAAAAAATCCCTGTGGAAGATTTTGCCAAAGAAAATGCGGGCGCTTTTGATGTGGTCACCTGTTTAGAAATGTTAGAGCATGTGCCCGACCCATCTTCTATTATTAAAGCTTGTGGCGTACTGGTGAAAAATGATGGGGAGTTATTTTTTTCCACCATTAATCGCAACGCAAAATCTTATTTATTTGCGATTGTTGGTGCAGAATACATACTCAAGATATTGCCAAAAGGCACGCATGACTGGGATAAATTTATCCAACCTGCTGAGATGAATGAGTGGGCAAGACATGCTGATTTGTCACTTAAAAATACAATTGGTATGACTTACAACCCTTTGACTAAAGTTTACAAACTCGAAGACGATGTTAGTGTGAATTATCTATGCCACTACCAAAAATAGCGAAATAGCTTCGTCTTTTTCTATTTTACGGCGTTAGATTAGCGAAAGTTTTCAATCACATATAATATGATATGCTCAATCAAGATTTTAACCATTCGCCTTGTCAAAAAAAATACTTGCTATTTAAAATGAAAAGAATATTAGGTACTTTACTATTAACTATAAGTTTGTCGGTCAGCGCCCTATCTCCTAACGAAATGCTGGTGATTGTCGGTGCGGTGAAATATTACAATAAAAATTGCGCAGGTCTGAATCCAGCGGGTGCAATGCGGATGAATAAGGGGCTTAAAAGATTTAAGATGCACACAACACCAGTTCCCATTTTAGAAAAACACCCAATGGCAGTTTCAGGCTATCAAACAGCAGAAAAATTTGGTTGTGAAGGGACAAAACGAGAAGCTTATAAGGCAGGCTTTGGTGAGTATATATACTAATTGTTAATTGTGTGTGTTAACAAAATACTTGTTTAATTTTGTATTCTGAAAGCAATCTTGAGTCTGTTTGTTTTGTATTGGCAACAGCCTTTGATGTTAAACGAGTATTTTTTTATTCTACAAGGCGGATTTCCGAAAGTTTGATTGAGCATAGATAAAATTATGTGATTGAAAACTTTCGGTAATCTAACACCGTAGAATGAAGAAAGACGACGTTTAACACTCTAAGATGACGAATGCTACCGCATTAACCTTCTCATCAGATAAACTCAGATGTGCTTGTTTAATACCTTTATCGACAAGGTATAGGCGCAATTTTTCACTGGGGATAAAATAAGGCTTACCATTTTCATTGTTGCGAATGGTTAAATCTTGGAAACCGACAATCTTACCGATACCTGTACCTAAGGCCTTGGCAAAAGCCTCTTTGGCAGCAAAACGCTTGGCACAATAAGCGGCGCTGTCGCCTTTATTGGCAAATAGCGCTTGCTCATGTTCGGATAATACGCGCTGAATAAAGGCTTGTTTATTTTTTGCCAAAATATTGGCAACACGCTCAATGCTAACAATATCAGTACCTACGCCATAAATCATGCTCGCGCCTCCAGCATTAAATCTTTCATTTCGCGGGTAGCGGTCTCTAAGCCGACAAATACTGCGCGAGCAATAATAGAATGCCCGATATTGAGTTCTACAATCTCAGGCAATTGTGCAATGGCTGTGGTGTTTTCTAAGGTTAGTCCGTGTCCTGCATTCACTTGCAAACCCATTGAATGTGCATAAGTTGCCATGTTCTTGATGCGTTCAAATTCGGCTTCTTGCTCAGCACCTTGGGTATCGGCATAATGCCCGGTATGCAGCTCAATCACAGGTGCGCCGCATTCTTTAGCTGCATCAATTTGCGCTTTATCGGCATCAATAAAAAGTGATACGCTTATGTTGCTTGCTGCAAGCTTTGCACAAACATCACGCATTCTAGGGATTTGGCTTGCCACCTCTAAGCCACCTTCAGTGGTGAGTTCTTCACGTTTTTCTGGTACTAAGCAACAATCTTGAGGTTTAATTTTGCCAGCAATCGCAACCATTTCATCCGTGGCTGCCATTTCTAAATTCATCTTGGTGCTAAGTTGCTCGCGCAAAACAGCCACATCAGCGTCTTGAATATGGCGTCTGTCTTCACGCAAATGCAACGTAATGCTGTCTGCACCCGATTTTTCACACAATAGCGCACCCTCTATAGGTGAGGGATACTGGGTACCTCTGGCTTGTCTAAGTGTGGCTATATGGTCAATATTAACGCCTAAATAAATACTCATTCCGTCCTATTGTTTGTAAAAAACAATGCGCGACTTTGCAAGGGTTTATTACCCAATAGTAATTGCAATCTCGCTCTGTTCAAATCTCTGCATCGTTTTAATTGCTCAGCATCTGGCATGTCTAATATGTCTTGTGCCAACATGCACAAAATTGTGCTTCCCGATATTTTACCTATCTCGCTACGCATAAAACCAGATTGCGCTTGATATTCATAATAAGCCGTTTGTACAATACTATCACCATTTATATCCTCTGCCAAATCGTGCCCATAGCCCAGCTCAGACAACAGCGCATTTTCAAACAATCTAAGCGACCAGTGTCTTTGCTGAACTTCCAAATGGGTAATTTTGCTGATAAATTTTCTATAAACTTTAAATAAATCAATGTGTGGGTCATGCTCTTGCATGAGACGTGCAATCAATTCATTGGTATATATCCCCAATATCAGCACTTCCCCTTGTAAGTTTCTTGGCTCATCGTCTGCTTCCCAAGTTGTTAGTGTTTTAAGCTCGCCCTTACCTGAAAAGGAAATTTTCATGTGTTGAAACATTTGCAAAGGGGTTTTTGATTTACGCAAACCTCGACCAACGAGTCGAATCTTGCCGTGCTCTTGGGTAAAAAAATCTAACAGTAAAGAAGAATCCTTAAAAGCCCTACGATGAATCAGAAAAGCAGGCGTTAAGTTAATTTTAGTCATACCCCAATGAAGCGAGCGAGCGTTTGTCATCAGACCAACCTTGTTTAACTTTAACCCAAAGTTTTAAGAACACTTTGCGTTGCAAAAAGCCCTCAATGCTTTGACGAGACTCGCTTCCAATGAGTTTTAACATCTCACCCTTATTGCCAATGACAATACTTTTTTGTGAGGGCTTGTCAACAAAAATTCTGGCAGCAATTCTTTGCATTTCACCGTCTAACTCGTATTGTTCAATCTCAACGGTCAAATCATAAGGCAGTTCATCGGTTAAATGACGCATGAGCTTTTCACGAATAAACTCAGCCACAACAAACTTTTCACTTCTATCTGTTACATAGTCGGCATCAAAAATATTATCCTGCTCTGGTAAGTGTTTTAGGATTATTGCACGCAACGCTTGCGTGTCTGGCTTGTTAAATGCTGAGAGTGGGAACAAATCGTTTGCCTGATATTTTTTGCCAATTTCTCCCAAGAAAGGTAAAACCGCCCTTTTGTCTCTAAATTTATCAATCTTATTGACGCACAAAATAACGGGCGCCTGCGCTTTTGACACATGCTCTAAAACACGGGCGTCTTCTTTGGTCCATTTGCCAGCCTCAACCAACCACAAAATCACATCCACATCGTTAATACTTGAGCTTGCTGCCCTATTCATATAAGCATTAATCGCCTTGGCATTGCCAATATGCATACCCGGTGTATCAACAAAAACCATTTGATAGTCCTCTCTGGTATCAATCGCATGAATACGGTGGCGTGTGGTTTGTGGTCGGTGTGAAGTGATAGAAAGTTTTTGACCAATAAGTTCATTGGTTAAGGTTGATTTACCCACATTTGGACGGCCTATCACTGCAATGAACCCCGCCTTATGTGTCATGACACCCTCTTGTCTTTTAATTTTTCTAATAACACTTCAGCGCACATTTGCTCTGCACGCTTAATGCTTTTTGCTTCTTGTTCAACTTGTATGGATTGGTCTTTAAGCAGGCAGTTCACCGTGAATTTTGCATTGTGGTCCTTACCCGTGGTTTTAACCAATTGATATTTTGGCAGGGTTTGTCCAAATTTTTGTAAACGCTCTTGTAATTGTGTTTTGAAATCCTTAAGTGTGTCACTTGGGTTGATTTCATCTATGTATTCTTTGAATAGATCCAAGATAACTGCATTCACAACATCAAAGCCTGCCTCTAAGAAAATAGCACCTAAAATGGCCTCTACTGCATCAGCTTGGATAGATTTTCGATTATGCCCACCACTTTTTAACTCACCAGAACCTAAAATCAATAGACCCGATAATTCGAGTTTAACGGCAATTAATGCAAGTGTTTTTCCCCTAACAACATAGGATTTAAATCGAGACAACTTGCCTTCAGCAATATCTGGAAAACGCTTATACAATTCACGAGAGACCACAGCACCCAAAACACTGTCACCCAAAAACTCTAGGCGTTCATTATTGCCCTTGCCAATACTGCGATGTGTCAACGCCTGCTTTAATAAAGCAATATCCTTAAATTGATAATTGATTTTTTTCTGTAATTCTTTCATTGTCTATATATAATTAACACCATTATTAAAACCCAATCACCGCTATGTTTTGGCAAGAAGATATTAAAGAAGAACATTTTACGCTTCCTGATACAATCCAAGATGCTGTATTCAATATTCACGCCAAAATTTTACCCATTGACCATGCTTATTTGCTTTCTCAAGCGCTACTCAAACATCTGCCTTGGCTTGAAAAAGTCAATGCTGGGGTGTTTGATATCAGTGTTGCCGATGGCAATGGCTGGGAGCAAGACCACGAGTTTGGTTTTTACTATCCGTCTAAACGCTCCAAACTCGGCATTAGAATACCCAACGAACGATTAGATAAAGTGGCAATTTT
>ERZ1047985.280-NODE-280-length-42002-cov-5.356521_pt1 | contig 42002 bp, 36 predicted proteins | sample MGYA00383097_ERZ1047985 | MGnify/ENA primary metagenome ERZ1047985 (study PRJEB29581, sample SAMEA5548367) | metagenome | biome: marine; feature: coastal; material: water | depth 50 m | study: Short-term variability in the microbial, nano- and picoplankton...
GCCTTGCTGGCGGATCTACCCAGGGTGGCGACGGCGACAGATGAGGAAGTCCTGTTTTTTATTGAACAGCACCAATTGATGGGGCGTGGTGTCGGTTATATAGATGTGCACCTGCTATCGTCAACGTTTCTTGGCAGCCCGGCAAAGATTTGGACGCGGGATAAGCGGTTGGCGGCACTTGCCGTCGAACTGGATAAGGCTTATCAATAGTGATCTGCAGGTCGGTGAAAATTTGGCACTCAGCAGCATGTCGATAGTACAGTAATCGTTGCTCGAGAATAGTTGTGGCAGCTCTCGCCATGACGTAGTTGTCGAGAGTTTGGGACCACCATGGGACCACCTTCACGCCTTCTGATGCCCTCTCATGCCACGCCCATTTTTTAACTCTCTGACTCACAAGGCATTAGAGGGCGTGGCGAGGCGGAAAAAAACATGGCTCAGGGTTCGAATCCCTCGCTCTCCGCCATATATCTACACGAGTTAGCAAGAGTTTATAAATCGGTAGAAATAGAAAATTCCTAGGGGTTTCCCTGGGGTTCCTTTTGGGGTTCCTCTAGCTGAGCATTGCTGGTTGCTTAAGTTAAGTGCGCCAATGAGCGGTGTAGGCGGTAACTGTAGGCTCGCTAGTGTTTTGCGACAACCTCAGTGCGTTAGTTTGGTGGAACCAGACTCTGGCACAGAAGAAAAGACGGGGGGTTCCAGGGTCGGGCAGGGCGCTGTATCTATCGTCATTTTTTCGGCAGTCAATGAAAAACCACTGTTGGGTGATTCTGTAGTTTGCTGATGTTCTGTGCGCACTGTCTCACAGAACATGTATCCGGCATTTCGCACTTTTTGGACGGGTTCATAGCTCGCAGGGATTGCCAGTTTTTTTCTCACTCGGTTGATAAGACCATCGATGGTTCTTTCATCATAAGGGCTGGATATGCTTTGCAAGTGATTTAAAAGCGAATGTCGGCTTAAAATTTGGTCACAGTTGTTCAGTAAAGCCAGAAGTATTTTGTATTCTGCGGAAGTGAGGCCGACCTCGTGGTTTATTCTATAGAAGAGCCGATGGCTGTCTAGATCCAAGTGCCAGTCGCCAAAGAATTTTTGTTCGTTGTTGTTTGGCTGCGCAATGCTGCTGGAATATCCACTGCCGCTCGTTCTTATCATCATGCGCCTAACCTTGGCGCGTAATTCCTTGATGCTGATTGGTTTTTTGATGTAGTCGTCTGCACCGAGCTCTATTGCGGCGACGACGTCAGACTCTGTCGTGTATCCGGAAACCACTATGATGCCCACTGAGGATTGCTCTCGCACTTCTCTGATTACGTCCAGACCGCTCCCATCAGGCAGCCCAATATCGACAATCAGCAGTTGGAATTCGTGTTGCTCAACTATTTTTTCAAAATGTTCTTTAGAGCACGCTATGCTAGGGTGCAAGCCTTCTCTGGCCAGGCAGTCTTTTAACTCTGAGGCGGCTAAGGGGTCATCTTCAAGAATGAGTACTTTGGTTTCGCAGTTTCCCACGGTAGACGCTCCCAGCTCGTAGTGACCGATATTTGCGTTTTGAAAACTAAAACGGTGTAATGACATAAGGCCTTAGTTTTGATGAGGGATCAAAATAGTTTGATGATTTTGTGAGCTAGTTCACAAAAATCACAGACATATGGTCCGTATATGATGTTTTTTGTCATTGAGTACGAAGCCGGCCTAAAAGTTGGGACAGCGGAGGTGTCGGTTATTTCGCGGGTGAGGTGGCAGTCGCTGCTAACTCATAGACGACCTGAAATGAGCTTTACAGGTTAACAGGGTATAACAATATGGAAATGCTAGCTAAAAATAGGCAAGAGCCTACTCTGCTTATACGCCGTGTGCTGTTACCCTCTGCGTCGGGCTACTAAAACCTCATAGCGTCCCCTGGGCCCAATGAAACTGGAACACAGTCCGCTGGCGATGCTGATCACTATTGCACCGAAAACCGCACTCCAGAAGCCCACAACCTCAAAGCCATCGACGAACCAGCTAGCCAGGTTGAGCATCCCCGCGTTGAGAATCAGCAGAAAAAGGCCAAGGGTGAGGAGGGTAAACGGAAGTGTGAGTAAAACCAGAAGCGGTCTCACAAACGCATTAATCAATCCAAGTGCAATTGCTGCCCAGATCAATGCCTCGGTCGAATTGGCGCTGACACCCGGCACAAGGTATGCCGCAAGCCAGATACCGAACCCGATAATCACTGTTCTTAAAATCATACCCAACATCGTTGCATACCACCTACGGTATCCCGGGGCTTTCGGTCTTGCTGACGTTTAGCCAGACGACCTATCGTCTATGGATAGTAACTGATGGTTTACACAGCAGGGGTGACGATTGTGCGACAAGGCACACTGTCCGTCGCCTCTTGCCGTGCGGTTACCCATCAATTGCGCTCGTCGGCTGGCACAATATAGAAACCACCCAGCATGAGGAACATCTCGTCTTCGGTGGTAACGCCGCCTCGCACAACGCAGGCATCACAACTGCCGTTACTTCCGCACAGGCTATCATCGGAACCGCAAGCCTTACCGGGCGTGGGTCCAGCAACACAATAGGCGTTACCCTCACACGTTGTACCCACCGACGTTGAATTGCGCTTTAGCAGGTCGGGAAAATCCTTGCCGTTATCGTAAGTGACACAAAACTTGAGCGTTCGATTTTCCAGTTTTGAGGAGTCATATTCTAACGGCGGTTCATAGTCGATTTGCAGCGGATCATTGTAAACACGGCTGAGGTAATCGGGCGCCTCCGCATTCGGCTTACAATCGCTGGATACCTTGCAGTTTGGATCCTGTGGCGGTAACCAGGTTTGCCAAAGTATGCCACGCTTGTGCGCATGAGAGCCCAACTGGGTCAGACGACTGCCCACCGGTAGTGTGGTCGTAGAACAATAGGTTCGCTGTTCGTAGGGCGGTACATTTGCCACAAAAATGTCCTTGGCATCGAATATTGCCCGATTCCGGTAACGCCTCTCGCTCTCGGGGGCAAACAAGATATTGTTGTACTGTTCCACTGTAGTTTCTTCAGTCGAAAGATTGAACGCATGCGAGTTCCATACAATGATGCCGCGCGCCGGCAGTACACCATAAACACCTTCAGCCAAGATATTCTGCGACACCGGTGCCTGGGCTCCTCCCATGCTGACCTGGTGTGTACGCAGATCTGTTGGGCCCCAGCCTCGACAGGCGATCGACTTGCGCGCCTGCGTGCCACAAACGAAGCGATCTCCGCCACAATCTGCTCCGCCAGAGGCAACTGGCTCACCGATCCTCGTTGGATCGCACGTCGAGCCCTTGTTCGGGCCATTCAGGCACTGCCAGTCGCCCCATGCAGGCTCGAAAGGCGAAGCCGAGCCGGTGTAAACATTGATAATACTATGATGTGATTGAGGGTCTTGCGTCAGCGTCCGGGTATTAGTCGCCATGCAGACACCGTCATAATCGTTGTAGACCGGGTCGCTGCAAGGAGTTAGAGCCCAGTCGGGCAGCAGCTCCGGAGTCTGCTCCAGGTCATAGTAGGTTGCAAAGCAAACCTCATTCTCACTTTCTGGCAATACCGCCCAGGGCCCGCTAATAAATTGCACGCCCTCGCCAGGAGCAGGTGGGGCAGGAGGATCTATCTTGTTTGATTGAGGCGCAGTTGCCTGATCACAGCCCAACAGGGTCGCCACACCATCCACGTTAGCGGACTCAGGTGCGCCGTTTCGAATCCACAACCGCATTGCCTCCAAATGGTCGGTCGTTAGCGGCGCACCACCTATGGGCATCGGCAAACCAGCTCCGTTGGGCAACAAAATGGCATTAGTGGCTGCTTCGAGCTTGGTATATAAGAAGCTTAATTTCTGTTCTCCGGGGTACACTAACTGCTGGGACACAGGCAGATTGGCGGCGGCATCTACACGGTAAAGATTGTCGAATGATTTTCCTGCCGTTAAGTCGAGAGCTCCGGCTGGATTGTTGCCACTGTGACATGCGCTATTAGTGCAGTTATAGCCTTCAAAAATCAGGGATTGGATACGGTCAAAGCTACCACCGAGGTTGCTGCAGTCGGTGCCAGCGCCTGATGGTTCAACTTTTTCAAACACGGGTTCTAAGTAATAGACCTGATCTGACTGCAGGATAGTCATAAGGAGTTCGTTGGCGTCAAAGCCAATCGTCGTCAACCACACTTGGGCAGACTCAAATCCGCCGTAAAGATACTCGCCAGGTTTACGGTTTCGCCAACCGGCAAACTCCCATCCTGATGAGGGTACTGCAGTAAAGGTCTCATTAAAGCTGGTATCTTCTATAACGAAGTCACAATGAAATCCTTCTTCCTCTTCGCCAACCGCATGCGCAGGGCGAATGACCGCGTCTGCAGTAAGCAGCCTGCAGTCGTAGTCACCAGAAGAGGAAATTACCTGCCCACCCTCGGGGACCTCGATACGCACCTTGCACCCTATGCAGAGTAAAACCAGAGTCCCTGCAAGCGCTTGCTTGACTATTTTTTTCATTTAACAACCATCGCTTTACAAACCCCGGAGAATATAGCAGGTAAACCGACTTGTAGCACCCCGGCTCCGGGACTTCAGTCGGCCAGGCTTTTCGCTTATGCAGGGGCGACACTCATGCGTTTTAGGATCCCCCTGCAATCATCCGTATCCAAAAAGCGTGGTGTTGGATAGCTGCTTCCCTCGATGAGAGCGAGATCTGCAAGCTCGTTTATGTCTATTTCTTGTATAGCTTCAATGGTCTCGGGAATGCCTACGGTGCGATTGAGCTCCCTGACGCTGTCGATCAGTTTTTGCGCCAGCGCAGCTTTATTCTCCTCAGCCTTGCCAAGTTCACAGTGCACCGCCAACGCGGCCATCTGATCCTGGGCATCGTCTTTTAACAGGTCCAGTACATGGGGCAGGGCCACTGCATTGCCCAGGCCGTGGGCGACGCCGTAACGCGCACCGAGATTGTGGGAGATAGCGTGGGTATAGCCAACCAGTGCCTGCGTAATGGCAAGGCCACCATAATAAGACGCCAACGACATGCCCTCCCTGGCCTCCATGTTCTGGCCATCGCTGCAGGCAGTTGGCAGATATTTGAACACCAGTTTGGCAGAGGCAAGTCCGTAAAAATCGGTCTCGGTGTTACCAAATGTTCCAATATAGGACTCGATTGCGTGGGTGAGGGCGTCCATACCGGTGGCCGCAGTCATACTGGCGGGTAAACCCAGCATGACTTCCGGATCCAGTGCCGCAGCCTTCGGAATCAGGCTATTGTCAATAACAGCGCTCTTGCTGTGGGTCTCGTTGTCTGAGACCACTGCGATACAAGTGCCTTCAGAACCTGTGCCCGCTGTGGTCGGGATGGCAAAAAGCGGCAGCGCTTCCTGTTTGCACTTGTTGACCCCAAGACAGGATTCAGCACTACCTCCATTGGCACCGGCAAGAGCAACAACTTTGGCAGTATCAATCGATGAGCCGCCACCAAAGGCAAGTACCGCATCGCAATGGTTGGCATTGAGTACAGCCAGGCCAGCATCCACAACCTGCAGTGTGGGGTCGGGCAGCACCCCGTCATAGATCTGATAGCTCACGTCGTGAGCAGCAAGATCTGCAAGTGTCTTGTCGAGTAAGCCAAGTTCACGCAGTGGTTTGTCAGTGACAATCAGCAGATTTTTTAGCCCAAACTGGCTGATCGCTTTACAGAGGTTTGCCGATGATCCGGGCCCAGAGAAGGCCATGGGTTTGGGTTGCGGTTTGAGCAACATCTTCCCGATGATTGCCAGGCGAGCGCGGTAAAGCCAGGTTTTGTAGAGTGCCGGCACGTGGTGTCCTCATATCAGCTTGCGACAATAAATCGAAAGGTGAGTGTACCGGATATACGATGCAAGCGGCCAGCAATGCGGCTTGTGCCTGAACCAAGGCGATCTGGCCTCAGTATGGAGTCGGCTCTGCCGTCCCGAGAGGAGGTGTCAGCGGTTGTAGAGGTTGGTTTGGAATCCCTCGACCCCGTGAAGATTCATATTTGGCCATCGCAGCGGGGTGTTTCCTTTGGGCGGATCTGGCGCCATTTTTTTGTCGTATAAACCGCAACGAGTAACAGCAGCAAAGCATATTCTTTGTATGCGTGGCATGATACGGCCTTGGCTGCGCACGGCTGTGGGAACTTCATGGCGCGGCTGGGCTCGAACCTTATCGAGGTACTGTTCAAACGATGATGAAGCACTGGCTTTTGATGACCCTTTTCCTGCTGCTGGCGAGCTGCGGTGGAGGCGGTAGTTCGGGGGGTAGTCAGCAGACTGAGCCGCCACCTGTCGCCGCACCTCCTGTCGATCCGCCCCCTGCAGCCCCCCCGCTCACAGAGGGTTTCGTCATAACGGGCACCGTGATCGCCAGTAGCAGTCAATCTGTAGATGGTGACACTAACGATACGGTCAGCGAATACATTCCCAACGACACCTTGTTAAGTGCCCAGGCAATTAATAACCCGACCACTCTGGGAGGCTACGTTAACCAGCCCGGTAATGGGGAGAGCGGTCGTTCATTTGCAGAGGGCGATGTGGATGACTTTTTCCGGCTAGAGCTGCTTGCTGGGCAATCTATCACTATGGTGATAGCCGACTTTGACATCGCCGATGCTGATTTGTACCTCTACAACCAAAACGGTGACATCATCGATTTCTCTATTGAGTCGGGCGAGGTCGAAAACCTGATAGTGCCTGACGACGGCACATTTTTGGTCAACGTGTCAGCATATTCTGGCGGTACCAACTATTTATTGGCCATAGGCAACCAGGCGAATCAGGCTCGATCCAGCCTGCAGCACTATATCGAGCCTTGGCAGGCGATAGTGCGCTATCGCGATAGTGACCATAGCAACCAGACTGCCATGGCGGCGGCTGACCTAGCGATGGAGCAGCGTGGCGGTGGTCCGCAACGACCCTGGCTTATGCAATTAAAAACTACGGATGACAGGCAGTACCTGGCAAGGCGCATGGGCACAGCCATGCCTAAGCGCGCTAGCATCGGCAGTGGTGATTTGCAGGCTCGCTTCGAAACACTGATGACCATCAAACGTCTGCGCAGCACTGATGAAGTTGAATTGGCTGAGCCGAACTTTCGCGTACGCGGTTTTTTTACGCCCGATGACGAAGCCTTCGAGACGCAATGGCACCTGCCTCTCATTGATTTACCTGCCGCCTGGGATAGCGTCAAGGGAGATCCTGATGTGACAGTGGCAGTTGTGGATACTGGAATACTGTCGCAACACCCGGACCTGGCTGGACAATGGGTTGCGGGCTATGACTTTGTGCGTGACATCGCACAATCGGGTGATGGCGATGGCATCGACCCCAACCCGGAAGACCCTGGTAATTTGCAAACTCCCGGCCCCAGTTCCTATCATGGGACACATGTGGCGGGTACCGTTGGCGCTGCTGGTAACAATGGCATCGGTGTTGCGGGTGTCGCCTATGGTGCACGCATCATGCCGTTACGTGCTCTGGGGGAGGGCGGCGTAGGTACGAGCTATGATGTTAGCCAGGCAATACGCTACGCGGCAGGTTTGGCTAACGATTCAGGAACGGTGCCTGATGCGCCGGCCGACGTGATCAATTTAAGCTTGGGTGGCGGTCCCTTTAGTTCGGCTGAACAGCAGCTCTACAATCAGGTCATTGCTAACGGCACTATTGTTGTGGCCGCCGCCGGAAACGAGGCAAGCTCTGTCCCCCAATATCCAGCTTCTTACGACGGTGTGTTCTCGGTTAGTGCGGTAGACATCAACCGTCAGTTAGCGAGTTATTCAAGTCGAGGTGTGTATGTCGACGTTGCCGCCCCTGGCGGCGACAATGGCACTGATGTGAATGGTGATGGGTATCCGGATGGTGTGCTGAGCACCGGTGGCGTCGACAATGGCAGTCTGGAGTTTGCCTATACCTTTCTTAATGGCACATCAATGGCCGCTCCGCACATGGCAGGGGTTATGGCACTGATGCGAAGTGTAAATCCGGGCCTTTCGCCGGCCGATATCGAAACCTTATTAGTGAGTGGTCGCCTTACAGATGATCTGGGGCCTCCTGGTCGCGATGATAGTTATGGGCACGGCATGATCAATGCCTACAAATCGGTAATAGCGGCTTTGGATAGCCTGGGCGATACCACCGTAGATCTGCCCAGGCTGAGCCTTTCGGCAACTACCCTGAGCTTTGGGGATAGCGAGGCCCCGCTTGAATTAGAGTTGATAAATGCGGGTAGCGGTGAACTCACTATTGAATCGATAACAAGCAGTGAGCAATGGCTATCCGTCTCGTCACAAGACATTGACGAAGAGGGGCTGGGGTCCTACGACGTCAACATTAATCGTCAGGACTTGGCCGACGGGGTATATTCCGGTGATATTAAGGTGTTGTCCTCCGCTAATTTGGTGATCGCAAAAGTCTTTATGTCTGTGGGTCGCCCAGGTGGCGAAGCCAATGTTGGGGCCGTGTATATATTGCTGTACGACCGCGTCAACGAGGAGGCTGTAGCCGAATTTTCTGCCACCGCGGAAAATGGCCGCTACGCTTTCCAATTTACGGATGTGCCTCCCGGGCAATACGAACTCGTCGCTGGCTCTGATTCTGACAACGACTTCTTTATTTGTGATGCTGGAGAGGCGTGCGGTTCATGGCTAACTCTGGACCAGCCTATCGTTCTGGAGCTCAGCGAAGACCGAGCAGGCTTGGACTTTCCGGTGGAATATCAGGTTTTTCTACCCGACATTACTGCTGAGAATCGGGACGTGACATCGCCGGCGCGACAACGTCAGCCGATAGTGCGACAGCGTGCGTTGGGCCGTGCGCGAGCGACTCAACGCTGATCAATGTAGCGGCTATAGGCCGCCACGAGTGACACTGCCGGTGCTGTGTAGAGGCGAGAGGTCATTAGAGATACTTCGGGCGACGGCGTTTGCGGGTGTAGCTGAGCCGTATCACTTTGTATCGTTTGTGGCATATCGAGTAATAATAAAAACATCAAAAGGTAGTTTATAAACACGAAGGTTGTTTTACATTCACTGTTTTTAAATGTCTCTGCCTTTTCTGTTACGATAAGAATTAGATATCAACCTTAACATGACGTGTTGCGAGATTTATGAAAGACACAGAGCTTTTAGCTGAGTTTGCATCGAGTTCAAATGAAGACGTATTGGAGGTTATTAATTCGCTCCCCTATGCCTATTACCGTGCCGATAAAGAGGGCAAGGTAGTTGCTGCCAGCCGAGCAATGCTTTCTATTATGGGTTATGCAGAAGTGGACGAAATAATTGGTGTTCTTATTGCAGATCAGTATGTTGACCCAATCGGTAGAGATCTTTTCTTAAAGAAATTGGCTGAAAATGAAAATGGCGTCGAGGGCTTCGAAGCAGAGTTAAGGAACCATAAAGGCGAAGGGATTTGGGTCTCAACATCAGCGCATTACGTAAGAGATAAGAATGGCAATATCATGGGCGTCGAGGGATTGGTGCGTGATATTTCTGATGAGAGAGCATTACTTCGAGAAATAGCGACCGAGAGAAGCCTCTTTGAATTAGTCGCGCAAAAAATCAATTATGCAATTGGCATTCATGATGTCGACGGTCGCCATGTATATTCCAACGATCTAATGAAAGAAACGATTGGTTTAGACATGAATACGTCCGAAATAGATAATGAAACTTCCGTATACTCTATAATCGATTCGGCCTTTATGGACGAGGGGCAGCGACTTGATAGCATACTTTTGAGCGGCGAGCCGGTTGATAATGTAGAACTTGTTATGGAGCGCGGTGGGGAAAAAAAATACTATATTGTCTCAAAGGTATTGCTAGAAAATTTCGGCAGGCAGTACATTTGCTCTATCATGAACGACGATTCAGAAAACCGAAAGCAGAATGCACAAGTTATACAGAATTCCAAACTCGCGGCTCTTGGCGAATTATCAGCCGGAGTGGCCCATGAACTCAATCAGCCTCTCAACGTAATTAAATTGGCCGTAGCAAATTTGAGAGAACGAGGCGATAGAGCTGATCAGACTTACATCCAAAAGAAACTCGCAATGATTGATAAGCAGGTTGATCGATCGAGCCAAATAATCAATCAACTGAGATCTTTCGGTAGGACTGTGGATGATAAAAATTGTGAGGGTGACCTTGTTGTGGCGGTGCAAAGCACCTTGCTGATGTTTGGTCAGTTGCTTCAAGATAACAATATCACCGTTAAAACAACCTATCAGACAACAAGCATACCTGTCAGTTGTGACGAGTTGAAACTGGAACAAATGTGTTTGAATCTTCTATCAAATTCGCGCGATGCTATCGAGGCAAGAAGGGCTCACTCTCCGCCCGATGAGGCGTCCGCAATGCGGATTGAAATAAGCGTCAGCACTGATTCTAATCAGGCGGTTTTGACTGTGAAGGATACTGGCACGGGTGTCGAAAGCACTTTATTAGGCAAAATATTGGAGCCATTTTTCACCACAAAAGAAGTTGGAAAAGGCACCGGCTTGGGTCTGTCAGTCAGTCAAGGCTTTGTTGCAAAGGCGGGTGGAACAATCGAACTGGCGAACTGGGCCGGTGGTGCGTTGGCAACGGTTAAGCTCCCAATACTAGAACAGAAATAGTTCGAGATAGCATTACCCGCTTCTGCTGGGTTGCCGCGCCCGGAGCGCTAACGGGTACATTGCCGCTTTCGTAGAAAGCCGAATCGGCAAATAGAATGCTGTCGACAATCCTTGTGCCAAGACCCCTGATGCGAGCGTACTCGGGAATAAGTGCTTAGTGTCGATTGTATTCCCGTTCCTTAAAAAGCAGCTAATGCCTCAAAGCCGTCAGAAAAATTCGTCTTTGAAGGCTTAGATCTGGGCCGCCATATGGCAGGCCTGATTGATGGCGGCCTTAGCATCCAGCTCCGCCGCCTCATAGGCGCCGCCTACCCGTTCTACCGGTAAGCCCTGAGCCTGCCCCGCATCATACAATTCGCGGGCAGGGTCCTGGCCGGCACAAACAATAATGGTATCGACAGGTAATAATTCTGGTTTGTTCTCTCGCATGATATGCAGGCCATCATCATCGATGCGCACATACTCTATGCCATTCAACATTTTTACACCGCGCCTGCCTAAAGCCATGCGATGGGTCCAGCCCGTTGTCTTACCCAGGCCGCGTCCCACCGGTGTTTCTTTACGTTGCATAAGGAAAATTTCGCGGTCAGCAATTGCAGTAACCGGTTCGACCCCGGTAACACCGCCGCGGGGATGATTGGCGAAGTCTACGCCCCACTCCCGGGCGAAGACGTCGATATCCATGGCGGCTGACACACCCTTATGGCTGATCAATTCGGACACGTCAAAACCGATGCCGCCGGCGCCCAAGATGGCGACTTTTTTCCCCACAGGCTTATTGCCCCTGATCGCGTCGATGTAACTCATGACCATAGGGTGATCAATACCTTCCAGGTCGGGAGTACGAGGGTTGATGCCCGTGGCAATGATGATATTGTCATAGCCCGCTGCGGCGAGCATGTCGGCATCTGCGCGGGTATTGAGTTGCAAATTGATGCCGAGCTTTTCAATCATCTTGCCGTAGTAGCGCAGTGTCTCGTAGAATTCTTCTTTGCCGGGGATTTGCTTGGCCAGGTTGAATTGGCCCCCTATTTCATTAGCCGCATCATATAAGGTGACCTTGTGTCCCCGCTCGGCGGCTACGGTGGCATAGGCCATGCCGGCCGGGCCGGCACCCACCACGGCAATATTCTTAGGCGAGCTGGTTTTGTCATAACTGAGCAGGGTTTCATGGCAGGCTCTGGGGTTCACCAGGCATGAAACAGATTTGCCTGCGAAGGTGTGATCAAGGCAAGCCTGGTTACAGCCAATGCAGGTATTGATTTCATCTTCGCGTCCTTCGCGCGCCTTATTCACCAGTTCGGCATCAGCAAGCATAGGGCGCGCCATGGATACCAGGTCAGCGTCACCGCGCTGCAACACTTCTTCTGCAACATGTGGCATGTTAATGCGGTTAGAGGTGATCATTGGTACGTTGACGTTCTGGCGAATACGGCCAGTTACCTGACTGAATGCCGCTCGCGGTACCATGGTGGCAATGGTGGGAACAGCGCTTTCATGCCAGGTGAAATGAGTAGAGATGATGTTTACACCAGCCTTTTCCAGTCCTTGTGCAAGCTGTACCACCTCGTCCCAACTCATCCCGCCTTGCAACATGTCCATGGCGGCAATCCGAAAGATAACAATAAATTCATCGCCCACAGCGGCGCGAATTTTTTGGACAATCTCTAGTGCAAAGCGCATCCGATTTTCGTAAGAACCGCCGTACTCGTCGGTACGCTTATTGGTTTTTTCGACTAAAAAAGTAGAAATCAGATAGCCAGCGGAACCGATAATTTCAACACCGTCATAGCCAGCCTGCTTCGCCAGCTTAGCGCATCGCACGTGGTCGTTAATCTGCTTTTGCACGCCATTGGCATCCAGTTCGTTAGGCACGAATGGAGCGATACGTGATTTTATTGCTGAGGGTGCTACCAGCTTCTCGTTGTAAGCCAGTGGCCCGGTGTGCAGAATTTGCATACAGATTTTGACGTCGGGATCAGCCGCATGCACGGCCTCGGTCACTGTGCGGTGCTGCGCTGCCTCGCTATCGTTTGAAAGCATTGCCGAGCCAAGGGCCGCTTCTTCATTAGGTCCAATACCGCCGGTGATGATCATGCCAACACCGCCACGGGCACGCTCGGAAAAATATGCCGCCATACGTTCGAAGCCATTCTCCGATTCCTCAAGGCCGGTATGCATGGAGCCCATGATTACCCTGTTCTTGATGCTAGTGAAGCCCAGATCCAGTGGTTCGAAGAGCTTTTTGTAAGTCATGCCAACGGGGGCTGGGGAGTGTACTTTTGCGTTCAAGGCATTCTCATGTTTTTAGTGAGGGATAGCGATATTAGTTGCCATTGGGGGATTGGTGCAACCCCCGCGATGGCAAGCCCGTCGAGGCGGTCTGTGCACTGCTCAAAATTAAGTCATAATGATCTGTCTAAGACGGCGTAATTGATGATGGGATCAGAGAAATGATGGCAGCAATGGATGCACAGAGCGAGGAAGCTAACTTGCTTCGCGACATGATTGGTAGATTTTGTGAGACCGAGGTCGACCCATTCTACGACCAGTGGGAGCGAGACGAGGTGCTGCCGCGGGATATCTGGTTTAAGTTGGGGGCGGCTGGGTTTCTGTGCGTAGATATACCCGAGGCTTATGGGGGTGCAGGTGGCACTTTTGATATGAGTATGGTGATCAATGCCGAATTCAGCCGCCGGGGCTATCCGTCGCTGGGCGGCAACATGACCGTCCACAGTGACATCGTGGCGCACTACCTGCTCAATCATGGCACCGAAGAACAGAAGCAGCATTACCTGCCCATCATGGTAAGTGGCGAATGTATCGGTGCCGTGGCAATGACCGAACCTGGTGCCGGTAGTGACTTGCAGGGAGTGCGCACCAGTGCGAGACGGGACGGTGACGACTGGATTATCAATGGCTCCAAAACATTTATCACTAACGGTCAGCTCTGTGACATGGTTGTCACGGTTGCCCGAACCGACCCTGATGCACCGGGCTCCCGAGGCCTGTCGCTGTTTATGGTCGATACCAACAAAACCGGATTTAGCCGTGGTCGTAATCTGGAAAAGTTGGGACTGCACGCTGCAGACACCTCGGAGCTGTTTTACCAGGACGTGCGTTTGCCAGCCACGGCATTGCTTGGTGAACTGCACCGGGGTTTCATTGCGTTAATGCAGGAACTGCCCCGCGAAAGGTTGGCGCTGGCTGTAGGTGCTGTCGCCGCGATGGAAGGCGCGTTATCAATGACGGTGGATTACGTAAAAGAGCGCGAGGCTTTTGGAGCGCCGCTATCAAAGTTGCAAAATACGCGCTTTAAGATGGCTGAGATGCAAACGGAGTATCGGCTTAACAATGCTTTCGTTAACGAATGTATCGACAAATACAATGCTGGCGAACTGGATGCGGCGACCGCTTCAATGGCTAAATATGCCACTACAGAAGCGCAGTGCCGGGTTGTGGACGGTTGTCTGCAAATGTTTGGGGGTTACGGCTACATGCGCGAATACCCAATTTCCCGTGCCTATGCTGATGCTCGTATTCAGCGCATTTACGGTGGCACGTCCGAAATTATGCAGGAGCTGGTAGCCCGCGACGTATTGGACGGTTAACCAAACCTCCGTTCAGTGAAACTGGGAATGAAGGAATTAGAGGGTCGCTCGGCGCACGTGACCAGGAATGCAGCTGGCAGAGGCGGGGCGATCATCAATCCCTTGCCCGGGCTGTCGTTTGGGCAGCAGTCTTTTGAGTGAGTGCCTAGCCCGTTGTATTTTCCTGCATGGCATTTATGCCGGTTGCGACGCGGGGTACCAGCCCCCGGCTCGGAAAGCTAAATTTCACCGGTGCGTTGAAGCAGTCCTGCTTCGCTGGATGCCTAGCACCGCTGCACTCACCATCAACAGGGTAAGTAAAAGAAGCATCGGCTTCGGCACAGAAGTTACTGGAATCGGGGGCAGGGCACGCAACGCAAGGCTATAGTGCGACTCACCGTAAAGCTTGACGACATAGCTGCGGAAACCTCCGCAACGTTGGTTATCGTGAGTGCAAAAGCGATAATTTTCGCTTCCAGCGAAAATTCTGTGACAGCTGTGCCGGGCGCTATTATCCCCACTGTCTACATTGCCTGATTGGTGTTTTGGCTTTACTGGTTGCAGTAAGCCTGGAATTGCTCCTGCGAATTATCAAAACCCTTGGCTTTCGCGAGCTGCCACGGCCTTTCGCATTGATTGGTCAGTGCGCACCACTGATAACCAGCCGAAGGAATGCAGCCATGCTGATCTCTATCTGCGCCAGTGAGGCCCTGCTTGTTTGAGACGGGTACGTCGCTTGCACTGCATCCACCGAGGCAGACAGAGATCATCAGGACGGTGATGAGAGAGAATTTCATTGGGTATCAGTCCTGAAACAGCCAGTATTGTTCGGGGTTATCCGGACACGTTCCCGGGCCGCACTCAGAAAATGCAGCGAGGGCATTAAGGCTAATAATGATGGTAATTACCACTATTGCCAGTTTGCACAATAGCGGCTGCTGCCGCCATTGAAGCCAGCCAAGATCATCATATTGTCGTGGCAGGCTGCTGATCATCGCGATTGCAGCAATCATGAAAGCAAACAATAGAAAAGCCCAGGTGTAGAAGTGCAGCCCAAGAAACGGCGAACCATACCCAGGTGTTCCCGGGATGACATGTAAGCTAACCTGTCGCAATGCCATAGCCCCGCCTGCAACAGACGCCGCAATAGCAAAGCCATAGTGGGAAGGACGCGGGCCGTGAGTAACGTTGAGCAGTAGACCGATGCTGACGGCCACAAACCCTATACGCTGGAGGAGACACAGTGGACAGGGTAATTCGTGATTTACAAACTGGTCTGCAAATGCGTAAGTTAACATGGCGCTGATAGCGATAATGCCTAGTGCATTTAACTGACGGTAAGGGTGCATAGTCTCTACCACCTACAATAAAATTGGCAGTTCATCGCTGGCGTGATGGAGAAACCACAGCAGAGACAGAAAAAGCGAGAGATAAGCTCCTGCTAATGCCAGGCTTTTTTTACCTCGCAATGCGAGTCCGGCAGTGACAAAAAACAATAGAAATAATAGTGCGATCATGTCGCAACCCCCTTCAATGTTGACCCATGCTTTACGCCAATGGTGCCACCAGTATAGCCCATGCGATTGGCCTGCGATTTCCACCGCTATCGATTGATGGCGCACGTTACTTATTCGATCACCGACCTCGGTGAGTCCAGTGTCGAAATGGTTATTGATAATGTGACCGCCGCTGCAATCACCGCTTCAACTTAACTTAAAGCAACAGGGCCTCCAGGGCCTCGATATGAGGGTCTCTTTCCCCCAGCTCTCTGAGTGATTGCGCCAAACGCAGCACATACTCACGGTTGCTGCCGCTGGGTCCATGGGACTTCCGTATATGACCCGCTAACTCCTCGATTGATGCTGGCCCGAGGAAAGCTGGGTTCTCTTGGCTGGCCACGTAAACAACACCGCTGACGTTCTCTTTCTGCTGATGCAACTCGATAGGGCAGTGGAAGCGTCGATAGCCATTTTTTTCCCTATGATCTAGATGTTTAAAAACTGTCGGCTCTACCAAGTAGGCAACGCCTTTGCACAGCGCTTCCTTTTTAGGGACTAGGGTGACTACTCTCCCTGGAGATTCAGGTGTGCCTCTGTGGTCGTGGGAGCCCTGCCAAAAACGACGTTGCCAGCCGATGATCGTGGCTACTTCACGTTGTAAAAAAGGAAAGTCCACTTTGTAGATGAGCGATCCATAGCCGAAGACCCAGGTGGGCTGGGAAAGGGATTGTCCTTCGCTGGAGGTATATGCCAATGTGCTTGTTAGGTAACGAGGGCTAAAAACGTAAAGAGCAGCATAGCAATCCAGATGACGTTCGAAGCAGTACTACGCGTGTTCCAGCCCCAGGCCGGCTTTGTGCCTCAGTACTTTCGCTCTTCTGTCTTCACCATCGTGACTCCAGCCGGGTGCTTTCAGGATATAGCGTAACTTGTCAGCTGTTGTTTCGGCTCGTTTTACATCTGCCAGAATCGATGAATACTCGTGGGTTGCCACGTGTAACGGATGGTAAGACGTGATGTTAGTTGTCAGCCCATAAACGGGCGGCTCTCCTTCTGCTTCCGGAGAGAAAGTACCGAATAGCTTGTCCCAGATGATCAGTACACCTGCGTGATTGCAATCCAGGTAGCGGATGTTGGAGGCGTGGTGCACGCGGTGATGAGATGGCGTGTTGAACACGTTCTCAAACCAGAGGGGTAGTTTGTCTATGAGCTCTGTATGCAGCCAGAACTGGTAGAAGAGGTTGATCGACATCATCAGGAAAATCATCATGGGATCGAACCCGAGTAAGGGCAGGGGCAGCCAGAAAGCATATTTGTGAACGCGTTCCGTGACGCCTTGTCGCAATGCGGTGGCGAAGTTCATTTTGACAGCGGAATGATGAGAGACATGGCCCGCCCACAATATACGTACCTCATGGTTGGCTCGATGCATACAGTAGTAGGTTATGTCATCAAGGAAGAACAACAACACCCATGCCCACCATTGTCGTTGCACGATATCCGCCAAGGGACTGATGCTGTGCAGGAAGTAAAATGCGATCAGCGCCAGGAATTTCGGCAAGATATCTACAAACACTACGAAGACAGTCATCCATAGCGAGGCAACAGTGTCTTGTTTCTCAAAGAGATGTCGCGACTGCTTGCGGTCAATGGCGACTTCGATCACCAGCGCCAACAGGAAAATCGGCAAGAAGACATACATCAGGTCATCTTTGGCGAACTCGTCTAGATAGAATTGCAGGTCATGCATGAAAGTGTCGCACTCGTCACAGAATCTCTCTCCTGTGGAGAGCACTGGGTTAATTGGTGGACCAGAAACTAGCACCCGGCGGGATGAAAAGTACAGCGAAAATATCGTGGTCGCTGGTCTCGCACAGTCATTGAGTGAATCGCGGCTTGGCGGGGTATCGGAAATTGGCTCGGTAGGTCAGCGGTTCTGGTCGAAAGTGATCTGCTTCTTTGGCAATAATCTGCGATATGAATTGCAAAATGCAATTCATTATGCATATATGGTCTTGCCCTGAACGCTTCATAGCATTAGCGACCCAAAATAAATCTATATTTATCAGTAAATTATTTATTTTCGGGAGCATATTTCCTATTTTGGGAAATATGGCATGAACTTTGAAACAATCATTTGGAAATTTAATACTTAAATGTTAAGTGTTAAGCGTTGAATCCAGCAGAAGCCCAGAGAGACAGTGATGAACCCCAAGATAAAAGTACTGATGGTTGAGGATAGCGTCTCGCTTTCCGCGATTTATATGGCCTACCTCGAAGGCACGGACTACGACCTGGTCACAGCTGAAACCCTAGGCTCTGCTCACGCGGCCCTGGGTGCCTTCAAACCAGATATTGTTTTGCTAGACATAGAGTTGCCGGACGGCAATGGTTTGGATTTTCTTACGGCGACAACAGCGTTGGAAAACTCGCCGAAAGTTATAGTAATGACGGCCTATGGCACATCGGATATGGCCGTAGATGCAATCCGTAAAGGTGCGTTTGATTTTTTGACTAAGCCTTTCGACGCCGCCAGGGGAATAGTCACGCTGGATAATGCTGCTGCTCAGATGACGCTCGGCAAACAGGTGCAGGCGCTGGCAAAGCTGGAGAGGGATAGCTACTGCAACTTTATCGGGAAGTCGCTAGCAATGCAGTCAGTCTACAAAACAATAGACTCACTGGCGCCCAGTGATGCTACCGCCTTTATTGTAGGCGAGAGCGGAACCGGTAAGGAACTAGCAGCCGAAGCCATTCACCAGCAGAGCCCAAGACGAGGTGCCGAGTTTATTGCGATTAACTGTGGAGCTATCCCGGGCGAGCTAATGGAAAGCGAACTCTTTGGTCATGTAAAGGGAGCTTTCACCGGAGCCAGTGCCAATCGCGACGGGGCTGCCTGCATTGCTGACGGCGGTACACTTTTTTTGGACGAGATATGTGAGATGGGCCTGGAATTGCAAAAAAAGCTCTTGCGTTTCATCCAGACGGGCAGTTTTCGTAAGGTCGGCAGTAACACGCTGGAACAGGTAGATGTGCGCTTTGTCTGCGCCACCAATCGCAACCCGATTGTTGAAGTCAGTGAGGGTCGGTTTCGAGAGGACCTTTTTTATCGGCTACATGTGGTTCCCGTCTCTATGCCACCACTGCGAGAGCGTGAAGACGATGTGCTTATGATTGCAAGCCACTTCCTGCGGCAATTTAGTACAGCAGCCGGAAAGAGCTTCGAAGGTTTCTCCGAAGACGCAGCAGTAGCTATCCAGCGTTATCCTTGGCCGGGTAACATCCGGCAATTGCAGAACACAATGCAGCAGGTTGTAGTGCTCAATGACGGCCCTCTCGTAGATGTGCAGACCCTGCCTGGCTCGATAACGAGCGGTGCTCTGGGAATCAGCAAAACGCGAGCAGTTGAATCCCCTGCTCCATCGCCAATAGCGGCAAGACTGGTTGCTCCAGAGGAATCTCATCTGGCTCGCCGAGAGCAGATTGAACCACTGTGGTTAACGGAAAAAAAGGCGATAGAAGCTGCGATAGCTGCCTGCGAAAGCAATATTAATCGCGCGGCTGGTTTGCTCGAAATAGCGCCGTCTACTCTATACCGCAAGCTGCAGTCCTGGAAAGCAGCCGAGGCCTGAATACCAAAATCCCAAGAACTGAGGAGAAATTTTCGCATGTACGGGGTCATCAATAATTCCTTGAAAGAGATGATTTATGAAAAGTTTGGTGAAGACAAATGGCAGCAAGTATTAAGCGTGTCGGGAGTGCCCGACGATTCATTTCTTAGTATGCGCAGTTACGATGACGCCCTCACTTATCGTTTAGCCAATGCCGCTTCCGAAGTGCTGGGCGCGCCAGTGGACGCATGCCTAGAAATGTTCGGGGAATACTGGGTGCTTGAAACTGCTACGAAGTCCTACGGGATGCTAATGGATGCAGCCGGGAACGATATGTTGGAATTTCTTTCGAATATGAACAACTTACACGATCGAATCACCAGTACATTCCTTAATTATGTGCCCCCAGAGTTTTTTGTGGAATCAACCAACAATACCCATAAAATTCACTACGTTAGTCAACGCAAAGGACTGATTTCATTCGTTGTAGGGCTTCTCAAGGGTTTAGCGGCTCGCTTTGGGCATGACCTTATTATCCTTGATCAATGTGATTTGGATGTGGACAAGGGCACGCACACGGTTTTTCAGGTAGAGCTTGTTCCGAAGTGAGCGACTTTGCACCTATAGCTTTTGGCGATCTGCAGCGACTGTTTTCGGTTGTTATTAGCTTTGATGAGTCTATGCGGATTGTTTATGCCAGTGACACCGTCCACACTTACTTACCTGAAGTAAAAAAATGCCCACAATTGAACGAGATCTTCAGCGTACTTCGCCCGGGAAAGCTGGAAACGTTCGCTCATGCATTAAATTCATTGGATTCCCTGTGTCTGATGACAGCTCTTAATGGTCGTTTCGCAGTTCGGGGCCAGTTTTTAGTCGATAGTTTTAATGATGAGAAGGTTATTTGCCTGTGTGGGTCGCCTTGGCTTTTCTGGATGTCGAGCAATTGTCCAGATGTGCGCTTGAGTTTAAGTGACTTTTCGGCTCAGGATGTTCAGCTTGATCAGCTTTTCTTTATGACAACAGAAAAACAGATGGTCGAAGATCTTGAAAACCTAACGGCAGAATTAACAGAGACAAAAAATACGCTGGTAAAGGCCCATGATGCTCAGCGCCGATTTTTTGCTCAGATGAGCCATGAAATGCGCACACCTCTCAACGGTGTAGTAAGTGCCATCGGGTTGCTCGAGTCCCAATCTCTTGATCAGAAACAACGACAGCTTTTAGGACTGGCGAGTAGCTCTTCTGACAACCTGATGGAGGTGATCAATTACGTATTAGACTTATCCAAGATGGAACTGGCTGGTGAGGAACGAGACAGTATCTTTGACTTACCCCAACTGCTGCGCTCTATCCTGGACATTACCGGCGCCAAGGCAAAAGAAAAGTCGTTAGAGTTGGTGTTGAAGCTTGGCTCAGGCGTTCCACATTGCTGCAGTGGCAACGCTTCGCGTTTACGTCAAACACTGTTAAATCTCACGATGAATGCTATTAAATTCACGGATAAAGGCTCTGTGACTATTGAGGCGGTAAAATTGTCAGGTGAAGATCCAAATTGCCTGCTCAAATTCAGCGTCACTGACACCGGTGCTGGAATCGCTAGTGTAGAGAAAGATAGAATCTTTGAGCCATTTTGGACGGCTCAACCAGAGGGGCTGGATCATCCCGATTCCGGGACGGGCCTTGGTCTGGATATAGTGCGTCGAAATGTTGAATATATGGGCGGAAAAATGGACCTGAAGTCAGAGCTGGGGTCAGGTTCGACGTTTTGGTTTGACTGGCCCACAACCGCTGAGTCAGCGCTTACTGTCGCAGATATGACAGTTGATAAAACGCAGATTGCCGACCCGGGGACTAAGCTCTCCGGGAAAATTCTACTGGCAGATGATAACGAGACAAACCTGATACTTGGCGCGATGATTATTGAATCATTGGGCGTAGAAGTTGCCACTGCGCATAATGGCACTGAGGCCGTAGCTGCTGCATTGAATGACCACTACGATCTGGTATTGATGGACATCCACATGCCCGACTTTGATGGTTTGGAGGCGACACGACGCATACGCGAAATGAAAGCAACCGAGGTGCTTCCCATCGTTGCATTGACCGCGCTCGCCTATGAAAAAGAAAAAGAGAGATGTATCGGGGGTGGCATGAATGGCTATCTGACGAAGCCTATTGTGAGGCAAGAGTTAATGAATGAGCTAGGCAAGTGGCTACCCTCGAGCAACCAACTTTTAGCGGGAAAAAATTCCATGAATTCTGATAGCGACAGTCGCGATAGTTATTTAGATGTCGACTTATTTGATAGTGATGTGTTCGAAGAACTGAAACGACAGATTGGAGTCGACAATCTGGAAACCGTGCTGGCCAAAGTAGCCGCTGAGGCCTCGCAGCGTTGGACGGATCTGGTCGCAGCTGATGCATGTGATGACGAGGCTGGTGTTCAGCGCAACGTCCACAGTCTTTCCAGTATTTTCCGGAGTGTCGGTTTAATGCACGTGGGTGACAAACTGGCTTCGATCGAGGGTAAATTGCGCACTGGAGAGAAAGTCGAAGATGGTTGGTTGGAATCACTAGCGATCATTAAAACCGAAAGTCTAAAGGCGCTCGAGCGGACACTAGCGAAGCATTAGTGAGCATTTAACTAAGCGGGCTTGCATATTGCCCAATGCGCAATATTGCCGCCTCCGTTGATCGACTTTCAGTCAGCAAATCTCTATAGTACCGACCCGTTTTAGCCTCACTCCCACATCAGGTACTTTAACCGTGATTTCCACTGCGAACATTACCATGCAGTTTGGCGCCAAGCCGCTGTTCGAAGACATTTCCGTCAAGTTTGGCGACGGCAACCGATATGGCCTTATCGGCGCTAACGGTTGCGGTAAATCTACTTTTATGAAGATTCTGGATGGCAGCCTAGCCCCCACTGCCGGTAATGTATCCGTCTCGCCTAATGAGCGCATAGGCAAACTGAGCCAGGACCAATTTGCATTTGAGGAGTATTCGGTAATTGATACCGTGATAATGGGCCATGAAGCACTTTGGCAAGTAAAGCGTGAGCGCGAACGTATTTACGGCCTGCCCGAAATGTCAGAGGAAGAGGGCATGACAGTGGCAGAGCTGGAAGTCCAATTTGCAGAAATGGACGGGTACAGTGCGGAGAGCCGCGCGGGTGAAATTCTGTCTGGAGCCGGGATCGCGGAAAGTCTCCACTTTGGTCGCATGAGCGAGGTTGCACCTGGTTGGAAATTGCGCGTACTGCTGGCGCAGGCTTTGTTCTCAGATCCTGACATCCTGCTGCTTGATGAGCCAACCAACAATCTGGATATCGACACTATTCGCTGGTTGGAAGCAATGCTCAACGAGCGTAAATGCACCATGGTAATTATTTCTCACGACAGACATTTTCTTAACGCGGTTTGCACTCACATGGCCGATATTGACTACGGTGAGCTGCGAGTCTATCCAGGCAACTATGATGATTTCATGACCGCTTCCACCCAGGCCCGGGAACGACAGCAATCACAGAACGCAAAGAAGAGTGCCCAAATTTCGGAGCTCCAGGCATTTGTGAGTCGTTTTTCGGCCAACGCGTCTAAAGCAAAGCAAGCCACTTCCCGGGCGAAGCAGATCGCTAAAATCACGCTGGAAGACATCAAGCCCTCCAGCCGAGTGAGTCCTTATATTCGCTTTGCGCAGGATAAAAAGCTGCATCGTCAGGCGCTGGTACTGGAGAATCTCGGTCATGGTTTTGACAGTGAAGAACTGTTTTCAAACGGTAGTATTATGCTTGAAGCAGGGGCACGATTAGCGGTTATTGGAGAGAACGGCGCAGGTAAAACCACGTTTTTGCGCTGTTTAATCAATGATTTGCGTGCTAATTCCGGTGTAGTCAAATGGGCGGAAAATGCGCGCGTGGGCTATTGTCCGCAAGACAGCACTTCTGATTTCGACTCGGAATTGAATCTGTTTGACTGGATGAGCCAATGGCGCAAGCCAAACCACGCTGACCAAATTGTGCGTGCCACTCTTGGTCGCCTGTTGTTTTCGTCCGAAGATTTTGAGAAGAAAGTGAAGGTGTGTTCCGGCGGCGAAAAGAACCGCCTCCTTTTCGGCAAGTTAATGATGCAGGACTGTAATGTACTGGTCATGGACGAGCCCACCAACCATCTCGATATGGAGGCGATTGAGTCGCTGAACCTGGCTCTTGAACATTACGAGGGTACGCTGATTTTTGTCAGCCATGACCGGGAATTCGTGTCCTCTCTGGCTAATCGGGTTATCGAGATTCGCGACACAGATTTAATAGATTTTCAGGGCAATTATGAGGAATATCTGGCGAGCCAACTTGCAACAGGCACTGCCATCAACTTTTAGCAGCCGAGCATACAAGGGGTGCCCGGCCTGTTCACTTCACGGAAGTGACAATCTGTTTGGACTTTAGCGGCGGCTAAAGTTGTTCATCGATGAGTGCCCAACGATTTTCAAACTTTTCCCTTGGCCAGACCTCACTACCGTTACCAGAGTTTCGGCACTAGCTCGGGTGTGGTCGCTTTGTAAGCTTCGTATTCGGGGTGGCCGCCCCATTTACTATCAGATTTTTTTTCCAGCAGCGGTACGCCACTAACCTTAGTGAGCAGCAGGTAAACAAACACGGGCGAGATGAGGGTAGCCATTTGCCATCCGGTCAACGCCGGCAAAGCTAGCAGGGCAATGCCTGTCCACAGTAGAATTTCGCCAAAATAATTTGGGTGTCTAGATCGCGCCCATAGTCCTGTCGAAATGAAAGCATCGGCTCCTGCGATTTTACGGAAGTTGCGCTTTTGTTGGTCGGCAATGACTTCAATGCTAAATCCCATCACCCATAACACGATGGCGAACAGGTCGATGTAAGACATCGATACCTTTTGTTCGGCGGTGATCGCCGCCAGAGCGCAGGCAGCAGTAATCAGCACCCAGAGGCCTTGCAGGCTCCAGGTAAAAAAGAAGCGAAGTGGGTCCGGCTTTATTTTGTCGAAGCGCGAATCGGACCCGTCCTTACGGATACGAGAAAACAAAAAACTCCCCAGTCTTATTGCCCATAGGGCGACGAGCGCGCCGAGTAGGATCGAGCGCGGGTCATTGTGCCCAGACAGTACTAGCGCGAGGGTGATGCAACTTACGTAAGTCACGCTACCCGTCAGATCATAAAATTTCTCGGTTTGCTGCAAATAGGCGGGTATATAGGCAAGCCACTGCAACGCAAATGCGAGCAGGGCGCACCCCGCGAATACTGGGAGCGTGCCCGCCAGGGTGCCACCCTGACTACCGGCCCAGGCAATGCCAGCCCCGAGTAAATAAACGATAATGAGTTGGCGCATATAAGGTCACTTTTTTGGGCAGAGTTTGGTGCTGCGCGGGTGTTGCGGGCGGGCACGCGTTTGATTTTACGATGCCTGATATGAAGATTGCCAGAGTCGTGATGATGCCATTAATAATTGTATACAATTAGATTGTGTGCAATTATAATTTACCGCATGTAGGAAGCTAACAATGCCGTTTGAGGAGGCACGCCATGCCGTTAAGTCCCTTAGGAATATTCCATACCGTACTCGCGATGAGCGCGTTAATTTCTGTGGCGATGCTTTTGTGGCAGGACAAACGAATCAATTTTGAGCGGGCGCTAGCCAAGTTCTATTTAGCAGCGACATTACTAACAGCGGCCAGTGCATTGGCGATTTTCCGCCACGGTGCACCAAATGCGGCGCACGGGCTTGCCGTATTGACGATTGTTGCAATTGTCGTGGGTATACTCGCCAGTAAGGTGAGCTTTTTGGGAGGGGTACAAAAATATTTCGTCGAGCTGTGTTTTTCTTCGACGGTTTTATTTCACCTGTTGCCCACAGCAACCGAGATTCTCACTCGATTTCCGTTAGACGCGCCGTTAGTTGCTTCATTAGAGGCCCCCTTGCTGCTGAAGACGTTCGCCACAATTGTAACGGTTTTCCTTGTGATGCTGGGTTTACAAATGAATTGGCTGCGTAATCAGCAAAACTGATCAGCTGTGTTTGAAAAACACATGGATGAAAATTGGCTAGCCTCTGCGGTTTTATAACTGGGTGTGTTGCGCGCTATGAAATGCCATCAATGCAATGGTTAAGGCTAAGCACTCGCCGCAATACAATCCAGATCTCAATGGCCTGCAATACGCTACATGGACGTTGCGCCAAAAATGCGGCCGCTAACGACGTTTAAGCAATTGGGGGGTCGATTCGGTTTTGAGCCCTGGCAGCCTCAATCTCATGCTCAACCGCTTAGAAAAAAAGATGTTCGAGAAGTTAAAAAAATTACTGAACTACTGTTAGAGTTTCACGCAGAAGATCAAGCAGAACTCAATCAAAAGAAATTGGCCGCAACGTCGGCAACGGGAGAATAGCTATGTCAAAAGAATGGGATATTATCGTATACGGTGCTACAGGGTTCACAGGTCGTCTGGTGTGTGAATACCTTTATGCCCAGTATGGTTCAGACGGGGAGGTCAGCTGGGCTATGGCAGGGCGGAGCGAGCAGAAGCTAGAGGAAGTCCGCAGCGATCTGGGAATACCTGATTCAGTGCCCTTGGTCGTCGCAGATGCAACGAGCAAGGCCTCTATCGATACCATGGTGTCACGTGCCAAGGTGGTTCTTACTACGGTAGGGCCCTATCAGCTTTACGGTTCCGATCTGGTGCAGGCTTGCGCTGCCGCCGGCACAGACTACGTTGATTTATGCGGTGAGCCAGCCTGGATGCATGAAATGATTGCTGCGCACGGAGCAGCCGCTAAGGCCAGTGGGGCGCGTATCGTATTTTCGTGTGGCTTTGACTCCATCCCCTTTGACCTGGGTGTTTTGTTTCTGCAGCAGCTTGCCGCTGAGGATCAACAGGCACCGCTTACCCGGATAAAGGGTCGTGTTCGTTCCATGCAAGGGACAATGTCTGGCGGTACTTTGGCCAGCTTCAAAGCCACCATGGCAGCCGCCGGTAAAAATCCGGAGCTGATCAAAGTATTGATGGACTCATTTGCCCTCACTGAAGGCGTTGTTGGTCCGGAGCAGCCTTCGGGGCTGGCGCCGATTTATGAGGAAGACCTGAACAGCTGGTCAGCTCCATTTATCATGGCCACCATCAATACCAAGAATATTCACCGTTCTAATTTTTTGCTCGGGCACCGTTACGGTGAGAACTTTGTGTACGACGAGATGATGCTGACTGGACCAGGGGAACAAGGCGAGGCCATAGCTAAGGGCGTTGCGGCTGATAAGTCCATGGTCGAATCAACCATTCAGCCCGGAGAAGGACCCAGCAAGGAAGAACGTGAAAATGGCTCTTATGACGTCATGTTCAGCGGGTCGAATGACAGTGGCTACACAGCCGTTGCCAGTGTGCAGGGTGACAAAGATCCCGGCTATGGCTCAACCAGTAAAATGATAGCGGAAGCTGCGGTATGTCTGGCATTGCATCCGGACGTGGCTAGCGGAGGCATATGGACGCCGGCGGCTGCGCTAGGTTCATTGTTAATAGACAGGTTGCAAGATAACGCTGGACTTACCTTCAGCAAAGAGAGCTGATCGTCACTGCTTGTCTGACCTGGGTGATCTTTTGGAGCGCGAGACTCGTACTATTGTCACAGTCTGCAAAAGCGGGCAAAACTTGGTCAAAAGTAACGGGTAGAGGAATAAATGAGCATTTCAATCTCTGGGTTCGAGCAAAAATTCTTTCGCAAGATAAATGATGTAGTAGAGCCTCTTGTGAGCAGTGGTGTTGGCTCACCCGCATGGACCCCTGCCAGCTTGATCGTGCTGGAGTCTACCGGATTCAAGAGTGGACAACCCAGGCGCACGCCGCTCTGGAGTTTGCGATTAGGCCGGTATCGCCTGATCAGTACCGCTCGTGGCAATCGCTCGTTTTGGGTGAAAAACCTGCAGAAGAATCCCGAGGTTAATTACTCGTTGGATGGAAAAGTGGTGTCTTCAGATGCCATCGTTATTGCTCCAGGGTTTGACAATATTAATGATTGGGAGCTTGGCTCGGTATTTAGCCGGGTGCTCGTTGGGCTGGAGAAGTTCGTGCAGCAGCGTGGCTGGGCTTTTGCAGTTTTGGTTCCTGCTGATGGCTGAAACGGCCTCTGGCCACAAGGCAAGTTATGGCGAGGTAGTCGAGGCACTGCCAGAAATTGGTAGGCAATTCGCCGCTCTCTACCGGTCGTTTTGGTCGCTTGAATCGGTACCTGCGGAAACTCTCGAGTTGTGTCGGCTTCGCCTGGCACAGCTTCTGGGCAGTGACGTCGCATGGCGCTTCGAAGAAGTCTCGCTAGCGAGGCGCCAGCGTGATGAGCTCAGTCGCTGGCCTGATAACGATGGGTTTAGCCCCGCTCAAAAAGCCTGCCTTGAGCTAACAGAAATGCACGCCATGGATGCCCGCTCAATCACGGACGCCCAGGCGGATGCGGTGAAATTACATTTTGGCGAGGTCGGATTTGTGGCGCTGGTCCAGGCGCTTGGGGTTTTTGACGCAATGATTCGGCTCGGTCTGATATGGGACTTGAGCTCGATGAAGGTCGATCAACCGTGACGACCAAGGCCAGAGTCAATTCGCCTCAATCTGACACGGGCAACCTCATCAAGGATTCTGCGTTGGGGCTGGTACCAGAGACTTTGCCACATTATCTCGATTTGACCGTAGCTATCTGGGACGCAGGACCGCTTTCGCCTTCTGATATTGAGTTAGCACGGCTGCGTAACGCAAACCATGTGGGTTGCGTTATGTGCCAGGCAGTGCGCTATGACATAGCGGTTGCCGATGGCCTGACCGAAGACCTTGTTGACCAGGTCAGTAAACAAGGCATTCAAGCAGGTCTGCCGGAGCGGCAGGAACTGATCGTGCGCTTCGTTGATTGGTATGTGCTGTCGCCGTCGGCTCACGACGCCGATCTAAAGCGTTGTCTTAATGAGCAATTCAGTGAGGCAGAGCAGGTTCACCTTGCACTGTTAATGGCTTATTTTAACGGCTTTTCCCGCTGCGCAGTGTCCTTGGGTGGCATGCCAGACAGCATGCCCCGCATGGAGATTTCTGTTCCTCGTTAGAATGGCCTCAGCCTTAGCTCGCCAGTTTAGTGAACTCCAGCTCCGGAAAACCTGCGGCGGCAGATTCGTCCAGCTTGTCGTAGTAGACATGAGCACCGCCAAAATAGATCAGGACTCGCGGATTATGGTCTTCAATATTCGCGCCCATCATCCAGGAGTTCACTTTGTCTCCCTGTGCCATTAAGGTCTGAGCGTGGACTTCCGAAACATGCGCAGACCATTCATCCTCGGCCTGTTGTTTTGGGGTGCAAACATCAAAGCCTTCACTTTCCATTTTCTTGATGCAATTGGCGATCCAGATGGCGTTTTGCTCAATCGATGTGGGTAGATTGGCGAAGGGCGCTTGAGGTCCCGTCACAACAAACATATTTGGGAAGTCCGCCACACTTACTCCCATGATGGAGTTGGATGTCTTTTCCCATTTCTCTGCCAGCGTTTGGCCGCTTATGCCACGAATGGGAAATGCCTCCAGCGCGCCGGTATAGGCCCTGAAGCCAGTGGCAAGAACAATGATGTCAAATTTGAATTCATTCTCAGTAGTACGCAGGCCGGTCTCGGTGATTTCTACAATGGGCTCGCGGTTCTTGATATCAACCAGTTGCACGTTGTCCCGGTTAAAGGCTTCCATGTACCCATGGTCCAGAGGAGGGCGCTTGGCAAACAGCGGGTATTCGCCTACATCTGGTGTTAGTAGTTCCGCAATCTCGGGATCGTCGACGCGTTCTTTCATCTTGTTGATGATAAATTCCGAGGCCATCATGTTGGCGTTAGGGTCAACCAGCAAGTCGTCAAAGGTTTCAAAAACCCAGCGGAAACTTCCGTTCCAGTTGTCCTCGAAAATTTTCTGTACTTCGTCTGCCGGAGTATCAGCGAGATTGCGTCCTACAGGGCTGTCGAAGGCCATGCCAAACATGTGATTGCGACACTTGGCGATAATTTCATCATAATTTTCTTTTATGTCTTTCTCCCACTCCGCCGTCATCGGCCTTTGCATCGCGGGTAGCACAAAGTTTGGTGTGCGCTGGAATACGGTTACGCTAGCCGCATCCTTGGCAACTTCGGGCAGCATTTGTACGGTGGTTGCACCCGCACCGATAATGCCAACCCGCTTGCCCTCATAGTCAAGTTCTTCGGGCCAGCGCGCAGAATGAAATAGTGGTCCATTAAAGCTGTCCATGCCTTTAATGTTGGGGATGACAGGTTCGGAGATCATTCCCATGCCGCTGATAAAGTACTTGCAGGTATAGGTTTCGCCGTCACCTGTGGTGACTAACCAGTGTCCACTGTCAGCCTGGTAGTCGGCACTGACGATTTCTGTGTTCAACTGTATGTGGGGCCACATGTCGCATTTGTCAGCGACAAAATGCATATAGCTATGAGTCTCTTTCCAGTCAGGGTAGCGCTGCGTCCAGGACCAGTCCTGCAGCAGCTCTTTGGAGAATGACAGGCAGTAATAGTAGCTTTCGCTGTCTGTCATAGCGCCGGGATAGCGGTTCCAGGTCCAGGTGCCGCCAATATCAGAAGCACGATCAAAAACACGCAGGCTTAAGCCAGCTTCGCGCAAGTAGTGCGTCAGGCTGAGTCCGGCAAAGCCGGCGCCGATGACAATGGCATCAAAATCTGTGGAGTTATCATTAACGTTGGTCATAGCCAGCGGCCTCGTGTGATTGCTTTATTAATTATTGCTGGGTCAGGTAGTGTCCGTATTTTTTCATCGCCTGCTCTCGCTGAGTGGGCGTGTGATAGGTCGGGAATAGATCCGGCGAAGCCTCGTAGTTACGTAACACCGTTCGCGCTACGGTGACTTTGTGGACCTCCGACGGACCATCGACCATTCCCAATTCAGGAATGTTGGCCCACATTGTCATCAACGGAGTCTCATCTGAAACGCCGATACTACCGTGAAGTTGCATAGCGCGGTAAATGCACTCTTGCAAAATTTTGGGGGTGGCAGCCTTAATGGCGGCAATCTCTTTACGGACTTCGCGGTTGTATTCTTTGTGCTTGTCGATCAACCAGGCGGTGTACAGTACATGCAAGCGATATTGCAGAATCTGTGTGTAGTTGTCGGCAATTTTATCTTGAGTCATTTGTTTGTTGGCCAGCAGTTCGCCTTTAGTGGTGCGACTCAGGACGCGCTCGCACATCATGTCCATGGCTTTCTTGAGTACGCCTACACTGCGCATCGCGTGGTGCACACGTCCACCGCCAAGGCGGGTCTGCGCAACAAGGAAACCCTGACCCTCTTTCCCCAGCAGGTGATCGGCGGGAACACGACAGTTGGTAAAACGGATATAGCCGTGCACACCGTCGCCTTGCTCTACAAAGGGCCCTACGGCGGTGTTACGCATGATGTCCATTCCGGGGGTGCCTTTTTCGACCAGAATGATCGACGCGCCCTCATGGATGGGAACATCGGTGTTGGTGACTACCATGACCAGCAAAAATTCTGAGAAACGAGCATGGGAGGCGAACCATTTGTCACCGTTGATGACCCACTCGTCGCCGTCTCGTGTCGCGGTACAGGTAAATTCCGCCGGGTCTGAACCCGCCTGGGGTTCGGTCATTGAATAGCAGGAGGCTATTTTGCCGTCCAGCAGGGGCTGTAAGTATTTGGTTTTCTGCTGAGCGGTACCAAAGTGGGCAAGAATTTCAGCATTGCCGGAGTCAGGCGCCTGGCAGCCGAAAACACTGGGGCCGAAGCGACTGCGGCCGAGGATCTCATTCATCAAGCCGAGCTTAACCTGACCATAGCCGCCCCCGCCCAGCTCGGGGCCAAGATGGCAGGCCCAGAGACCCTTGGCTTTGACGATTTCACGTAAAGGGGCCATAGCGGCGGCAGCGGGGGAGTCCGGATCCCAGGGGTCGCCTGGACCGCGAAATACAAGATCCAGTGGTTCAATCTCTTCACGAGTAAACGTTTCAATCCAATCCAGCTCTTGCTGAAAATCGCTATCGGTCTCAAAACTCCAAGTCACGGGTAGTGCTCCTGTTGCCTGTGGGTCGCCGAGTAGTCTCGGAGAAAAATACTTGCTAGACTCAAACAAGCATATTTTGAATAAAATTCAGAAACAAGTATAGTTTGAATAAAATTCAGGAGCAAATCTACCGATGGCAACACAAAAAGTCTGGCTGATTACGGGCGCATCCCGGGGCATTGGGCTCGCTGCAGCGCGTCGAGTTGTTGCAGCGGGAGATAGGGTGGCTCTGCTGGCCCGGGGCGATAGCGTGCAGGCGGCTGCGGTTGAGTTAGGCGAGAGTGCCCTGGCGGTGCAGGCCGATGTTGCCGACGCTGCTAGCGTTCAGGCCGCTGTTGATGGAGTTGTTTCTCATTGGGGTCAGCTGGATGTCATTGTGAACAATGCCGGTCTGCACCGTGGTGGCAAAGTCGGCAGGCTTGCTCACGAAGACTGGCAAGCGGTGCTGGATACCAACTTGACGGGTGCATTGAATGTGATCACCAGTGCTCGCCCACACCTTAGCGAGGGTGGGGCGGTCATTAATGTTGGCGCGGTAGTGGGTTTCCGTGGATTTCCCGGTGATGCAGCCTATGCGGCCTCAAAGGCAGGTCTTTCTGGCCTGACCCGTGCCCTCGCAGTCGAGCTTGCAGGTAAAGGCATTACCGTTAACCTGGTGATTCCGGGCTTAGTCCTAACTGAAATGACCGATGGTTTATCAGAGGCTGCTCTGGAGTCAATGCGCAAAACGATTCCTATGGCTCGTTACGGTGATGCCGCAGAGATCGCGGAGGTGATCGAGTGGGTGGCGCGCTCCCGTTACATGACCGGTGCGTTTGTGCCTGTAGATGGTGGGCTGATGTCAAGTTTTGGAGTACCGGGGTGAGTCAGCCCAGAGACAGCTTTGGCATCTGGGTGAGTGCAGAGCTTGGACTCTCTGGTGCGCGTATTGAAAGAGAACTGAGCGGCGGTAATTCCAATCTCACCCAGCTTGTTGTGCACGATAATGGCCAATTGGTGATGCGGTCTGCCCCCGCCAATACTATTTCACCCAAAGCGCACCTGGGCGTGCAACGGGAAGCCAAATTTATGTCCGCATTGGCGGGGCACGCCCCTGTGCCCGATGTGCTGTGCTGGTGCAACGATGAAGCTGTCATTGGACACCCCTTCGCGCTGGTTGAGCATGTAGATGGTGTGTCGATTACTGAGGCTCTCCCCGCGAGTTATGACAATGTTGACTCAATGAACTCGCTGGGGCTGCAGTTGGCCTCTGCGTTGGGAGAAATTGCCCGTGCGCCCTGGGAACAACTGGGGCTTGCAGAACTCGGTCGTCCCGATAATTTCCTGCAGCGTCAAATCGAGCGCTGGGTGAGCGTGCGGGAGCAACAGGCGACACGTGAGTTGCCAGAGATAGCACGCCTGGGTAGCTGGCTACTCGATAACATTCCCGCAGAAGGCCCTGTCGGAATTGTGCACGGTGATTATCACCTGGACAACACGCTTTGCGCTCACCAGGACGCGCGACTCATGGCGGTGATCGACTGGGAGATGGCAACCATTGGAGACCCCCTCAGCGATCTTGGTTTGCTGCTGATGTTTTGGGGTCCCAGACCAGTTGACCCACCGGGTTTTGCCCACGTGCAGGCGGTGTCCCGCCGGGAAGGTGTACTGCCTCGTCGCGATCTGGCAGATGCCTGGTCTCGCGCCAGTGGTATTGAGCCGGCTAAGCTCAACTTCTATCTCTGCTTCGCCTTCTGGCGACTCGCGGCCATTGTTGAGGGCGCTTATGGCCTCTACCTCAATGGCAAAGTGGATACTGAATACGCCAAAGGTTTGGAGCACGATGTGCCTGCGCTACTGCAAGAGGCTGCGCTCGCAGCGCAAGGGGAATGGTGATGGATACGACAATGATGCACCGACCAATGACGGTGCAAATGATCATGGAACACGGTCGTAATGTGTTTCCACAATCCAAAATTGGAACCTTCGACGGCGAATCAGTCGCTTACACTAGTTATCTTGAAATTGCCGATAACGCTGCTCGGCTTGCCGCGGCGCTAGGCTCATTGGGTATTGTGCCTGGTGACCGAGTGGCAACGTTCAGTTGGAATAATACGGCTCACATGGAGGCTTACCTTGGCATACCGTCCATGGGTGCCATCATGCATACGGTAAATATTCGCCTGTCAGCCGAGCACATCGCCTACATTATTAATCACGCCCACGACAAGGTCGTGCTTTTGGACGCCAGTCTGCTGGCGATCTTCGAACCCGTATTGCCATTGCTTGAGTCCGTTGAGCATATCGTGCTTATTGGTGACGGGAGCCTCAACACGAGCATCAATATCTACGATTATCGAACGCTGTTGGCAGAGCACGCGCCTCTGGAACAATGGCCGGAGTTGGATGAAACTGCAGCGGCTGCGGTCTGCTATACCAGTGGCACCACGGGCAACCCTAAAGGCGTGGTTTACAGTCATCGCACCACATTTGTTCATTCTCTGGCTTCACGGGCAGCAGACACTTTTGGCGTTTGCGAGCGCGACCAGATACTGCTGCTGCCAGCCATGTTTCACGCCAATGCCTGGGGTCTGCCATACAGTGGTTGGCTGAGTGGTAGCGACTTTACGCTGCCCGGTGCGCACCTTCAGCCGGAAGCTATTAAGCGCATGATTGCCAGTGAGCGTCCAACGATTACCGCAACGGTCCCCACCATACTGGGCGATCTTCTGCACGCGGATGCGGCGGATCTGGATATGAGTTGCTTTCGCATGTTGGTTTGCGGTGGCTCGGCGGTTCCTCCTGCAATGATCGATGCCGCCAGAGAGCGCTGGGGGGTGCCTGTACTGCAAGGTTGGGGGATGACCGAGACCAGCCCCCTATGTGCGCTGTCCCATCCGCCCCGTGATTTTGAAGGAGCGCAAGAGACGATATGGCGTGCCAAGAGCGGCCGCCCCGTTCCTGGAGTTGAAGTACGCGTCGTTAACGAAGAGGGTGAATGCTTGCCCCACGATGGCGAAACTGTAGGCGAGCTGCAAATACGCGGGCCCTGGATCACCGCGGGCTACCACAAGGGTGAGTCGGCAGATGCGCTTACGGACGATGGCTGGCTGCGAACAGGCGATGTCGGGCATATCGATGCGCGTTGTTATGTGCAGTTGACCGACCGTACCAAGGATGTCATCAAGTCGGGCGGCGAGTGGATATCGTCGGTTGACCTGGAAAATATATTGGCGGGACACCCGCGGGTGCGAGAAGTTGCGGTGATTGCGACGCCGGATGAACGTTGGCAGGAGCGGCCGTTGGTGATTGTTGTGCCCGAAGATGATGCGCTTGGTGTTGAAGAGTTGCGCGATTACCTGCGCGATAAGGTGGCTCGTTTCTGGCTACCCGAATATTGGAATTTCGCGACCGAAATTCCCAAGACCAGCGTGGGCAAGTTGGACAAAAAGCGATTGCGCGATATCAATGAGTCCGGTGCGATGATAGTTGAGGTGGCGGGACGATGAAGCCTAGCCAAACGAACGGTGGCACAGACGGCCGAATGACACAGGCAGAGCGGTCTGCGTTGTCTGACAAACGAATGTTTGATGCCGCTGTTGAGTTGATCAATGAGCGCGGTACCCAAAAGACCACGTTGAAAGAAATCGGTGAGCGGGCAGGTTACAGCCGGGGTCTGGCAAATTATCGTTTTGGTTCTAAAGATGGCCTGATGCTTGAGTTGTTTGTGCAATTTGACGAGCGCTGGGAGCAACACCTTGCTGCTTATGTGCAGGGCGCTCGAGGACTACAGGCAATGCAGCAGGCTGCTGAATCACTGCGAGACTTTCTCAAACTTGAATCCGGCTACATGCGTGCAATGTACTTGCTCTGGTATGAGTGCCTGGGCCATGAGACTGAAATGAGGCGCGTGCTGGCACAGCATCACCAGGAGTACCGGCAGGATGCCCAGCGATGGATAGAGCAGGGTATCGATTGTGGCGAGGTGAAACCTGATGTGGACGCTGTGCAGTTTTCGGTGCAGTACTGCGCATTTATTTTCGGCATTGTTTATCAGTGGTTGGTGAATGCATCCGCGATCGATATCGATGCTGTCTTTGACAATTACCTTAAAAATACGATCGCCATTTTAGGCAATCCTGAACACAGTATGGAGAATGCATCATGAGTCATCTGGCACGGGAAGACGGTAAACAGGTTTATTACGAGGACTATGGCAGGGGCGATAGCGCTATTGTCCTGGTCCACGGCTGGGGCGCCAACGCGCGCGCTTGGGACTACACGCTGCCCGCGTTAGTTGCATCCGGGCATCGAGTGGTGCTGATCGATCATCGTGGCTGTGGACAGTCCAGCAAAGATTTTGCCGATGTGAGCATCGAGGCAATTTCTGGCGATGTTGTTGCCCTCGTTGAACATCTTGGCCTATCGCGTGTTGTGCTCAATGGTTGGTCACTTGGTGGCGCTGTCGTGGTGGCTGCGGCTGTCGCCTTGGGCGATCGTTGTAGTGGTCTGGTGCTCACCTGTGGTGCGACGCCTTGTTACCTGCAGAAGCCGGATTATCCCTACGGAGGCACCGACGATGCACTGGCCGAGACGCTGGCGGCGATGAGTGCAGATCGGGTGAACTTTTTAAGTGCTCTGGCGGGTGGTGTATGCGCGAGTGACGTTAGCCCCCAGGTCGTGGATTGGATGGTCGGCATGTTTATGCAGTCATCGCCTCTTGCGGCTGCCTCTCTTGGTGCTCTAGGTCCGTTGGACCAGCGCGCGGATCTCGCTGCGCTTGAAGTGCCGATTTTGAGCTTTGTGGGTGCCCACGATGCGGTAGTAGATCCGGCGGTGTGTCGTTCTGTTGCAGACTACGCTAAAGATGTAAGCCTGGTGGAATGCGCCAACTCCGGGCATGCGCCTTTTGTCGAAGAAAGTGAACTCTATCTTCGTGAACTCAACGATTTCATCGCAGCAAAGCTTTAAGGAGCAGAACTATGAGTGATGTGAACTACGGGCTTTGGTACGATTTTCGCAATCCACTGCGCTGGCAGCAGCCCAATGAGGCTTTCTACGCAGAGCGTCTCACACAGATTGCCGAGGCCGAAGAGTTGGGCTTTGGCTCATGTTGGCTAACTGAGCATCATTTCTGCGAGGACGGATACACACCTTCACCATTGGTGCTTGCAGCTGCGATCGCGGCGAGAACAAAGCAGATGCGACTTGGTACCAACTTGATGTTATTGCCCCTGCACGATCCGGTTCGCGTGGCTGAAGATGTGGCGACATTGTCGCTGACCAGTGGCGGTCGATTCGACCTGGGTGTCGGCATCGGCTATCGCCAGCTGGAATTTGATCACTTCGGGCGCAAGCTGTCTCACCGACCGAGTCTGGTGGAAGAGGGTATCGAAATACTTCGTCGCAGCTGGAGTGGCAAGCCAATCAATTTCAGCGGTAAGCGTTTTGAGGTAGGAGATCTTGCCGTGACGCCCGTCCCGCAGACACTGCCCAAGGTTTACCTTGGAGGTATGGTCGAGCCTGCGATTCAACGTGCCGCTCGTGTTGCCGATGGCTTTCTCTGTACCGGAGGCATCGGCATCGACATCTATAACGAAGCGCTACTGCAACAGGGCAAAACTCTTGATGATGGCGATATCATCCTGGGATGTTGGGCCGTTATTGCCGAAGACCCGGAAGCTGAGGCGGCAAAAATTGGTGATCACATTCTTTACCAGATTAATGAGTACATTAAATGGGGCGCCTTTGGTCCGCCGGACGCGACGCCATTGTTTGACGATGTAAAATCTGCGATCGAGAACGGACTTTATGAGCTGTGGGCTGCCGATACTGCCGTTAAGGAATTGAATAAGCTGGTGACGACTTACCCTAATATTCGCGACATTCACTTCTGGGCGCAATTTCCTGGCGAATCAGTGGAGTCTGGTAATGCCAGATTACGCTATATCGCGGAAAAGGTGTTGCCACGGCTGGACTGAGTTAGTCCAGTCCGCCCATTCTGAGCGTGCTGCCAAGGAATAGGCGGTGCGCGTCTTCCAGATCGATATCGCTGTCGAAGTAGACCGCGGAGCGTAAGCCAATCATCAGGCCATAAACGATTTCTGCAGCATCCTTGCTGCTCGACATGAAAATGCCGGGACAATCATCGAAAATGTTAGCGAGGTAGGCTTTACAGCGTGTATCAAAATCTGCCTTGGTTACTTTCAAAACATCATCGTTAACGGCCGCACCGAAACACTCCAGCATAAAGCCAATTTCTTTTACGGCGCCTGCCTCACCGCGGAACCAGAAATCTGTGAGGGAGTGTATTTGTTCTAACGGTTCCTGGTGGCTGAATTCCTCGATTTTTTCGAGAAAGCGCACCGAAACATTTGCAAAGTATTGTTCGAGGATCGCCTCTTTACCGTTGAAGTAATAAAGCAGATGGCTGGCAGACATGTCTGCGCCCGCCGCTATGTCAGCAAGAGTAGTCTTGACGTAGCCCTGTGCGAGGATGCAGTCGTGAAGTGACTTGAATATCTTCCGCCGGCGCTGATCTCCGCGGCTATCGCGTCGCTTACCAGCGGTTCTTTTTAGTTTGGCTTTTGGCATGGCGCGAGACTCTATCACGTTAGTCATCGAGATGGCAGTCGCGCAACATTTCTTGAATTTTATTCAAACTACACCTACTATGTGAAAACAACAAGCAAAGAGGATTAGCAGATGAGTGTTGATGGATTACGTTTCGTAATAACCGGCGGGGCAGTAGGAATCGGTGCTGGTACAGCGCGGTTGGCGGCGAGTCGTGGCGCCAGGGTTGTTGTTTCCGATATGAACGATGAGCCAGGTCGGGCGCTGGTAGAGGAAATTAACGCTGCCGGGGGTGACGCTGTTTATCATCACTGTGACGTCACCGATGAAAGTCAGGTAGAGGGCTTGATGGCTGCTGCATCAGCCGCCTTTGGTGGTATCGATATCCTGCACAACAACGCCGGCATCCATGAAAGCATGATCAGTGAAAACTTGTCGCTGGCAGATATGAGTCGCGATTGTTTCGAAAAAGTGATGGGCGTGAACGTTACCGGCGTTTGGCTCTGTGCCAAATATGCGCTGCCTTTCCTGCGCGAAAGTGAAAACGCATCTATTATTAACGCCGGTTCAACCAGCTCTCTTTCTGGCTACCCCCAGTGCCAGGCCTATGGTGCAAGCAAGGGAGCGGTAATGCAGCTGACAAAGATGCTGGCGGTGGACCTTGCTCCCGATGGGATTCGCGTTAATTGCTACTGCCCAGGCTCCATACACACCCAGATTGTTGATAAGTTTCTGGCGGCTGCGCCAGACCCCAAGGCAATGCTTAATACAATGACGATGACTCATCTTGTTCCGCGCATGGGTCAGCCAATTGATGTTGCTGAACTGGTCTGTTTTCTTGCGGGCCCGGAATCCCAGTTCGTTAACGGTGCGGTGTGGGGCATAGATGGCGGATCTTTGGCGTGGCGAGGCACACTTGATGTGCTTGGCATGGAGGTTTCTGCATGAGCGTATCTGTGGAACAGAAGCTGATGATTCACGAATTGCTTGGCAGGGCGGCATATGCTTATGACGAGCGCGATATGCCTTTACTGACAGCGTGTTTTGCAAAGGGCGTCAGCATGACCATGCGAATTGCCGGTGGCGATCTAGTCGGACCGTTTGACGGGCGAGACGCCGTGATGGGTTTGATGACTGGCTCAATGGACGAACAGACGGATGTCCGCCGTCACATCATTAGTAATATATTTTTTGATGAAAGTGCAGCCGTGACTACGGTGGTTTCTAACCTGACTCTTGTCGCTACAGAAAACGGGGAAATCCAGTTGCTGACGGCGGGGGTTTATCGCGACGAGGTCGTTGAAGAGGATGGTGCCTGGCGAGTGAGTAAACGCCACGTTGAACTGGACAAGTCCTACTAGGGGCCCGCTGTGAATATTGGAACCATACCCGCCAAAATCGCGCGGTTAAACCCTGCCCGGGAAGCCTTGATCGATGTCGATAGTGGCCGTCGTATGACGTTTGGTGCGCTCGATGAGCGGGTTCGTCGCTTGTCTAATGCCCTGGTGGGAGAGCTGAGCCTGGAGAAGGGTGACAGAGTCGCCATCCTGTCACGCAATTGCATCGAGTACATGGAGATTTACTACGCGTGCGCCAGGGTAGGCATGATAGTTCAGCCGATCAACTGGCGATTAGGCGAAGCCGAAATGGCGAGAGTTCTGGCTGATGGTTTGCCGCGTTTGGTCGTCGTATCAGCACAGTATAGCGAGTTGATTCCCGGGTTGAAGGCTTCTTCTACGGCCGACAATTGGCTGTCTTTTGGTGAGGGTGGTGACGGTAGTTATGACGCATTGATTAATGCCTCTGCCGATAACGAACCTAGCGAATCCGGGGCGATCGGCGGCGATGATCCCATGCTGATTTTGTACACCGGCGGCACCACAGGCGAATCCAAGGGTGCATTGCACACCCATCGGTCCCTGTTCATGGGGATGATTAACCAGACGGTGGCTGAGCGCATTGTCCCCACCGATGTTTATATGCTCACAGGGCAGATGTTCCACATTCCGGTAGCGCTTGCCATGAATTATCATGCCCACGGTTGTGCCATGGTGTTGATCAACTTTGATGCGCGCCTGGCGCTTGAAACCATTGAGAAAGAGCGCGTGTCTGCCTTCCTGGGCATCACTACCATGCTGAACTGGATGATGGCGGATGAGAAGTTTGCTGAATTCGATCTCAGTAGTCTGCGTAATATTCAATACGGCGGTGGACCTATGCCGCATAGCGTGGTTGCAGCAGCGCTGGATGCTTTTCCCTGCACCATCATTCAGGGTTATGGCCAGACCGAGGGCATGACCATGAGCTTTCTGTCTCAGGAAGATCACCTGCGCGCACTTGATGGAGATCACCCCGAGCGGCTTGCTTCTTGCGGGCGTGAAGGTTTTATCACGGAAATTCGACTGGCCGACCCGGAAGGCAACGCCGTACCCAAAGATGGAGTGACCCCGGGAGAGATTCTGGTGCGTTCCGAAGCCAACATGGTTGGTTACTGGCAAAGGCCAGACCTCACTGCGAACACGATCAGGGATGGATGGATGTGGACGGGTGATATCGCGGTCTGGGACGAGGAAGCTTATGTCTTTATCGTCGACAGAGCCAAGGACATGATTATTTCAGGTGGCGAAAACATTTACAGCACTCAAGTTGAAGCGGCTATTCACCAGCACACAGGGGTGCTTGAGTCTGCTGTGTTTGGTGTTCCTGATGATGAGTGGGGAGAATCCGTCAAGGCAGTGGTAGTGATGAAACCGGGGGAAAAAGCCACTGAGCAGGAAATCATTCTGGCGGCGGCACAGCATCTGGCGTCTTACCAGAAACCACGCTCTGTAGACTTCGTGGATAGTTTGCCCAAAGCGCCCACCGGCAAAATCCTGAAACGACAATTGCGAGACCCCTATTGGGAAGCTGCCGGGAAAAAAGTATGAGCGTGTTGTCTGAAGACCTGCTGGCCAATATAGGCCGTTGCAGCGAACCGAGAAGAGAATTGGTGACCCGCAGGGATATTCGCAAGTATGCGGTGGCAACGGGTAATCGGCAGCGCAAATATCTCGATGGCGATTTGGCGCCACCGATGTTTCATGTCCCGCTGTTTTGGGATGTTGTGGAACTCGATCAATTGACAGCTGATGGTGTATCCATCGATACGCTGCTACCTAAGTTTCCGCTGGAAAAAGCGATGGCGGGGGGGCTGAATATTGACTACCACCTGCCGGTTCGTCCGGGAGACTGGCTGACGGCTACACGGACGCTGACTGATATTTACGAAAAAGTGGGACGCTCAGGCCCGCTGATTTTTTACGAAGTGGTTATGGATGTGACTAACGAGGATGACGAGTTGGTTATTCGCGAGAAGACCACGAGGATATTGCGATGAAAGTATCAGCCGAACTGAATCGTTTTGGCAAATTGCGTGTAGGTGACGAGTTGCCGCAGCGCGCTTTCGAATGCGGCAATGTGCAACTGATGCTTTACAACGCAGCACTATGGAACGGCCATCGCATTCACTTTGACGAGCCCTATGCGAAAGAAGTGGAAGGGTACCCGGGTCTTGTGCTGGCGGGCCCCATGTTGGGAGATTGGCTGCATCAGTGCGTAGAGGAGTGGCTTAATGAAGATGGTCGTATTTTGTCAATTGACTACTCTAATCGGGTGGCAACCTACGTCGATGAAAAGCTTTTTTCAGGGGGTACAGTGACTGCCATACGTGCAGAGTCAGGAGAAGCTGAAGTCGAAGTGTTTATCAAGAATGCCGAGGGCACAGTGGTGACGCCTGGCACAGTGGTGGTGCGTTTTGGCGAATTCTGGTAGTCAGATGCGGGGCAAGGTCGCCTTTATTGGCGCTGCCGATACTGAGGTAGGCAAACTACCCGGGCGCACACCAATGGAGCTGTGCGCAGAGGCTGCGCTGAAAGCGATCGCCGATGCCGGCCTGAAAAAATCTGATGTTGATGGCTTGCTCAGCTGTAGTGCTATGGCGCAGCCTTTGATGTATCCCGCCGAGGCGTTGGCGGAGTATTTACAGATGTTCCCTCGCTACT